>Ga0209169_10000001_pt1 | contig 156310 bp, 126 predicted proteins | sample HubBroMetageWRM4_FD_188346 | JGI IMG/M metagenome (GOLD analysis project Ga0209169, IMG submission 188346) | Warmed soil microbial communities from the Hubbard Brook experimental Forest, New Hampshire - Hubbard Brook CCASE Soil Metagenome WRM 4... | ecosystem: Environmental > Terrestrial >...
GATTACGGGTGTGTGCACCCCGGCATGCCTCTTGGCCGCAAGCATCTCCGTCGAAGCCGTGACGCCCCCACTGGTGGGATTGGCCATACTCAAAGAGCTGCTTCCAGACTAGGGATGGCCCCAGCAGAAGTCAAACACCTAATGGTTAGATGAGGCTGGAGAGCTCCTAGCTTCGCCCTAGCCTCTCGCTCGATGATGGCAGGATGAAGCTTTGGTCCGATTGACCCGATATGCATGCATATGCAATAATAGCATGCATCGAGGGCCTGTTGATATGCCTACCGTGGCATCGATTTCTGATTCCGACCTCGTCCGCCAGCACGCGCGCGAAGAGTATCTTGCCGCCGCGCGCAGGCGCGGTGACAAAACCGTCGAAATAAATGTCGGGAAGGTGCACAGGGCTCTGGCTCTGAACAATCGCGTGCCTTTGGTATGCGCCGCTCTGGGCTCCAAGAAGTTTCTGACAGAGAACCATCTTCAACTGATCTCGAAGACCGGCCCTCCGTCGGGACAAAGTACGACTGTCACCTTCACCTACGAGATCGTTAACTCAGAGTCACAAGAGCATTCCGCAGAAAAAGCGTGGCAGTCGCTTCGCGGGATTGCGAAAGACATTTATGCATCGTTTGGGGGCGGAGAAGCCTACCTCAGGCAGGAGCGCGCGAATTTCTACGGGCCGGGCCAAGACCCGCTTGAAGCCCAGAGCACAAAGCGCAAATCATGAGCCGGATTTATTGGGACACGATGCTGTTCATTTATTGGCTGGAAGACCATCCGCGATACGGCGACCGCGTCCAGCAGATTTTCGAGCGCATGAAAAGGCGCCGGGATCAACTGTGCACGAGCACCTTTGCGGTTGGGGAGGCACTTGTAGGCTTCCACAAGAGAGGCGCTTTGGAAACGGCTGCCCGTGTCCGACACTTTTTCCGGCAGGATTCGGTCGAAGTAATTCCTTATACATTGGAGACGGCGGATTTGTATGCGGATATCCGCGCTAGAGTTGAGGTTTCGTCGTCAGATGCCATTCACCTCGCTTGTGCGGCCAGCGCCGGCACAGACCTATTTCTCACCAACGACAAGAACCTGGTGGGCAAAGTGATCCCGGGCATCCAATTCATCGCCGGGCTGGATTCCAATATCCTTTGACGCCGCATGAAGATCGATTTTCTCGGCTCGCCCGCAGGCTAGTGACCGTGATGAACCACCTTGATCTCGAACAACTTGGGCCACAACTTGCCGGTCACGAAGAGGCGGTCTCCTTTTGCGTCGTAGGCGATGCCATTGAGCACAGATTCGGGGTCCGCGAGCTGACTTCTGTCCATCAAGGCGCTCAAATCGATCCGCCCCAGAACCTTTCCCGTGCGTGGAGAAATGCGGACGATTTCGTCCGTGTGCCAGACGTTGGCGTAGATCTCGCCATGGATGTATTCGAGTTCATTGATGTTAGAGAGTGGGCGTCCGTTTTCATCAGTCACGGAGATTCGTCTGGTCTCTGAAAAGGATTTTGGATCCAGAAAGCGAAGAACTGGCGTTCCATCGCTCAAAATAAGTTGCTTGTCATCGTGGGTCAGGCCCCAACCTTCGCCATCGTAATGAAATGTACGTTTCCAGGCCAGGCTAGAGCGGTCGTAAACGAAGGCGAGTTCATCTTTCCACGTCAACTGAATCAGATCGCTGCCCCAAGTCGTAAGCCCTTCGCCGAAGTACTTGGCTGCAAGGTCGTAGCGCTTCAAGACTCTCCCAGTTTGTAAATCCAACACTCGTACCGAGGACTTGCCATTGCGGCCGGTGCTTTCACAGAGATGACCATCGGCGTACACCAAGCCTTGGGTGAAGGCATCGGGATCGTGCGGATAAGTATGGACGACCTGATAGCCATCACTGGGGCCTGCGTGTTGCGCGTTCGCGCGAACAGCGAAACAGATTGAAGCAGACAACAAACAGAAGACGACGATGCTGGGGCGGAACATTGCAAGGTAGGGTAACTGAGTTTATGTCGAAAACGAGAGCTCATTGTTGCCGGTGTTCATTCACGAAGCGGTCTTGAACGACTAGCGTGCCAGCTCAGCTGCTTTTTGGCCGATCATGACGGCGTCCTGCATCTGGCGGAATAGATCGCCCACGGCCGCCGGAGAATGAGACAGCAGGATCGTATTGCTCTTGTCGTTGGAGCCAATTTCTTTCATGGTGTCGAGGTACTGGGTGACCAGCACGAGCATCATGACATCTTTGGGCGTCGAGCCTTCCACCGCTTTCGAAAAGGCTTCCACGGAATCTTTGAGTCCCTCGATGATCGCTTTGCGCTGATTTGCGATGCCCTGGCCTTGCAGGGCCTTGCTTTCTGCTTCCGCCTCGGCTTGCTTGACTTTCAGGATCTTCTCGGCCTCGCCGCGCGCACTGGCTGCGACCTGCTCGCGTTGCGCCGCGTTGATATCGTTCATCGCAGCTTTTACTTTCTCGTCGGGCTCGATATCCGTGACCAAGGCTTGATCGATGGCGTAGCCGTAAGTCCGCATGACGTCGTCGAGTCCTTCTTTGATCGCGACCGCGATATCGGATTGCTGGAGGAAAGCGTCGTCGAGATTCATCTTGGGAACATGGCCGAGGATCACGTTGAATACGTAGGAGGAAATTTGTTGCTTCGGATTCGCCAGCTTGTAGAACGCCTCATACACTTTTTCAGGGATGACGTGGTACTGCACCGAGACCGGCATTTTCACAAACACGTTGTCTTTGGTCTTGGTCTCGACGTCAAGGGCCAGCTGCTGGACGCGCAGGTCGATGCGGCCGGCAATCTGATCGAGCCAGGGCAATTTGAAGTTGATGCCGGCGGTGGCCACGCGATTGAACTTGCCCATACGCTGGATGACCGCGGCCTCGGCGGTTCTCACCTGGTAGAAACCGCTCAGTGCGGTTCCGAGCAAGAATAAGGCGACGATCGCGTAGAGAAACAGCGTCAAGCCTTCCATGGCAAGCCTCCTGGGTAACAGCAGGGTATACCGCGGCGGTCAATCTTCCAAGCGGGTACATGTCGTGCTCGAACCTTTGTGGAAATGATTACGGAAATTAATTTGGAGCCCCGGGTCGGGGCGGCCCATCTATGTGCTAAGGAGAATTCACGATGGCTTCCACTGTTGTTGCTGATGAGAAAAGCTCCAAGGAAAAAGGAAAGGCTTATCCAGCGAAGGCGTATGCAGCACAAAGTGCGGGTTCGGGGCTGGCGCCGGCTGCCATCCGGCGTCGCGAGCCGGGCGCGACGGACGTGCAGATCGACATTTTGTATTGCGGAGTCTGCCATTCTGACCTGCACCAGGTACGCAACGAGTGGGAAAGCATGATGCCCACAGTTTATCCATGCGTTCCGGGTCATGAAATTGTGGGGCGCGTGGTCAAGGCCGGCAGCGCGGTCAAGAAGTTTAAAGAGGGGGATTTAGCGGCGGTAGGCTGCATGGTCGATTCCGACCGCGTCTGCCCGAACTGCCGCGCCGGTAATGAGCAGTTCTGCGACAGCATGCCGACCTTCACCTACAACGCGGAAGACAAGCATCTGGGCGGAGTGACCTACGGCGGATACTCCGACAGCGTTGTGGTGGACGAAGCATTCGTGCTGCGCGTGCCGAAGACACTAGACCCCGCGGCGACGGCCCCGCTGCTGTGCGCGGGCATTACTACTTATTCGCCGATGCGGCACTGGAACGTGCGAAAAGGGCAGAAGGTGGGCGTGGTGGGCCTTGGCGGGCTGGGCCACATGGCAGTGAAGTTTGCCCACGCCTTTGGCGCACACGTGGTGTTGTTTACTACCTCGCCCAAGAAAAAGGAAGATGGGCTGCGGCTTGGAGCCGATGAAGTGGTGGTCTCGAAGGATGAAGCAGAGATGGCGAAACACGCCGGCAGCTTCGACTTTATTCTCGACACGGTTTCCGCGGAACACAATTTGAATTCCTATCTGGATTTGGTGAAGCTTGATGGAACACTGACGCTGGTGGGAGCGCCTCCGAATCCGATGCCACTGTCGGTGGGGAGCTTGCTTTTCCGGCGGCGGTCGCTGGCGGGATCGATTATCGGGGGTATTCGCGAGACCCAGGAGATGTTGGATTTTTGCGCCGAGCATGGCCTCGCCGCCGATATCGAGCTGATTCGGATTCAGCAGATTAATGAGGCTTTCGAGCGACTGGGGAAGAGCGATGTGAAATATCGCTTCGTGATCGATATGGCGTCGCTGAAGTAGCGGAAGAAGTAGCGCCGGCGTCCCTCGCGCAGTACAGCCACCGGGACGGCGGCGCTAGTGCTTTTTACGCAATTTCTGCTCCAGAGCGGACTTTGCCTCCGGCCATTCTGTGTCCAGGATGCTGAAGTAAACTGAGTCGCGGACGCGCCCCGTCCAGGTGATCACATGCTTGCGCAGCGTGCCTTCCTCTTTCGCGCCGACGCGGAGGATCGCGTTGCGCGACCTTTGATTGAGGGCGTCGGTTTTCAGTTCTACGCGGATGCATTGCCAGACTTCGAAGGCTCGCCGCAGCATTATAAATTTGGCTTCGGTGTTGACCGCGGTGCGCTGCCATGCCGGAACGATCCAGGTGGAACCAATCTCCACGCGGCGATTGAGGCGGTCGATATTCATGAAGCGCGTGCTGCCGATCACTTGTCCGGAAGCACGCTCGACGGTGGCAAACGCTACCGACTCGCCGCGGTTCTGCTCGTCGAAGATCCTTTCCACGAGAGTCTGAAAGTCCTCCCGCGTCTGCATGCGATAGGGAATCCACTGGAAGATGTCGTCGAGAGCGTCTTTGGCAATCTCCCAGAAGATCTCGGCGTGCTCGCGGCGAATCGGTTCGAGACGAACGACCGATCCTTCCAGCGTGACTGGCGTGACGATTTCTAACGGAGAAGCTGCCATAGTCATTGGTGCATTCCTTCCCTGACCCCATTATCTTGCATCTTGGGCCTGTTTGCGGCATCTCTACTACGGCGTTCTCTGTAGAATAAACGCGAGGGTGTTGACCGACGATGATTTCATCCGTCCAACAGGTTATCAAGAGGCGATGTCAGGAGAGCCAGCGGTGAAAGCGCAGTGTTTGCCCTTTACCCAAATCCCGCATACCACTCGCCTATTTACTGATTTCCTCGCATATGCTTCGAGCGTCCAGCCTTTCTATCCGCATTCTCCTCACTTCAGCGAATGGTTGAAGGCGGAGGCCTCCGCGCTAAAGTACGATCCATCGCGCCGGGAGCGTGTTAGCGCGATTCTGGAGCGGCAGAACAAATCCTGGGACGCCTCACCGCAGACTCTCGGCAATCTCGCTCGTCTTCGCCAGGGCGCGGCTGCCGTCGTGACGGGGCAGCAAGTCGGCCTGTTCGGCGGACCGATGTTCGCCATTTATAAAGCTCTGACTGCGGTCAAGTTGGCCGAAGAGGCTACGGCGGCAGGCATTGATGCGGTTCCAGTCTTTTGGCTGGCTACCTCGGACCACGATCTTGCCGAAGTGAATCACGTTTCGATGCCGGGTCCCGACGGTCTTCTGCGCACGCTCATAACTTCCAGCCACGGCGTTGCAGGGGCGCCGGTAAGCAATGTGCGCCTGGGAGAAGAGATTCAACCCGTGGTGGAGGAGGCAGCCTCTTTACTGGGAGAAACCGAGGCCGCGCAATTCCTGCGCGAGTCGTATCGTCCCGGGGAGACGATGGGCACGGCTTTTGCCCGCTTTTATGCCCGCCTGTTTGGTCCGTGGGGTGTGATTCTGCTGGATGCCTCCGATGCGGAACTGCATCGTGTCGCGGCGCCAATCTATCGAGCTGCAATCGAACGAGCAGAGGATTTGGATGCTGCGTTGCTCGCCCGAGGTGAGGCCCTGGAGAAAGCGGATTACTACCAGCAGGTGAAGGTGACGCCATCGTCAGTGCTTCTTTTCGCGATGCGCGAGGGTGCCCGCACGGCGATGCACCGCCGGTACGGAAAAGACAATGCTGTGGAGTTTGTTATCGGCGGCGAACCGGGTGCGGAGAAACTTTCGTCCGCCGAACTGCTGGATCGAATCGACGCAGCGCCGGAAAACTTCAGTCCGAACGTTCTCTTGCGACCCGTGGTGCAGGATTATCTTCTTCCAACTCTGGCTTACGCGGGTGGCGCTGCCGAGGCGGCGTATTTCGCGCAGGCGGGCGCCGTCTATGAAGCAATTCTGGGTCGCGTCACCCCCATGGTGCCTCGTTTCTCAGCAACTCTGGTCGAGCCCAAGGTGCAGCGCTGGCTGGGGCAATATGGCATCACGGTCGGGGATGTATTCCACGGACTTGACACGCTGCGCCAGACGCTTGCCTCCCGCACTCTGCCGGCAGGTTTGCAGGAGGCCTTCGAACGCGCGAACCAGTCGATCGAAGAATCCTTTTCGGGTTTACAGGGAGCTTTGGCTAAACTCGATCCCACTCTCGTCGAAGCCAGCCAGACGGGCGCTTCAAAGGTGAAGTATCAACTCGACCGCCTTAGGGAGCGCGCCATGGCTGCGGAATTGCGCCGCAGCGAAGTTGTCAGCCGACATGCCGTGGCCCTGAGCCACGCGCTCTATCCCGAAAATGCGCTGCAAGAGCGAGGTGTGGCCGGGATATATTTCGTCGCTCGCCTCGGAACTGAACTGCTGCGAAGCATCTACGACACCCTCCACACCGATTGCCATGACCATCAGATTCTGGAGTTGTAAGCGCTCTATCCCAGAGCCAGCGCTGATGCTCTTGCGGCACCTCCTCCGTGACCTTCGCGGTAAAAAAATGTAATATCCATCACTTGGGTGTTAAAGGGCCTTTTTCCATTCGGCATGTTCTATGGCTTTTTCTTCGACAACCTGGGTGATCGCGGGCTTCGCGCGCACCACGCGCGCCGCGCTGTCGCTGCACAACCTGCTGCGCGCCCAACCTGCAGTGGTCGCCGGAATGGTCTTGTTGCAGAGCCATGCCAGCCGGCGCAACGACGTTTACAACATTCTCTGGGCTGTCGTTTTCGGATTCGCCACACTGAATATCCTAAGCCTGGCGGCCCGGCGCTTCGAACCCAACCGCCGCGGCCTTACCTTTGGAGAGTTGATGGCCGTTCTCGTAGTTCTGATTTCGATTTTCCTGCTGGGCTGGGAGTTGCTGGGCGTATTCCGCATCTTCCCCATCAAACTTCAGCACTAAGCTTCGCTCGTGTAAACCTGCAGCTTGAACTGACCCTTTTAGTCGGCTTTTGCGGTATCATTCGCAAAATGGCGAAGAGTCCCTCTACGATCGAAGTCACGTGTCCGTGCTGCAGCGCGCTGCTGAAGGTTGACACGGCCACGGCAGAAGTTATCGCCCACACCGCTGCAGTGAAACCCAGAATGTTCGAGGATATGGAAGCGGCCGCCCGCGCCATGAAGGAGCAGGACAGCCGCCGCGAATCGATCTTCCGGCAATCGGTCGAGGCACAAAAACATGCTTCCGAACTGCTGGACAAAAAGTTTCAGGAGGCGGTGAAGAAAGCTAAGGAATCTCCTGACACGGGCAAGCCCATTCGCGATTTCGATCTGGATTGAGAGCAGTGGCCAGTGATCAGTGGTCAGTGGCCAGTCATCGTGCCAGCTTTGGTTTTGCTGACCACTGATCACCGAACACTGGCCACTGAAGTTTAGAATCGAACGCGATGGAGATTCGTCCACTGCTTCTTGGTCACCGCGGCGCACGCGCCGAGAAAACTGTTTCCGAGAACACGCTGCCCTCGTTCGATCTCGCCCTCGCTCAGGGCTGCGATGGTTTCGAATTTGATGTGCGGCTCTCGGCGGACGGACACGCAGTTATCTGTCACGATGCGACCTCCCGCGGCCTCAGAATTGCCGAATCTTCTGCCCAAAAGCTCGCCTTGCCCTATTTGCGCGAAGTTTTAGTCCACTACTGGAGTACCGCTTTCCTCGATATCGAGCTGAAAGTCCCTGGCCTGGAGACGATCGCCACGGATTTGCTGCGAAAGCTTGCCCCGCGGGGCTTCGTGGTTTCGTCATTTCTCCCAGAAGTGTTGAAGGTCATCCATGACTTGGACGAGACCATCCCACTGGGATTGATCTGTGAGACCCGAGCCGAATTCAGCCGCTGGCCTCAATTGCCGGTCGAATACGTGATTCCGCATCACAAGCTGGTGGGGAAGAGGCTAATCGATGAGATCAAAACTGCGGGAAAGAAAATATTCGTGTGGACTGTGAATGCCACCGTGGACATGAAGCGGTTTTCAAAATGGGGCGTGGATGGCATGATCTCCGACCACCCTAAGCGGCTGGTGCGCGCTGTGGGCCGGCAAGGGAAATCTTAGCCACGGATTATACGGATTTTCGCGGATACTTCTTTGGTTCTAATTTCCGATGTGGTTTTATTGGTTTATCCGTGGAGATCCGTGGCAGGTACTCAGTCGGCTGCGGCTTCGAATGCCGCGGCGGCGCGGCCCACCGGCCGCAGGAAGGCATCACGCTCCGTTTCAAAAGCTTCCAGGTTCGCTCCCATGGCGTGCTCGTCCCAGCCGAGAACGGCGCCGATGCGCAATGCGGCTTCGCGGCTGCATGACTCCGACCAGCAGGCGCCCAAAGCCACGGGCACGCGGCGCAGCAGCACGTCGCCCAAGGTTACGGCAAACTCTCTGCGATACGCCTCCACTACCTCGGCGATGACGTGAGAGGTATGCGGACAAATCGGAGCCCGGAGCTCGGCACTCACCAGAGCCATGCGGGCGATGTCGGCGGCACGCTTGCCGTGCCACTCCACCATTCCGCGAGCTGTTTCCTCGCTGACCGCTCCAATCCGCGCGATTTCGAGCACCGCGTCGTCCAGAAGGGGATCGAGCGCGTTGTCAGGCCCCATAGTGATCGTATTCGGTTCGGCGACCTTCAACCCGATCTTCCGGGCACAGTCGCGGGCGAGTGAAGCTGCAGTGGTCAACTTGCCGCCGATCACCGAGAGCATGTGAGCCGCGCCATCATCGGTGTGGTCGTGCAGCATGTGCTGCCGCGTAACCGCCGAAGGTTTGTTGTCCGGGGAATAAGGTAGCGGCCGGATTCCCGCAAAGGCGTGCTTCACGGTCTGTGCCGAGATCTTCGCCTTGGGAAACAATTGCGCCGCGGAACGCACCAGATAGCTGATCTCCTCCGCCGAGGGAACCGTTCTCGCCGGATCGCCATTGTCGGCAACTTCGGTTGTTCCCACCAGAAGCTGATCATTCCATGGAAGAACAAAGATGGGACGGCCGTCCACCGCCTCGGTATAAATCGCTGCACTTGGCGAACCGGAAAAACGTGGCAGGACAATGTGCGAACCCCGCACGCCGCCCAGCATGGGCTTGGCCATGCGAATCGAAGAGCGCTGGCACACGCGGTCTGCCCACGGTCCGCTGCAGTTGATCACCCAGCCTGCATCGACACGCTGGTCACGCCCGGTGATCTGGTCGCGCAAAAGGACGCCGCGGGTGCGCCCGTGCGAGACGTCAACCGCGAGCGCCTCCATGTGATTGCGGACTGTCGCTCCGGCATCCACGGCTTCCATCAGCCATTCCGCGACGAGGCGCTCTGGAAATTCGCATTGAGCATCTTCGTAGTTGTAGAACGACCAGCGATGCCCGGCGTCCAGCGCCCGCTCCAGGCGTTTCAATTCCATTTCGGTAGCGTCTTTGCTTGGGGATTTTCCGGCCATGCGCTGGTAGAGCCATAAACCGGCACGCACCTTCATCGCACTGCGCTGGCTGGTCTCATTCAAAAGCAGCAGGAAGTGCATGGGGTGCACAAGGTGGGATCGTTCCCGGAGCAACTTTTCCCGTTCGCGCAACGATTCCCGTACCAGACCCAATTCACCGTGTTCCAGGTAACGCAGTCCGCCATGGATGATCCGCGTAGATCGACTGGTTACTCCGGAAGCGAAATCATTCTGCTCGATTAAAAGCGTTTTCTTACCCGCCCGAGCGCATTCGCGGGCAACAGCTACGCCGTTGATGCCCCCACCAATCACCACCACTTGAAAGTGCTGGTCTTCGAGGGACGCTCGTGGATTTGTTGCTAAAACCATATCGATCAATCAGATACAAAAAGTCCGAAAAGTAACACTAGAAGCGCGAAACCGGCCCATCGCACACTATGACCTTTAAAGTGTGCACTCTGTCCGTTAGCCGGAGAAGGTAACCTTGGTACCGCAAAGATTGATGACTAAAGGCCAAGAATGCCGGGTCGAGGTGACGAAGCGGCAAGTGTAAAACATCTCGGCAGAGTAGGCATCTGCAACCCCGTGCCCGCTGACCGGCCGTTTCTACTCGTTGCCCACTCTGCGACGGCTCGTTTAGAGTGATTGCTCAATGTCCAGTACAGGCGAACGTTTCGAACGAGCGGTTGCCATCATGGAGCGCTTGCGGGCCCCGGGGGGATGCCCTTGGGATCGTGAGCAGACCTTTGATTCCATCAAACCTTATACGCTGGAAGAAACCTACGAGGTCCTCGAAGCCATTGATAATCGCGACTGGGATGAACTGCCAGGGGAACTCGGCGATCTGCTGCTGCAAGTGCTCTTTTATTCGGAGATGGCCAAAGAGCAGGGAACTTTTTCGATTGATGACGTTCTTGACCGGCTTTCCAGCAAGCTGGTGGACCGGCATCCCCATGTCTTCGGCGACACGAAAGCCGACACTTCGACCGAGGTGAAACGCAACTGGGAAGCGCTGAAGGTCGAAGAGCGCAAAAAGAAGAAGCGTCTCGACAATGCGGATGCAGCGGAAAGCAGCTTGGCAGGGAAGACTGCGCCATCGATTCTGGCCGGCATCTCTTCCTCCATGCCGGCGATGCTTGAGGCGCACAAACTCAGCTCGCGCGCGGCTCAGGTTGGTTTCGACTGGCCTGACGTGGAAGGCTTGTTCGGCAAACTCGGCGAAGAGACTGACGAACTGCGCCAGCTTCTGCGGGAGTTTCCCGCTCCCGGTCCGCGTCCTGAAGGCAGCGGTGTCGCTGGTTCCGGCGGCCAGACCGTTCCCGAAGATCTGCGGGCGCGGCTGGAAGACGAAGTCGGCGATCTTTTCTTCGTGCTGGTCAACATCGCCCGCTATCTCTCGCTGGATCCCGAATCCGCGCTGCGCAAGACCAACCGCAAATTCCGCCGCCGTTTTCAATGGATGGAGGAGCGCCTGCACGAGACCGGGACAAGCCCGGGAAGTGCGTCGATGGACGAACTCGAATCGCTCTGGCAGCAGGCCAAACAACAGGAGAAACCAGCGTGAGCCCGGACGCCGTTGTGATTCGCCGTTGTCAGGGCCTCGATGAGCTGCGGGCCTGCGTTGCCTTGCAAAAGGAAGTGTGGAACTTCAGCGATGTCGAACTGGTTCCTCTGCGCATGTTTGTGGTGGCGGAAAAGGTCGGCGGACAGGTGATGGGCGCCTTCGACGGCAGCGAGATGGTAGGCTTCGCTCTTTCGGTGCCGGGCACGCGGTCGGGTCACGTCTATCTGCACTCCCACATGCTTGCGGTGCGCAAAGACCATCGCAATGGCGGGCTCGGCCGGCGTCTCAAGCTGCTGCAGCGCGAAGACGCTCTGGCCCGCGGCATCGAACTCATCGAGTGGACCTTCGATCCGCTTGAGATCAAGAATTCCTATCTGAATATCGAAAAGCTGGGAGCGATCTCCCGCCGCTACAACATCAACCAGTACGGAATTACCTCGTCGCCCCTGCAGGGTGGGCTGCCCAGCGACCGGCTGATTGCAGAGTGGTGGCTGAAGTCGAGGCGCGTAGAGACTTTGTTGGCAACCGGCAAGATTCCCTTATCCGACCAGGAGACAACGATTGAGGTTCCAGCGCAGATTTACGACTGGAAGGCCGCAGCGGAAACCCGAGGCAAAGCGCAGCAGGTGCAGGAACGTAACCGCGAGCAATTTCTCCGGGCGTTCGGGGACGGGCTGGCTGTGCTAGGTTATCAGCGCGATTCCGAAGGCAACGGCAAGTTCGTGCTGGCCGATTGGGACGAGGAGTGGTCGTATGCAGCAGAACATTAATATTCACCACAGAGGCACAGAGACACAGAGACACAGAGAAAACCAAGTGTTTTGGATTTTCTTGTTATAGATTCTCTCCGTGACTCTGTGTCTCTGTGGCGAATTGTTTTTATTCTAATAATTATGAAAATTGAAGCCATCACTCTCCGCGAGATTCACATGCCGCTCGTCCATTTCTTCGAGACGAGTTTCGGACGTACTTACAGCCGCCGCATCCTGCTGCTCACCGCGCATTGCGATGGGGTCGATGGTTGGGGCGAATGCGTGGCCGGCGAAGATCCTTTTTACAGCAGCGAATGGACCGAAAGCAGCTGGCTCACCCTCACTCACTATCTTGTCCCCGCTGTGCTCGGACGTAGCCTCGATTCGGCACGCGACTGTCCGGCTCTTCTCTCCCGGGTGCGCGGCCACCGCATGGCGAAAGCCGCTCTGGAAAACGCGTTGTGGGATGCCGAGGCGAAGCAGAAAAACCAGCCACTGTGGAAGCTGCTCGGCGGCACGCGGACTGAAATCGCTTGCGGCGTTTCCATCGGGATTCAGGATTCCATCGAGCAACTTCTCGAGAAGATTCAGATTGAACTGGCCGCCGGCTACCGTCGCATCAAAGTGAAAGTCAAGCCGGGCTGGGATGTGAACGTGCTGGAAAAAATCCGCTCGCGTTGGGCTGAGATCACTCTAAGTTGCGACGCCAACTCCGCCTATACGCTCGATCAGGTCGAACACCTGCGAGACTTCGATCAATTCGATTTGTTGATGATCGAACAGCCGCTCTGGGACGACGACATCTTCTACCACGCCCGCCTGCAGAAAGAACTGCGCACTGCTATCTGCCTCGACGAGTCGATCGTCAGCGCCCGCACCGCGGCCATTGCGCTCGAAACTGGCGCGTGCCGCATCATCAACATCAAAGTCGGACGCGTGGGCGGATTCAGCGAAGCCAAGAAGATTCACGACATTTGCCACGCGCAGAAGATTCCGGTCTGGTGCGGCGGCATGCTCGAATCCGGTATTGGCCGCGCCCACAACATCGCTCTTTCCACGCTCGTGAATTTCAGCTTGCCCGGAGACGTCTCTGCCTCCAAGCGCTACTGGAAGGAAGACATCATCGATCCCGAGGTGCAGGTTTCGCCACAGGGAATGATCGCGATCAGCAACCAGCCGGGAACGGGCTATCGCGTTAAAGAAGATCTCATTGAGAAGTTGACGGTAAAGAAGGAAACGCTGCGCGCGTAAGACTGGAAGCCACGGTGTCAACGCCGGCTTACAAGTGCTAATTCCGTAAGCCGCGTGGAAATCACATCATGGAGGCTGACTTCTCGCTGCCAGTTCCAGCATCCTCTGGAGCCGGCGTCCCGTCAGACCAGTGACCAACCCAGACAAGGAAAATCGTCATTCGGTCTTCAGGGTCGTTCGACGCGAAGGTGGGCGAATCTGGCAGGTTCGCTCCCCAGGTTGTGGCCGCGTCGGCCGGGGCAAACCACATCATATGTGGATGCCAGCTTTTACCTTGGTCGCCTACATACTGCTGCCTCGACATCATGTAGCACATCCCGCCGGGCTCGAGCGACGGCAGTTCCTTCCTGTCAAACGCCAGTTTGACTGCTTGCGCGATTTCCGTCTTTGATTTTCCTGCCAGCGCCAGTTTGGCCTTCATCAGCACGCCGGGCAGATAGGTCCTTGCGGCTGGCGGATTCACGCATATGGGGGAGATGATTTTGGGATTCCAGAATTCCGGAAAATCGGTGGCAGCGCCCCAAGATCGCTCCACCAGGCAAACGAAGCCATTCGTGCCCTTCACCGCCGTTGTATATCCCTGCCGCCCCAGCACCAGTACTTCGGCTCCGTCCGAAATGGATGCGGGAGCGGCACTTCGAGCCAGCGCGATTTCAGAATGCTCATCCGGGATCAAATACTGACTGGGAGAAGCCATGGCCGGATAGCGATCCATTTCGGCCTGAGCCTGTGCCTGCCTGGTTGCGCCAGATAAGAGAATCGGCACAACGAAAGTTAAAGCGAGGAGCGAGATCGCATTCTTCTGCATAGGACTACTCCGTCCAAGCACTCCCCGTTTCCCAAAGTGCCGGAGAGTCTTAATGCGAAGATTATGTCACGGAAAGAGCGCTAATGGCCCGTTCTCGTCCTAATGCGACTTCGTGTCCGGCACCGGTGCTCCCGGTTTATGACCTTCCGCCAGCTTCGCTTCTTCCGCCTTCAACATCTCCACCCCCTGAGCAAACGTAGTGTCGGGGGGCACGCGCCGGAAGGCGCTGAACACTTCCTCAGAGTTGATTGCAATACTCTTGAATAGAAGAATCTTTCCCGTAAAACTCAAGGACATACGCGAAACTTCCCATGAGCCATCCCCAACGTCGCGCTGCTCGACCAGAAAATGTCCGCCTTTGTTGAGATGCCCCAGAATGCCCCAGCCGAAGCTGACCTCCTTGAACAGAGTCCCGTCGATCCGAGCGATCCGCCGAGCGGTAGAATCAATCAGAACGAATCCCTGCATGCCCTCGAGCACCTGTTCCACACGGGAAGGCGACTGGTATGCCGGATTGGGCCGGAATTTCAGCCGCACGAGCCGATCTCCGTCCTTGCCCAGGTCTGTCGCGCCCTGCTCCTCGCCGTCATAGTCGTAAAGAAATGCGTCGGGTAAAGCCTTCACGATGCGCAGTGTGTGCTCGGCCGTCTGCTGCTCCTGGGAGTGCTTGCGGCTAAGCTGCTCCGGATCGCTCACCAGGCCTGCCAGATGGTTTTCCTCACCCTGCATTTGTTCTGGCATGAGCGGCTGGTCGTTATAGGCGATCGTCATGCCGGCCATGGCGCTCTGCGTTTCCACATAGAGTCTGGTCTGAGAACCCTGCGGAGTTTGCTTGCGGGCCCGGAACGTGTGTTTGATCGAATCGTCGTTGGCGGCTGCTATTTCATTCGCCGCCGCGGCCCGCACCAATTCGATCGGAGAAGCTGAATCTTGCGCAGCGCTCGCCTGAGTACGGGAGGCTCCGGCGTCGAGAGAAGCCGCACCCATCCCAAAGAGCAGGATGCCGAGCAAGGTGGCTGTAGCAATACGAATCAATTTCGACCGTCCCATTCTCTGGGGCACACTTCTAGTGTAACAAGCTGGCTTCGGCCCATTGGATGGCCTTCTGGCCGAACTGCACCATTTCCGGAACTTGCCCCAGCCTCCGTGCCTTGCGTATAGTCGTTGCAGTGCGGGATCTTCCGTTTTTGCCTCATGGATTCTGATTTTGGGAGCAAACCGTCACGGGTCCCGTCACACCAGGAGATCGTCCTATGAGCGCACCAGCCACTGGGTTGGCACAAATCGGCAAGTCGGTCGTCATTAAGGGCGAACTTTCCGGCAGCGAAGATCTGTATTTGGATGGCCAGGTCGAGGGCAGCATCGCCCTCAAGGGCAACAGCCTGACGGTTGGGCCCAACGGCCAAGTCAAAGCCAGCGTAGACGCCAAGGGAGTGGTAGTACAAGGCAAGCTGGAGGGAAACATTCAGGCCAGCGATCGCGTCGAATTGCGTAAGTCCGCGATCGTCACCGGGGACATCAGTACCCAGCGCATTTCGATTGAAGAAGGCGCCTATTTGAAAGGAAAAGTTGATATTCACCGGACCGAGAAGTGAGTTGCGCTCGTCCAGCGCAGGGTTGACCGGATTGTTTGACGGGATTGTGAAGCCCAGCGGTCGTCGCTGAGCGCGTTATTTCAGGAGTCACGAAGTCAGGATGTCGTCAGTTTCACAGACTTTCATGAAACTTTTTCGCGGTTCATCCGGAACGGAAACCATCCCGGCGCAGGGTTCACAGAAGCTGACCCGCCGCTCCAGCGGCCTGGGAGAGCTGTCCCGCATCTGGGAGTCCGCCGAAGACCTCTGCATTCTGGACCTGGGATCGACTTCTCCTTCGAACATCCGCCACTTCACCGAACACGGTCACCGGATCTACAGCGAAGACCTGCTGACGGCCTCAACCGACCCGGAGCTTTTAACCAAGAACGAGGAGGGAGGCGTCGCCCTCGACAGCCGCAAATTTCTTGCGGATAACCTGGTTTACCCGGCTGCTCGCTTCGACGTCGTGCTGTGCTGGAATCTGCCGGACTACCTGGATGAGAGTTTGGTGAAACCGGTCGTCGGACGGCTGTGGTCTGTGCTCAAACCCGGAGGCATGCTGCTGGCGTTCTTCCACACTCGCGATGCCGGTCCGGACTCGCCTTGCCACCGCTTCCACATCATCGGCTCCGACACCCTCGAGATGCAGAGGATTGTGCTGCGCCGGGAAGCGCGGCGCGGCCCCACGGGAGCTGTCCACACCGCAATCTCGGATGGCTTCCAGTTGCAGCGCGTATTCAATAACCGCCACATCGAGACCCTCTTCCGCGACTTCGCTTCCATCAAATTCTTTCTTGCCCGCGACAATATTCGTGAAGTGCTGGTCGTGCGCTAGGCAGATCCCTTTCGGCTGTGTGAGTTGTAGGTGCCGAAGGTAATCTGGCCGCGGCTCAGCAAGAACGATAGGCTGGGGCCCAGTTAACAACTGGCCCACATGCGATCGTTGCTGACATTTCTGCTGATCGGGTGTTCCGCCGTGTGTAGTGCTGACACGACGATCAAGATGCGCACTGTATTTACAGACACGGGTGCGCGCCCCGACGTACAGAATCCTGACACGACCCGGAGCGTTTATTACCGGCGCGGGGCGATGAGGAAGAAGGACACCCTAGGCGATAAGACAACGGACCTTTCAAGCATTGCGAATTGCGACACCAAGACGGGATTCCTCGTCGACTTTCAAGCGCGCGAGTATCGGACCTATAGGGTGGTGACGCTCTGGCCGATAAGCCAATTAGAGGATTATCTTCAAAAGAACCCCGGCCGCGCAGTTCCGATAGAGAGCCATACAGTCGATACCGGTGAGCGTAAGACGTTCTTCGGACATCTCGCCAAGCACCTTGTCACCACCAACACACGAGGGCCAAAGAGTTCCAGTGGCGGAGAAGAAATTCTCGATGGGTGGTACATCGATCACGAGGGTCCGGACAACAACTGTGCTCCTGATTTTGCGCACACTGAGCCGTACTACGTAGTTGGAACAATACTTGCCGAGTATCCAGATGTTGCGCAGTTCCAGCATACCGGGCCGCTCCCTACAGGACTCGCGGTAAAGCTGACTTACACCTCTAAGCTCGCCCCGGCCAAGGACGGTTCGCCGGGTCGAACGATGACACAGGAGCGAACGGTTGAAGACCTCTCTGATTCACCACTCAGCCCATCCCTATTCGAGGTACCCTCCGGATTTAACGAGAATCCCCAACTACTTCGAGGCCACTCAAGCTCTCGCCAATAGGTTTCTGTGCATCAATGGTCTGGCCTGAGTCGTTCCCCAGGCCGCTAACGCTACTTCCACACGATCACTCCCATGCGGAAAAGATAATTGCGCGAGATCTCCACCTGCGCCGCGGCCTCGGCGGACAAAGCAGACGCGATCATGCTTCTAATTTCGTCCGGTACGTAGGCCCGGCGCACTGAGGTCAGCCCATCCAGCCACGCCACACGGCTGCGCATAAGCGGAAATCCAGCGAATGCCAAAGCCAGATGCAGGCGATGCCGAATGAGGTCGTTGATCAGCACAGCTCGACGGCTCACCCGCACACCCTCGCGCACAAATTGAGCTAATTGTTGCGTGTCCAGATGATGGGCGAAAAGGCTGCAACTGACGAGGTCAAAGGCCCCATCGTCGAAAGGCAAGGCGAGCGCGTCGGCCACGACGCCATGACTTTCGCGGAGACGGCTATCCCCTCCCAGATCTCCGGCAGCGCGATTCCTCTCAGCAAGATGCGACGGCGCCCGGTCGAGCAGGGTCACATCGAGAGTGATACCTCGTAGGGCCAGCTTCCTCCGCACCAGTTCCGGAACCTCTCCCGATCCAGCTGCCACTTCCAGCAGCGAAAGATGTTTCGACCCGGAGACTTGCGCCGCGAGTTCCACCATTTTCTGCGTGGTGGCGACCCCGCCGAACCAGCGGTTGACTCGCCCGAGATCCCGGAGTGTAGCCTGCACATCGGCGGGAGAGCAGGCATCGGTATCGAGAATCTCAGGTGCGTCGACTCGCTGCATGGCAAGGTGTTCTGAGCTGGAACTGAAACAAGAGCGGGAAGCTCGCCCGCTCGCTGCTAGTTTGCCTTCACTGCTGGCCGCGCCGCACTGCCGTCAGCCTTCACGTAGTGCGCGTTCCAGCTGAGGTCGCGTTCGAGCCGGTCTTTAATGTGCGAAGGCGTTTTGAAGCCGTGATACTCGCCCGGATACACCACCAGTTCGGTTTCGCGGCCGAGGCTCTTCATCGCCTCGTACATCTGCTCACCGCCTATGACCGGCACATTCCAGTCGATGTCGCCGCCCATGAACAGCGTGGGAGTGGTAATGTTTGCGACCCGGTAGAACGACGAGATTTTGTCCCACGCCGCGCGGTTGTCCCAGGGATGGCCGAGTTCCATATCGTAGTCGAGGATGTACTGGTCATGCCCATACAACGAGGCGAAGAAGGCCGACCCGGCGCCGGAAATCGCTGCCTTGAAGCGCGTGGTCTGCGCAATAATGAAGTCCGTCGAGATGCCCCCGTAGGACCAGCCCATAACCCCGAGCTTGTCGGGATCGGCTACGCCCTGCGCAACGGCATAGTCAACCATGGCCATGTCATCCTGAAAATCCTTGTTACCCCAGTCGGCGAAGATGGCCTTGCAGAAGTCTTGTCCATAGCCCGAAGAGCCGCGCGGATTCGGTTCCAGCACCAGGTATCCGTTAGCGGCGAAGAGCTGCGAGAAATGATTGAAGTCGCCGTAATAGGCGCTTACTGGTCCGCCATGCGGATACAGGATTGTGGGATATTTTTTGCCCGCCACATAATCCAGCGGTTTGAAGAGATACCCCGCAACCATGGTACCGTCCTTGCTCTTGAACTTGACATACTCTGGGGTGACGACTTTGATCTTCGCGATAAACGCGTCGTTTACGTGGGTGAGGCGTGTCAGCGGCCCGCCGGAGGTGGCAGTGATGGAGATTTCTGCCGGCCGGTCCATAGTGGTGATCTGCGCGGCAATGTCGCCTGATTTCGCAATGGTGTAAGCGGAGACCACAACGTGTCCGGAGATTGCCCGTGTCAGCTCGCCCCCTGTCGCCGGGATGCGGAATAGGTTCTGCGTCCCGTCGTCATCGGCAATGAAATAGATAGACTGGCCATCGGGTGAGAAGCGCGGTGACCGTGAAGAGCGATCAAAGGTCAGGGTCAGCACCTTGGCTTCGCCTCCCGCGGCTGGAGAAACGGCAATGTGATGGGTCGCGTACACCAGGAGCTTGGGATCGAGCTGCGTGACGTAGGTGATCCACTTGCCGTCGGGCGACCAGGCGGGCGAGCCATCCGCGCCCGGGTTCGTCGTCACTTGTGTGAGGTGTGCGCCCTTCTCGGTGTTGTCGCCGGCCACCACCCAGATGTTCGTGTCGTAGGTGCGGTCGGGGTCGGGAGTCGAGCGGTTGCTGCGGAACGCCAGCAGCTTGCTGTCGGGGGACCACGCCGGCTCGCTGTCGTCAAAGTCGCCGGATGTAATCTGCACAACCGCCTTTGTGGTGACATCGAACACGTATAAATGAGTGCGTCGCCGGTCGAGATATCCCACGGTGTCGGTCTTGAAGCGATAGCGATCGATCACGAATGGAGGCGGAGTTTTTGGCTTCTTCGGCTTGGCGTCCTTATCTTTATCTTTCTCGTTCCCCGGCTTGTCTTTTTCTTTGGTTTTGGCTTCGTCCAATTCTTCCGGAGAGGGATCTTGCAGGATGAGGACGAGTCGCTTGCTGTCAGGAGACCAGACAAAATCATCGACGTCCTGAATCGTATCCGTGAGCTTCTGCGCCTCACCGCCCATGCGGTTGAGCAGCCACACCTGCGTCTTGCCCTCACCGCGCTTGGAGAGGAACGCGAGGAACTTCCCATCAGGACTCCAGCGCGGATGCGAAGAGGAAACGTCTTCCGTAGTCATCCCGATGGCATCCCCGCCGCTCGCTGGCGCCATCCAGATGCGCGTGACCGTCTTGTCTTCCTTCAACGACGCAGTCGAGACGGTATAAGCGACCCACTTGCCATCCTCCGTGATCTGGGGATCGCGAACTTCACGGATCTCAAAAACATCGTCGACCGTGATGGCCCGCGGTGCAGGCGGTGTGGCAGGTGCAATCTGAGCGAAGTTAAGTGACGGCAGGAAATAAGAAAGACAGGCCAATGCACAAAACGGCAAAGCTGGCGCACGGAATCTCATATTGTTTGCTTTCCCATGGAGAATTGTCGGATACAGCCGTGAAGCGCTTAAGTCTAAACCTCGGCCAGTTCCTCTTCCAGCAATTGCTTGTTATACAGGTCGCTGTAGTAGCCGTTCAAGGCGAGCAGCTCGTCGTGGGTGCCTGACTCCACGATGCGTCCGTCGTGCAGCACGGCGATGCGGTCGGCATTGCGTACTGTGGAAACGCGGTGGGAGATGAAGATGGTAGTGCGGCCCCGCATCACTTCGCGGAGGTGATTGAGGATCTTGTCTTCAGTGTGGGTATCGACGCTGGAAAGCGCGTCGTCGAGAATGAGGATGCGCGGGTTGCGAATTAACGCGCGGGCAATCGCCGTGCGCTGCTTTTGTCCTCCCGAGAGCGTGATGCCGCGCTCACCCACCAGGGTCTGATACTGTTCGGGAAAACCCTCAATATCCTGGGCAATATTGGCGGCTTCGGCCGCTTCGTGAATCTGCTGATCCGTGGCTGATTCCGCTCCCAGCGCAATGTTTTCCCGGATGCGGTCGCTGAATAAGAATGTTTCCTGTGGCACGAATCCCACACTTCTGCGCAGCGACTCCAGGGAGAACTCGCGGATTGGCCGCCCATCTACCAGAACCATCCCCGGCGCCGCGTCGTAAATGCGTGGAATCAGATTGACCAGTGTCGTCTTCCCCGAACCAGTAGGACCGACGATCGCCATGCTGCTGCCGGCGGGGATCTTCAGGTTCAGGTCGTGCAGGACGGGTTTGCCCTCGTATGAGAAATTCAGCCCGCGAAATTCGATTTCGCCTTCCACCTGCCGGTCTGCCGCCTCCGTTCCATCCTTGATCTCGGGTTGTTCCTGCAGAATGTCGTTCAGTCGAACCAGCGACGCTGTGCCCCGTTGAAAGATGTTGACGACCCAACCCAGCGCGATCACGGGAAACGTCAACTGCAGCATGTAAATGTTGAAGGCAGCGAAGCCGCCGATCTCCATACGTCCGGCCAACACTTCGCCTCCACCGATCCACAAGACCAACACGACCGCCAGGCCGAGCATCAGTTCCAGCGTGGGCCACAGCATGCCCATCAGCCGCACTAGTTTCAGGCTGCGCGCAACGTATTCCTGGTTGGCGCCTTCGAACAATGCGATCTCCGCCTCTTCCTGCACGTAGGCGCGAATGACACGCGCTCCGGAGAAGTTCTCCTGTGCCCGCGCCGAAATGTCAGAGAACATCGCCTGAATTCTTTCGAAGCGCTCATGGATGCGACGCCCGAAGTACTGAATAACCACGCTGACGACCGGCAGCGGCAGGAACGCGTAAAACGTCAGCTTGGGGCTGATGTGCCACATAAACGAAAGTGCAGCGGCGGTGAACACCAGCGTGTTCGCCGAATACATGATCGCCGGACCCAGCAACTGGCGCACCGCGTTCAAATCGTTGGTCATCCGGGCCATGATGTCGCCCGTTCGCATGCGCTGGTAGTAAGAGTAGGAAAGTGTTTCGAGGTGGGCGAAAAGGTCGTTGCGCAGGTCGAACTCAATGTCGCGCGAGATGCCGATCATAATCCAGCGGGTCAGGAACAGGAATACTCCGCGAACCGCGGCGACTTCCAGCATTTGCCATGCAAAGTGCAGCAACTTCGCCCGAGTGACGCCGGTATTAAGGTCATCCACCGCGTGGCGGATGACCTGAGGCAGCAATACCCATGCGCCGTTGCTCAGCAGAATGCAAAAAAAACCTGCCACAAAGCCCCAGCGATAGCGCTTGAGGTAGGGCAGTAGCGGACGCATACTCTTCGGAATCATCTGGATCAGGTTGTCTAGATGAAATTCTAGCAGGGCAGGGTGCAAGTTATGCGTGTGAGACGTAGCGGCTGCAAGCTCGCTTGGTTCCCGGCAGGTGTGTCTTCAGCTCACTTCAGTGCGAACGACGCTCTTTCTCGACGGTTGCGCGCTGCGGTCTCGGAACGATATCGCGTCCGAAAGCAACAACGCTGACCGCTGCAAGAAGGGCTCCCCATCCGATCGAGAAGATCCATCCGGCGTAAAAGATGATTGCCTGAGCCATGTCCATGGCACTGTTCCTCGGTGCATCTTTCCTTGGCGCAAGCGGTCGAGGTCAAACGGAGAGCCCAACCCCGGCCGCTGTGCGCAAACAAATCAACGCTTCAGATAGCGACAAAAGCCGGTCGCCTTACTGCTGCTCTGAGGCAGGGGGAGCATCTTGCGAGCGTTGCTGCATACGTGCTTCCCGATTCGCTTCAAACTCCTTCATCTTGGCCTGCTGGTCGGAGGTGAGCAACTGGAACAGCTCGTTATGAATGCGGGTTTCCTGCACCTTGACTTGCACCAGAGTCTGCGCCTGCTGCGCGACTAGCGCTTGCACTTTGGCTTCGTCATAGGTGCCCTCTTCATACTGCTTGAGCTGCTGCTGCATCTGGTGAAGTTGCTGCATCTGGGGCTTCATGGCAGCGTGCTCTTTCTGCACGACAGCCTTCATCTGCGCGCGCTGGGTGTCAGTCAGATCCAGGTATTTGGCGAAGAAGCCCATCATGGGGCCTCGCATGCCGAAGGCATGGCCGTGCACAGGCGCAGTTGCAGCCGTGGTTTGCGACTTGGCGATGGCACCGCATAACAGCACCGCCAGCGCAGCTATGAGCAAGCGAAAACGAATCGTCTTCATAAAGTGATTGGCTCCTTCAACTCCCGGCTTCACTGAGGTACTCGCCTCTTGGGAAACTGGGGCTTTGCGTACATTCATACAAACACGATCCCAGCGGAAAAGTGGTAAAAAGTCCGTCAATGCGAGTAAAGTTTTGTCAAAGACGGCAGTGCCCGGCCAGACCGCGGGGTAAGTGTCGAAATGGTTTGACAATTCTTTACTGCTACCAACTGCTGTTTGGTGCACAATGAAATCTGCGAAGATGGAACGGATTCTTGTTATCGACGATGATGTCGAACTGTGTACCCTGGTGGGCGAATACCTGCAGGCCGAGGGATTCATAGTCGAATCGGTGCACGACGGCGAGAGCGGACTGCAGCGCGCTACCGGCGGCGGCTACCTGCTCGTGGTCCTGGATGTGATGTTGCCCGGCATCAACGGTTTCGAGGTGCTGCGCCGGATCCGAGCCACCTCCCGCCTGCCGGTACTTTTACTCACCGCTCGCGGCGAAGATGTCGACCGCATCGTCGGTCTGGAGATCGGTGCTGACGACTATCTGCCCAAACCTTTCAATCCGCGGGAGCTGGTGGCGCGTATTCGAGCCATCCTTCGCCGCACTCGCAGCGACAAATCGGCTCCGTCTGCTCCGGAGATCGTCCGTGTGGGGGAGATCGAACTCGATCCGGCTACGCGTAGCGTGCGCCGTGACGGCCAGCCCGTCGAGCTTACCTCGGTCGAATTCAACTTGCTGGAAGTGCTGCTGCGTGAGGCCGGCCGCGTGGTTCCGCGCGAGCGCCTGGTAAACGCAGTGCTCAGCCGCAAGTTCTCGCCCTTCGACCGCAGCATCGACATGCACGTCAGCAAAGTCCGTAAGAAGCTCGGCGATACCGATGCCGACGAGCACATCAAGACCATCCGGGGCGTCGGCTACATATTTGCCCGTCCGCGGGAAAAAGCGGGGGAAAAGGTGAAGACCACCTCATGAAGAGCCTATTCCTCAAGATTTTTCTTTCCTTCTGGATGGCTTTTGCCTTGTTTCTCGTGCTCGCGATCGTGGTCACGCTGGCGTTTCGTCCGAGAACCTCAAGTTGGGAAGCCCTTCTCGCGACCGCAATGAACGACTCGGTGAACGCCTACGAGCAGAGAGGCGCGGCGGGGCTGGGCGAATACTTCGACAATCTGGAGAAGACGCAGCACGTCCGCGTCTTTCTATTCAATGAAAACATGGAGGAGATTTTGCACCGGGGCGCGCCGGAATGGGCGCTGCGTGTCGCAAAGGGAGGGCCGCGGGTGCCGCACGAGGGTTTTATTTTTCCCGCCCCGCCTCCGGTGTTGCGCGATTCGCGCGCTTCCTCTGACGGATTACATCGTTACACGCTGGTGCTGTCTCCTCCGCCGGGCCCCCGTCTCTTCTTGGGTCCGCGAGGCCTGCCCATCCCGGGCCTGATCATCGCCGTTATTTCCTCTGGACTTGTCTGCTACCTGCTGGCGTGGTTTCTGACCATGCCGGTGGTTCGCCTCCGCGCTGCCACTCGTCAATTGGCTGCGGGAGATCTCACGGCGCGGGCCGGCGCACCTAACGCGGGGCGGCGCGACGAAGTCGCGGGCTTGATGAGGGATTTCGATACCATGGCCGAGCGCTTGGAAGGCCTGGTGAAGGCGCAATCGCGCTTACTCAATGATATTTCGCACGAACTGCGCTCACCGCTGGCCCGGCTGAATGTTGCTTTGGGTCTGGCTCGCCAGCGCTCTAATCCGGAAAGCGCGGCTATGCTCGATCGCATCGAACTCGAAGCTGGACGCCTCAATGAACTCATTGGCCGCCTGCTCACTTTAGCCCGTCTTGAAGATGGCGAGCAGCACGTGCCCGCCACGCCGTTCTTGTTGGACGAAGTGGTGCTCAATGTGGCCGAAGATGCAGAGTTCGAAGCCCAGGCGAGGCGTTGCCACGTACGCAGCGAAATTCCAGCCGGAAGCTGGGCGGTGCGCGGGGATCCATCCCTGCTGCACAGTGCCATTGAAAACGTGGTGCGCAACGCCATCCGTTACACCCGCGAAGGCACCGCCGTTGAAATCCATCTAGAGAAGACAGGAAGTGCTGGCGGTGAGGAAGCTGTGGTCCGGGTTACTGATTGCGGCTCCGGCGTTCCCGCCGATGCACTGGAAAAGCTCTTTCAGCCCTTTTACCGCCTGGACGATGCCCGCGGCCGGCAGACTGGCGGAGTAGGTTTGGGTCTCGCCATTACGGAACGCGCTGTGCGCTTCCACGGTGGACGCGTCGCGGCTACCAACCGGTCCGAGGGCGGACTGATGGTTGAGATTCACCTGCCTCTCATGCCAGGGACCGCCAGTGTGCACGAAGCGCTAACCGCAGTGGCTAGTGATCAGTGGCCAGTGGCCAGCGGCCAAAGAGAGTAGATTGTGCACTGAACACTGATCACTCGCCACTGCCCACTGATCACGGCCACTGATTCCAGGCAACTCCCAGCCCCATCTGCGGTTCCAATAGCTTCGGGGGTTTGCTCTTCCCACGCATTCCTGATACATAAATGGATGGCAATTCACGCCTTCAAATAGGGTTCACGCCCGGTTTGTGTGGCCGGGGAATGCATCAGCACGTTCATAGGAGATAAAGCGAAGAATGCGGACAAGGCTTGCCTGGACTGTGGCGATTGTGGCCCTGGTATTGATCGGCGCCCTAATGGCCTGTAACACCAAGTACACGTCTTCCTCCAATGGTTTGGTGATTGTTCCCAGCCAGGCGGGAGGGCCGCAGGCGAATGAGGAACTCGGCGGGCCGGTAATGGAAACCTTCAGCCTCGACCTGGCAAACGGCCATGTTTCGCAGATCAACAACACGAACGGCCCTCCGGTGCCAGGTGTGCCGACGGCGATCGTTATTGATCCTCCAGGCGCATACGCTTACGTGATCGTCACGCAGAACCTGTCGGCGCCCGGCGGTGTCACCGGTATTGCGAGCTTTCAGATTGCCTCGGACGGCAAGTTGGCATCCCCGAGCACCACGCCTCTCAACAATACGATTGTCACCATCAACGGGCAATGTGAATCAATTCCCGTGGTTCCCGTGGCCCTCGCGATGGATTCCGCCGGTAAGTTTCTGTTCGTGGCAGATGCCGCGACCAGCGACAGCTCCGGGAATCCGGTGCCGGGGACGGTCTCAGTGCTGGCGATTGGCAGCAACGCCAGCCTGACCGAGGTAAATCCTGTTTCGTGCCAGTCTCAAAGCACGCCCGGCTCGCCTTTTCCTCTTCCGACCAACCCAGGCTCATCTACCGCAAGTGCCTCTGCCCTTGCCGTATCTCAAACCACTTTCCCTTTGCTCTATTCCTATTGTTCAGGGTTTACGCCTCCTTCGACGGAGCACCTTTACGTTACAGATTCCGTCAATTACGTTTTGCTGAATTTCTTGGTTTCGTCAACTGGTAGCCTAAGCCCGGCCGAACCTTCCACGACGGTCGGAGTCCGTACCGGCGCTGTACCCTCCGGAGTGACAGTCGATCCCTGTAACCGGTTCGTTTATGTCTCGAACGCGGGCCCGGGGAGCAACGCTAATACCATCAGCGCGTACACGGTCTGCTATACCGTTAACGTTTCGCTGCCCAACTGCTCCACCCCGGACTTCAGCCTGCTGCCAATCAAGGGTTCGCCTTTTACGGTTTCCCCAGGTGACAATCCCGGGCCTTTATCAGAGGACGCATACGGCAGTTACTTGTACGTAGTGGATACAGGGTCGAACGTGGTCTCGCAGTTCAGACTAAGCCCAAGCACTGGCAGTTTGACGCCGCTCACCCCGCCGTTTGTGGGCGCGGGTCAGGGGGCGAACGCGATTGCGGTTCGCAATGACGAGACTTGGGTGTTCGTCACCAATATCACCGCAGCGACGCTCTCTCAATTTGCCATCACACCCTCTACGGGTAATCTGGTTCCGGTACCCCAGCCGATTAGCACCTTCAATTTGCCTTCGGGAGTCGCGGTGACGCGGTCTCCTCTGCCTTGATCCTTCTACGATTCTTTGCTTCGGCCCGAGGGCTGCGCGATTAAGTTGGGATCTTCAGAATCAAGTAAGCGCCGACTAGAGAGAAAATCAGGTCCGGCGACCAGGCGGCCAACGCCGGGGGCAACAGGCTGATATCGCCCATCGCCTCGGACAACCGCGACACTATGGTGTAGACCACGGCGATTCCCACCGCCACGGCCACTCCCGTGATAGCTCCCTTCTTGGCGGCTGAAAGCGAAAATGGGATGGCGATCCCAGCCATGATCAGCGTGATCAGCGGATAGGAAAGCTTCTGATTCAGTTGCACCCTGAGCCGGACTACATCGAAGCCGCTTTCCTGCAAATCCCGGATGTAGCGGCGTAGTTCCTCATAGTTCATCTCGGAATACTGCTTCACTTCTTTCTTGAAATAAGACGGCTCCTCGCTGAGTTCGGGAAAGGTGGAAACGTCGAAGGTGCGGTAGCCGGCAATCGCAGCAGTGTGCAAAGATCGCTGCCAGCCTTGTTCAAACACCCAGCGGCCCAGGTTTTCAGCCCAGTGAGCGCGCTCGGCATGGATGCGCTCGGTGATCGCAAAGCTGGCGGGATCGATTTGAAAGATGGTGAGGTTCGCGAACTGATCGCGGTCGGCGTCGAAGAACTGGTAGTAGTAAATGTCGTTGTGCCGGCCGAAGATCCAGCGCCGGTCGGGACGCAGATAAGTTTGCGGCGGCTTGCCCTTGATCTGGTTATGAAGCGCTTCCTGGCGCTTGTTGGTATGGGGCAGGTAGAACTGGTCGGCAAAGAACAATCCTGCCGAGAGCACTGCGGCCGCGGCCAGCACCGGCGTGAAGATGCGGTAAACGCTGGTTCCCGTCGCTTTCATTGCAGTAATCTCATTAGACCGGTTCATCAGCCCGAAAGTGATCAGCACCGCCAGCAGCATGATCAGGGGCGCAACGCTGTAGAGCAGGTAGGGAGAGACGTTGAGCAGATATTCCGCGACCACAATCGCCGGCGTCTGATTGCGCAGGATATCCCCCAGCAACTCGAACAGTGTGAACACCAGCAGCAGGACGAGGAAGGCGGACACGATCATCCCCAAATAGAGGAAAAAATCGCGCAGCACATAGTCATCGAGCAGGGTAGGGAAGCTGGCACTGAAGACTCGCCGCCGGGTGGAGGCGCGCTCGAAAGCGTTTCCGTCTCTTCGCCTGTGCCTGCGATCGTTTGCGGGAGGATTTACCGGAAGCTTCTCCCGCTTCCACACCGGCCGGATCGCTGAGAGCGATAAAGGCCGCCGCTCAGCTTGCCACAACAGGAAGAGTGCGGCGGCAAAGAATACGAGATTAGCGAGCCAGGCTCCGAACGCGGGGCTGACCCGGCCCTGCTTGGCCAGCGAAACTCCTATCAGAGAAATGAAGTAGTAGACGAAGACGAGGGCGATTGTCAGCACGAATCCGCCGGACTTGCCGCTTTTCTTTGAGGAAAGTCCCAGTGGGATTCCGACCATGGCCAGCACCAGACACGCCGTCGGCAGTGCGAAACGATTGTAAAATTCGATGCGGTACAAGCGCGCCGACACAGGATCGACGCTGGCCGCGCGATCATGCAGATCCCAGGTGCTGATGGCTCTAACCGGGGTTTGTTCGTCCGCTTTATTTTCCGACGATGCCAGCTCGATCGGGATGTCAGTTTGCTGGAAGGTGGAAATCTGGTAATGGTCAACTTGCGCGGGATCGGTTTCGTGGGTGGAACCGTCTCTTAAGTGCAGGTGCAGCCGATCCGCTCCCTCGGGGACGAGGATGCCTTCCTTGGCCAGCGTGATTCGCGGATTGGAGGCATCCGAAATGTCGGCGAGAAACACTCCGTTCCAAACCGCGCCACCCTGGGCACTGTGCACGTCTTGTACGTAGAGCACGAGCTTGGGAAAGCCTTCATAGAACACGCGGGGCTGCACTTCATAAGAGGCCTGCGCGCCTTTGAGTTGATCCTCCAGTCGCTCCAGCGAGGCCAGCGACCACGGTGCCAGATAAAGGCCATTAACCAGGGCTAGAAGCCAGGCGGCGGCTACAAAAATCGCCAGCACACGCCCAAAATCCCACACTCCCATGCCGCTGGCGCGCATAGCGGTGATTTCGCTGTCGGCCGCAAGCCGGCTCAGCCCAATCAGAATCCCCACCAGCACGCTCATGGGGATGGTGTAGGTGAGCGCGAAGGGGACAGTATAGAAAAAGATCTGGGCGACGCTGGGCAGCGGCGCGCTGGCCCGCACCACGAGTTCGAGGATGCGCCCCAGATCGCGCGTGAACAACACAAAGGTAAAGATCGCCGCGCCGATCAGGGCGTGCGAGGTCACTTCACGAAGAATGTAGCGGGTAAGAATCCGCATGCGAGCGCCGTTGCTGAGGGCAGTCTAGCACGGCGTGGCCTCCGGTCGAGCTGCGGAGGTAGGATCGGGCCTTAGGGATCAATGGCTTACGAAGCTCGCGTCTAGGCCGGAGGATGTGGTAGTATTTCCTTGTTTCCTTGTTATAGGCAATCATGCTGGCAAAAAAGACCGTTAAGAATCAAATAACCCTTCCCAAGTCGGTGATCACTCGCTTTGGAACAGTTGAATACTTCGACGTGAGCACGGATGGCGACTGCATCATCTTGCGCCCACTGCGCAGGAGCCGTGCCGATGAAGTGCGCGCCCGGCTTGCCCAACTCGGAATCGACGAACGGGACGTCACGACCGCCGTTTCCTGGGCACGCGAAAAGGCGTGACCCGGCGGGTGGTGTTTGACACGACGACGGTTGTGTCGGCGCTCCTTTTTGCGAATGGTCGTTTAGCGTGGCTGTGCCGGCACTGGCGTGACGGTGAATGCCTTCCATTGATCTCGCGCGCAACCGCCGCGGAACTCACGCGGTTCCTCCGTTACCCAAAATTTGGGCTCTCCACCGATGATGCTCGAGAACTGCTGGCTGATTATCTTCCTCAGTGCGAAGTCATCAACGTAACGGAAAGATGCCCAATAGTTTGCCGGGACGGCAGTGACCAGACCTTTCTAGACTTGGCCCAGAGCGGAAACGCCGACTTGCTGGTGAGCGGCGATCAAGACTTGCTGATACTAGCGGGGCAAACCGCGTTTCTGATTGAAACTCCTGAAGCCTATCATCGCGGAATACTCAGTGCGGGATAGATCGGGCGCGGACAAAATACTTCTGGAGCATTCACTCCGCCGAGATTGCCGACGCCGGTGCCGCCGTATTCCAAAGCGTCGCTGTTCAGCAGCTCGCGCGAATAGCTACCTTCGGGAACGCTCACGCGACAGCCTACACGCGTGCGCGAAGCTTTGCGGATGTTCAAGGTGTCTTCTTTCGCCGCATGGACCAGTAGGTGAAAACGCCACCAACTGCGGCGCCCGCCAGAAAAATTACCGCAAGGAACACGAGTACCCGGATGTAGGTGGAAACGCCACCAAGTGCCACGCCCGCCGGAAAAATGACTGCAGGGAACATGAGTATCCGGAGGTTCATGGTTTCCTCTTTCGCCGCATAGACCAGTAGGTGAAAACGCTACCAGTTGCCACGCCCGCCAGAAAAACGGCCGCAATGAAAGTGAGTATCCACGGGAGTGCGCCGCCAAAGGCACTAAGTCCATCGGCTATCAGCATGATCCAATTCTAGGCTTACCACAGTGCGGTAGCTGTTGAAAAATCCCGATTGCCCTGATTGGGTTGCTCTTCATCACGGGACGTGCGGAAAAATCTTGGAAGCGAGCGATGTTCTGGCATCGGTGCGTCGGATTCACAGATCTCCGCCTTTCGAAAACCGCGAAAGGTAGGCAGCCTCGTTCGCGGTGCGCCCGCTCTTTATCGTATTAAGCTTTTTTCAGGAACAACGCCGACAGTGGCGGCAGCGTTAGTTTCAGTGAGTGAGGACGGCCGTGGGCCGGTTCATCCTCGGCATTCACTCCGCCGAGGTTGCCTACGCCGGTGCCGCCGTATTCCAAAGCGTCGCTGTTCAGCAACTCGCGCCAGTAGCCGCCTTCGGGAACGCCCACGCGATAGCCAACACGCACGATCGGCGTGAAGTTACAAACGATCAGAATGGTGTCTCTGGGAGATTCGCTCTTGCGCAACAACGAGATTGTGCTGGTCAGGTTATCGTTGCAATCCACCCACTCAAAGCCCCCGGAGTTGGTATCGAGCAAGTGCAAGGCCGGCTCACTGCGGTAGACCCGGTTCAACTCTCTCACCCAGTTCTGCAGACCACTGTGATGCCGATACTGAAGCACGTGCCACTCCAGGCTGGTATCGTGCCCCCACTCGCGAACTTGCCCGAACTCGTCACCCATGAACATCAACTTCTTGCCGGGCTGAGCGTACATGTAAGCAAACAAAAGCCGCAGGTTGGCAAAGCGATCGTGCTCGCCGCCGGGCATCTTGCCGATCAGCGATCCCTTGCCGTGCACGACCTCATCGTGCGAGAGCGGCAGCACGAAGTTTTCCTGAAACGAGTACAGCATGCGGAAGGTCAGCTTGCTGTGGTGATACTTGCGATGAATGGGGTCGTTCTTGAAATACTCGAGCGTGTCGTGCATCCATCCCATATCCCACTTCATGCCGAAGCCCAGGCCGCCGAGATAAACCGGCCGCGAAACCATGGGCCAGGAAGTGGACTCTTCGGCGATGGTCTGGATGTCAGGATGCTCTTTGTAGGCTTCCTGATTGAAGCGGCGGAGGAATTCGATGGCCTCCAGATTCTCGCGTCCGCCGAATTTGTTGGGAATCCATTCACCCTGCTTGCGTGAATAATCGAGGTAGAGCATGGAAGCGACCGCATCCACGCGCAACCCGTCGATGTGGTACTTGTCGAGCCAGAACATCGCGCTCGACATCAGAAAGCTGCGCACTTCAGTGCGCCCGTAGTTGAAGATGTGCGTTTTCCAGTCGGGATGAAAGCCTTGCCGCGAATCGGCATGCTCATACAAGTGAGTGCCGTCGAAGTAGGCCAGGCCGTGGGCGTCGGAAGGGAAGTGTGAAGGCACCCAGTCGAGAATCACGGCGATCCCGCGCTGGTGCAGGTAATCCACCAGATACATGAAATCCTGCGGCGTGCCGTAGCGCGAGGTGGGAGCGAAATAGCCGGTCGTCTGGTATCCCCAGGAACCGTAGAAGGGATGCTCCATCACCGGCAGGAATTCCACGTGGGTAAAGCCCATGCGCCCCACATACTCGGCCAGGCGAGGCGCGGTTTCGCGGTAGGTTAGCGGGCGATTGTTCTCTTCTGGAACGCGCATCCACGATCCCAGGTGAACTTCGTAAATGGATTGCGGCGCCCGCAGGGAATTGCGGGCCGCACGCTTCTCCATCCACTCGCGGTCGCCCCACTGGTAGTCGAGGTCCCATATCACTGAGGCAGTGCGCGGCGGCTTCTCATGCAAAACGCCCAGTGGATCAGCCTTATCGACCTGATAGCCGTGACTGAGCGACTCGATGTGAAATTTGTAGAGCGCGCCTTCGGTTACGCCTGGGATGAATCCTTCCCAGACGCCTGATGAGCCGCGCGGAGCAAGTGGATAGGATTGAGGATTCCAGTTGTTAAAGCTACCGATCACCGAAACCTGGCGGGCATTCGGCGCCCAGACGCTGAAAACGGCTCCGTCGAGCCCATTGCCCGAGACCAGATGCGCGCCCATTTTGTCGTATAGCCGGTAATGGCTTCCCTCGTTGAACAGGTAGAGATCCTGATCGGTGAGAAGGCCCGGCGTTACTGCGACGATTGAGGAACTGGAATCAGGCGGCATCTTCGGAGGTTAGTTTACCGGAAGACCCCGCCGATTGATATTCCGCGTCATCCTCGGAAGCTATTCACGGAAGTCATCCTCGGAACGCCGCTGCATTCTCTTTTGCCCACTGGTCCAGCGTAATCGGCTTGCGGCCGAGAATACGCTCAACATTATCCGTGACCTTTGCTAAACGGTCCTCACGGATCGCACGCCAGAGTGCGACGTGAGCCTCCGTTTCTGCCGCGGATCCGCTGACGGCAGAATAACGTTGCCGGGCTTCCTCGTCGCTGATGGTTTCAAACGCAAGCCGCTTGCCAATCACCGATCCAATTTTTGCTGTTGCCTCGGCGAAGCTGAGCGCTTCGGGTCCAGTAATAGGCAAAGACTCACCTGTGTATTCCGGTGTCGTCAGAGCTTTGACGGCGACGGCAGCGATGTCGGCGGAATGAATGAAGGCCCTGCGGCCGTCGCCGGTGGAGGAGCGAACGATGCCTTCGATTTGGATTGACTTGGCCCAAGCCAGCAGATTCGACATGAATCCCGTGGGTTGAACGAAGGTGAATGGTATTCCGCTGGCGCGGACCGCCGCTTCGCCTTGCTCATGCCAGGCCCCGATCGCCAGACCCTGCTCCACATCCATTGACGAAAGTTTGACGAGGCGCTTTACGCCCGCAGCTTTGGCCGTCTCTGCCGCAGCTTGATCTCGCACTGGGATCTCGGGACCGCTATTTACGAGGAAAAGTGCGTCAATCCCGGCAAGCGCCGGCCGCAACGAGGCTGGGTCTCCCAGATCGCCGACAAAGACCTCGACGCGGTCGCCGCAACAGGTCCGAGCCTTTTGCGCATCGCGGACGAAGATTCGAGGCCTCTCCCCTTGATGCAGCAGTTGTTCGACGACTCTGGCGCCGACGTCTCCGGTAGCGCCGGTAACGAGATAAGTCATAAAGGATCCTTAAGTCTGTTTTAAGAATATGTACAAATACTCATGAACTGATACAAGCCTACGAGACAATGCCAAGCGTGTATACTCGCGTTATCGATGATCGATGTCGACGCGGTTTTACAGGACATATAGTAGTAAGTTATAAAAACGCTCACATTTGCAGTTATACTGTTGTCGAATGACAGCCAAGACAGCAAGAAAAACGTCGCGTCGCCGCCCAAAGCAGCGCCGCTCACGTCAGACAGTCGACGCCATACTCGAAGCGGTGATAAGGCTTCTAAAGCGAGGAGGCCCCCGCGCTATAACAACCAACCGCATCGCCGAAATTGCAGGTGTGAGTATCGGTTCTGTCTACCAGTACTTTCCTAACAAGCGAGCGATCTTTGTGGCCTTGCACCAGCGCCACGTAGATTCGATTGATCGCATGATTCAGGGCAAGATCATGGAACATGCCGCAGCGCCGTTGAAAGATCTGGTGCGAGCGCTCGTGGAAGGAATGGCCGAGGCGCACGAGACCGATCCAGAGCTGTATGGGTTACTCTTCGCGGAGGTTCCGCATCGGGCCGACGGGACGCAGGAGTTTGCCGTGCGCCTGCATGGAATGTTCCGGCTGGCGATTGCAGCAAGGGCTCATGAAGTCGAAATAAAGAAGCGTCGCGATCTCGATAAGGTAGTGTTCATCGTGACGCACATGGTTGATGCGCTCTCCCATGGCGCCGTGCTGCGAAGGCCACCGGAGTTGTCGTTAGCGGAGGCGAAGGAAGAGGCGGTCAAGGCGATCCTGGCCTATCTGACTGCGTGAACGGCGGCAATTGAGCAGCGCATTTGCGCCTGCGGAGCACTCAGGGAAGCTGTCATTTCGTGACGGAGTTCCAGCCGAGTCTCCGTGCTAGACTGACTTTTCCAGCCATGCCTGCCCTGCGTCTAATCTTTCTCTGGCACCAGCACCAGCCTTTCTACAAGGATCTGGTAACCGGTGAATATCGCCTGCCTTGGGTGCGGCTGCATGCGCTCAAGGATTACTACGGCATGGTGAAGTTGCTCGACGAGTTCCCCAACGTTCACCAGAACTTTAATCTGGTGCCGTCGCTGATCACACAAATTCAGGATTACGTTGCGGGCACGGCGCAGGATCCTTTTCTGACCGTGGCAGCCAAGCCAGCCAACGACTTGACTCAGAAGGAACGTGAGTTCGCACTCCAGTATCTTTTTCAAGCCAATCCGGCGAACGTGATCGGGCGCTATCCGCGCTATTGGGAGCTCCGGGAGCGTTTCCGCGAGCATGGGTATGTGCCGGAGAAGGCGGAAAAGTATTTTGAGACGCAGCACTTCACCGATTTACAGGTGCTGTCTCAGATCGCATGGTTCGACGAATTCTTTCTGGAAGACAAGGATGTTGCAGGGCTGATCAAGAAAGAACGCAACTACTCGCTCGAAGATCAGAGTTTTGTAATCAAGCGCGAACGGGAACTGCTGGGCAAGGTCTTGCCCGCCTATGCCGATGCTGCGAAGAAAGGGGCGATCGAAATTTCGGCGACGCCTTTCTATCATCCGATACTTCCGCTGGTGTGCGATACCAGTGCAGGAGCGGTTTCGTCACCGGGTCTACCCTTGCCGCAGAACCGGTTTCGTCATCCCGAAGACGCGCGCGAACAACTCGTGCGCGCGCTCGACCTTCACCAGCAAGTATTTGGGCTGCGGCCGCAGGGAGTCTGGCCGTCGGAGGGCAGCGTCTCCGAAGAGACGCTCGCAATTGCGCACAGTCTGGGAATTCGATGGATGGCCACCGATGAAGGCGTGCTCGGCCGCAGCACCGGCGTGTTCTTCCAGCGCGACGGCAACGGCCGGCTGCCCGCGCACCTGGCCGAGCAACTCTATAACGTCCACAAATTTGAGAATGGCGAGACCACGATGCACTTGGTGTTCCGCGACCATACGATTTCAGACCTGATCGGCTTTGTCTATTCCGGAATGGATCCGGGGGAAGCGGCCGGACATCTTCTGCGCAACATCAAAGACGCGGCTCAGCCGGTGCTAGCGCAAGGCCGCGATGCCGTGGTCTCCGTGATCCTCGATGGCGAGAATGCCTGGGAATACTATCCGAAGTCGGGGCGAGAATTCCTGCGGCGTTTCTATGATGCCTTACAACACGAGGCAGGTCTGGAACCCGTCACAGTCTCGGAGGCGATTGCCCGCCAGCGCGACGTCTCGCCTCTAAAGACTCTGGTGCCGGGTTCGTGGATCAATGCGAACTTCAATGTCTGGATCGGCGCTCCCGAGGACAACCGTGCCTGGGACTACCTCTACCACGCCCGCGAATTTTATGCGCAGCACGCGGCTCGCGCCACCGAAGCGCAGCGGAAGCTGGCCTTTGAAGAAATCCTGATCGCCGAGGGCAGCGATTGGAACTGGTGGTACGGACCGGAGCACCACTCCGCCAACGACCGCGATTTCGACGAGCTTTACCGCAAACATCTTTCGAATATCTATCAGGCCCTGGGAGCCGCGCCTCCCGATTATCTTGCGCAGCCAATCACGGCAGGCGAAGTGCGGCCGGCCTTCATCCCACAGACGCACTACATTCATCCCCGCGTGTCAGGGGACAAGATTCGCTACTTCGAATGGATGGGCGCAGCCATCTTCACTGCTGACCAGCGAGCCGGCGCCATGCACGGAAAACAGTTTCTGCTGGATTCCGTTCATGCCGGGATCGACAGCACGTTTGTGTACGGGCGACTGGATTTTGCCGGGCCGGTTCCCGATACTGAGTTCGATCTGGTAGTGAACCTGGAATCGTGGGCGAACGGAGAAGCGCGCGCACGGCGCACTTTGCGGCTCGATGCCAAGGTACAGGACTGCAAGCTTACGGGATGGAACGTCGACGGGTTGGAGGAATCGCCCTCAACATCGTCGGGCGTTTCTTCGAGCGCTTCTTCGACTAGTTCTGGAGACAAGGCTGAGCAGGCCGCGAGGGCGGCCCTAGTACGCAACTTTGAGTTCCGTTTGCCTCTGAGTTGGCTGCTCGCAGTGCCGGGTTCACCGGTGAGCCCTCAGGCGGACCATCATAAGGGCGCTGACCCGATCCCACCTACCAAGCGATTGCGCCTGCGCTTCAGCCTTTGGCAGAACCGTATGCCCGTGGATGCGCTGCCGGTGGAGGGTTGGATCGAACTCCAGTTGCTGAGCGAGGGAGAGTTAGGATCGGGGATGTAGGACGGAGTGGCGCTTTCGTCCCAAAAGCAAAACGCCGGAAGCGAGTGCCTCCGGCGCGATTGATAAGTCCATTGATAAGCTGAGACTTGTTTACTGTCCAGCGCTGGCCACTGCCGCGGTCATCGCCAGCGGACGGTTGAGTTCGAGCGTGAGTTCGGTACCTGCCATTAGCGTGGCCGAGCGATGCTTGCTGAGCCAGTGGGCGCCGGTCGACCCAGCACCGACGATTCCGCCGATGAGGATTCCCGGCGGACCGCCGATAAGGCCACCGATCAGCATGCCGCCAGCCGTGCCGCCGCCGGTTTCCAGTTCGTCGCGGCGGTCATGTCCAGATCCCTTAAATTCGCCTTCCTGGTTCACGTCCGTACCCGCTCCGGCGTTGGTGTCAACCAGCGTGGCATCGAGAAAGAGGCGTTCGCCGGTCGGGAGGATCAGGGCTTCGGGCAGAATTCCGATCGTGGGTTTGCCTGAGATGCGGCGCGGTTCCGCCACCTTGGTGACGCGGCCTTCCACCATGGCTCCGGCGGGAATCACCGTCTTGCCGTCGAGCACCACAGCCTGCGTCAAACGTGCCTGGAAAGGATCACCAGCCTTGTTGCTGAAGGTCGCGAGAGTTGTCTCGAGCTTCACCATCAGGGCGGTGCCGGCCGGTACCGGCGAACTAGTCTGTGCCGTGGCCATCGTACTTAGGCAAGAGCACGCCAGCAGCAGGGTGCAAGGCAGCAGTATCCACTTCTTCATAATCCCTCCTCGGTCTTACAACCCTCGGTGTTACAACCCATGATCTTACAACCCCTGGTCTTACAGCCCATGATGTTACAACCCAAAGATCGCCCGATTGTTGCTTTGACTTTAGACTAGGCAGATGGCCGCGACAATACGCGGGGCAGTCGGGGAACCATGGAAGGTAAGGGTCGGGATATGATCTTGGTCCGGGGGTGCGAAAACGGGCTTGATCGGGACCGCGCAACCGATTGCAAATTTCTGTATCTAACCACTCGACCAGAGAACGTTGAAGTGTGTAATCATCTTTTTAGCTGGAAGCGGGAACGAGCATGGCCAAACCAATTTTGCTGAGCGTGGATGACGACTCGGATGTCTTGCGGGCGATCGAGCGCGATCTGCGTTCGCAGTACGGAGCGGAATACCGCGTGATCGGTAGCGATTCGCCCGAGGGCGCGCTTGATCTGCTGAAGCAGTTGAAGGTGCGGAACGACAGCGTGGCACTGCTGTTGGCAGACCAGCGCATGCCGCGCATGGATGGAGTGGAATTTCTGCAACAGGCCATGGGAATCTTCCCCAGCGCGAAGCGGGCACTGCTGACTGCTTACGCGGACACCAACGCCGCGATCAGCGCCATTAATCAGGCCAGCATCAACTATTTTTTCCTGAAGCCGTGGGATCCTCCGACCGAGCACCTGTATCCGCAACTGGATGATTTGCTCGATGACTGGCAGGCTTCGTTCCGTCCGACGTTTGAAGGAATTCGCGTGTTGGGCACGCGCTGGTCGCCTCGATCGTATGAGTTGCGCGATTTTCTGGCGCGCAATCGCGTCCCTTATCAGTGGACGGACGTCGAGCTTTCCGCCAATGATCCAGAAACCAAGCAGCTGCTGGAAGCTCTGGGGCCAGAGGCGGCGAATCTGCCGGTAGTGCTGTTTCCGGATGGCACGAAGCTGCTTGAGGGCGTGCCTGCGGAAGTTGCGCAGAAAGTCGGGTTGCGCACACGCGCGCAAACTGACTTCTATGACCTCGCGATTGTGGGCGGCGGTCCAGCTGGGTTGGCCGCTGCGGTTTACGGAGCCTCCGAGGGTTTGCATACGGTGATGATTGAGCGGGAGGCGCCCGGCGGTCAGGCGGGCATGAGTTCCCGCATCGAGAACTATCTGGGATTTCCGACCGGTCTTAGCGGAGCTGATCTGGCGCGGCGGGCGGTGGTACAGGCGCAGCGTTTCGGGGTGGAAATCCTGGCGCAGGAGGTTGTGGGCGCCCGCACAGAAGGGTCTTACCGGATCATCAAGATGGCGGACGGAAACGAGATCTCCTGTCACGCGCTGATGATCGCAACTGGAGTGCAGTGGAAGCGGCTGGACGCTCCCGGCGTCGACAGACTGCAGGGTGCGGGAATTTACTATGGCGGCGGAGCTACAGAGGCTTTGTCCTGCAAGGGTGAGATCGTCTATGTGGTGGGCGGGGCGAACTCGGCGGGTCAAGCGGCCATGAACTTCGCAAAATACGCCGAGCGCGTCATCATTCTTGTGCGCGGCGAATCGCTTTCCAGCACCATGTCGCAATACCTCATCGACCAGATTAAGGAAATGCCTAACATTCAGCTTTGGACCCATGCCGGCGTGGCTGAAGCGCACGGTGAGACCCATCTGGAAGAGATTTCTGTGCTTTGTTCCGACACCGGCAAGATTGAGCGCGTGCCGGCGAGCGCGATGTTTATTTTTATTGGAGCCCTGCCCCGCACGGAGTGGCTGGCGGGCATCTTGGAGCGGGACGAGCGCGGTTTTCTGCTGACCGGCCCTGACCTTATACGGGATGGGCAACGTCCGAAAGGATGGACGCTCGACCGCGATCCCTTTCTACTCGAGACCAACGTTGCCGGCATCTTTTCCGTGGGCGACGTGCGCCACGGTTCTATAAAACGCGTGGCTTCTGGCGTGGGCGAAGGATCGGTGGCAGTGCAATTCATCCATCAGTATTTAAGCAAGGTATAAATGGTCGATAAATCTGAATTACGTCGTGTCCAGGAATTCGCCGATTTGCCAGACGACCAGCTCGACTGGTTTCTCAGCCAGGCGCAGGAGCTGCATCTCAAGGCGGGTGACATTTACTCGCGCCAGGGCGACCCTGCGGACACCATGTTTGTAATTCTTGAGGGACACCTTCAAGGGCGGGGCGAACTTAATGGCGAAGTCTTCGTCTTTGACCTGGAGCCCGGCGACGTCACCGGAGTGCTGCCATTTTCGAGAATGAAGCAATTTTCGGTGGGCGGGCGAGCCCTCGCGGACAGCCGCGCTCTGCGATTTCCGGCTTCGTTGTTTCCGGAGTTGGTGCAGAAAATGCCGGTGCTGACTCAGCGCCTGGTCGGCCTGATGTCAGACCGAATCCGTGAAACCACCCGGCTCGAACAACAGCGCGACCGATTGGCATCTTTGGGAAAGCTTTCGGCAGGACTGGCGCACGAACTCAACAATCCGGCTTCGGCAGCAAAACGTGCGGCCAGCCAGATGGGCGAGCTTCTAAAAAAGATCAGGGACGCGAGTCTTGAACTGGGACGACGTGATCTTTCCCCGACCCAAAAAGCCGAAATCGAAAAAATGGAAACTTCATTCACCCAGCCGGATGTAGTTCCACCGGACCCGCTGACCGTCAGCGACCTGGAAGACCAGATCGATTCTTTGCTGCGCAGTCATGGACAGAACGACTTGTGGATGCTGGCGGCGGGCCTCGCGCGACGAAACATCAAGCCGGAAGTGGTTGAATCGCTGTTCGCCAACCTCGATGCGGAAACGGCTCGAGCGGCTCTGGTTCGGATCGCCGCTTCGGTTGAGATCGCAAGTCAGTTGCACGCCATCGAGAGCAGCACTTCGCGCATATCAGATTTGGTCGGTGCCATCAAGGAATACACCCACATGGACCAAGAGGCCGTGAGAGTGGATGTGGTCAAGGGACTGGAAACCACGCTTACGATCCTGAATCACAAGCTGAAGCAAGGAGTGGCTGTTCAACGCGACTACCAGGGAGTTCCTCTGCTGGTCGATTCATTTGGCAGCGAGCTGAATCAGGTCTGGACCAACATTATTGATAACGCGATTGACGCCATGCATGGGAAAGGCGAGCTGCGCGTCCGAACCTACAGCTCCGACGGTTGTGCTGTGGTTGAGATCACCGACAATGGTCCAGGAATTCCCGCGGAAGTGCAGCCCCACATCTTCGAACCTTTTTTCACCACCAAAGGAGTTGGCGAAGGAACGGGCCTCGGCTTGGACACAGTGCAGCGAATTGTGAAGAAGCACCGGGGAAATATTCAAGTGAGTTCCAAGCCCGGTGAGACGCGTTTCCAGGTGTGGCTCCCCTTGTCGGGGGCTCCGATCTAAGACTTCCTCACATTGCGGAAATCTTCCATCCGCTATAATCAAACGTTTCCGAAGCACTGCTTGGGAAGGGCCCATGCGCGCGTTTCAGCGACAAGAAAGGTAAGAGCGGGATGACGAATATTGCAGCGATCTTGGGGCGCGAGGTGCTGGATTCGCGCGGCAATCCCACGGTGGAAGCGGAAGTGCAGCTTGCCGGCGGAGCAGTTGGACGCGCCATCGTCCCGAGCGGCGCATCGACCGGCGAGCACGAAGCCGTCGAACTGCGCGACGGCGACAAGGCGCGTTTTCTCGGCAAAGGCGTTCTCAAAGCCGTCGAGAACGTCAATGGAGAGATCGCGGATGCCCTGGCGAACTGGGACGCCGCCGATCAGCGCGGCCTTGACCAGAAGATGATCGAACTCGACGGCACCGAGACCAAGAGCCGGCTGGGAGCGAATGCGATTCTTGCGGTTTCCATGGCAGCGGCGCGGGCGGCAGCGGCGGAATATGGCCTCCCGCTCTACCGTTATCTCGGCGGCGCGGGAGCAAATACGTTGCCTACGCCCATGATGAACATCCTTAACGGAGGAGCGCATGCCGACAACAATGTCGACTTTCAGGAATTCATGGTGATGCCAGTGGGCGCGCCTTCGTTTTCCGAAGCGCTGCGCTGGGGCGTGGAAGTTTTTCATACGCTGAAGGGTGTGCTGAAGAAACGCGGTTACAACACAGCCGTTGGCGACGAAGGCGGATTTGCTCCTTCAGTCAAGTCGAACGTCGAGGCCATTGAAGTGGTGCTGGAAGCCATTCAGCAAGCCGGCTACAAGCCGGGAGAAGAGATCGCCATCGCCCTCGATCCCGCCGCCAGCGAGTTCTATCAGGATGGCAAGTACGTCTTCAAGAAGTCGGACAAATCGGCCAAAAGTTCAGACGAGATGCTGAAGTTCTGGGCCAAGTGGGCAAACGACTATCCCATTGTTTCGTTGGAAGACGGTTTATCCGAAGACGACTGGGATGGTTGGCGGAATCTGACCAAAGAACTTGGCGGCAAGATTCAGCTTGTAGGCGACGATTTGTTCGTTACGAATGTTCAATTTCTTCAGGAAGGAATCGACAAGGGCGTAGCCAACTCGATTCTGATCAAAGTCAACCAGATCGGTACGGTCAGCGAGACTTTGGATGCGATCGACTTGGCCCGGCGCAACAGCTACACCTCGGTGATCTCGCACCGCTCCGGCGAAACTGAGGACACATTTATTGCCGACCTCGCCGTGGCTACTGGTGCGGGGCAGATCAAGACCGGCTCGGCCTCACGCACGGACCGCATCGCAAAGTACAACCAATTGCTGCGGATCGAAGGGGAGTTGGGTTCATCGGCTCGGTTCCTGGGGCTGAAGGCGCTGAATTACAAAGGCTGAACGCGGCTATTCTTACGCCGCTATTCTTACTGAGAGGTGTTGGATGAGTTTTAAGTCATGGCTCTGCTGGTTGGTTCTCGCTTTTTCCCTGTGTGCCGGCGCCCAGACCACGGTGTCGATCGCTCCCGACGCCGCGTCCAAGGAAGACGTCAAGAAGCTGTTTGATGTCATGGCAAGCCGCGAGCAGATGGCCAAGATGATGCGCCAAGTGTTCGCTCAGACGCAGAACCTGAACCGCGAGCAGATAAAGAAGCGCCGTCCGGATGTTACTGAAGCAGAACTCGCGCGCATGGACCGCCAATCTGAGGATCTCCTCAAAAACTTTCCTCTGGATGAAATGCTGAGCGATATGGTCCCGATCTACCAGCGACACTTTACGAAGACCGAGATCGACGCATTGACTGCGTTTTATTCTTCTCCTGTGGGGCAGAAAGTTCTTCACGAGATGCCTGCGGTGACGTCGGAAGCGATTCAGGCGGTGTATCCGCGAATCCAGGCGGAAGTCGATGCCGTGCTCAAGCGGGCGGAAGAAAAGGCGAATTCACCGCAGAAGTGAAGGAGCCGTCAGCCTATCGCCCGATCCTCTGTGACATCCAACCTTGCCTTCCACAGCTCCGGTAGCCGATGATTAAATCGCGGAGGCTGTGGGCGATCCAACGGCAAACGAAGCTAAGTTCTTTGCTGGCAGGATTTTACCCACAAACCATTGATTCCAAGAGATCATTTCGAATTTTCTTTCGAACACGATGATTCCAATAGATCGGGGGGAGGGGGGTATACCTCGATCGAGCGGTATAATCTTACCCATGCCGGACAGTGAGATCATTTTTTCGGTGCAAGAGTCGCCCGAAGGCGAATACGAAGCGCGCGCGCTCGGTCACTCGATCTTTACCCAGGCAGACACCCTCGAGGAATTGAAACGAAATGTCAGGGAGGCAGTCCAGTGTCACTTTGACGCCGGAACGGCACCTCCCGTGATTCGTCTCCACACGGTGAAGGACGAGGTCATTTCCACTTGAGATAGCCTCGTGATCTTTCCGGTCACGAACTCATCCGGCTGCTCCGACGTTTTGGCTACAAGAGTACTCGACAACTTGGCAGTCATATCCGCTTGCAGTCGCGCCTTCGTGGTTATGAGCATCATGTGACAGTCCCCGACCACAAGACGCTGCGAGTTGGGACGCTCAGTGCAATCCTTTCCGACGTTGCAGATTACTTAAACATCGAACGCTCAAAGCTGGAGCAGGAGCTCTTCGACTAATGTCTCTTCCTAAACCACTCGTCCTAATCATCCTCGACGGCTGGGGATACCGCGCCGAAACCAAGGCTAACGCGATTGCACTCGCGCGCAAGCCCACCTATGACCGCCTGCTGCACGAGTATCCCAACACGCTGATTCATACCAGTGGACCTTTTGTCGGGTTGCCCGAGGGGCAGATGGGCAACAGCGAAGTGGGACATCTTAATATCGGCGCGGGACGCATCGTTCACATGGACATCACTCGCATCGATCTGATGATCCAGAACGGCGAATTCTTCTCGCATCCGGTGTTGCTTGCGGCCATGAAGCACGCTCGCATGGGTGAACGGAGATTGCATGTGTTCGGCCTGGTCTCCGACGGCGGCGTGCACTCCCAGCAAGCTCATCTCTACGCGCTGCTTAAAATGGCGAAGCAGAATGGGGTGGATCGCGTCTTCGTGCATGCATTTATGGATGGCCGCGACACTCTGCCCACCAACGGCGCCGGCTATCTCGAACAACTGCAGCAGAAGATGCGCGAGTACAACTCCGGAAAGATTGCCACGGTGAACGGCCGTTACTATGCGATGGATCGTGACCGGCGTTGGGAACGGATCGCCAAGGCTTACAACGCGATGGTTTTTGGCGATGCCGAAGGCGGCAAGAACGCAGACCCGGTTCAGGGAATGAAAGACTCCTATAACCGCGGAGTCACCGATGAGTTTGTCGTCCCGTTTGTCTGTACGAATACGGATAAAGACAAGAGTGGTCAGCCCGTCGCGACCATTCGCGATGACGACGCCTGCATCTGCTTCAATTTTCGCGCTGACCGAGTCCGGCAAATTACGCGGGCGCTGGCGCGCAACAGCGGTCTCAATGCGAAGGCCGGTGCCGATCTACCGGGAGCCGCCGATCTGGATGCCACAATTGCCCGCAACAAGGTTCCGGCGAATCTGCATTACGTTTGCATGACGCAGTATGACAAGAACTTCAGCCTGCCGGTGGTGATTCCGCCGGAGTCGATGGCGAACATCCTGGCCAACGTGATGGGCAATCTCAACATGCGCAACCTGCGCGTGGCCGAGACCGAGAAGTATGCCCACGTTACCTACTTCTTCAACGGCGGCGTAGAGCAGCCTTTTCCTGGCGAAGATCGCGTGATGGTGCAATCGCCGAAGGTCGCGACTTACGATTTGAAGCCGGAGATGAGTGCAGCCGGCATTGCCGACGCGGTTATAAAGGCCACGGAAGAAGGAACATTCGACGTGATTATCGTCAACTTCGCCAATGCGGACATGGTCGGGCACTCAGGCAAGATTGAGCCCACGATCAAGGCGGTCGAGACCGTGGATGCCTGCCTGGGCCGCATCGAAACCGCGGTTCGCGCCAAGGGAGGCGCCATGCTGATTACTGCCGATCACGGCAACGCCGAAATGATGATCGACCCCGCGACTGGCGGACCGCACACCGCGCATACCACCAATCCTGTACCCTTCATCGTGGTTGCGGAAAATGCCAGGCAGTTCACGTTGAAGCCCAACGGCTCGCTGCGGGATATTTCGCCAACCTTGCTCGGGATGATGGGGATCGATGAACCGAAAGAGATGACGGGCACCGATCTTCGCGCGTTCCTGAAGAAAAAATGAAAGCCGCCATACAAAGTCCATGGAACCTCGACTGATATGGATCAATCTGCTGGTGAAGCTGGGCGTGGCTGCGGCCGTCTCCAGCAGCCTGGTGAGGTCCGTGGAGTTCAAGTCGCTTCTGTTTCGTGAAGAACGTTCGCTGCGCCAGAAGATTTATCTGGTGCTGTGGCTGGGGTTGCCGATCACGGTCGGAGTATGGATCCGATTCTCGGCCAAAAGCTTTTTCGCGGGGGATTTGAGTTTCGAAACCGCGCTGCTGCTGGGAGCGATCGGCGGCCGCTGGGCAGGCGTTCTCGGCGGGATATTAATGGCCCTGCCCGCCTTAGTGCACGGCGAGTGGGCGACGCTGCCCTTCGGCATGCTTTGCGGTTTCATCGCCGGTCAGCTGCGCACCATGGCGCTGGATAAGGATGACATCTGGTCGTTCTCTCCCTTCATCGATCTCAGCATCTATCGCCTCATCCGCCGCAACCTGCCGACGCCTCGCCTGTTCGATTGGCAGATCATGTTCTTCACTACGATCATAGGGCTGCGTTTCGTCCAGGGTCAGTTGTCGCGCTATTTTCCCCATTCCATTTTCAGCCTGGACAGCAGCAATTGGTGGGTCAAGGTGGCGATCTATGCGGCGTCGGCAATGGCCATCGGGATTGAACTCAAGATCTTCAACAGCGTCCGGATCCAAATCAAACTGGAAGAGCAGGAGCGGTTGCTGTTGCACGCCCGCATGGAAGCGCTGCAGAACCAGATCAACCCTCATTTCCTTTTCAATACCCTGAACTCGATTTCTTCTCTGGTGCGCTTCGATCCGGATAAAGCTCGCGACGTGATTTCGAAACTGGCAACCATCCTCCGGCGTTTGCTCAACAGCGCAGATTCCTTCGTGCCCCTGCGGGACGAAGTGGAATTCATTGACAACTATCTCGACATTGAAGTGGTGCGCTTCGGACCCGATAAACTTCGGGTAGTAAAGGAACTCGACGCTGCGTCCCTTGATGTGATGGTTCCCAGCATGATCCTGCAGCCTCTAGTGGAAAACTCCATCAAGCACGGGCTCTCCTTCAAGGTGGAAGGCGGCAGCATTTACCTGCGCAGCCGCATGACCGATTCCGTGTTGGTCATCGAAGTGGAGGACGACGGCGTAGGTATCGCGGCCACGCCACTAGCTGAGTCAACCAGCACGCAAGGCGCCGGCATTGGCATGGCCAACATTTCCGAGCGGCTGCAGGTGTTGTACGGAGATGCGGCGAGAATGACGATTGACAGCCGGGAAGGCAAGGGAACTCTGGTTCGCATCCGCCTGCCGCTGTTGCAGGCAACTGGAGCGGTTCCAGAAGCTTTCTACGAAGAGCGCCCAACCACGCGCCGGTAGAATTCCTCGTATTGGGGAACGATCTTGCTGGAACAGAAACGGGATTGGGCCACGGCACGAGCCGCCTTGCCCATAGCTCGCAAGCGGCTTTCGTCGTTAAGGAGTTCGATGGCGTAGCGGGCCATCGTGTCCACGTCGCCGACGTCGGCCAGATATCCGCTCACGCCGTCTCCAATCACTTCGGCGACGCCGCCGGTGCGGGTCGCGATGGGGACGACTTCACACGCCATCGCTTCCAGTGCTGCCAGGCCGAAGGATTCCAACTCACTCGGCATCAGCAGGATGTCGGCGATCCCGAGCTTTTCCTGCACCTGGTCCTGTTTGCCCAGAAAGAGCACATCCTCATGGATTCCTTTTTGTACTGCCAGCCATTCGGCTACCGAACGATCTGGGCCGTCGCCGATCAGCAGTAACCTCGACGGAACTTTCTTACGCACGCGGTCGAAGATCTCGACCACATCCGAGACTCGCTTTACCGGCCGAAAATTGGAGAGATGGACCAGCAGCCGCTCGCCGTTGGGTGCATACTCGGCGTGAAGCTCGGGGCTGTTGTTCCGGACATACACATCGCAATTGACGGAGTTGTAGATGACTTCGATTTCTTTCTTTACATCCAGGACTCGCATGGTGCGGTCGCGCAGATAGTTCGAGACTGCGGTGACGCCGTCGCTTTGGTTAATGGAATAGCGGGTGATGGGAAGGTAGGAACGGTCAATGCCGACCAGCGTAATATCCGTACCATGCAGGGTTGTAACGAAGGGCAGCCGACGGCCGCGCGGACCATCTGCTAGCATTTGCCGCGCCAGCAGGGCGCTCACCGAATGCGGGATCGCATAGTGCACGTGCAGCAAATCGAGATCGTACAACTGCGCGACCTCGGCCATGCGCGTGGCCAGGGCCAGATCGTATGGCGGATAGTCGAACAGCGGGTAGCGCGACACTTCGACTTCGTGATAATGAATGTTGGGTTCCTCACCCCGGAGCCGGATGGGTTGGGCGTAGGAAATGAAATGAATCTCGTGGCCGCGTTGCGCCAGCTCCAGGCCGAGTTCGGTGGCCACCACGCCGCTGCCGCCGTAGGTGGGATAACAAGTGATCCCAATCTTCATTCCGCTAAAGTCCGCCCTTTCTCATGTTTCTGCAAGGCCGTGTTCTGCAAGGTTCTGTAATTCGATGGCAGGAAATAGTAGACGATGCAGATTCTACAGGGCGCGGGCCAGGTCGGCGCGCGGAAACAGCGATTTTGCGGGAGGACTTACTCCTCGGCTTTTGGCGCCGGCTTCATCATGCGAGGATCGAGCTTGTCCAAGTGGGCCTGGAAGCGTTTCTTGGTGTCCTCCGGCAGGCCGGTGAATTCGACGCCCATGCCGACTCCGGGATCGCGAGTGCGGACTGTGGCCGAGGAGGTGACGCGCTCCTGGTCGATCCAGAAATCCACCTTAAGTACGGTGGTGACGGCCAGAGGCATCGCCGTCTCAACATAACAACCGTTCCCACTGATGTCGGTGGCGTTGACGCGCATTGGAGTGTTCACGCGCTCGTCTTTAAATTCCAAGGGGAATGAGATCTTGTGACGTTGAAACCTTCTGCGATTGTCGGGAGTGGGAGCCGGCAGGTTGGACCGCTCTTCCGGCGGCAGCTGTGACATCCATGGGGCTTCCTGGTCAACGACCAGCTGAACCCCGACCTGAATTTTCTTTGCTGCGCCGACTTCTGACACCCAGATTACTCTGCAGCGAGCTTTCCTGGTCTCATATTGAACGCCGATGACGTCGCCCACCTTTAATTCCTGCTCGATACCCGAAATGCAGGCGCCGGTGATGCTGACATTCTGTGCAGTGGCGTTCTGATGGAAGGGTTGACCGTTCGCGCCCATGCCCCACACACGTATGCCCAGGTCCAAGGTCGCTCGCGGAGCTGCGCCAGTGGCGGACATGATCAAAAAAGGCCTCCCAGCCTGAATATCTGAGCCGGTTCTAATGGAATCATAACGCAGGGAAGGGCTTACTTGGGGTTACGAAGGTCACTCGATCTGGTGGCGCTGCACGGCGCCCCGGACCCTTTATGGCTTGGTCTGGTCGAGAATGAGATCGCGGTATGAGATCAAAGCGATTCCTTGACTCAAAAGCAAATCCCTGACGTCGGGCATGGTCAAAATGCGCAACTCGGTCTCACGCGATTGGCGCAGGCGCGTTTTGGCCGACTTCAGATCATCGTCGTTATAGCCAGGATGGCACACGAACTCCCAGGTGCCTTCGGGAATAGCCGCGGCGATGGCGCGAAAGAGTTCTTCATTGAGGGCGCCGGTCACGACGACTCCGAGAGTGCCATCAGGTGTCACAAAACCCTCACGTTTTGCTGTCTTGCGGAACTTGGCGGCAAGCGTGCGAAGGATGCAGACCTCGGCATAGCGTGTCCACAGGCTGGGACGCGCGAACAGTTCAGCGGACTGCAGAGGTTTGCGCGGGCCAAACGGATTGCGCACCGCGCGCACGCCGCAAGCGCGAGCAGCGCTCAGCAAGGGACGCAACACGCCTGGAAACAGGTGTGTGTGTTTATGGGTATCGAGGTGAGAGACGCTGATGCCGGCCGATTGGAGCTTGCGAATCTGCGCGCTGGCTTCGCGTTCGATCTCGCCCTGATTCAGGCGGCCGGCCAGGGCACGGACGGCGAAGGACGGCAGGCTATCCCCGAAACGGGCGCGGCCGGAATCGACGGAGGTGATGGAAGGCAGTTCCGCATCAAGAACCGGCTCGCCGTCGATCAGTACGACGTGGCAGCCCACGCTGAGACGGGGAACCGTCGGTGCCAAACGCACGGCGTCTTCAAACGCGCGCCCGTTGGCCATCAGCGTGGAGGAGGTGACGATTCCGCGAGTATGAGCTTCGACGATGGCACGATTGATGCCCGCGGTGAAGCCAAAATCATCGGCATTGACGATCAGACGCCGCACCGCGTCAGTCTAGCAGGGAGGAGAGTGCGTCCCGAGGATAGAAATTACGTCCTCGCCCAGCGGAAGACTGCCGTGTCGGGGGAGTTATCAGTAATACATGTTGGAGACGACCGAATGCCGTGGAGAGAACGCAACAGTTAGCTTTCGAAGTACGGTTTTTTCCGGATTCCAAAATGATGGAAAAGGCCGTTAAATGCTGGATGGGGGTTTGGGGAAGAGACGCGAGCACCGCTTCCCCCCTCAAAGGAATAGCTGGGTACCGTTGTCTCCTCTCCAACCCCTTCTTCTGCGTCTTCCCTCCTATGCTGTCCGCGTTCCCATAAAGAGGTGCGCCACAAAAGAGATGACGGCAAATAGCAGCAACAGATGAATCAAACCGCTGGCTACATGGAACATCAGAAAGCCGCCCGCCCAAAGAACGAGCAGCAGCAGGGCAATGACGAGAAAGGGTCCGAATCGCATTTGCGCCTCCCAATCCTTACTCCTTATATGGGCGAGTGGGGCGCACCGCATATCGGCAAAAGCCTGTAAGTTGCTGACGTCGAAGGTGTAGAAAATGCTGATTCGGCATGCACGAAGGAAGCTCCAACTTTACAAATCTACAGCCACAGCGGGCGCGAAATACGGCTTCGAGTGGATGGAAAGACCGTATCGACTGGGGCTAATTTTTGTGGAGCCAAGGGATGTTTCGGCCTTTCGATCCGCGCAACCCGCAGCAGCAGAGCATTACCGGGCAAGCGAAGGATGATTGGGAAAGAGGAAACGCAATGGACAAAAACTTTTCGATTCGTTCACTGACACTTCGTTCGCTGGCGCTTGCACTCGTAATGCTGGCCATGTCAGCGGGCGCTCTGGCGCAGTTCCGAGTAGCGATCACGATAGGGCCACCGGCGCTGCCGGTGTATGAGCAACCCGTCTGCCCGGGCGACGGTTATCTCTGGACGCCCGGTTACTGGTATTGGGATGATGATGTCGCGGACTACTACTGGGTGCCCGGCACTTGGGTGATGGCGCCGGAAGTCGGCTTCTTGTGGACCCCGGGCTGGTGGGGCTGGAGTGGTGATGCATTTGTTTTCAACGAGGGCTTTTGGGGTCCGCAGGTGGGTTTCTACGGTGGTATCAATTATGGGTTCGGTTACTTTGGCGTGGGCTTTGCGGGCGGACGTTGGGACAATGGACACTTCTTCTATAACCAGGCGGTGGCCAATGTGAATATCACCAACATCCACAATGTTTACAACACGACGGTGGTGAACACGACAATAAATCGTGTGAGCTACAACGGAGGCAACGGAGGGATCGAGGCGCGCGCAACTGCTCAAGAAGAGGCGGCGGCCCGCGAGAGACATGTAGGCCCAATAGCGGCTCAAACTCAGCACATGCAGGCTGCACGCTCGAACCCGCAACTACGGGCTTCGGTGAACCAGGGCAAGCCGCCGATCGCCGCCACCGAAAAACCTGGAGAATTTAAGGGGCATTCGGTGGTAGCAGCGCGAGAAGCCGGGGCGCCTTACCATGCGCCAGCCAATCGTCCTGGAGCAGGACCGGCTGGAACCGAACCGGGTCGTCCGGCGGAAGAGAATTCGCAGCCCGCGGCTGCAGTGCATCCCAAGGATCTTCCACCTTTCGAGCGCGCTGCCGCGCCAAATACCGGTGATGCGAAGACGGACAAGAAATACCAGAAAGAGCAGGACAAACTCAGCAAGCAACAGGACAAGGAACGGCAGCAACTCCAGAAGAAGCAGGACCAGGAACACCAGCAACTGACGCAACAGAAGGCTGATGATGCTAAGACGCAGCAGTTGGAACAAAAGCATCAGCAACAGACTCAGCAACTGCAGCAGAAACATCTTGGCCAGCAACAGGAGATGCAGCAAAGACAACAGGCGGCCCGCCCGGCCGCGCCTCCTCCGCCTCGAAGGGGTTAGTTGTTCATAGAACCGCGGGGCGGATGTTCGCCAACCAGCGGATGTCCCGCCCCGAACGGTATTTATTCTGAATGGGATCTGGGTTCTTCGGCGATTCACTTGTGGGTAGCGTGGAGTGTTCAAGGAAAATCTGAATCGAATACCCTATGGACTTCTACCGGGGATGCTCGGTCTAATGTTTAAATGGCGATAGTGCAAGTTTCCCCCGAAGGAACTCGGAAGAAGGCGCGCTCTGCGCTGCCGTGGAAATGGATCGGCATTGTCGCTCTCATCTTTTTAGTGGGCGCCGTAGTGGCGGTGCGACTGGTCATCAGTCGCGCTGAACCGATTCTGCGGACTCGCGTCATCGATACTTTGTCGAATCGATTCCACGGCAAGGTAGAGCTTGCGACTTTTCATGTTTCCCTGGTGGATGGGATTAAAGTTTCCGGGGGAGGGTTGAAGATTTTTGGCACGACAGATCCCAATCCCTATGAACCGGGAGTCCAACCCCTGATCGGAGTGCAGGAATTCCGCTTTCAAACTGGTTTGCGAACCCTGTTCCGCTCGCCGATGCATGTAGGAACCGTGTACTTGAAGGGGCTGGAACTGGAAATCCCGCCCAAGGGAGATCGCCGGGAAATGACAAGCATGGGTTCGAGCGCTCCGAAGATGACCATCTTTGTCGACCAGTTCATTTGCGAAGATGCAAAGCTTGTGATTAACACTTCAAAACCGGGCAAGGCACCGCTGGAATTTGCCATTGGTGATTTGAAGATGAAGGATATTGGCCCGGGCCAACCGTTCCAGTTCAATGCCACCCTGGTCAATCCCAAGCCTGTGGGAGACATTCAATCGACTGGGCTGTTCGGACCGTGGCAACAGGACAGTCCGCGGGACACGCCGGTGCAGGGGGACTATTCCTTCACTAATGCGGATCTAGGCACGATCAAAGGCATTGGGGGAATACTCTCATCCACCGGCGATTACTCGGGAACTCTAGGCAATATCGCGGTGCATGGAAAAACGGATACGCCAGACTTTCGCATCGCGTCAAGCGGTCATCCAGTGGCGCTGCATACGGAGTTCCATGCTGTTGTTGACGGGACCAGTGGAGACACGTATCTGCGGCCGGTGACTGCCAGCTTCCTTCATTCTTCTTTTACTGCAAACGGCTCCGTGGTCCGCGTGAGTACGCCGCATGGTCACGATATAGAACTCGACGTCGTCATGAACGACGCGCGGATCGAAGATTTGCTGAAACTGGGCGTGCACACCGACCCCTCGGTCATGAGCGGTCCGATTGAAATGAAGACGAGACTGAGCCTTGCACCGGGCGCCGCGAGCGTGGCCGACAGGCTGGCGCTGGACGGCTCATTTCACGTACTGCGTGCGCATTTCACCAACGAGAAGGTGCAGGGAAGGATTGACTCATTGAGTCTGCGCAGCCAGGGGAAACCGAAAGAGGCGCAGTGGCATAGCGGGGAAGATGTCCCAGTTGATTTGCAGGGAGTGTTTACTTTGAAGGACGGATTACTGTCCTTTTCTTTGCTACATTTTCTTATTCCAGGGACGCATGTCGATATGACCGGCGACTACAGCCTGGACGGACAAAAGTTTGACTTTCATGGAACGGCCTCGCTCGATGCGAAGGTGTCGCAGATGACCACCGGGTGGAAGTCAATTCTTCTGAAGCCCGTCGATCCGTTCTTCAGCAAGAACGGAGCTGGTACGGAAATCCCAATTAGAATTACGGGCACGGAATCGGAGCCACACTTTGGGTTGGATTTGGGCCACAAGGATGAGCCGGGGAATGTCGGGAAGAATTAATTAATCATGACAGGGAGTCGAAGCGTGGGGTAGGATGGGCCGCGCGAACGGAGTCCATCCCAGGGATCCTGCTGGATTGCTGACATGAGGAGTCAACTATGAGCGATAAACCAAGCGCCACTATGCCTGCGACCGTCGAAAAGATTATCAAGTCTCCGTCGCCGAGCGTGCCTGAGAAGGCCCAGATTGCTGTTGAAGGCGCCGATCATCTCTATCGAGAGCTTCGCATCGAAAACACTCTGATCGACGAGAATGGCAAGAAGGTGCGCCTCAAGCAGGGCGCGGAGGTGGAAGTCACCATCGAAGCGGATGCGGCGGCGACCATCCCAAAGAGTGACGGGAACAGCCACAGCGAGTCGAAGCCGTAATCTTCTGAATCATCAATCTACTGCACGATCGATCCGGTGCATCATCCTACGCACCATCGCAAGCAAGCGCTTGTCGAATCCTCAAAGATACAGGGAATGCTGTATGCCCTCTGAGTTGAAAGAAGAGCACTCTAGATTTGGCGAAGAAGGGTACCGCTGATCGCGTGCCGGTTAGCAGTAACGGGGTGAGACGAAAATGCAAGGCCCAACGACCGGAGAAACAGATAATACAGGGATACGGGAATACAAGGGTTCGTGGTCGCAACATGGCGACCATCAGCACGGGGTCCAGTTTTATTCGCAGGACAAGTTTCTGCTCGAGGAACTGAGCGAATATATTGGGAGCGCGTTACGGGCAGGACAAGCCGCGGTTGTAGTTGCCACAGATGCGCACCGTAACGGCCTGCTGCAATGGTTAACGGCTCAGAGATTGGATGTTGCTGCGCTTCTGGAGCAAGGACGGCTGGTTGTTACCGATGCTGAGCAGTTGCTGACTACGTTCATGCAAGATGGTTGGCCTGATGAAGATCGGTTCAATCACGTGGTGGGTGGGATAGTTGCGAAAGCCCAGGCCTGTTCCAGCGGCACGCAGCCGCGAGTCGCAATTTTCGGCGAAATGGTTGCGTTGCTGTGGGCAGACGGGAAGGCCGACGCTGCAATTCGTCTCGAACAACTCTGGAATAAGCTGGCTCGGACGAAGTCCTTCTCTCTCTTCTGTGCGTACCCGATGAGTGGTTTCGACCGGGAGGAAGACGCGGGGCTGCTCCTGAAGGTCTGCAACGAGCACTCGGCTGTAATTCCGACCGAGGGCTACATGGATCTGGGCAGCGAAGACGAGAGGCTGCGCGGCATCACGCAATTGCAACAAAAAGCGAGGGCTCTCGAGACCGAAATCGAAGAACACAAACGGCTCCGGCAAGAGCTTGAACTCCACGTGCAAGCACGAACCGCTGAACTGCAAAGCAAGAACGTTCAGCTACTTGATGAAGTCAAAAGGCGTGAAGATGCCGAGACGAGCCTTCGAACGCTGACCAGCCAGCTGATGCTCATTAGGGATGAAGAGCGCCGCCGTGTGGCGCATGAGCTGCATGAAAGTACGGCCCAGGTTCTGGCTACCGTGGCCATGAACTTGAGCGTGCTCGGGGAGGCGGATCGCGGCGACGGCAAGCGCGATTCGAAGTTGATCACGGAGAGTGCCGGCCTGGTCGATAACTTGCTGGGGGAAGTTCGGCAGCTGTCGAATCTGTTACATCCACCTACGTTGGACGAAATGGGACTGCCGTCGGCGATTCAGTGGTATGCCGAGCTGTTTGCGAAGCGCAGCAACATCAATGTCACACTCGAAATCCCGAGTGACTTTGGCCGGCTTTCGCGTGAGAAGGAAATGGCTCTCTTTCGAGTGGTTCAAGAATCTCTTGCGAACGTGCATCAACACTCGGGAAGCGCCACGGCGACAGTTCGCATCAGCCAGTCTTCAGATCATGTCTGTGTTCAGGTGAGTGATCTGGGAAAAGGGATGCCGACAGGACCTTTGAGTACCAGCTCAGGAGTTGGAATCAAGGGAATGTGCGAAAGGCTGCGGCAACTGGGGGGCGTGCTTAATGTCCACTCGAATGGCGGTGGCACGCTGGTAACGGCTGATCTACCCGTCGGGTAGGGCCTCGGGAAGTTCTTCTTTAGGTGCTCGCCAGTGGTCTTCCTTCTGATCTTTTTTCTGAACTAGCTTCTGATCTTCCTTCCGATCTTTCCTCCGACCTGGCTTCCGACCTGGCTTCCGATCTAGCTTCTGCAATCGCCGGTTCTCGAAGCGGAAGTATCGCGGTCACTGTTGTGCCTGTTCCGTTCGATCGAATTTCCAGAGTTCCACCCTGCTGCCCCAAGCGTTCCCGCATACCGCGAAACCCCACTCCGGTGCGACCTGATGAATTGAGTTCGTGTTGTTTCTCCAGAGGTATACCTTTGCCTTGGTCTTGAACTTCGACCAGGATGCGATGATCTTCCTGGCGCACGCGGATTGCGCCGGAAGTCCCGCCAGAATGGCGGTGAATGTTTGTGAGGCACTCCTGGACCATGCGGAAGATTGCAATTTCCATTTCGTCCGGCAGCCGGCCAAACTCCTCGGGGATATCAACGTCGACCTTGATCTTACTGCGCTCGGAGAACCCGTCAACGTACCAGCGAAGCGCGGACGCAAGACCGGCTGCATCGAGCAAGGGGGGATGAAGCAAATGTGAGATGGTGCGAATTTCCCGGGCAATTTGGTCGACCATGGCAGCGTTCTCGGAGATGGCGCGGGCTCCCATGGAATCGAGCCTGTCGGACTGACGCCGCACGACGGCGATGTTCATGCTGAGCGCGGCGAGCAATTGCCCCACACTGTCATGGAGCTCCCGCGAAATGTGCCTGCGCTCTTCATCACGGCTTTGTTGCAGCCGGCTCGACAGCTCGCGCAGGCTCTCGTTTGCCAGATGCAGATCCGCGGTTCGTTCCTGAACTTTGATCTCCAATTCGTTATGCGCTTTTCGCAGTTGCTCTTCAGCCGATCGCATTCTGGCATGGGAGCGGCGATTTGCTTCCCCCAGGGCAATGATCAAACTGGAGAGGACCAGGAACCCGACCATTCCGGAAATCGCAGTTTTGGGATCTCGAAGTGTGAAGGACCCGGCAGGCGCCAGGAACCAATACCAGACTCCGACCATGGAGAGCAAGGTCGTGACAATGGCGGGGCCGAGTCCGCAATACCACACGGAGAAAAATACCGCTGCCCACACTGTGTGATAAGGGTTACTCTCGCCCAGAAGGGGAGAGAGCGCTTGACGCAGCAACAGAGCAGCGATCGCCGCAAGAATTGCCAGACCGTAACGGCGCACGACATCGTAGACATTGCCAACTTCCGAAATGTGATCGGTCGGCATCCCGGATCCCTAGCTTGCAGAGTCTCGTCGAAGGCAAATTATCAAGGACAGTGCGATGTTCTTGACGGTGGCAATTCAGGTTTTACGACCCAGAGCGTCGCCTTCGGTTCTTGCTTTACGCCTCGCAAGTTCGGCGTTCAGGAATTTCAGCTTGGTTGGATCTGCCACGACCCTGGCGTGACGAAGCAGTTCCGTCATGGCCAACTGCCGTCTGCGCCAAGCCGGCGCTGTTGTCTTGCGGCACAAGCGTTGCATAAATAGCTCCTCGGTCTGAAGAAGGCCCAAGCTGAGCAGATTTTGACTCTTTGAATGCCACCCTTTGCAGCGTCTGCAGGTTACCCAGCGCCGAAGTCATCGCCTGCATCTCTTCCGCAGCGCCCTCGCGAGCGCTTCCCAGGTCTTCCATAGCCTGCCGTATGACGGCTTGAGCGACTTCGATCCTGCCTTGCAACCTGGCGAGATCAAGTTCGAGCATTGCCGCTGCGTACAGGTCCTGCCACGATCGATTTGTGGTCACTGGTAGACCTTTCTTCCTGACCCTTTGAGCATATCTCTGCCACTAAAAATAGGTGGAATATTTGGTTTCGTCTGTCGTAGCTGCGACGAACGCTTAGCACATCTGGAATTGGGGTATTGCACGACCCGGCGACCCGTATGATAGACGCAGTAGTATCGTATCGTTGACTTATCGCAAAGACATTAAAATGAGAATGCATCGTAGTCAAGCACAAAAATATACTTGACCTAGATATTGCGCTCTGATAATTTGCTGGCAAAACAGTGCGGGAGGTGAATATGGGCAACGAACAGAAAACCAAGGGTCAACGCCCGGCGAAGTACCGGCAGGTTGAAATAGCCGACCTGAAGACCGGCAGACACGGCAAGCACTACGACCTGGTTCAGGGAATTGTTCAGGAGTTAGTGACGCTGAAAGCGGGTTCCGCCCTCGAGATTCCGCTTGCCGATGTGGGTGGCGTGGGTCTGGCGAACCTTCGTTCGGCCGTGCACCGGGCAGCAACCTCCAGTGGCGTGGAAATCGAAACGATTGCTGACAATGACAAGTTCTACGTGTGGAAAGCCAAAGCGAAATAACCGGTAGGCCCAGCGGTTTCCCCTGTGTAAAAAGCCTTCCAGCGCACCCTTCTGCTACAGCATCTACCCGATGTTTGATGCTTCGCCTCATTGTGTACTGTAGCTCCATTAATCCCGTGGTCGCGGTAGCCCTTCTTCCGGGAGTTCCACCGCTTGATAAGGGTTTGCGGCTTCCCCGGTGTTCGAGACTAGCGGTCCGTGGTGCAATCGAGAATCGGAGAATCCGACCATGACAGTCAATCCCCCCGCCGCCTACGGAATGTACACCTACGACCAGGAGCTTCACGAGGTTGTGCATACTCTGAGCCAGTCAGGGTTTGATAAAGGGGACATCTGCATGATGGTTTCGCCCAGGCATCCCATCGCCAAGTTCGTACGCGAGGCGAATATCCTTAATTCCGGGCGAAAGGAGGATGCGGTCGCTGAAGAGTTTATGGGCTGGCTTTTCGAGTTCGGAGCGGTCGTGATCCCGACTGTGGGTTTCTTTATCCGTTCGCAGGTCTTCCTTCACGCCTTGGTAGCTAGCGGCAACTCGGGCTGTCTTGCGGGATTGCGGTTTTCCGAGAGCGATGCGAAACGATTTGAGCACCAACTGCGTGAGATTGGGGTCTTGGTTTACGTGGCGTGTGAGGAAAGCGCAAATGCGGCGTGGGCGGTTGAGATATTGCGCCGAACGGGCGCCAAAGAACCCGGCTTGCTGGAACAAGGAGCGTTCGCGGCCACGGCCGCTGCTTGACAGAGGCCAAATGCGGTTGATCGGGCCAGCCCGTCACACTTGTCGAATCTCCCGATGAGGTTTCCCTGCGGGCCCCGCCGTGGCCCAGCATACCAGGCTTGGAAGCTACTTTTCCCTTAATGCATACAGTAAAAACCCTAGAGTCAGGGTACGGTTTTTCGTGTTCCAATCCCAAGTTAGTCGGTAAATTCCCTGAGTTTGACATTCATAGCCAAATGGTTTGGAGTGTAGCTGAGTTCGCTGGTTCGCCCGACCCAGCAGCTGGCGGGCGGCTGCATCTTCTTGTCCCGCCACGGCCCAACGGCCTCGAGCGCGAGGCCGCTAATTAAGAGCACGGAAACCTGAGCGATGAAAGGCTTATCACAACGCCAGATACTCCTCCGGTTCTGGAGAAGAGCATGAAGAGAAACAATCAAACCCCGGCGATTGCCGTGGCCAATGGAACGTCCGGTGATGGTCAGCAGAGCAAACATAACGGGAATTCTGTCCTTGTGGCTGAGCCGGGATCGAGCGATCTCAGCGTGATTCTCGGCAGCCTGCAGACTATGAGGGATGGAGATTTTTCCGTGCGCCTTCCGGGATCCTGGACCGGTCTGGCGGGGAAAATTGCGGATACCTTCAATTCGATCGTTTCTGCCAACCAACAGATGGCAGAGGAACTGAAGCGGGTTGGGCAGGTGGTGGGAAAAGAGGGAAGGACTCGCGAACGTACCCGCTTCCATGAATCCAGAGGCGCGTGGGGAGAGATGGAGGTCTCGATCAACACGCTGGTTGAGGACCTGCTGCGGCCAACCGAAGGCGTAACCCGTGCCATCGCGGCCGTTGCGCAGGGGAACCTGACGCAAACTGTGCGCCTGGACGTGGACGGTCGGCCGCTGGAAGGCGAGTTCCTACGCTCCGCGAACATTGTTAACACCATGATTCAGCAGCTCAGCGTATTCACTGCCGAGGTGACGCGCGTAGCGCGAGAAGTGGGTACGGACGGCAAGCTGGGCGGGCAGGCGCAAGTGCCGGGTGTGGCGGGCACGTGGAAAGATCTTACGGACTCCGTGAACTCGATGGCCAGCAATCTCACCGGCCAGGTTCGCAATATCGCGGAAGTCGCCACCGCAGTTGCCAGCGGGGATCTCTCCCGCAAAATCACTGTCGATGTGCGAGGTGAAATTCTCCAGCTCAAGGAAGCCATCAACACGATGGTGGACCAACTTCGCTCATTTGCATCGGAAGTCACTCGCGTGGCTCGCGAAGTGGGTACGGACGGGAAGCTTGGCGGACAGGCTGTGGTAGTGGGCGTGGCTGGCACGTGGAAAGATCTTACTGACTCCGTCAACGCGATGGCCGGCAATTTGACGGCCCAGGTGCGCAACATCGCTGAAGTGACGACGGCCGTGGCCCGCGGCGATCTGTCGCGCAAAATCACGGTCGATGTGAAGGGCGAAATCCTCGAACTCAAGGACACCATTAACACGATGGTGGATCAGCTTAACGCTTTCGCCGGCGAAGTTACTCGTGTGGCGCGTGAAGTGGGTACCGAAGGCAAGCTGGGTGGTCAGGCGCAGGTGCCGGGAGTGGGCGGTACCTGGAAGGATCTGACGGACAATGTGAACTTCATGGCCAGCAACCTCACCGGCCAGGTACGAAACATTGCGGAGGTAGCAACGGCCATTGCGACTGGCGACCTCTCGCGCAAAATTACGGTGGATGTCCGCGGCGAGATTTTGCAACTGAAGGAAACTCTCAACACGATGGTGGATCAGCTCAACCGCTTCGCCGGCGAGGTCACGCGAGTGGCGCGCGAAGTGGGTACGGAAGGACGTCTGGGAGGACAAGCGAATGTTCCCGGCGTTGCCGGCACCTGGAAGGACCTTACGGACTCCGTCAACTCGATGGCCGGAAACCTTACCGGTCAGGTGCGAAATATTGCCGAGGTGACCACCGCTGTGGCCCGTGGTGATTTGTCTCGCAAGATCACGGTCGATGTGAAGGGTGAAATTCTGGAACTGAAGAACACCATCAACACGATGGTCGACCAGCTTAATGCGTTCGCTGGCGAAGTGACACGCGTGGCTCGCGAAGTGGGCACGGAAGGGAAGCTGGGTGGACAGGCACAAGTACCCGGCGTTGCCGGCACGTGGAAGGATCTTACGGACAACGTGAACTTCATGGCCAGCAACCTTACTGGCCAGGTAAGAAACATTGCTGAAGTCGCGACGGCCGTTGCCCGCGGCGACTTGTCGCGCAAAATCACGGTCGATGTGAGAGGCGAAATCCTTGAGCTAAAAGACACGATCAATACGATGGTGGATCAGTTGCGCTCGTTTGCGTCGGAGGTGACCCGCGTGGCCCGCGAAGTGGGCACTGACGGAAAACTTGGCGGCCAAGCGCAGGTGCCCGGAGTGGGCGGCACGTGGAAGGACCTTACCGACTCGGTCAACTCGATGGCCAGCAACTTGACAGGCCAGGTTCGCAACATCGCCGAAGTGGCAACCGCTATCGCCAACGGCGACTTGTCGAAGAAGATCACGGTGAATGTCAGCGGCGAAATCCTGCTGCTGAAAGAAACCATCAACACGATGGTGGACCAACTCAACGCGTTCGCTGGTGAAGTCACTCGCGTAGCCCGCGAAGTGGGCACGGAAGGCCGCTTGGGGGGACAAGCTAATGTTCCCGGAGTCGGCGGCACATGGAAAGATCTCACGGACAACGTCAACTTCATGGCCGGGAACCTTACTGGTCAGGTGCGCAACATTGCCGAGGTTACGACTGCCGTGGCTCGAGGCGATTTGTCACGCAAGATCACGGTGGATGTGAAGGGTGAGATTCTCGAATTGAAGAACACCATCAACACAATGGTCGATCAGCTCAATGCATTTGCTGGTGAAGTGACTCGCGTGGCGCGCGAAGTGGGCACCGACGGGAAACTGGGCGGACAGGCGCAGGTGCCCGGGGTTGCCGGTACTTGGAAAGATCTCACGGACAATGTGAACTTCATGGCCAGCAACCTTACCGGCCAGGTACGTAACATCGCAGAAGTGGCGACGGCCATCGCGAACGGCGATCTCTCAAAGAAAATTACAGTTGACGTTCGCGGCGAGATTCTGCAGTTGAAAGAAACGCTCAACACGATGGTCGAGCAGCTGCGCTCGTTCGCCGCCGAAGTAACGCGCGTGGCGCGCGAGGTGGGCAGCGAAGGACGGCTTGGTGGACAGGCCAATGTGTCCGGCGTGGCTGGAACCTGGAAAGATCTGACCGATTCGGTGAACGCGATGGCCGGGAATCTGACCGGGCAGGTGCGGAATATCGCCGAGGTGACCACTGCCGTGGCTCGCGGCGATTTGTCGCGCAAGATTACCGTGGACGTGAAAGGTGAAATCCTTGAGCTGAAGAACACTATTAATACGATGGTGGATCAGCTCAACGCGTTCGCCGCCGAAGTGACTCGCGTGGCTCGTGAAGTAGGTACAGAGGGCAAGCTGGGCGGGCAGGCGCAGGTGCCGGGAGTGGCCGGAACGTGGAAAGATCTCACGGACAACGTTAACGTGATGGCCGCGAACCTTACGGAACAAGTGCGCGGCATTGTTAAGGTCGTGACTGCTGTCGCGAATGGCGAACTTACCCAGAAGCTTACTGTGAATGCAAAGGGTGAAGTCGCGGCGCTGGCTGAAACCATCAACAATATGACGGATACGCTGGCCACCTTCGCCGACCAGGTTACGACCGTTGCCCGCGAAGTGGGCGTGGAAGGCCGGCTCGGCGGACAGGCGAATGTTCCTGGCGCCGCCGGCACTTGGAAAGATCTGACCGGCAACGTCAATCTGCTGGCCGACAACTTGACTAACCAGGTGCGAGCCATCGCTGAGGTTGCCACCGCTGTGACCAAAGGCGACCTCACGCGATCCATTCAGGTGGAAGCCAGCGGTGAAGTCGCGGAGTTGAAAGACAACATCAACACCATGATCGACAACTTGCGGCTCACGACTGACCGCAATACCGAGCAGGACTGGCTCAAAACGAACCTGGCCCGCTTTACCGGCATGTTGCAAGGGCAACGCGATCTGACTGCTGTGGGGCGCATGCTTTTGTCGGAGCTGACGCCTCTGGTAAACGCGCAACAGGGTGTGATCTACCAGATGGGAACCGAGGAATCGGCGGAGATGGTGCTGCTCTCCGCTTTCGCCGGCGATGGCGATGATGGACATCTGCGGCGGTTGAGGCTTGGTGAGGGACTGGTGGGGCAGTGCGCGGCGGAGAAACGGCGGATGTTGATCTCTGACCTGCCGGAGAACACGATCGCGATTCGCTCCGGTCTGTTCGAGGCAGTTCCGAGAAATGTTATCGTCCTCCCGGTGTTGTTTGAAGACCGGGTCAAGGCGGTTATTGAGCTGGCTTCGCTGAGCGCTTTCACCACCTCTCAACTGGCATTTCTGGAGCAGTTGACGGCCAGCATCGGCATCGTGCTGAACAGTATTGAGGCCACGATGCAGACGGAAGGACTGTTGAAGCAGTCCCAGCAATTGGCAACCGAGCTCCAGGTCCAGCAAAAAGAATTGCAGCAGACGAACGAGCAGCTCGCGCAGAAAGCGCAACAGCTGGCCGAACAGAACGTCGAGGTCGAACGCAAGAACCAGGAGATCGAGCAAGCCCGGCGAGCCTTGGAAGAGAAGGCGAAGGAATTGGCCTTAACTTCGAAGTACAAGTCAGAATTCCTGGCCAATATGTCTCATGAGTTGCGGACGCCACTGAACAGTATCCTGGTGCTCGGCCAGCAACTTAGCGATAACCCGGATGGAAACCTGACGCCGAAACAAGTTGAGTTCTCGCGCACGATTCATGGCGCAGGGACGGACTTGTTGAACCTGATTACAGACATTCTTGATTTGTCGAAGATTGAATCCGGAACGGTTTCAGTGGAAGCAGAGGAAATCTTCTTCGCCAGCATGCTGGACGCGTTGGAGCGTCCGTTCCGGCATGAAGCGGAAAACCGGCGCCTCAGTTTCGAGGTGCAGACCGACCCACACCTGGCGCGGAGCGTGGTCACCGACTCGAAGCGGCTGCAGCAGGTATTGAAGAACCTGTTGTCCAATGCGTTTAAGTTCACCGAGGTTGGAGGCGTCCGCTTGTCAGTTTCTCCGGCCAAGAGCGGTTGGAGCGAGGACCACCCGATTCTTGGGAAAGCCGCATCCGTGGTGGCCTTTGAAGTTACCGACACGGGCATCGGGATTCCGTATGAAAAACAGCGCATCATCTTTGAGGCGTTCCAGCAGGCAGATGCCGGCACCAGCCGCAAGTACGGCGGAACGGGGTTGGGGTTGGCGATCAGCCGCGAGCTTGCCGGTCTGTTAGGGGGAGAAATCCAGCTGCGCAGCGCTCCGGGACGAGGCAGCACCTTCACTCTTTACTTACCACAAACGTATGTGGGGCCTTCGACGTCCAGCGCTTCGCCGGTCGAGAGAGCGTCCCGGTCGTCGGTTTCTCCGGTGCCGTTATCGGTGGAGCACCCAGTCGAAAAGATTCCTGATGATCGTGAGAATCTGCAGCCTGACGATGCGGTGTTGCTGATTGTTGAAGATGATCCACATTATGCGCGTGTGCTGCGCGACCTTTCCCTGGATAAAGGGTTTAAGGTCCTTGTGGCGACCCGTGGTGCAGATGCGCTTGCCCTGGCTCATGAGTACCATCCGACTGCCGTGTCGCTGGATGTTTTCCTGCCCGACATGCTGGGCTGGACGGTACTGAACCATCTGAAGCAGGATCCGGCAACCAGGCACATACCGGTGCAGATGCTAACCCTGGACGAAGACCGGCATCACGGCCTGGCGCGAGGTGCATTCGCGTTTGTCACGAAGCCGACCACGCCCGAGGGGCTGGAAGCTGCGTTGTCCCGCATCAAGGAGTACTCCGCTCCCCGGCGCAAGCGATTGCTGGTAGTGGAAGACAATCCGGCCGAGCAGCTCAGCATCAAGGAGCTGCTGGGTTATGACGATATCGATGTTACGGTCGCTGCCACGGGCGCGGAGGCGATCGAAGCTGTTAACGAGCACGCATTCGACTGCGTGGTTCTCGACCTGCGTTTGCCTGACATATCAGGTTTCGATGTGTTGGAGCGCTTCCGCGACACGCCATCGCTGGGCGATCTGCCGGTTGTGGTTTTTACGGGCAAGGAACTTTCTCCAGAGGAGGATGCTCGACTGCACTCGCTGGCGCGCAGCGTAGTGGTTAAAGGAGTGGAATCACCCGAGCGCTTGCTGGATGAGACAGCGTTGTTCCTGCATCGCGTAGTCGCCGACCTTCCGGCGGAGAAACAGAAACTGCTCGACCGGTTGCATCACTCCGACGATGCGCTCGTGGGGAAGAAGGTGCTGGTTGTAGACGATGACGTGCGCAATATTTTTGCCCTGAGCAGCGTGATCGAGCGTCGCGGCATGACCGTGATCACTGCCGGAACTGGACGGGAAGCGATTGCCAAGCTTGAATCGACGCTGGATATCGCGATCGTATTGATGGATATTATGATGCCTGAGATGGATGGCTATGAAACCATGCAGGTCATCCGGCAGAACCCTTCGTTCCGGCGATTGCCGATCATTGCGCTGACGGCGAAAGCGATGAAAGGGGATCGCGAAAAATGTCTGGAGGCTGGAGCATCCGAGTACCTGGCCAAACCTGTTAACACCGAGCAATTGCTCTCATCGTTGCGGATGTGGCTGCACAGATAGCAGTTGATTACAGTTTGCTGTTGGCGAGCCAGTTGGATGGGGAAGTCTTGGTAAGGACATGAGCCAAAGCGAGAAAATCAACATCCTGATGGTGGATGATCAGCCAGCGAAGCTGCTGAGCTACGAAGTCATGCTCGACGGACTGGGCGAGAACCTGATCAAAGCCACTTCCGCGAAAGAGGCGCTGAACCTTCTGCTTAACAATGACGTAGCCGTGGTGCTTATGGACGTAAGCATGCCCGAGCTCGACGGCTTTCAATTGGCTGCGATGATTCGCCAGCATCCCCGCTTTCAGAGGACTGCGATCATTTTTGTATCGGCGGTGCACTTGACGGATCTGGACCAGCTCAAAGGTTATGAGCATGGCGCAGTCGATTACATTTCGGTTCCGGTGGTTGCAGAACTGCTGCGCGCCAAGGTGAGGGTATTCGCGGAACTACACCGCAAAACGCGGCAACTGGAAACGCTGAATCGCGAACTCGAGCAGCGCGTGCTGGACCGCACCGAAGAGTTGGCCGGCAAAGCGGAATTGCTGCTGCAGCTAAATGTGGAACTGGTAGGGAAGAATCAGGAACTCGATGCCATTGTCCACACGGCTCCGGACGTTATCTTCAGTCGTAAGGCCGACGGATCCAGGGATTACATCAGCGACCGGTTTTATGAATTTACAGGAGCCGCGCCGGGTTCGGCGACGGACTTCGACTGGCTGGACTATGTTCACCCCGAGGATCAAAAAAAGGCGATGGCTGACTGGTTGCTGTGTGTTGAGTCGGGAGCGAACTATGAAGCGGAGTATCGCATGCAGGCCAAGGACGGCAATTATCGCTGGTTCCGGGCTCGTGCGGTGCCGATTCAAAGTGACGGGAAGATCGTCAGATGGTACGGAACCTGCTCTGACATTCACGACAGCAAACTTCTGGAACAATCGATTCGGGACAATGCCACAGAGTTGGAGAAAATGGTCGATCGGAGGACGGACGAACTGCGGCGTCTTTCAATCCGGCTGATGAATATGCAGGATCAAGAGCGCCGGCGGCTGGCACGCGACCTGCACGACGGACTAGGACAAGAACTTGCCGTGGCCAAGATGATCCTCGACAGGATGCTGCTGCAAAAACCGGCCCAGTTCCCGGAGGAAGCCTGGGTTCAGGCCAGCAACATCGTGGACAGTGCTATTCAGCAAGTCCGAACTATGTCTCATCTTTTGCATCCTCCGTTGCTCGACGAAGTTGGTCTGCTGTCAGCGCTTTCCTGGTATGTGGACGGACTCACAAAGCGCAGCGGCATCGAAACGTCTCTCGACGTCCAGCCCCGCGATTTTCCGAGGTTGGCCACGGAGGTAGAGACCGCGGTGTTCCGAATCGTTCAAGAGGCACTGACCAATGTCTTCCGGCATTCCGAAGCGAACAAGGTTTGGATTACATTGACTCAAAGAGAAGGGACGATCGTGGTTGCGGTGCGAGACGATGGGAAGGGAATCGGCCAGAGAATCGCTGAACTGCAACCGGATAGTGTTGGCGTGGGCATCGGGGGTATGAAACAGCGGGCCCGCGAATTTGGTGGAAAATTGCGGCTGACGAATATGCATCCTGGAACCCTTGTCGAACTCACGATTCCCTGCAGTTCCGTGCTGCGAGAGGCTGGCGCGGTTTTGGACGGACACCCGAAGTTTGTAGATGCGACGGTGCGGTAACAACTATATGGAAGACACCCGACTGCTAGACGAAGAGATGCGTTCGAGGCTGGCGGCGATCGTGGAGAGTTCGGATGACGCGATCGTCGCGAAAGACCTGAACGGCTTCATCACGAACTGGAATAGCAGCGCGGAGCGTATTTTCGGCTACAGGGAAGATGAGGTTCTCGGAAAACCGATTACGATCATTATCCCCCCGGAATTGCAGGCGCAGGAAGCGGACATCCTGCGCAGGATAAGGATGGGCGAGCGGATCGAGCATTTTGAGACTGTGCGGGTTACAAAAGCCGGGAAGCGGGTTCTGGTATCGCTGACGGTTTCGCCAGTTAGAGATGCCTCTGGCAGGATCGTGGGCGCCTCCAAAATCGCACGGGACGTCACGCGGATCAGGCAGATCGAACAGGCGCTGCGAGACAGCGAACAAAGAATGCTCTTCTGCCTGGATGCCGCCAATATCGGCACATGGGATTGGGACATCGAAACTGGGAGTGTCCGGTGGTCTGAAAACATGGAACGAATCCATGGGCAGCTTCCGGGATCGTTCAGAGGAAATGTCGAAGCATTTCTGGAAAGCATTCACGGCGAAGACCGCCCAAGGGTTAGCGACACGATTCGGCAGGCGCTTGAGGGCGACGGCAAGTATCACGCGGAATATCGCCAGGTAAGAGCAGATGGAAGTTTTGCCTGGATGGAGGCGCATGGGCAGGTTATCTACGATTCGTCAGGCGCTCCCAAGAGCATGATGGGAGTATGCCGTGACATCAGCGAACGCAAATATACGGAAGAAGCACTGAGGGATGCCCATGAGCAATTAGAGGCGAGAGTGCAGGAACGCACCTCTGAACTAGATCAAGCTCAAGAAAGGTTGCGCATGCTGTCTGCGCGGCTGCTGCAGATGCAGGACGATGAGAGACGCAGGATCGCCCGGGAACTGCACGACACCGCTGGCCAGATATTGGTTGCGTTGAACCTGAACCTGGTTCCGGTAGAAGAGGAACTACGGAAGACTAACTCCGGGTTCGTCGAACCAATTGCGGAAAGCCTGCGTCTTATCGAGGAGTTGTCGAGAGATTTACGAACCATGTCTCATCTACTTCACCCACCGTTGCTCGACGAAGCTGGGCTGCAGTCGGCGGTACGCTGGTATGTTGAAGGGTTTGCCGAGCGAAGCAAAATCGAGGTGGATCTTCAGCTTGAGCCGGCGCTTGGGCGGCTGCCGGCTGAACTTGAGACCGCAATGTTCCGCACCGTACAGGAGTGCCTCACAAACATTCATCGGCATTCGGGCAGCAGTTCTGCGAGCATTGTCATTTCCCGCGACGCACACAATGTAAGAATCGAGATCCGCGATCGTGGCAAAGGGATGTCAATGCCAGTTCGCGCCGGTGTGGGCATTCAGGGCATGGGAGAGAGAGTGCGACAGTTGGGGGGACGGCTGGAGATCGAATCTGGAACCGGAGGCACGCGAGTCACCGCGATATTCCCCGCCAACGTGGCTGCGGCAGAAGTCTCCACCGAGATGGCGAAAGTTGCTTCCTGACGATCAGCTTGAAGATTCCTTTGTGCCGAGTTCGAGTCCCCTTTAACGCTTCAGTTACAGCATCTACCCGACAGTTTGGTCTCATCTACAGAGTTTCCCCGATTGTTTTAGCCAGGCCGAGTTGTAGATTGTTGTGCACCGTCATTATTGTTGTTATCTCAATTGTTGTTATCTCACCGTTGGCCGATAAGGGTCTGCAGCCGCAGCTTCAAATAAACCGTCCTCTCACCCTTTGATTTCAGTAGCAAGTTGTACAGCAAGTCTGGCGGTCAATTACAGGAGCGTCCCGATGGGCCGAGGGAGGCATTGCCGCTAGTCTCGCTTTCAGGAAGTTGAATGCTCCCGGGATCATCGAGAGCACAGACAGCACTCTAGTTCGATCGAAGGAGACTACAGTGGCGACTTGCGTGATTTCCGCGACAGCAACAAATTTGATTCCAGTCAGCAATGAAACCAATCGAACCGAGTCCGAACGCAGCCTGGTACAGCGCGCACAGAGTGGCGACGAACAGGCTTTTACCACGCTCTTCCAGACTCACAAAAAGCGCGTCTATTCTGTGTGCTTGCTGATGACCAGGGACATTGCGGAGGCGGAAGACCTTACGCAAGAAGCTTTCTTGCAGGTGTTTCGAAGCGTCAGTTCGTTCCGCGGCGATTCCGCTTTTTCGACCTGGCTGTACCGGGTGGCGGTGAACACAGTGCTGATGAAGCTGCGCCGGCGCAAGTCTCCACCGATAGTTTCTCTCGACGAACCGGTGTCGTCTGACTCGCCATCGCTGCGGCGCGATGTGGGGAAAGCGGATCCGCGCCTCAGCGGCGCGATCGATCGTATTACGTTGCGCCGCGCCATGCAGGAGCTCCCGGAGGGGTGCCGGGAGATTTTCACGCTTCACGAGGTTGAAGGATACCAGCATCATGAAATTGCCAAGATGCTGGACTGTTCCGTGGGAAATTCAAAATCGCAACTGCACAAAGCGAAGATGAAGATGCGCGACTTGTTATTTCCTAAGCGGAGAATCCGGAGGCGGCCGGCGGCAAATCACGCAACGGGAGCTTCGTTTCAGGGTAGCAACAACGGCGACCGGCCTGAACTTTCACTGGCGTAAGGTGGGCGCAGTTAAGTGGAGACTGTATTGAATGCTCAGGAGTCTACGGTATTGTGACAACACGGATGGAAGCCCTATGGTGGGGGTGATGGCAACAACGTTGTGAAAGAGGAATCCATGCCAGGAAAGAAACATGTTCGCGGCGTGAGCGCAAAAGAGCAGAGAGAGTACGAGCATATCAAGCAGAGTGCGCAGCGGTCCGGACGTTATGGTGACCGGGCCGAGGAAGTGGCTGCGCGAACGGTGCTGAAGAAGCACAAAGCAGCAGGCCACAGCAAGGGACATTAAATGTTGTGTGCGGGTAGCGGGCCGAATTTGTTGGCTTCAGCCCGAAATCGTATGATCAGGGGTCTCTCGAAACCCTGCGCTTTTAAGCTCTGGGCCCCGAGGAAGTGCCGATTGGTTCGAATTCTCGTAGTAGACGACAACCCGGCGGTCCGGCACTATCTTAGGGCCCTGCTCGAGCAGCAGACCGCGTGGCAGGTTTGCGCAGAGGCGCGGACCGGAAGAGAAGCGCTCCAATGGGTGGAGAAAAATCCGCCTGACATGATTTTGCTCGATTTTCAGATGCCGGACCTAAACGGGCTTGACGTCGCCCGGGAGATTGCAAGGCTATTTCCCAAGATTCCTATTCTGATGGTCACCATTCACCTGTCCAGACAGCTGGCCGAGGAGGCTCGAAAAGTGGGGATCCGCGGAGCCTGCGCGAAATCAGATGTGGGCTCGATTGTTGAGGCAGTGGACGCGCTTTTGCATGAGGGAACCTATTTCCCTGCAATGAGTTTGCTCGACAATTAAGCCTCCTCTGCCGGAACAGGTTCGTCGGTTGAAAATACAGGATTCCCTGTATTCGGGCGGGGGTAGGGGCATGCTAGCTTCAAGGCGATCCACTTATTGCGTTTACGGCTGGTATTAGTGATGCCTGCGGCAGGAACGAGGCTAGAATGAAATCAGAGCCAGCCGTGAAATCGTCAGCGAAAGTTTCCACGATACTGCCTGAGAGAGCCATAAACTTTATGGCAGTCCGCATACTGCTGGTGGATGATCATCCGATCGTGAGGCAGGGGCTACGCACTCTGTTAGAAGGACGGCCCGGATGGGAAGTAGTGGGCGAAGCCTCGGATGGGATTGAGGCGTTGGATAAAGTGGAGAGCTTGCAGCCCGACGTGGTGGTGCTCGATGTCACCATGCCCCGCATGAATGGTCTACAAGCATGCCGTCTAATTCAGCAGAAGCCGAACACCGCTGGTCCTGAGGTGTTGTTCGTTACTCAACACGATTCGCCGCAGATGATGCGTGAGGCTCTGGATGCTGGTGCCAGAGGGTATGTCGTGAAGTCAAATGCTGCACGTGATCTGCTAGATGCGGTCGAGGCGGTGAGCCAGCATCGCGTGTTTACGGCGCTGGCACGGGGCCCGCAGGCCTCGAGTTGAGTGAAGCGGCGAGAAGCAAGTTCTTCTATCTCTCAGGTTGTACGTGGAGGATGCCATGAAGCTGCGTATTTTGTTGGCTGATGATCACGAAATTGTACGTCGAGGCTTGTGCGCACTTCTTCAGAAGCATGAGGGTTGGGAAGTGTGTGGGGAGGCGTCCGATGGCCGCGAAGCGGTCGAAATGGCCAAGCAGTTAAAGCCCGACGTTATCATCGTTGATATTGGTATGCCGCACCTCAACGGCCTGGATACAACCCGCCAACTACTGCAGCATGATCCCAACTTCAAGGTCATAGTTCTAACCATCACCGATTCCGATCAGATTATCCGGGAGGCCCTTGACGCCGGAGCGCGTGGCTTCGTGCTGAAGTCCGATGCAGCCCGCGATCTGGTGTCGGCAGTCGAAGCCTTGCAGAGCAAACGGATGTTCTTCACGCCACGGGTAAACGATCTGGTCTTAGCGGGCTTCCTGGAAAAGGGTCATGCCGTATCCCGGAATGAGCCTCCGAATCTGCCGACCCTGACCGCCAGGGAGCGCGAGGTTACTCAGCTTCTCGCCGAAGGGAAGAGTTCCAAGGAGGTGGCGACGATCCTGAATTTGAGCACCAAGACGGTGGAGACGCATCGCAGCAACATCATGCGGAAACTCAGCCTGCACTCCATTCGGGATCTGGTTGTGTATGCCATCAAGAACAACATTATCCAGATCCAGATGCCGCCGCAGATGCAACGTCCGACAGAAACCACGGTGGCCTGAACGTCATCGAATGCCGCCGCGCGTCAGTCAGCACAGCCGATCGAGTCATCTCGGTGCTTGTGCGGATCGTTGTGCCATATCCCGCCGCACTGCCTCTGCGCCAACCGTACATGACAGGTTTGACGTTCGACATCCGTCAGATCTGCCCGAGTATCGGCCAATCGGGACGCTCCGCCGAGAAAAACTTACATCAGACTCCGTTTGCAAGGTCTTGCTAAAGCATTGGAATTTAAAGAATTAGAGGTTTGGCGATTTCCGTGCTCATTGAATTGCATTCGCCTTCTGAGCAACCGCGTTCAGCTTGCGCGGGTTGGTTGTGACCTGCACTGGCTTTGAGCGCAATTATTTCTTGGACACGAAGTCTTTATTCCAGGAGGTGAAACTTGAGCGACCTTCGAATCCTTATTGCGGATGATCACGAGGTGGCGAGAAAAGGCATTCGCTCCCTGGTCGAAAGTCATGCGGGATGGGAAGTCTGCGGCGAGGCCAGAGATGGACGCGAAGCCGTGGCGTCTGCTGGCGACTTGAAACCAGACATTTTCTTGCTGGATATCGGTATGCCCAACCTGAACGGGTTGGACGCGGCACGACAAATCCTCACAATCATACCCGAGGCTCGAATTCTGATCCTCACCGTGCACGATTCGGATCAGGTGGTACGGGAAGTACTGGCGGCTGGAGCACGCGGGTTTTTGCTTAAGTCCGACACTGGCCGGGATCTTGTAGCTGCCGTGGAAGCTCTGCAATTCGGCCGAACGTTCTTCACGTCAAGAGTGGCGCAGATGATGCTCGACGGGTATCTGCGTCCGAATAACGAAAGCGAAACTTCGAACCAGTGTGTGCTGACGCCGCGGGAACGGGAAGTAATCCAGCTCGTTGCCGAAGGAAAGAGCACCAAAGAGGTCGCGACTGCGCTTAGTCTCAGCGTCAAAACGGCGGAAACTCACCGAACTAACCTCATGCGCAAATTGGACCTGCATTCGGTCGCAGATCTTACGCTCTATGCCGTGCGCAACGGAATTGTTCAGGTTTATTGAGAATCGCCCCTACAGCGTAGCGGAATCCCTCGCAAGTAGAGCGCGATTCGGCTTGGGCTAGGGACTTTACAGGATACCTCGCTCGACATTGCCCGCGTACCTTTGATGGAGTTTCTAGTTACAAAGACACTCTTCCATAAAGGAGCGGGCGATGCTTTGGACTATAGCTGTTTTGCTATTGATTCTTTGGTTGCTGGGCATGGTTAGTTCGTACACCCTGGGTGGATTCATTCATATTTTGCTGGTGCTGGCGGTGATTGCGGTCTTGATCCGCCTGATCCAGGGCCGAAGCCCAGTACTCTGAGCGCAGAGCGAGCGAAGCCTCGCTTTGCGAGAGGTGCCGTCTACCTGGTCATCCCTTTGTCTGGATGGTTTTCCGCTTTTTTACTGTGGCTGGGCTCTGCGCCGCCCGCTCCTGGGCGCCTCGGCGAGTTTTCTTTCGGGGACGCCGATTATGAGGTCGAGCACGAACCGGTGAGTGCTTCTCGGATGCGCCGCTCTTGGCGGCTTGGTGCGGCTTCATCGCAGCACTCTTGGGGAGCGTCGAAAGGTTCTCCGTAATTTCTTGTGTGACTTTCGTGAGCGTGCCGGCTGCGTGCCCCAGTTTGCGGGCCACGGTAGTTAGTAGAGGTTCGTGTCTTACAGGCCGTTTTTTCGCTGGCATTGGGCTTCCTCGTAAGCGTTCCTCAAATTGCTCTTCGAGCATATGGAATCGTCGATTTCGAACAAAAATGAAGTCCCGGCCTTAGCCGGGACCTCCAAGCCATCGCTGCACGCTTGCCGTAGAAAAAGCTATGAAGCGCGACGCTGACGATCGCGATTCTGATCGTCCTCTTCTTCTGCTTCATTCTGGCCCTGGCCACCTTTCTTCGGTTGGATTTGTCCGGGCTGGCCGCCTTGTTGAGTTTGTCCATGCTGTCCGGGCTGGTTACCTTGCTGACCCTTCTTCTCCATATCGTCTGCCATAAAATATTCCTCCTGAAAAGCGCGAGACTGCCCACGCCTTTGAAATTTGCTGCTAACAAGAAGTTAGTTGCGATAGGGGGTTGCAAGGTTGGGAAGAACTCCTGCGCAATCCAGGGTGTGACAAGTGTATTGGAGTCTGCCGCACGCCAGTTATCGAATCGCAGCACCAAAGCATGTCGAGAGGAAAGCAGGCACCTGTTCTCCCAGTGAACTGGCACCTGCTCGATGGGGCGTCTGTCTGTAGAGCCACACAGTAACGAAAAGGGGGGATTCCTGCCCATACCGTGAACCTTGTATTTTTGTTGAGAAAGGCAGCCTGCCCGGTTTCCTTCCGAACCAGGTCGCGCGAAAAGGATGCCGGGTCCGTTACAGGAAGCGGTGTATAGACCACAAACACAACTACGGGTAGAAATGAGCCAGGGGGATCTGATGGCTTCGGGATCTCGATGTCATCGCTGGATGTCATCGCGGTGGGTTTGGCTGCTTCGTCCTTCGGAGGTGTGTCCTGAAACCAGAGACTAGTCGTGTGGCGATGTTGGTTTTGCTGTTAGTGACGCTTCCGCTGATGTTCGCGCAGGATCCCCGGACACAACCCAGTCCATCGCCCACGGCGCGGGCCTTCGAGGGCATGATCACGGACACGCGCTGCGGCGCGAAACACCCTGCTACGGTTGCCGCGACGGCTACCAACTGCACGTTGGCTTGCGTGCGCGGAGGCGAACAGTTCGTTCTTGTTGACGGCGATACAACTTATTTGCTGGAAGGCGATGTGATGGTGCTGAAGCGGGGAGCCGGACAGCGCGTTAGGATTGTCGGCACGCTGAACGGGAGAAAGATCTCAGTGACGTCGGTCGTTACCACCTAACTCGCACACCATACCTTCTGGCGCCGCCTCTAAGGGGAAGGGAAGTCGCGAGCCCCGTTCAGATCTGCTCCGGTTGCTCAGGATCAGGCTCGCGCACCGGAGCATCCGGATTCTCCAACGGGCTGGGCGGTTCTTTGATCGGCGCCGGGAGAGGCTCCGCGGGAGTGCGGAAATGCTGCCCTCCGGGCCAAGCCATTTTCATCTGCGGTTTTACTAGCATGGCATTCTGATGACAGAATTGCCCAAATGGAAGCTAAAAGACTCGCATAAGAGCAACGTGAAGTTAGAGACCGGCACGCTAATGCTTCTGCGAGTGAATCAATAGAACAGTTTCGCCGTGGATAAAATGGAGAGGCGGTCGTGAGGGTCTGAATGTCAGTCAGTTCGCCTGACGCTAACCCATGACCGCCTGAAGCAATCTCAATTGTGATGCTAACCGACGCAATTATCTTCCGCAATACGGCGGATTCTGTAGGTCAGGCAGCGTGTGCGTATCGGCCATCGGCGCAAGCCAGGAGAGCCATCATTTCGTCCAGCGTAGCAATGTCGAACTCTCTCATCGAACTGGCGTGCTCCAGCCTGCCCCGCACAGAGGGACGGGGATTGAACAACTTGAGCCGAATGTTGTGATCGTGAGTCCATCGCTGCAGAAAAACCAGCATACCCAGACCTCCGCTTTCGATTGCGGTGACTTCCGAGAGATCGAGGACAATGATTCGGGCATCGCTGTGTAGATTGATCGCTTTGCGTAACTCTAAAGCGGCTTCGCTCCGGACGATGCGGCCCTCGCACTCAATTACCGCCATTTCACCGATGTTTTCAGTATGGACTCTCAGCATATTCCTCTCCTTAGGCGGTTGTTGTGACTGCACGTGCTGCGCCATTCATTTGTGTCTCGTATTTTGTGCGGATAAGCAGCTGATCAGTTGTTGATCAGTTGAAATACCGAGAGTTTTTGTCGAGGGACCAAGAAAATTTGGGTTACAGCAAATGCTGTATGGATCAGCAACTATCAGCCCGCCTGGTTAATTGGCCTTTGTTGAGCGCCGCCATTTCGCATGGATCCAGACCAGAATTCCTAGCGCGCAAATCTCCACCGGCCCGGGAGGCATGATCTGCATCCGCCACAGACTGGCGTAATCCATGGTCGCAACGTAGGTGGCCCATATAGCTCCGGCACCAGCAAGCAAGCCTCCAATCCGCTCTTCCCCGCGAATACCGAGGAGGTATCGCTGGTCAGAAGGCTTGCTGGCAAGCTTAGGGGCGGGCGCGTACGTCGGCGGCCGCGGCGAAGCATGGTAGGCTTCGCGTCCACGTTCCAGAGTCCAATCGACATCGCTGCTTTGGTAGGGTCTCGTCACTATTGTTACAGTGGCATAAAAGGGGCTGTGCACGCATGTTACGGAGGTGGAGGTAGGGCGCCTAATCCATTGGGTCATAGAGGCCGTAGTCGATGATTCAGGCGAATTGGCGGCTGGTCAGCGAATGCGACGTCGACTTCTTCCAGCTGCGGTTACTTCTGTTCCACGACCGATGTGATCTAACCGGTCCGCGCCAAATTACGGAAAATTTCCTATAGAAGCCAGGTCTATGCTGGCCATCCAGACCGGCCTGCGGGACTTTGCGAATAAATATCCATCTCGCTCCTGCAACGGCTGGCTCGTCTTGCTGGAAGGAAAGGGAAACGAGAAATGAGAATCCCATTGCACCAACTCTGGCGAGATGAAGCGGGGCAAGATATCGCCGAATATGCTGTGATGCTGGCGGTGATCCTTGTGATCGTGGTGGGCACGGTCCAGTTGATCGGCTCGAACGCGAACAATGTTTTCTCGAACGTTGCCAGTTCGATACAGTAAGTCAGCCTGGTCCCACCCGCGCCAGTGGGTTATGCTCGCGCCGCAATCTACAATCAAGGGGCGAGTGTTGGGAAGAAAGCCGCTGCAGCTCGCATGAATCTCCAGGAACGGGTCCGCAAAGCGGTTATGATTTCGTCTGCTTACGCCTGACTCTATTGGCGAACATGCATCCGAGGGCAAACCCTAGCAAGGCTCCCACAAACGCGGCACTGGGCAGGACGCCGGGTGACGAATGACCATTGCTTGGGGCAAAGTGGACAAAGAGAAGGGAAACGTATGCCATCGACCCAGTCCAAAAAGCGAGCCGCAGATACATGGCAACCTCCGCGAGAATTCTACCACGTCTCTGGATCGTGAACGCGATCGCGATATTACGCCAACAGTCTTACGTCGCTAGGCTCTGCGAAGAAAGTTCACTTTGGTGCATACGGTTCATCTGAGCGGGGAACTTGTCGGCCGTTTACAGGTCTCTGCGTCAAATAGGCTCGGTCCTGGGCCTCTGCTAGAATGCTTTTGCTGTAGAACTTATGGTTGAACGAGCTGGCAAAAAAAACAACAGCAAAGTCTCACTCACATCGTTTTTCATCGTGGGCGGTTAGCTCAGCTGGTTAGAGCGCCTGCCTTACAAGCAGGAGGTCGCAGGTTCGAGTCCTGCACTGCCCACCAATCGCCTCTTAGACGGACGGCTGTCCCGTCTCGTTCCCGGCCTCCAAAATGATTTTCTCCCGCGGCGACTCCATTTGCCTGAAACATAATCTGAGAGGAGTTCGATGAAACCGGGCATCCAAGCCGTCGTGTTCGACGCCTATGGAACGTTGTTCGATGTGCATTCGGTGATTGCGGATTGTAACCACAAGTTCCCGGGACGGGGTACCGAGCTCAGTAAGGTGTGGCGCGCCAAGCAGCTCGAGTACACTTGGCTGCGTAGTCTCACGGGCCGCTACGAAGACTTTTGGATGGTGACGGAATCAGCGCTAACCTTTGCCTGCCGCAGTCTCAGCCTTGCGTGCCCTCCTCAGACACGCGAAGAGTTGATGGAGTCTTATCTGCACCTCGACATCTTCCCAGAGGTGAGGCCGGCATTGGCGAAACTGTCGCGCTATAAGTTGGCCATCCTGTCGAATGGCTCACCGAAGATGCTCGCCGTTGCGGTTGAGAGCGCCGGCCTGCAAGGTATATTCGCCGAGGTGATCAGCGTGGACGAAGTAAAGATTTACAAGCCGAGCCCGCGCGCCTACGGCTTAGTTTCGCGGCATCTGGGTGTGCCTGACACTGCGGTCGCGTTCGCTTCCTCGAATTTCTGGGACGTCGCTGGCGCCAAGAGCTTTGGCTTTTGGACCTGCTGGGTGAACCGGGGCAAGCTTCCAGAGGATGAGTTGGGCGTGAGGCCCGATATAACAGCGGACAATCTAGAAGGCATGGTTGGCCTTCTAGCGGAATAACTATATGGGCCGCGCGAAGGGGCTGGAGGTCATGTCGGTCAAGGGAGCAGCAGCGAGGATTGTTCTGGGGTGCGGCCTGGTCTTCGGGGTCTCGTTATCCTCTTGCGTGGCGCAGGAAAAAATCTCGCTTGCGCCGGAGGCAGAGGCGGGAGCGGAGCGCTCCCAAAATCCGGACCTGCTTTCTTTCGACGAACTCGTCACCCTTGCTTCAACAGCCAAGCCCGAAGGCGGGCTAGGCGCACGACTTAATTCCTTGTTGAACACGCCTTTCGTCCAAAGCGAAAGCGCGGCCTCGGAGATCCAGCCCCACCGACCGAGTGTGCCGAGTCTGGGCGTCGTTCTCCGGGTCGGTCAATGGAATATTGAGAGAGGCCTGAATTTCGATCTGATTCGGTCTGCGCTCGCCGGCCCAAGCGATTTTCTACACATGACGAAAGCCGATGATCACCTCGGTTCTCATCAGAAGGAAATCATCAAGTCGCAACTGACCACGCTGCAAGGAGTTGACGTTCTGGTCCTGAACGAAGCCGATTGGGGCATGAAACGAACTGAGTATAGGGACGTAACGCGAGAACTAGCCGCCGCTCTGCACATGAACTATGCCTATGGAGTGGAGTTCGTGGAAGTGGACCCGCTGTTCGATCTGGACACGGAGCAGCTTCACCTAACGGACGTGCAGCAAGATCAGCGTCTGCAACAGGATCTGCAAGTCGACCGTCAGCGTTATCACGGTCTGCATGGGACAGCTATCTTGAGCCGCTATCCGATCGAGCATGCACGCATCCTCCGTCTGCCGGTTTGTTATGACTGGTATGCGAACGAATACAAAGCCATCTCGAAACTGGAAAAAGGGAGGCGGTGGTCAGCTCACAAATTGTTCAAGGAACGAGTGGAGCGCGAACTCCGTCAGGGCGGGCGCATGGCGCTGATTGCCGACATCACCGTGCCCGACTTGCCGACTGGCCATGCCACAATCGTCGCAACACATTTGGAGAACAAATGCCCGCCCGCATGCAGACGACGGCAAATGCAGGCGCTGCTGGCGGACGTGAAGTCGAATGCCAACCCCCTGGTGATTGCGGGGGACCTAAATACAACCAGCAGTGACAACACACCCACATCGGTCCGTAACGAAATCATGTCGCGAGTCACGGACTACCAATTCTGGATCAGTCAAGCAGTTTCCCACTTCAACCCGCTCGGGGTTTTCCAGTACGCGCTTGTCCCGGTTCGTTACTTCCACGGATACAACGACCCGACCGCGTTTCATCTTCCGATTCTGTGGGACAACAGGGAACAGCCCCTGTTCAAGACTGTGGAAAAGTTCCGGTTCGCCGACAGCCATTCGTTCGACTTCCGTGGCCAGCCAGATCGCACACTTCCGTCCAGGCGGCGCACCCTGGCAGACAGCAACCAACGAAGCGCAAAGGGATTCGCTCCAACTTATGCATTCGCCCGCAACTATGGCGGTCTGGTAGGCCTGTTCAAGCTCGACTGGATCTTCGTCAAGCCATTCGTCGATGATCCACGGCGTGCGGAACAGAGCTACCGGTTCGCCCCGCATTTCCCGGTTACAATGCGCGAATTGAACAATTCCGTTGAAGACCGCATCTCAGATCATCCTCCGATGACCGTAGACTTGCCGCTGACCGAACCCGTAATCGACTGGCAGCGCGAGATCCATTGACGAGGGCGCTAAATCGTCCAGGAGAGTCTTCCGTTGCCGCGACGATCCCCTGAACGGCGGCGCGTTTCCCGGTACCAATTTCGGCAAGAGATTCGCAGATCCTGGGCCAGTCGTGCGTGATACATTCGACGGTCATGAAAACCGTTCTACTCCTTGTTTGCTCCAATATCTTCATGACAATTGCATGGTACGGGCACTTGAAGTACCGCAAGATCCCGCTTTTGACCGTAATCGTCGTGAGTTGGCTGATTGCGTTCGCCGAATACTGTTTTCAAGTCCCCGCAAATCGGCTCGGCTATGGTGAGTTCACGGCATTCCAACTAAAAATCATCCAAGAGGTAATCACGCTCTGTGTATTTGTGGTCTTCGCGTGGTCATACCTTGGTGAAAGCATCGAGTGGAATCATGCCGTCTCATTTCTGTTTCTGGTCGGCGCCGTGGCGTTCGCTTTCTGGGGAAAGCTGTAGTGGTTTGGAGGACTGGCCCGGTCGCTCGATCAGACATGGCTGCGGCAAAGCTTAGGCCGAACTTATCAGCTAACATGTTCGAGTAAACATGTTCGAGGCGAAGAAAGCTCTCGCAGTTTCCTACATATGAACCGAGCCGGCCAGTTGGTTGCACCTCCAGCTTCATCCGATCCCTCAGAGGCCTCCAAACGGCTTCTACCGTGGCTCGTCGCTGTTGCCTTTTTTATGGAGTCGCTGGATACAACGATTCTCAATACAGCCGTTCCCGCCATCTCTTCCGCCCTCGGAGTCCCTCCCCTCAGCATGAAGGCGGTATTGGCCAGCTATACGCTCAGCCTCGCCGTCTTCATCCCAATCAGTGGCTGGATGGCGGATCGGTTCGGAACCCGCCGTGTATTCGCATCTGCGATTGGTATATTCACGCTCGGGTCCTTTCTGTGCGGAATCTCAAGCAACATCCATGTGCTGGTCGCTTTTCGCATCCTGCAAGGCTGCGGCGGCGCGATGATGGTGCCGGTAGGCCGGCTCACCCTGGTACGAACATTTGCCAAGTCAAATCTTCTGCGTGCCATGAGCTTTGTTTCTATACCAGCCTTGGTTGCGCCCATGCTTGGACCCATCGCTGGGGGTCTCATCGTTGGGTATCTTCACTGGCGCGTCATTTTCTTCCTTAATATTCCAATTGGAATCGCGGGCTTGATCCTCGTTTATCTGCATCTGCCGGACTACCGCGAGCGACCAACCCCTCCGCTCGATATTGTAGGGCTCATTCTCTTCGGTTCTGGCGTCGCATTACTGTCTTATGTATTGGAAATATTCGGAGAGCACACTCTAAGCGCAGGCGAGATGTCCGTATTGCTGGCGTTGTCCATCGCCTTGCTTGCCGGGTACGGAATCCACGGAAGAAGTCTTCCGTTCCCTTTGCTGAAGCTCAAGCTATTCAGCATTCGGACCTTCCGCGCCGCCGTAAGCGGCAACTTCTTCACTCGCCTTGGAATAGGCGGAGTGCCATTTCTCCTGCCCCTTCTCTACCAGGTAGGCTTGGGCTATACCCCGATCCAGTCCGGTCTGCTCGTCATGCCGCAGGCAGTAGCTTCCATGAGCATGAAGGCAATCATGCCGGGAATCCTGCGTCGTGTTGGCTATCGCGGAGTCCTCATCTCCAACACTTTAATTCTCGGTGTCCTTCTGATGGTGTTTGCAACGATCGGTCTGCGAACGCCTGTTTGGGTCATCGTGCTGCAGGCTTTGCTTTATGGAGCTTTCACATCCCTGCAATACACGAGCATGAATACGCTCGTATTCGCCGACATAACGGAGAAAGACGCTAGCAGTGCTAGTTCCATTGCAAGCACCACGCAGCAAATGTCGATCAGCTTCGGCGTAGCGGCGGCGGGGCTAACCACAGCATTTTTCGTCCCCAGCACGCACTCCGATCCGACCGGAATGATTCATGGGATCCATAAGGCCCTCATTGCTCTTGGGGCATTAACCATTGTATCGACGGTTGTCTTCCGCCGTTTGAGGAGCGGTGATGGCGACGATGTGAGCCTGCATAACGTTATTCACCCGGGAGGATGACTCGACTTATTGACATCCAGATGCCTATTGGAGAGTCTTGACGGGGATGCCAAATGGCGCCATCGCTTCTCGAACGACTTTCTCTTCACCCACAGCAACAATTGCAGTCTGAAAGGCCGGGAAATATCTCTTCGCGGCTGTTTGTACTTCGGAGACGCTGGCATTCGCAATTTTCTGTCCGTGGATTCCTATTTCTTCCGGGGGCAGGCCGTCAACCCAAAGTCCCGCTAACTGGTTGGATAACGCGGCTCGGGCCTGTAACTGGATTGCGTCGCGGCCTACGAGGTAATGCTTGGCTTTCGAGAGTTCTTCGTCACTGGGAGCGGTTGTCGCCAGCCGGTTCAGTTCGTAATTGATTTCATTCAGAGTAGGAGCTGTTACTTCGTTACGAACATCGGCGTGCGTGACCAACACACCCGCGACTTGATAGACCCTCAGCCTCGAGTAGGGCGAATACGTGTATCCCTTGTCCTCGCGAATATTACCCGTCAATCGCGAGCTGAAGGTGCCCCCGTAAATTGCATTGGCGACCATGGCAGCTTCATAATCGGGGTCGCCGCGCAAAGGCCCAAAAGTTCCGAGTTCAAGCGTGGTCTGGACAGAACCCGGGCGAGTTACAACATAAACCGCATGTTCTGGCGCATTTGAGGGACGCTTTAGCCCGGGGAGCGCTGATTCGTCCGGTGCCTTCCATGCCGCAAATTTCGCCTTTACTACTTCCATCATTTTTGCGTCGTCAAAATCACCGACTGCGACCAGAATCGCCTGATCCGGCCGGAACCGCTGCATGAAGATCCGGCGGAGGTCTGTGGCATTAGCTGCCGCAACACATTCCTGTGAGGGCGAGGTCACGTGATAAGGGTGATCGCCGAAGAGAACTTTGGCCATGGCGCGGGCTGCAAGGAATGACGGCTCCGATTCTCGCTGGCGAAGCGAGTCGGCCAAGTTGCGTTTGGCGAGCGCCACTTCAGCATCCGGGAAAGACGCGTTCTGCACAACGTCCGACAAAACGGCGATACCAGCATCCAGTCTCGATGCCAGAACAGCGGTTGACACTTCGATGAAGTCTTTGTCGGAGCCGGCGCTCAGATCTCCGCCACTTGCCTGGAGCTCCTGCGCAATCTGTTTTGCCGTACGCGCTTTGGTTCCCTGGTCAATGGTCTTTGACAAGAGCTCGGAAATGCCGGGGCGGTCTGCAGGATCTGCTGCGAAACCGCCGCGCACAGCCACGGTAAATGCGACCTTGGGGAATCCTGGTTCAGAAACGAGCCACACGGCAAGCCCATTGTCGAGCTTGGCGGTCTTTACGGAAGGCGCACGGAGCGGTTTCTCGGTCCCATAGGGCGGAAGATCCTTGGGCATCGGAACTTCCTTCTGGGCGAAACTCAGAGACACAAAGAAGAGAACGGCCAACACGAGCATCATTTTGTTCATCACTGTCCCGCTCCTTGCTTTTTCTCAGGTGCCGCTCCGGTCTGTGCCGGCACTCGATCCATGATGGTACGGTTGCTGCTCACCAGATACTTGGCCGCGAAAGCTTGAATCTCTGCAGGCGTGACTTTAGCCAGTTCATCCGGGATTTGGTAAACAGCATCAAAAGTGCCGTCGAAAAGCACAGCGTGAGAGAGCGCCGACGCTCGATTGATGGGGACCTCAAGCTGGTCGTACCAGTCGGATCGCATCTTGGCGACGATTCGATCCAGATCCTGCTGACTTGGTCCTTTGCCGACAAGCTCGGCAATAGTGGAGTCGTAAGCCGTCAAAAGCTGATCCTCGGAAACGTTCGCCGGGTACACGATGAAGGACGTCATGAGAGTCGGCCCGTTGTACTCGTAAGGCGTACCCAAGGGCCAATTCAGGCCTCCATCGACCGATAGCGCAACTTGCTTCTCCTTTACGAGAGCTTGATAAAGTCGCGAAGCCTGGCCGTTGTGCAAAAGCTCTCCTGTGACGGCAGCGGCAAGCGCGTCGGGAGAATGCCGCGGAGGCATCCGATAGCCGACGGCGAGCGCCGGAACTTTGGCGAGCTTGTCGCTCTCGGTTGCACGCCGCTCCGATTTTTGGGGCGGTTCCTCCACGTTGGGTCGCGGCGGGATCTCACGCACGGGAATAGCGGAAAAATACTTTTCCACCTTTGCGAAGATGTCAGCGGGCTGCACGTCACCCACAATCGCCAGGACCGCGTTGTTGGGAGCGTAATATTGTTCGTAGAACTTTTGGACGTCTGCGATTTTGGCGGAGTCGAGATCCTTGAACTCACCGTAGAAATTGTGCGCGTTAGGATAGGTGTCGAAGGCCTTGCCCGGAAGATCGATTGCGAAGAAGAGTCCATAGGGACGATTAAGAACGTTTACCCGAACTTCTTCCTCAACCACGTTGCGTTGATTTTCCAGGTTCTTCGTAGAGAAATCCAAGGTCTTCATGCGGTCGGCCTCAATCCACAGGACTGGATCGAGGGCCGAGACCGGAGCCGTTTCAATGTACTCGGTGTAGTCGTAACGAGTGTCGCCGTTAAGATTTCCGCCACCGCCTTCGATCGCACGCATCAAAACTCCCTTGGGTGCGTTAGGAGTTCCTTCAAACATCATGTGTTCGAACAAATGGGCGAATCCAGTGCGTCCTTCAGGCTCCAGCCGAAAACCGATTCCATAGCTGACGCATAGTCCAAAGGTGGGAGCGGAATGATCCTCGGAAACCACCACGACGAGACCATTTGCCAACTTCTTCATCGTCGTGGGAGCTTTCCACTGTTGTGCCGAAACCTGGGTGGTCAGAGCTGCGGCCAATAGCAAAAGCCTGCAGAGTTTGGGGTGAAACCCATTCATGGTTTATCTCCACTCTCGAGCCGTTCGGAAACGTATTTCCTTTGCTGAGGATGCTACTCGGCTTGCACCGCAGGGTAAAGTCTTTTGTATTGAGTGCCTTTGAAAGAGCCATCAACGTTGAAGCGATCAGTTTTGGGCTTTCTCAATGACGACGCTTGTCCAGAGGGTGTGCGAAGCTCTAACCGAAGGTGAACGCGAATGCCTGCACGCCTGGATCCAGGAACTCAATCTCGAATGTTCTATCTTCTACTGGCCCTTTTTGCCGGATGAGCTGATAGAGCCGGTGCCCTTGGACTGTTCCTGAACCGTTGTTGTCGGTATCGACGCCATGATCGTCGCCTGGCGCAGTGCCATCCAGCTTCACCCTGAAGCGGACAGGCCTGCCATCTTCAGTCGTTCCCAGCACCAGATGAAGATCACGGGCATGAAAGCGGAAGACAATCTTTCCTGGAGCCGTCTGAAGCACTGCGCTTTCCGCACCAACCTTCCAACTCCCACTGAGAGCCCATTGATTGAGTGAGAGTCTGGGTCGCGGCGAATAGTCACGCTTGGCATCTTGAGCGATTGCATGGGTGGAAGCGAAGTGTTCTGCTCGATGGTAGCCGACGTAGGTTTCGGGTGAACGCACATCCGCATTGTCTGGAGCGGCCTCGGCGCCCTCGCCAGCTACGCTGATCGCTGCGGGAGTTGCCGCTGACAACGATAGCTGCGCCCCGTTTTCCTTCAGAAGTTCCTGGATCACTCGTTCCGACTCGTCGTATTCGCCCTCGCCGAAGTGGTGATAACGAATGCGTCCTTTGCCGTCGATGAAGTAGTGTGCGGGCCAATACTCATTGTTGAAGGCTTCCCAGATCTTGTAGTCGCTGTCGATGGCGACGGGGTACGTTATCTTCAAGTCGCGAACCGCCTTTTCGACGTTGCTACGCTCTTTTTCGAACGCGAATTCAGGAGTATGCACGCCGATGACGACCAGACCAGCATCCTTATACTTCGCTGCCCAGGTTTCCACGTAAGGCAACGCTCGCAGGCAATTGATGCAGGAGTAGGTCCAGAAGTCGATGAGCACGACCTTTCCTTTTAGCGAATTGCTACTGAGCGGAGGCGAATTGAGCCAGGCAACGGCGCCGCTCAAATCCGGCATGGGGCCTTCATCGTCGAGGGCGGGCTGAGTGTCGGCCGAATTCGCCGCCAAAGTTGCCACCGGCTTCCCCGGATGTAGCTTATGGATCAAATCTTCTTCGGCCTTTGCCGTGTTCACAAAAGAAAACCTGGTGAGCAAATTTGTGTCCCAGCCTAGAGCGATTGCAACCACTCCCATGATCACGGCAACGCCTAATCCACGACGGATCCAGACCTCAAACGAAAGCGAACGCTTCAAAGCAGAGAAAACTTTGTTGCCGGCGAAGAGCGCGATTCCCAGCGAGGTCGCGGCGCCAAGCGCGAAGGCCAATAGTAGAAACGAAGAGCGGGCACCCGGGCCCTGAATTGCGGCCCCGGTCAGGATCAAGCCCAGAATCGGGCCCGCACAGGGAGCCCAAAGAAGACCTGTCGAGATTCCGAGCACAAACGACTTCCCGATGCCTCTCTCCCCAGCAGGACCGGCGTGCAGTTTGCTGCCAGCACGTACCAGCGGACGAGTCAATGCCTCAGCAATGGAGGGAAAGAGAAGACTCACGCCCAATACCAGGAAGATGAGCATTGCAACGTAGCGCCCCCCCTGGTTCAGGCGCACTACCCAATGGCCACCGAACGCAGCTGCAACGGCCACAACGGAAAACGTCAGCGCCATTCCCACGAGCAAAGGCAAGCCGGAACGGCGAAAGGGTTGGTCCGCACGCGCGAAGACAAAAGGCAGGACGGGCAGGATGCACGGACTCAAGATCGTCAGTACACCGCCAACAAAAGCGAGAAGATAGATTAGCATCGGACGGTCCGATCTGCGTTCTTGATCATTCGCAACGTTTCTAACCCAACCCAGCAGGATTGGATTCATCGGGACGTCAAGAAGTCACAACACTAGTCTATTGGGAGAATGGAACTCAGGCCAGCATCGGCCTCAGAATTCAGGCCGGCACGGGTCGCTCTATCTTTCTTCAATGTGTAGGTGAGGATAAACGGCCGCACTGTGCAGTGCGGCCGGAAGGGAAGTGTTGGGGATTAGGTTAGTTCGAGGCGCCACGTCGCGTGGCGCCTCGAATTTCTCTAGGTTAGAAGCGAACGCGAGCGCCCAATTCGATCTGCCGGTCGCCGCCCGGCTGCTCCTGCGCCGAGCCGTTACCCAGCGAGCCGAAACTGGACGGGCCTTCGAAGAGAGCCACCGCAGCGTTGACAACAGGATCCTGCCACTGATTGTGGTTAAAGACGTTAGCGAACACGCCTTGGAATTCCAAGCTGACGCCCTCAGTCACCCGGAAGTTCTTCTTGATGCTGAAGTCCATATTCCAGTAGAGCAGGCCACTGAGAATGCCCGTGCCGCCGTCCCGGTTATCTATCCCGAGAATCGGATTACGGAAGCTGTTAATCGCTGCCGTGCCGTTCGCGAAGATATTCACCGGCAACCCGGCGCTTAGCTCGTTGTAGTAGGCATGACAGCATTTGAAAGATCCAATCGGCACGGCATTTTCTTCGCCAAAGAAGTTGCTGTTATCCCCGGCGCCGTATTCCTGGCCGCCTCCGGTCGTGGTCAGCATCTCGATCGGAGAGCCGCTGCCGGCAGCAAAGATTGACGAGAATGTCCATCCGCCCAGCGCCCGTCCCACGAGTCCATGCTGTCCCTTATAGAAGGGCGGCTGGTACACAAAGAACGTGTTATAGACGAACTTGCGGTTGAAGGTCTGCGGGCCATACATCGTATAGGGATTGAAGGGATCGTCCGGAGTGAATTCACTGGTGGCCTGAACCAACGCCGCTGTTCCCAGGGCCTTGGACCAGGTAAGGTTCGACTGCATTGTCAATCCCCGCCAGTCCGCCATCTTTACAGAGGCAAAGCCACCGTTGTAGTTTCCGAAGCCTGTGCTGGCGTTAACACCAACGCCTGAGGTCATCTGGGGTCCGAAAGGCCCCGTGGTTGTGTTCATCATGCTGTGAGGGAAGTTGAACGGGCCGCTGTCCAAATCACTCCAGAGACTCCAGACTTGAGCATTAGTGAGGTTAGCAGTGGGATTATTCACAGCCGTGCAATTGCCGACGCCAGGGGTGCAGCCGTTGCCATAAGGGTTCCCCTCATTGAAGACCACCGCCGCAGTGCAACTCGAGAAGCCGGAGCAGTAAGCAGAACTCGTGCCCCCGAGTGCCGTCTCGAAAAACGGTTGTGGAGTGACCGGGGTCGGCCCGGTAGTGCTCGCGCCCGCGCAACCGCCGCCGGCGAGCCCTTGGACACCGCCGCAGTACTGTAACACCAGATTGGAGTAGGCTTGCTTAAACTGCTGCCCGCCCTGCGTCATCATGTAAGGTACCGCGTTCAGGTTGATAGGTTGGTACTCATGGGTGATTCTGCGCCCGATGTAGCCAACTTCCAGCGTAACCTTGCGAGACAACTGGCGCTGAATGGTCAGGTCGAACGAGTCCACCTGGTTGGGCCGGAAATTCGGATCCAGAGACTCTGCGGTGGCCGCCGAAACGGCATTGTAGCCGGGAAAGTCCGGCTGGGGCAGCGTCGCACTGGGCGGCGCAGACGACAGTGGGGCAGTCAGGCCGTCCACGCCAATGCGGAAGGCTGTCGCCGGCGTTGCTGTGTGTTCTGACGCGCCGCAGGTGCCGTTACTGAGGGCACTGCCGACGCACTGAACTGGCTGCATGAGGCCAGTGCCGAGCAAGGGCACCAGCACCAGATCCACGCCGTTCAAGCGCCCGAAGACGCGGCCATAGCCGCCGCGAATGACCGTATCCTCATGGCCGAAGATCTTGCCGGCCATGGAATCGCTGTCGAAATGTGGGTTCCAAGCGGCGGCGATGCGAGGGCTGAACGAGCCGTAGAATGGATTGTAAGGATACTTCAGCCCATTCTCCGTATTGCCCACTAAAGAGAAACCGATCTCGGGGTTGTATACCTGGCCCTGCAGCGCAGCCCGCTCTCGATTCGAAAGGTAAGATACAGCCGAAATGGGCTGGTCGGACTGATCGACCAACTCAACCTGCTTGCCGTTCGCCTCGACCGGCGGCATTTCCAGCGTCCAGCCCATGCCGTAAGTCAGGGTGAACGTCGGCTTCAAGTGCCAGGTGTCACTGAAATAGACGTTGTAGTAGGGGATAGTGCTCTGGTCGAATGCCGGGGTCAGCGGAGGATTCAAGTTCAGATTTGCGCCACTCCGGGTGTAGACGGTTTGGGCGATGGAGACGATACCCAGAGCCGCCGCGGTAAGGGAGGGGCACCTGGGGATATTGGGATCACTGCAAATCGACAAATTGGACGCGAGTTCCGATCCGGGGTCCCCGTTGCCCAGCTCATACACCGGTTGATAGTTGATGCCGCCGCCGTTATCGGTACGTTGATGGTAATCGAAGTTGTGCTGATAGGTACCTCCGAACTGGAACAGGTGGTTGCCTTTCAACGTGGAAATGTCGTCGCGAACCATCTGATCGTGCCCGTCCCAGATTCGGTTGCGGGTGTTCTGCGTGTTTACGTTGTAGGGCCCCAAATCCTGGGTTTCGCCGGCGGTTTGGCCGCTATAAATCTCGAGAGCTCCGCCCAACGTGCCGGTCTGCGGGGTATCTCCTTGCCGGGCATACGCCCACCAGTTACGCAGGAAACTATAGTGGAAATCGTTGGTAGTGTTAGTGCTGATGTTGGTCGTCAGCCCCAGTACCAAAATATGCGACTGCAGTGGACCCTTGGATATCGAAGTCGGGACACCCAACGTGTCTCCGGCGAAGAAACCGCCGATATCAATCTGATTATCGTTGTTCGTGGTGAGCTTGTTCCAACGATAGCTCGACATGAAATGCCACTTGGCCCCAAAATCGTGGTCCACGCGCCCCACCGCGAAGTTGCTGGTGGTGGGCAAGGCAACGTTGGCCGTGAAGCCGAGTTCGTTAACCCCGTCGCATTCGTTCTGCGAGCAAGGCGCGTTCGACTGGGGTTCATAGGTTTTCCATATCTGCTGAACCAGGGGGTTGATGCCGATTCCACGCGGATCGGCGCTCTGTAGGCTGAAAACCTGGCCCGTGACAGGGTCCGTGATGTTTCCCGCTATCAGAGCCGGTGAGGGAACGTTCCTGAAAATTGTTTCGGAGTTGGGGAAGCGAAAACCTTCGTAGTTGGCAAAGAAATAAGTCTTGCCTCCAAGAATCTCTTTCGGGATAAGCGGCCCGCCGATCGCGCCTCCAAAGCGGCTATAGTGGAAGCTGGGCAGCGGAGCGGAGCCGGGCTGCAGAAGGTTAGCGTAGTCATTCTCCCAACTCTGAGACGACCAGTTGTTATCCTTGTAGTATTCGTACCCCGTGCCGTGCCAGGCATTGGTTCCGCGCTTGGTGACCACCTTCACTTCGGAACCCGCGGAACTGTTGAAATCGGCGGTCTGGCCCGCCGTGTTTACCTTGAACTCCTCGACGCTGTCCTGGGGCGTGGGCAGCACGCCCGTGGGACCGCCCACCCCTGCTCCAAGGTTGTTCTGCGTGGCCACGCCTCCGGTTGGATCGCCGGCCATACTGCTGAAGTAAACGTTCTGACTGCCATCCATGTCGCTGCTGTTGTTGCCGCCATCGAGCGAGAAGTAGCTTTGATCCACCACCGCTCCCGCCACGCTGCCGTCGGGACTCACGCCCGGCTGCAACTCTACGAACGAACTGACGTCGCGGCCCAGGCTCGGCAGGTTGTCCAAGGTGAGACTCGTGATGGTGTTGCCGACGGTCGCATTCATGGTCTGCAGTTCGGTGCCAGCGGCAGTCACCTCTACTACCACATTCGCGCTACCCACTTGCAGAGACAAATTGAGCGTGAGGCTGGCCCCGACTTTCACCTCTTGGTTCTCGGTCTTGGTGGTTGCGAATCCTGCTTTGCTGACTGCAATGCTGTAGACGCCCGGGTTAACGTCCACATAGATGTACCGCCCAGACGTGTTGCTCGTCGTGGTGCGTGCAGTATTGGTCCCGACGTCAATCAGCGTAACCGTTGCACCTGCTACCACGGCGCCAGTCGGATCAGTCACGGAGCCGGCGACGGTGCCGGTTGAGGTAGACTGCGCCCACGCGCATAGAGAGCTGCCCACACAGATCACCAGGAATAGAACCAGGACCAACTTCAAGCTGCGGATGTACATTGTCTCCCCCGACCAAGAGATTGAGTGTCGCGACTGACTAAAAAAACGAGTCGCGAACCACTTTGACCAGGTTGACTGTTTGCAATTGCCGCCCCACACCGGAGTCATTGAGTTTTCAGTCGGTTACAGCAAATGGTGCAATCTGAAGTTATGGAATGCCGGATGCTAACTAGACAGCCTCGCGGCGTTTGTCCTGTGTGTGAGGTTGTGTTTTTGTACGGCTGTGACGGTGACTTGTAGGACTACATCAAACAGGAGATGAATTCCCATAAATCCCGATCTCGGGAGATTCCTGCCGAGCTTGACTCCGATAATCCCGACGCTGCATACTGGTTGGTATGTTAGCTAGTGTAAAACTACCGCGACGCAGGCGATCGACCTTGCGGGATCCGGAGCGCACACGAGAACTCTTGTTGCAAGCTGCCTTTCAAGAGATATACCGCTCTGGCTATCGCAGCGCTGACCTGGATGCGATCCTGGCGGCAGCGGGCGTCACCAAAGGCGCGCTGTACTACCACTTTGATAACAAGGAGGCCCTCGGCTATGCGGTGGTGGACGAAATCATCGCGCGTAACCTTCGTCAGAAGTGGGTGCGGCCTTTGTGGAACGCCAAGAAACCCCTCGACGTTCTGATCCGCATTATTCAGTCCGAATCCCTGAAAAGAGAAGACGTTCAGCGTGGTTGCCCTTTGCTTAACTTGTCTCAAGAGATGTCAGGTCTTGATGAGGGATTCCGCAGAAGGACGGCAAGAGTTTATAAGGAGTGGCACGACGCCATCGCCGAAGCTCTGCGCGAAGGACAAAAGCGCAAGGTGGTGAGGAGTGACATAAACGCGAATGAAGCGGCTACGTTCCTGATGGCGGCGTGGGAAGGATACGTCGTTTTAGGAAAAAATTCGCAGGATCCTCAGATGGTGGCATCGGGCCAAAGAAGCGTGAGCGGCCACATAGAGTCGCTGCGCCCGGCACGAGGCCGGACGGGAGTGGCAGGCCGCCGGTAGAGCCCTTTCGTGAGCCCGTGAAGTCTTCCTGGCATGCAGGCGAGCCGGGCCTCACGATTACGCGAGCTCCCTCTCAGCGTTGGCACCTCGTTGCCATGACATACATACTCGCTGGTATGATCGATGCAACGTGCGAACAGGACAGCCGCATCACAGTAGTCGGATCGTCCTAACATCCGCATCGAAAGGGGAAATCAATGGGCGGAAGTACATTCAAGATAACCGGATTAGCAAGCTCGGTGCTTGTTGTCGCGCTGGGTGCAAGCTCGCAAATGCTGGCACAATCCAAAACCCCGTATCCGAGCATGGCTCCGCTTGATCAATATTTGATCGCGGACCGAAATGCCGAAATAGCCCTGGCACGAAGTGCCGCTCCAGACTCCATATCCCACGATGCAAAGGTTCTGGTTCTTGGGCCGGATGGCTATAAAACTGCAGTCGAAGGCAAGAATGGTTTCGTATGTCTCGTAGAACGTGGGTGGATGGGTCCATTTGATGGTGAGTTCTCCGTTTTTTGGAATCCGAAGATACGCGGTCCGGTTTGCTACAACCCGCCGGCTGCCCGCTCCATCCTGCCGTTGACATACAAAAGGACAGAGATGATATTGGCCGGTCAGTCCAAAGCTCAGATCATTGAGGGCATCAAGACATTCATGAAGCGAGAGCTGCCACCCCTTGAGCCTGGAGCCATGTCTTACATGATGTCGAAAGACCAGTACCTTACCGACAATGGCGACCACCACTGGATAGCGCACCTGATGTTTTACACTCCGCTCATGGACGGCGCGGTTTGGGGTGCAGATATGTCTAAGTCTCCGGTCATGCTGAATCCACAGTTCGGTGGCGCACCGGAACCAATTGACGTGTTCATGGTTCCCGCGGGTCGGTGGTCGGATGGAACGGCGGACCCAGCACGCTAGGGACAACAAGAGATTGGAAGGCCAGTTACGGAGGTCTTTTGGATAACGGCGCTCTTCATGTTCGTGAAATCGTAGAGGCGGTGTGTGAAGAACTGCCGCTGCCAAATCTGCCTGTCGTTCCCGCCAGGGTGAACGGTGAGCGGTCTGCGCGGATTGCGATCAAAGCCAAGGGAAGAATTCTCTTCATCGATGCGGCGGACGTTATCGCGGTGGAAGCCAAAGGAAAGTATGTCTTGTTATTGCATACTTCAAGTTCGCACATGCTGCGAGAGTCTATCTCGACCATGGAGGAAAAGCTCAATCTGCACGGGTTTGTGCGAATTCATCGATCTGTGCTGGTGAACGCGGCACTGGTTGAGGAGATTCATCCATTGGCCACGGGCGAGTATGTGCTCCGCGTGCGGGGAGGAAGAGAGTTCACAGTCACTCGCACGTACAAGAAGAATCTGCAGCTCCTGGCGCAGTTGTGGATCGGTACGGAGTGTTTTGCTGGCGAGTAGGAGCCACTGTTTAAACGTCTGCGGCGGACGACCGTCTAAGCCGGTTGAGGTGCATCCTGATCCATCCTGATTACCTTGGGAGGAACGTCCCTATGAAAACAAAGTTAGCAGGAGCCTTGTTGCTGTGGTTATTGCTGAACACTGCCGTGTCGTTCGCTCAAGAGGCGCCCGATGTGTTTCAGGGATACGAGGGCGAATGGAATCATGTTTCCGGGCAGTTGATCGCGCTGGCCGAAGCGACGCCTCCAGAAAAGTTCACGTGGCGGCCGGCGACCGGAGTCCGCTCCACCAGCGAAGTGTATATGCACATCGTGCGAGCAAATTTCCTGATGCTGAAAGCAATCGGCGCCAAGATGCCCCCCGACTTTACGGACGGGATTGAGAAGACTGTGACTTCCAAGGCCGACGTGGTTCAGTGGTTGAAGCGCTCGCTCGACGCTGTAAAGGAGGCTCACGCCGCCGAAACGCCTGCGGATCTACAACGAAAAACCAAAATCTTCAAAATAGACGCGACGGTAGACGGTATCTTCCTGCGAATCATCGTTCATAACAACGAGCATATGGGCCAGTTAGTTGCGTACGCGAGGATGACAGGTGTCGTGCCGCCGTGGTCGAAGTGATTTGAGACGGCGGAACGTAATGTAACCAGCGCTGCGCAAAAGAGGGCGCTCGTCCGAGTGGCGCCCGATGAACCGTTCCGGCTCCTAGAAGGTCGTTACAAGGCGAAGCGTATATTGCCGTGACGGGCCGACTGCGTTGCCGGAGAACAGCCCTCCGAAGTCGATTACTTCGAGCGTATTGCTCAGGTTCGTAGCGTCGGCCTGCAAGCGCACCGAACGCTTCTCCCGCTGGTAGAGATCGGCGCCCACCGAAGCATTCTGGGTGAAGTAAGGATGGATCCTGCCAAGATTGAAATTCAGGTGATCAATCATTACTTGACCGTATTGCAGGGCATATTGTTCAGGGGATAAATCAGCTTCAAACGGCAGTCCGCTGTTGTAATCGGCACCCACAGCGATCCACAAGCGCGGGACGACCTGATAGCGGACGCGGCCACGAATCGTGTTGCGCTGGTCCTGCGAATCAGGTATGCGTCCGGTTAGCTGTGTGTTGATGAGGGTGCCACTCGGCCCAACGGCGACACCGCTTGCCGATCCGAGCAGCAGACCGCCTACCACGGGCAGCCAGCAGTTCCCTACGATCCAGGAGTAACTACCGAAGCCCGAGAATCGGCCCCAGTGTAGAACTTCGAGCTTGGCCTCCGCTCCGTAGAGAACGGCCTTCCTGAACGCGATGGGGAAACCGATCGCGCTGTTGAGAATCGCATCGTCGTCGGCGTAGTTGTTCACCTGCCGGCGGAAGGTGTTCGCGTCCAGCCGCAGTTTCCCCGCGAAAGCCCTGGTGAATCCCGCTTCGAAATAGTCCCCGTGCGAGGGCAGAACGTTCTGTCGTAAAGAAATGGGATCAAAATCGAGCACCGCCGTAGAACTGGATAGAAGAATGTTGTCGAATGCCGGGGGCTGAAAGATCCGATCATAGGCGGCATGCACATTCACGCCAGCGTCGCGAAAGTAGCGCGAGACGGAGACGCGCGGACTCAGCGCATTCTGGTTTACCAGCAACTGGTAGTGGTCCCAGCGGAGGCCAGCGTTGACGGTCCAATTGCGAAGGCGGATTAAATCCTGAACATAGGCTGATTGCTCAAGATCCGCGCGGCTCTGTTGAAAGAAAAACGAGGTCGCGCTGCCGGGATCGAAGAAGCCCAAAGTGATGGGGCATTGAGGGTCCTGAGGAATGGGAGGGCCCGGAGGGGTGGGATTGGGAAGGACAGGGCCGGAGCAATCAGGGATGGAGTCACTGAAGTTTTCGTGCAGGAAGAGCGCATCGGATTCGATGCCCGCCTTCCATTCCTGCCTGCCCTGGTGAGTCGAGACACTGCCGTTGAAGTAAATTTCTTTGAAGTCGTTGTGCTGGGCTACGTAGATGGGCCAGGACTCAGGGTTGGAATAAAAATTGTTGGAGTTGTCGCGGGCCATTCCGCGCAGCCAGCCCATGGTGTCGGAGGAAAAAACGTGCTGGTAGGAAACGCTGCCGATGGTTTCAAAGTTATTACCATTCTGTAGCTGACCGCCTGGAACGAGGGTACAGTCGATGGGCGCACCGATGGGGCAACCCCCGTTGTTGTCCGCGTTCGGCTGCCACGTTCCATCCTGCCACGTCCCGTTCGGCAAGTAAGCCCCGTTCTCCTGCACAAGTTCGTTGGGGATCTCATAACGCGCGAGTTCATGGCGGACAATCAGGGTGAGACGGTCTTTGTGCGTCAGGTCGCGCTCATAGGTCACAGAAAAGCTGCCGGTGGTGCCGTCGTTGGTGTAGTTCTCTGGGACTACGGGGTTCAGGTAGTGGCCTGTCATGTTCCCGGAGCCGCTCACGCCAAACGTATTTCTGCCCCAAGTATATTGATCCTGAGTATTGATGCCGCCCGTAGCGTAGGTGCCGCCGAAAAGAGTGAGCTGTCCGTGAAAGCCCGGATCTGCGTTTTTGAGAGTATTGACCTCGATTACTCCGCCCATCTTCCGGCCGTATTCGGCGGGAAAGCCCCCGGTATAGATTTTGAGGGATTCGATGTCGTCGGCTTCAACTTCCGGGCCGAAGCCGGGAGAGCGGTTGTCGGTGAGCGGAATGCCGTCGACGACGAATTGAGTTTGATATTCCGATCCACGGGGGTGGAGAACGGCGTTGCCTTCGTAGAGCCAGCCCGGTTCGGTGTTCACCAAGTCCTGCATGGAGCGGCCAGGGATGGCGGCCAATCGATTCTGAATCGTCTGCAAACCCATTTCATTGACCGAACCTGCACGATAAGGATCGACCAATGTGGCAGTCGCGCTGACGCTCACCGATTCGGAAACTGAAGCCACTTTCAGGCGAATGGTGCGATCCAGGGGAAGCGCGGAACGTATTTCGACTGACTCGGAGGTGTGAGCGAACCCTTGCACCTGGATCTGGACTTGGTAGATTCCGTAGGGCAGGCGCTTGGCATCGAGCTTGCCCTGATCATCCGTTGAGAATGTGTGGCGATACTCGTTGCCCTGGCTGACGAGTTCGACCATGCTCTTCAGACCCAATCCGGCGGGATCGGTGACGGTCAGACGCAATTCCCCGGTGGTACTTTGCGCAAGCACAAGGAGAGGCCACAAAAGTACGGCAATTGGCAGGGCCCTTTTCATCCTTGATTGCTACCCAGATTGTTATCCGATTGGCACAGTGGCCCTCGGGTGGGGCAATGGCGACTTTCTTCGCCCTTCCTAATCAAGAGGGACAAAAGCGCCCCCGTCGTCTGTGGCTCGCGAGGCGACCGCTCTTTCACGGCGTTGAATTACAACCGGAGCCAAGACGAATCGCTATCTTCCAGAGCATCGGATGGAAATCGCCGACGCTGGCCGAAGAAGCACTTGCGAAATCCGGCCCGTTGCACCCAACAGGCAAAGCTTGTCTAAAACAGCCGCTAAGGCGCTTTGTGCTTTGGCGTCTTCGCGTTCAGCGTTGCGACAAGGGCCACCGCTGCGGGAGGGACAGCCGTGTCGTGAGCAAGTACGATATCCTTGGCCGTGATTTTCTCCCCGTAGATTCTCTTGTTTGCGTCGTTGTCGGGCCGGATGGTCGATCCCTCCAGCGAAACGCCCGCAAATAGGCCGCGCGCGCGTGAATAGCTCAATATTTCGGCACGGAATGACGCGTCAGTTTCTGCCGATGCGTCACGACCGACTGGTCCTGCTGCCGCCGATGCGTCTCCTCCCAGCTTCACTTTGCTGCTCAGGATTCCATTCGCACCGTGGTCGTTCATCACCAGAAGGACGAAGTCAGTCGCTTGGCCGCCGATCTGGAAGCCGATGCTGCCACCCTCAAGGGCCATCATGGACGGCGCGCCCCAGGGGCCGTTGAAATTTTCGCCGGTGCGGCACGTCATCGCTCCGCGGCCATAACTACCACCGACAATAAACGCGGCCTTGATGACTGAGGGATAAATAACCACACAATCGGCCTTATCGAGGTAATCTTGAGGAATGTCGTCTGGAATGTTCAGAATCTCTGTCAGCACCGTACCGGAATTCTTCAGACGATCCTCGTCCTTGACTTTGTCGTCTGCCCAACTGGCGGTTGCAAGCAACAAAGCGCCTATCGCGCACGCTAATATCCTTTTCTTTGTCATGGCAGTCTCCTGAAATGAATATAGTTCCTAAAGTGCCCGGCTGCAACCGACTGCAGGGTTCGACGTTAGCTGGGGGTGTTAACACTCATTACGGCGAACAGTTCGCGACAAAACACTGAAGCGCCAGCAGGGCGACCATAGCAACGGAATGTATAAGTCACGCATTATACGGACCCATTCTCTTATCCCGCACTCCTCGCTAAGCCCTGGTTAGAACTTTAAAACTCATTAAACTTCGTCCGACGAGCTACTCGGGTGGCGGGCCCGTTTAAAGACTCGGCCTATCCATTGTCCCCATGGCAGTGCCTCCAGTTCGGCGAAATAGGAATAAGCGACGGGGACGACCAGCAAGGTCAGCAACAGGCAAAGAGTCTGGCCTCCGATAATAGTGACCGCGATAGACGCGCGTTGTTCCGAACCGGCGCCTATGCCGATGGCGACTGGAATCAATCCCGCGATGATGGACAGAGTCGTCATTAGAATCGGGCGCAAGCGCACACGGTTGGCTTCAAGGATGGCTTCGCGAACCGGCAGGCCCTCCGCCACCATGCGGTTCGTATAATCCACTTGCAGGATTCCATTCTTTTTCACGATTCCCAATAGCAGGAACATGCCCAAAGCGCTCCAGAGACTTAAGGCGCGGCCCGTAATCCACAGTGAGAACAATGCAAAGGGCACGCTGAGGGGAAGGGTCAGCATGATGATGAAGGGATAAGAAAAGCTCTCAAACTGAGCAGCAAGAACCATGTACATAAAGATGGAAGCCAGCAGCATGGCGAGCAGCAGGTTCCAGGTCGTCTCCTCCAGAACCTTCACCTGCCCGGAAAACAGATAGGAGTAGCCCGCCGGCAAGCCGACTTCGTGAATGGACTGGATAGTGTGGGCCGCACCCAGATCCAGAGGATAGCCGGAGTTGACGTTGGCATAAACGCTGACCTCGAATTCGCGATTGTATCGCCAGAGAGTTGCGGGGCCGAAACCGCGCCCAATATTCGCGACGCTTTCCAGGCGCACCTGGCCGAGCTTCGATGAAGGGACCATCATCCGGCTGAGAACGTCCGGATTGTCGCGTTGCTCCGGCAGCAGTTGCATAGTGACCGGATACTGTTCGGATCCTTCCTTGAAACGCGTTATCTCATCCTCACCGGAGTAGAACAGCCGGACCGCGTCACTGATATCCGTCATCCGCACGCCAATATCGGCGGCGCGCTGCCGATCGACCTTGACCTGCAGTTCAGGCGTGTTCAGGTTCAGGCTGGGGTTGACGTCGACGAGATCCGGATAATTTCTCATCCGATTGGCGACCTGTTTGCTGATTTCGGCGAGCTGATTGAGGTCCGGGCCACGGATGACAGCGGAGATCGGAAAATAGATCTCGCCTCCTAAGACTGAAGGTAAACGGACGTTGTAGGTGACGTTGTGGTACGTCGCGAGAATTTCCCGCACCTTTGTCGCCATCTGAGAATGGCTTAATTTCCGCTTGCTACGTGGGACAAGTCCGATAAAAAGATGAGCGTGATTGGTGGGCCCGTGAGTGTAGCTCTGCACAAACGCCACTTCCGGCAGAGCCGAAACACGCCGGGCCATATCGGATGCCATCTCGCTTGTCTTCTGCAGCGAAGTGCCTTCGGGAAGAGTGAAGGAACTCTGCAACTCAGACTCGTCATCGGCTGGAATCCAGTCGCGACCTACGAGATGGTACAAGGCGAATGTGGAAAGGAAGGTCGCGATACAAATCACCACCAGGGCGCCTCGATGTGCGAGCGACCAGCGCAGCATCCTCATGTAAATCTCTTCCACGGAGTGCAGGAATCCGTGAGAATGCGACTCTTTGCTCTTTTCGTCGACTTTCAAAAGGCGAGAACTCATCATCGGAGTGAGCGTAAAGGCGACCAGAAGTGAGACCAGGATCGCCATCGCCATCGTCCAACCGAACGAGTTGACATACTTCCGGGCATATCCATTCATGAAAGCGATCGGAAGGAAGATGATGATCAGCGACAGTGTCGTCGCCATCACCGCCAGGCCAATCTCCTGGGTGGCTTCAATGGCCGCCTGGACGCGGTTGCGGCCTTTGTCTTCCATGAAGCGGACGATGTTTTCGAGGACAATGATCGCGTCGTCGATGACAATTCCCACGGCCAGCGTCAGCGCGAGCAGGGTCATGTTATTGAGCGAGAAATCCATGGCGCGCATCAGCGTGAAGGTCGCGATAATGGAACTAGGGATGGCGACCGCCGCGATCAGAACGGCGCGCCAGTTGCGAATGAAAAGCCAGACAATAGCGCTGGCAAAAATGCTGCCCAGGATCAGATGCTCGATCAGGGAATGAACCGAGGCCTTAATGAACTCAGAAATATCGTGAACGATCAGCAATTGCACACCCGGAGGCATCTGCGAGCGCAACTGTTCAATCTGATCCCGTACGTTGTCGGCAACGCGAACGGTATTCGCGCCAGACTGGCGGAGGATCTGAATGCTGACGACATCCTCACCGGGGTTGTCTTTGTTGAAAAATGCCGACCAGGTGCGAAGCTCTTGAGCCCCGTCCTCCACTTGCGCCACATCGCGAATCCGAACCGGTATGCCGCCATGGGTTCCGACGACGATCTGGCTAAACTGATCCGCAGAAGTAACCCGACCCAGCGTTCGCAGCCCCAGTTCCTGGGGGCCTGCGATCATGCGCCCTCCCGGCGCCTCGATATTTTCGCGCTGCAGGGCATTGCGCACATCGAGCACAGTGAAGTTGTGAGAGGTGAGTTTCTGCGCATCGAGCAGCACCCGGATCTGACGCGCTTGCCCGCCATTCAGTTCCACACTGCCCACACCGTTGACCGTCTGAATGGCCCGCCGCACTTGCTTGTCTGCGATCTCGGTCAACTCCCGCCGGCTCATGGGACCGCTGACCAGCAAGGTCATGATGGGATCGGATTGAGGATCTTCTTTGGTGATGACCGGCGGGAGCGTTTCACGCGGAAGGCGGTTCACCGCCGCAGCCACTTTTTCGCGAATATCCTGCGCCGCACCATCAATATCGCGCTCCAGGACAAAAGTACAAGTGATGTCTGCCAGCCCCTGCGAGGCGTATACGCTCATTTCATCGATTCCATTAACCGATGAGATAGCGTCTTCCAGCGGCAACACGATTCCAGTGACCATCTCTTCCGGAGTCGCGCCGGGGAGGGTTACTTCGACGTTGACCGTCGCGGGATCGGCTTTGGGAAACAGATCCACGGCCAGACCGCGGTAGGAAAACACACCGAGAGTCAGGAGAAATGCGATCAACATCACGGTGAAGACTGGATGTTTCACGCAAGTTTCGGCGATTTTCATGAGTATGTGGGGACGCTGAAACCAGATTTCACTTGGCCGCCGGCGAGGCTCCTTCGAGTTGCTCCTGCACGGTGTCGCCGTCGTGCAAATCTCCGGAGACAGGTGTGGCGACCCGGTCGCCAGGTTTCAATCCTTCCGCTACTTCGAAACGCCGGCCTCGCTGATCTTCGGTCTGTCCCGCCGGCTGGATTTGTTTTTCGGAGACCCGATTTCCTTTGACCAGGAAAACTTTGTAGACACCATAGCGGTAGTTGACTGACGGCTCCGGCACAAAAATGGCTTTGTCTTCTTTTTCACTGGGCAAGGACGCTTGAACAAAGAAGCCGGGCTTCAGGCGACCCGCCTTATTGTCGAGTAGAGCTTCGGCTTCAAACGTGCGCGAGTCCTGGGACACGGTCGGATTGATCCGAGAAATATGCCCTTCAAAGGTTTCACCCGGGAACGCCTCCACATGCAGATCGACGAGGGCGCCATCCTTAACTAACCCTGCCCAACGCTCTGGAACGGCCAGCCGGGCGCGCAGGCTATCGGTTCGCACTACCACCATGATGGGACTTTGGAGCCGCAAGTATTCGCCGGGATGAACATTGCGGGTTTCGACGGCACCAGGAAACGGGGCTCGAATCGTGGCATCTCCCAATTTTTTCTGCGCCTGCGCGGCACTGGCTTCGCTTGAAATCAACAGAGCCTTCAGGCGCTCAACTTCTTGCAGGGCCAGATCGTAGGTCGCCTGGGCGCTGTGATAGCGGCTTTCCACCTCATCAAACTGCTGTTGCGAAATCAGGTCGTCCTTGAACATGTCTTTGGCGCGGCCGTACTTTCGGAAAGCATCAAACAGATCTGCCTCAGCCCGCTGTACCGAAGCCATTTTCTTAGGGTCTGTGGGGAGCGGGTCGTCGGGACCGATGCCCAGCTGAGCTCGAACTTGCTTCACTAATCCGTGCTGACGCTCCAGTTCAAATTGCAGTTCTCGCTGGTCGAGGAGGACCAGGGGCTGACCCTCGCTTACGACATCGCCAACATCGACCAGGACCTTGTCGACGCGACTTTCCACCTGCGCACTCAACGTGCTTTCCTCGAGTGCAAACAGGGATCCCACGGCCTGCACCCGGCGCCGGGTTGTTTCCTCAGCTACGGTATACACGTGCACAAGCACCGGCTTGGAGAAGCCTGCCTTAAGATTGTTCGCCTGAGAGCTCGAGCAACTGTCTGCAAAAAAAGTTGTCGTCACGACGATTACCAGACAGGCCCACTTCATCCTGCGAACATTCAGCGGCATTGATTCATTGGGCAAAGTCGAGTTCCCCTGCTCTTCTGCTCAGACTATCGGATTGCGGTTCGGTAAGCAGGCTGGACAAGAGATTCCCAACCCCAGGGCAGCATTATAGATGGAATCGACCGTGGATTCAGCCCGGTCGCCCGGCGCGGTCACCGACGACCAAGGGGTTGTCTGGATGGAGGCGATTTCGGAACTGCTGACAAGAATTGCAGTCTCTACTCGAGCTTTGACGCTCGCAGTCTCGGAACACTTTCCTGGCGCTTCGAGTGCCATTGGTAACGCGCTTACAATCCATATCTGAGCAATATTTTATGGCAAAAGTGATGCTGCTCTTTATTCCAGGCTGCGCCAGTCCAGAAGGGTAAGTGTTACTTTGTGGATTCGAAATCTGACGAAGAAAAAGTCAGGGCGTTTGTCAGCCTGTACCGGATCCCCAGCGCGCTGATTTCCGTCCTGATGACTCCAGTCGTCATGGTGCCCGCCTTGATCCTCGAGGACCTCGGCGCGTTGACTCCACGAGTACACAGGTTAACGGTTGCTTTGGGAATCTCTGGGTTTTTCTGGCTGATCTTTGTCGCGGTGGAAGTGATGCTTTGGCTGGTATACAGAGCAATGGTTCCGGGTTTGACTGCCTCACTGAGCGAGGTCGCACCTGAAGTCAAAGCTCAACTGAGAACAATCTCCGTTCAACAACGGAGCCTACAACGTGTAATCCTCTTCTGCGTTCTCGCTGCTGTGGTCTTCTTGGGGCTGGCGCTCGTTGCGTTGACCGGGCGTAAATAGTTGCAGGTCGGGCAAAGCTGCTCGGTTGGCGAAATCAGGCGCGGTTACACGCACGACCTGTGGAAGCCTATCCTTAGCTACTTCGGTTCCGTGATCTGGAGAGTTTGATTCTCCTGAATCCCTGTTGTCAGAACCTGTTTACGCCTCGACGGCCAATCGACCTCTACCTGATCAATCTTGTCAGCGTCTCCCAGGCCGAAGTAGAGCGGCAGAACACTCTGAGCCAGATAGCCGGACTTGCCATCGTTGTACTTGGTGTAGGTTTGTCCACCAGAGCGCACCCGTACGGTCGCGCCGAGCCCGTTACGATTTGAACTGGTACCTACGAGGACAATCTTGAGCCAGTGAATCTGTTTACGCTGAGCCAGGTCGCTGACCAACACTTGGGGCGGGGAATTGAAATCGTTGGTCACGATGTCGAGATCTCCGTCGTTGTCGAGATCAAATATCACAGATGACCGGCTGGAGCGCGGCGCCATCACAATCGATTTGCCGCTCTGGCCGACACAGACTTTGCTATTCAGTTTCTCCTGCGCTTGTTTCTCCTGCGGGTCGGAGCAATCGATTTCAAACCACGGTGTGTAGAGATCTTTCCGCGGTTCGACCCCGAGCACGAACTCCGCATCCACGAATTTCTTCCCGTGGTCGTTTAACAGGAGCGAGTTGATGCCGTAGCGGTAGGGATAACTCATCCCTGACGCAATGAAAATGTCATCCCAGCCATCCGCGTTGAGGTCTCCGACGCTGGGCCCCCAAGGCCAGTAAGTTTCGACTCCAAGGCGGTCGGAAACCTCTTCAAACTTCCCGTCGCCGAGCTTGTGGTAGAGGGCATTTCCCCAGATGTAATCGGATTTGGTGCCCTGAATATAAGAATCTGTCCAGGTGATGTTGGATTTCAGCTTTTCATTCTCGGGCCCAGGTTCCTGGCTCATGTCGGAGTGCATGTCGACGATGAAGAGATCCATGCGACCGTCATTGTCATAGTCGAAGAACTTGATTCCCATGGCGCCCCATGGAGTCTTGGGGAAATATTGGTCCGTCTTCTCGACAAACTTCTTGCCGCCCTCGTTCTCGTAATAGTGGCTGTGCCCTTGCATGTTGAGAAAGAAAATGTCGGGCCAGCCATCGCCGTTCACGTCACTAAAGCTGGCGTCGCCGCACCACCCGTGCGGGTTTAGCCCTACTTCGGCAGTAACGTCCTTGAACCGGTGGTGCCCCATGTTCTTGTAGAGGACGGGATATTCGTAACGGTCTGAGTGCAGGTGGCCATCAAAGGCGTTGGGGATGGCGACGTACTCACCATCCGGTCCCTTGTCGTCGTAGGTGTACTTGCCGACATTGCAGACCAGCAGGTCGACCAGGCCGTCGTTATCGTAATCGAAGAAAAATGCTCCCGAAGAGTGAGCGACCAGGCCCAGGCCGGATTCCTGGGTAATATCCTTGAAATGTCCGTGGCCGTCGTTCTTGAACAAAACGTTGCCGCCGCGGACCGTGGTAACGAACAGATCCTGGCTGCCGTCGTTGTCGACGTCGGCGAAAGCGGCACCCACACTGATCCGGTCTGGCAATCCGACGCCTGCTTCCTGAGTAATATTCTTAAATTTGCCGCCCCCAAGGTTCCTCCAGAGTTCGTTTCCCCCCACCTGATTAGCAAAGTAGATGTCGTACAGGCCGTCGCCGTCCACGTCAGCAACCGCAACGGCGCTGCCGTGATCATAGTGGCCCATCCGCATGTGTTTGGTGATGTCATCAACCGAGTGGTAGACGAACGTGATCCCGCTTTCTTTAAGTTTGTCAGTGAACTGAAATTGATGAAAGACTTTGAATTGCTTAGCCGCCTCCAGTTGGGCCTTCTTCCGGGCGGGAAGGGAATCTTTTCCCATATCGTCTTCCGGATAGCGGGCCCGGATAGGGGAATCGGTCGCAGCGACCACTAGAACGAGGATCCCGACCAATAGCAGCCCCCAGGTAGTTTTGAGCAAACGCTTTCTCTTCCAGTCCATGTTATCCTCGATCCCGACCGGTTGTTACTCGGCCTGCGCCGGCGGCCCGGCATGGATTTGAAATCCGAAGTCTCCATACATTCGAACGGAAAGCACATTTCGGGAGATATTTAACGCCTAAACACGATAGCAGAAGTGCTCGATGGCTGCGCGAAATACAGTAACAGCGCGATTGCCGAAGCCTTAGGAGTATGAATAAAGGAAAACCTGGGAAAACTTTCTGCCATGGCAAACCTCAATAAATATGTTCCCAAAATGAACGATCCTGTGCGGCTGAAAGGAAGGCCGGACCCGTATGTGGTGTTAATTGTTCGCTCCGGGAAGAAGACTGCGGACGTTAGAACTGGGGCTGGTCCAGTAATCCTTTACTACGATGTTCCGTGGTCCAAACTCTCCTACTTCGGCGCGAGCCGGAAGGCTCCCTAAAATCGGCGCCAAGACTCAGCACAATTTCGCGGGGATTTGCGGGTAAACATTTTCCCATCTTTCCAGCGCCGAAGGCGAGAGATAATAGCAGCCATGAGTTCGCACACCCGGCTGGGCATGCTGGTTGCCGTGCTTGCCACGTGCTCCTTCATTGCTGCCCAGGCCACTGCAGACCAGATCGGACCCATTACGTCTGCCTTACGAGCGGGACAATATGACGATGCACTGAAACTTCTGCAAGGGCAACTGGAGCAGCATCCCCAGAGTCCCCAACTGTGGACCCTGCGCGGTATGGCCGATTCTGGCAAGGGAGAAAAAAGGGAAGCGCTGGGTGCATTCCGCCACGCCCTGAGTATTTCGCCGGATTATCTACCTGCGCTGGAAGGAGCCGCGCAGATCGAGTACGAGAGTGGTGGCAAGGACGCAGCTACGCTGTTGGAACATGTCCTGCGCGTGCGTCCGCAGGACCCGACCAGCCACGCCATGCTCGCGGTGTTGGCCTACCGGCGTGGAGACTGCGCCATAGCGGTTCAACACTTTGAGCAAAGCAGTTCGCTGGTCGATTCCCAACCCGGAGCATTGCAGGAGTATGGCGAGTGCCTGGTGAAGCTGAAGGAAACGGAGAAAGCGATTGCGGTATTCAGTCGCGCGCTGGTTCAGTCGAATGCTGATGCCAAGGTCCGCTATCGGCTCGCATCCGTACAGATGATGGCGCAGCGTCCTAAGGATGCAATTGCGACACTGCAGCCGTTGCTGGAAGCAAACACGTCGGATGCCGATGTCCTCGAACTGGCAGCGTCCGCCTACGAAGCCGATGAAAATACTCCGGAGGCAGTCCGCATCCTTCGCCAAGCTATTGTCACGGATCCTCACAATATCAACCTCTACGTCGACTTTGCCAACGTTTCCCTTGACCATCAGTCGTTTCAAGTCGGAGTCGATATGATCAACGCTGGCCTCCATGCGGAACCGCAGTCAGCGCCGCTTTACGTGACGCGAGGCATCCTCTACGTGCAGCTAGGCCAATATGACAAAGCAGAGACGGATTTCGAGGAGGCCGATAGTCTCGATCCCCGGCAGTCCATCGGATCGGCTGCGGAGGGATTGGCTGCCGTGCAAGAGAACGATCCCGCCCGGGCCCTTTCGACTGTGCGAGAAAAGCTAGCCAAAACGCCGAGGGACGCGTTTCTTCTGTATTTGCAAGCCGAAATTCTTGCGCAAAAAGGTCCTGATCCAGGCACAGCAGAATTTCGCGAAGCCATGGAGTCAGCCAAAAAGGCGATTGCGCTTCGCCCTTCTTTAGCCCCTGCTCGCGACATCCTGGCGAAGCTTTACCTGCAGGCGGGCCAGAACGAACCGGCGATCGTACAAAGCCGCAGAGCCCTGGTTTCCGACCCCAAAGACCAGACGGCGCTCTACCACCTGATTCAGGCGTCGCGTAGAAGCGGGCGAACCGAAGATATTCCCAACTTGCTCAAGCGTCTGGCCAATCTCCGGATGGAAGGAACCAAAGAGGAAGCCAAACAGAATCGCTACAAGCTGGTCGAAGAGAAATCCCCGGCGGCGGAGAAACAGCAACCGTGACTTTTACTCGCCGCGACTTTGTGAGACTCTCCCTCGGTTCGGCCGCGTTCGCGGCAACTCCGCGATTCCTGGGCCAGGGGGTTGCCACGCACACTGTCAAACCGGTAGCCCGGCCGGCGCCGTCGGGCCGTCCTTTCTATGCGTATTTCGTCGACGTCGCTGCGGCAGCGGGTTTGCATGCTCCTGTCGTATACGGCGGTGTTGAGAGCAAGAAATATATTCTGGAATCTGTCGGTTGTGGATGTGCCTTCATCGACTACGACAACGACGGTTGGATGGACATCTTTTTGTTGTCGGGCACGCGGTTAACAGGAGATCCGCCGGAGGCGACGAATCGTCTTTACAAGAACAATCGCGACGGTACTTTTTCGGATGTCACAGAGCAGGCTGGGCTGAAGGCCGTGGGATGGGCGTCCGGCGTGTGCATCGGCGACTACAACAATGACGGATTCGAGGACATCTTTTGTACCTACTTCGGGCAAAACCGTCTGTATCGCAACAACGGGGATGGAACATTTACTGATGTCACCAAGGCTTCCGGTCTTTGGAGCGATCAAGCGGGGAAGGATCAGCGGAACGATCAAACACGTTGGGGGGCGGGCTGTAGTTTTCTTGACTACGACCGGGATGGACACCTCGATCTGTTCGTCTCCAACTACGTACGCTTCGCTTTCGAGTATGCCCCCGTGCCAGGAGCGAATGTAAATTGCAACTGGAAAGGTGTCCCGGTTGAGTGCGGACCGCGTGGGTTGCCCACGGGACGACATTCGCTATACCACAACAACGGTGACGGTACGTTCACGGACGTGAGTCAGAAGGCGGGGATCGCGAGCGCAACTGAATCCTACGGAATGACGGTGGTCGCCGCAGACCTAGACGAGGATGGGTGGACGGACATCTTTGTGGCATGCGATTCGACGCCAAGTTTGCTCTTCATGAACAACCATGATGGAACATTTCGCGAAGAAGGCGTGCAGCGTGGGGTAGCGCTCAGCGATGACGGCATGGAGCAGGCGGGAATGGGTGTGGGCGTCGGCGACTATGATCTCGACGGCCACTTGGATCTCTTCAAGACTCACTTCGCCGACGACGCCAACGGCCTTTATCACAACGACGGCAAGGGAAACTTCGATGACCTGACCCGCTCCTCTCGCCTGGCGGTGGATACCCGTTACATCTGCTGGGGCGCGGGCATCGTCGATCTCGACAACGATGGCTATCCGGACCTGTTCATGGTGACGGGCAATGTGTATCCGGAAGTCGAGCGCAAGCTGCCCCAATATGCCAACAAGACACCGCGCGCGGTGTTTCGAAACCTGGGCAATCGCACGTTCGAAGAATTGGGGAAAGAAGCCGGCCCCGGCGTGACTGATGCTCACTGCAGCCGCGGTTGCGCGTTCGGGGACTTCGATAACGACGGAGATCTCGACATTCTCATCGTTAACTTGAACGAACCTCCCTCCCTGCTGCGAAATGACATGAAGCAGAAGCAAAACTGGATCAAGGTCAAGCTCGAGGGAGTCAAATCAAACCGCAGCGCAATTGGAGCGCGGGTGTTGGCGCATTACGGTGGCAAGGTACAAGCGCAGGCCGTGTTGAGCCAATCCAGCTTCTATTCCTGTAACGATTCCCGCCTGCACTTTGGTCTGGGTGGATTTGGTTCGGCCGACCTCGACATCTACTGGCCCAACGGTCTGCACGAACAATACAAAAGCGTTCCAGCGAACCAACTGATAACGCTTCGGGAAGGATCTGGAATCGTGAGCAACAAAGGGTGGACTCGAGGCTGAGCGTCGAAGCGCCGGCAGACGGTATGCCGCGTGTGCCGTCGATGACCGACGTATGGTTGGTGGAGGTTGCCGTCGTGGTTTGTTCGAAATTATGACGTCAGCAAAACGTAAGTGCTGTAGCTTTCCTTGTCGATATTCATGAACGGCCGCATGGTGACGCTGGTTCCGTCCGACGAACTTGCCAGCCAATCCCCCATCGCGTTGTTTGCCGGCTTAGCCTGCAACAAGGCATTCCGATCAAAACTGGGTTGAGCACTCCCTACGGCAAACAGCACCAGGGGGCCTTGCATCAAAGTTACGAGGCTCGGATGACTTGCATCCACAGACTCAAGCCGTAGCGGCATCGGCAGCTCAAGTTCAATGTGGTCGCCATCTTTCCAGGTACGCCGGATAGCAGCAAACGTTCCCGGTTGTACAGGATCGGAGACTCGGTTGCCGTTGACCGAGAGCAGCGGCTCCGGCGCTGCCCAACTGGGAATGCGGATATAGACGCTATAGTCCTTGGGCTGAGAACCTGACACTTGGACCCGGATTTTATTGTCGAACGGATACTTGGTCTCCTGCTTGAGTGAATAGCGCCCACCGCCGTCATTCCACTGCACCCTGGATGGCGTGAAGAGATTTACATACACGCCGTCCGCTGAACGCAGATAGGTGCTGATGTGGTAGTCCGCGGCAAGTTGCGGGAAGGTTCCCGAGCAGCAGGGCCACTTCTGTTCGTACCAAACTTTCTTGCCTGTCTTGTTGTAGTCCGAGTAGTAGAACGACGTTCCGTCGGCCTGAATCGGCCAGGCACCGAGGATCGTGTTGTAAAGCACGCGCTCCATACTGTCGCCGTATCGCGAATCTTTGGTGACCCGAAGCAAATAACGCGTGATCTTAAAATGACCATAAGCGCCGCACGGTGTTTCAAAGCTGGCGTGAGTGGAGGAAAGACTGTCGCCCAGTTGACCCCGTTGCGGTTCTCCAAATGCTTCATCAGGGCCCCAGCCTCCAGTAGCGAAGCTTTGCGTCGTCAGCAGCATCTCAAATCCGTTCTTCGCCGCCCGTAGGTGCTTTTCGCTGCCCAGCGTGATGTAGGCCTGCATGGCGGAACTGAAGGCATTCACGTGGCTATATGCGTGTTCAAATGGCAATACGTTGTTGCCTTGGGAGAGCGGATTGAAGTAAGTGTCATCTTCGAGATACTTTTTCGCCAGGTCGCGATAAAAAGTGTCACCGCTGCGCTGATACGCGAGGAAAAGATTTTCCGGCAGCGTATAGGTTTCGTCCCAGGTGTAGGACGTATCTTTATGGAAGCGGGAACGCTGCTCTTGCCGGGAGAGAGCCTTTTCAGGCAGATAGGCGACAATGGCGCGGGTGAGCTTTTCGTGAACATCCATCGCCAGAGGATCATGAGCGAACTCGTGTGCATCGATCAGGCCGCAGGAGAGCTTGTCGTAGGTGTACGCGGGAAGTCGATAATCCACAAAGAACTTGGCTTGAGGATCGAGCGTCTCGGCATAGCCTTTTACCAGGCGATTGATTTTCGCTCGAGTCGGCTCCGATCCCGTCACTGCATAGGCTCGGGCAAGTCCAGAAAGATATTGTCCAAAGCTATGGCCGGGGATAAAGGCATGAAAATCATTGCGCACTAGACTGAAGCCAGTGCCGTCATACCAACCGCCCATATCTTCGCCCGGGGCGGGCAGCCCGGCATTCTGTCGAAAGACTTTCAGAAGGCGGTCATCTTCGAGGTTCAGAAAGCGGGAGTGGTTTTCTTCGAACTGCCGCTTCATTGGTCCATCGAACAACTCCACTTCAGAATAGCCAAAGGTCGTGAGCGGAGTATTTATGGCGATGGCGCCCCGTTCGATCGCGGCCCAGGCGGGCACCACGCGAGCTGCGTAGGTGACGGCCGTGGTGGCGGTGGCGGCCTTCAGAAAACCTCGGCGGCTGACACGGGGCAGCATGCAGTTTCTCCTGAAGATAAGATTATGTAGCAAACGTTCAAAGATGAAGATAAGGTATGTAGCAAACGTTTACCGTTGCCAGCTTCGCCCCGCCACCGGCGGTTTGTCAACTGCTTTCTAGTCCTCTGCCGTCACACGCTTAGGGGACGGTCTTGGCCACTAGCACACCGAGTCCGGGAAAGGATTCGGGTGCAACCAAGGTGCGCTCCATCTGTTGCGATCGACCCTGTATCGTTGCCACCAATGCGTCGAGAGCGCGCGAGGTCGTCGGAGGCACGATAACCGTGGCGGCCAAAAAACCCCGTCGCACCCAGGCTTGCCCCGTCAGTGCAAGGCCGTCGACCCCGAGAAAGGACAAGCTCGATTTGTGATCCTGCTTCAGCCCTGTGGTTCGCTCCTCGATCGCACGCCGTGCGCCGAGCGCAAGGGCATCATTTTGAGCTTGCACAACATGAACTTGCTCTTTATTTGCTGTCGAGAGCCGCAACCAGGATTCGACAGTATGAAAGCCAGCCTCCTCTGTCCAGTTTGCACTCTTCAAAACTCTAACGCCGACGGTAGCCGGCTTCGTTTCCAGCATACCTGCCGTACGCTGTTCCGTGACCGTGCTTAGAGTGGGCCCCTGAAGGTACAGGACTGAACCACCCCGAGGCAGAAGAGCGGCAAGTTGACGCCCTTGAATCTTGCCGATCTCATGGTTATCCGCGCTCACGGCAAAAGCTGGAACCGTGTTGCTGGAGCGGAGTTGCTTCAAGTAGTCGGCTTCGCAATTGAGTATCACCCATGCCATGCCCGCCGCGATCGCTGCCCGTGCCACCTTGGGGAACGCGGTTCGACTGGCGGGTTCCACAAGGATGCCGTCGACGCCAGCATCGCGAGCCTGAATATGTCCAGAAGCTGCTGGCTCTCATGAATGGGGTCATTTCTGGCAAAAAGCGTCTGCAACTCCACTCCCAGGCGGGTCGCGGCTTCCTGAGCGGCGGAAGCCTGCTGGCGCTGATAGTCGTTATCGTCGGTAATCAGAGAGACAACGAAACGGAGTTTCTTCAAGTTCTTGCCTCACCTGGAGAAAGATCCTGCAATCCGCAGTAATGAGACAGCCCCCGTGCTCAAGCGACAGGCCCTCGCTTCAGCACATCCTCGACTTCCGACATCTCGCTCGAAGGATTGAACCTCTACCGCCCGATGCCGGAACCCTCTGTGAAATCGCTTGCTCATAGTAACGGAAATCGAGCTCCGCTGCTTCCCGAAAGTTTGGGAGGACGAAACCCCCCGCCCAATGCGACGGAAACCTCGTTTTAGACGAGCCGACAGCACCACCTGATGGCCAGAGCTACGAACCCAGGGAACTGTCCCCGCACTTGCGGGTCAAATCGAGAGCTCCCACCGCAGTCATTGACAGATGCCCTCTTGGGTGCAGTTTGTGAGAAAAGGTGAAGGCACTATTTCTGCGCCAAACCAATGATTATAAGCAAGATCGAGGCGATGGTTTATCGCGGCGCGCGGACCTGCCGACTAGGCGCGATTAGCTAATGATGCTGATTGCGCTTGCACATACGGCTGCGTCTCGTCTTGTTTCACGCTTGACGGCATCAGCCTCGCCATCAGGCTTCTGAAAACTCGGGATGAAGCTGTCAAGAAACTCCTTGACAGGCACCACCACATGGCGATATAACCTGTTTCGATTAGCTGAGAAATCGTTTACTTAAACACTTTCTTCAAGACTCGCACCGCGAAGTGGGAGGAAACTAGTGACTAACAAGGCGTCCCGTCTTTCCCTGCGTCTGTGGTCCCTTCTGATTTTGCTGCTTATCTGTCTCCCGGCGTTTGCGCAGTACAGCAGCAATGTTCAGGGTGTGGTTTCTGATCCGGCGGGCGCCGCGATCAACGGCGCGTCGGTGCAATTGCGTAATTCCGATACCGGAGTGACAGCCACGGACACCACGAATGGTTCTGGCAACTACCGCTTCAGCAGCCTTCCCCCTGGTAATTATGTGGTGACCGCCGAGGCCAAAGGTTTCAGAAAGACCGAGTCCAGCTTTACGCTCAGCACTTCTGAAACCAAGGGCATCAATTTTGCGCTGCCGCTTGCCACGACTCAGCAAACCGTAACGGTCGAAGTGACGCCTCCCACCGTCGATACCGACGACAGCCGATTGCAGGCGACCCTGTCATCGGAAACCGTCCGGGATCTGCCTTCGGCAAACCGTAATCTTTGGGACATCTTAGCCGTCACCCCCGGTGTGGTGGGTGTAGGTACGCGTCTTGCGGGAGAAGCCCCCGGTGGTCTGCCCGACAACTTCGGAACTCAGACCCCTCAAATAAGTGCTAACGGCCGTAGCTACACCGGCAATGTCGTTATGGTTGACGGTATGAACGTCACCAGCCCGGTCCAAAACGGCAACATCATCCTCGCGCCCATCCCGGACGCGGTGCAGGAAGCCACGCTGCAGACCAACTCATGGTCGGCGGAAGACAATCTGGGTAGTTCGATCCTGATTCAGGTGACCACAAAGTCGGGGACCAACCAATTGCACGGTACCGGCAGCCTGTTTTTCGCCAACCAGGACTTGCAAGCGACGCCCGACTTTGTCACGGGGGCAGCTTTACCTTATGCCCGCAAAGATCTCGTAGGTACGCTCGGAGGTCCAATCCGTAAAGGCAAGACCTTCTTTTTCGCCGATTTCGAAAAGCTCTGGTCGACCGTCCCCGGCGCGACTGGGCAACAGCTCTTTGAGGACCCAGCGTTTGTACAATGGGCACAAGCGAATTATCCCAACACGGTCGGAACGCAGGTTCTCACCGGATGGCCGGCTACCAATTTGTTTGGCGGCACTGTTTCCCAAACGGCGCAAACCGCCCTGCCAGCGGGCCTCTGCGGCACCGCGGGCGCACCTCCCTGTGACCTTCCAATGGTGGACACGGGCAGTTTCAACGCCGCCGAATACTACAACGCCCTCCAGTACAACTTCCGGGTTGACCAGTACTTCACGGATAGAGATCGCCTCTACTTGAGCTACTACAATGATTCGTTCGACCAGCAACAGAAGTCGCCCCGGCCGGCGCTGGGCGCGCTGGACATTATGAGAAATCGCTACGCCCAGATCGATTTTACCCATACCTTTAGCCCCAGTCTTCTGTGGGAGTCCAGCTTTGCCTTCGCCAGTGTGGGCGGCGCAAATGGTCAGGATGCCAATTTGGCTGTGCCGAACGTCAGCGTGGCCGGCAATCTCACAGGTTGGCCAGTTGGCGGTGGATGGGGTCCCGGAGAGTATAGAGGGCCGATGTACAACTGGCGTTCGGTCCTGAGCTGGGTGCGTGGTAAACACACTTTGCGGTTCGGCTATGACGGCGCCAGAGGTATCGAGCACGGGGACTTCACGCCTGTCAACATCCGTCCCGGTTTCACCTTCAACAACCTTCTTGACCTCGTTCAGGACAATGTCTTTCAGGAATCCGTGGGTGCCTACAATCCACTCACGGGCTTGGCCGGAACAGTAATTTTTGGCGGTCAGGAAAACCCCTTCGGCTTTTTTGCTCAAGACGACTGGAAAGCAAAATCGAATCTTTCAGTGACACTGTCCATTCGCTGGGACGATTTCACCAACCACACCCCCTGGGGAAACAGCAACTTCCAGTTTAGCGCTCTGAACCTGGGAACGGCGGGCACCTTCAATGAACAGGTTCAATACGCCACAGTAGGTGTAGTTCCGGCGGTATTCGCCAATTCGATGAAGAATATCTTCAGCCCGCGAATTGGTTTTGCATGGGATCCAACCAAGACTGGCAAGTGGGCGGTGCGCGGTGGAGTCGGGGTTTATCACGACTGGATTGCGATGGGCCAGACCATCGATCAAACACGAAACAATCCCCCCGGAGTATTGAGCGAGACCTTCACCGACGTATCGCCGACGGTAAATGGTGTGCCCGGTCAACCGCTAGGCAACTACTTTAGCATCGCGCCCACCGGCAGCTACCCTTGGGGATTTACCCTGCCGCCGATTCCAGCAGGATCTCTGAATGCTGCAGGCGGGATTACGGGGGTCCCGACCAATGTCGACTCGCTTGATCGGAACATGAAGGCGCCTCTGGCGGTAAACTATGTCATCGGTCTCGAGCATCAGTTGCCATTAAACCTGGTGGCGGGCGCCAACTACTCAGGTTCGCGCAGCTACAACGGCCTGACCGGAGCTGACGTAAACCGTCTGCCCGGTGATGTTTCCTTCTCCGGAGCTGCAGGCAGTGTGGTGGAGACTTTCACCCGCCCGAACCCCAACTTCGGCGCCATCACCTACGTCAACAATGCCAATCAGTCCACCTACAACGCGCTCATTCTCACGCTTCGTGGAAGGGCTGGGCACCGGGGAAGCTTCCAGGGCTCGTATACCCTGTCGCATGCGAAAGACTATCCTGAGGCAAATACTCGGTTCGATCAGGACGGCCAGGACGGCGGTGCAAACATCCCCGATCAGAACGCCTATTTTAACTACTATGGGGATGCGAACTACGATGTGCGGCAGAGGTTCTCGTTCTCCGGCGTGTACACGCTGCCTGGACTAAAGGGTGGCGTTGGAAGGGTATTGACCGGCGGATGGGAAGCGTCAACCATTATCGCTGTTCAAACGGGCACGCCGTTCTGGCCGATCGACAACCGTCCGCCTGACGTGATGTGCAACCAGGCAGGCACCCCGACTCCGTGTTCCAGCGCCGCTGCCGGCAGCCCCGTAATTACGCCGAACATAATTGCGCCCGACAGCGGAGACTACAACCTTGACGGTCTCGACTATGACATTCCGAACGCCGCCACGCAAAATTTCACCGGGTCTCATAGCCGCTCCTCCTACATCAAGGGACTCTTTACGGTGGCTGACTTTCCTCAGCCCGCTCAGGGAGCGGAAGGAAGTGAGCCCCGGAACATCTATCGAAACCCTGGTATGTTCCAGTGGGATGCCAGCATACTGAAAAACAACCGCCTCCCTTGGATTGGCGAGCAGGGTAACCTGCAACTCCGGTTTGACTTTCTGAACGTTCTGAATCACGGCAACTTGGGTACGGTAGATCCCAATATGGCAGACGGTACGTTCGGCCAAGTTACCAGCACGCTCAATCCCTATGACGCGAGGAAGATCCAGCTGGGCTTGAGGATATCGTTCTAGCCTCTCCTGAGGAGTGTTGAGCGGCGAGCCGGAGTGTACTTCGGCTCGCTAGTTTTTTGCCGGCGCGCTGCGCCACATCGCTTTCCGTGGCGTCGCAGCTCTCCGGGTCGTGGCTTCCAGCGTCCGGGCGGCGCTTGCAGCGGCACAAGCGCGTCTGAGGTTAAAGTAGAGGGCTAATCCATTAGAGGGAACCCAGTGGGAACCCATGCAAAGGGAAGCCATGAATCGATTTTCTTCTTCCAGACGCCGGTTCTTGAAGCAGGCTGCTAACGCGGGCGTGGCTTGTTCAGCGACGGCGTTTATCCCCACCATCGGGCAGGGGCTTGTGGCCGAAAGCCGGGGTCAGACTGCTCCATCAGCCGTAACAACTGCCGCCAAGGTTTACGTCGACACCCGACGAACGATCGCGCCGCTCGACCGCAATCTGTTTGGCTCTTTTCTGGAGCACCTGGGCCGCGCCATCTATGCCGGCGTCTACGAACCTGGGTCGAAACTTTCCGATGCCAACGGATTTCGCAAAGATGTTCTCAACGAGATCCGCCAGCTTGGAGTTCCGATCATTCGCTATCCCGGTGGAAATTTTGTATCTGGATACAACTGGCTGGATGGTGTTGGACCGCAGCAAAACCGGCCGCGCACCCTCGACAAGGCTTGGGACACCATCGAATCGAACCAGTTCGGCACCAACGAATTTCTTGCCTGGTGCAAAGCCGCAGGCACGAAGCCGCTGATGGGGTTGAATCTTGGGACAGGGACGCCGGAAGAAGCCGCTGCCCTGGTGGAGTATTGCAACATCGACAAGGGAACCAAGTGGAGCGATTTGCGGCGGCAGCACGGCGTCGTCGACCCCTGGAAGGTTCAGCACTGGTGCCTGGGCAACGAGATGGACGGCCCGTGGCAGATCGGACACATGCTGGCGCCGGAGTATGGTCTGAAGGCTGCCGATGCCGCCCGGCAAATGCGCAATGTGGATCCTTCGCTGAAGCTTATCGCCTGCGGGTCGAGCGGACCCTTCATGCCAACCTACCTCGAATGGGATCGCGAGGTGCTCGAGCAGTGCTACGACTACGTCGATGGGCTGTCGCTCCACCGCTACTTTGGCAACAATGAACGCGATACTGGCGGCGACACTTCGAAATATCTCGCCATGAATCTAAGCATGGAGCGTCAGATTGCCGAGACTGTCGCCGTCTGCGATCTGGTTCGCGGGCACAAAAGGTCGCCCAAAAAACTATGGCTTTCTTTCGACGAATGGAACGTTTGGTATCGCACGACGAAAGGCGATGCCGTCGACGGACACCGACACGAAGCGCCGCATCTGCTGGAAGAGGTGTACAACCTGGAAGACGCGCTTCTGGTCGGGGGATTGATTAACTCCCTGTTGCGCAATGCGGATCGAGTGAAGCTCGCTTGCCTCGCGCAGTTGATCAACGTGATCGCTCCGATCATGACGGACGCCAATGGTTTGTTCCGGCAGACAATCTACTATCCCTACAGTTGGGCTCTGCAATTTGCCAGAGGGGCAGTGCTGGATCTGCTGGTTGAGTCTTCCACCTATGAAGTTTCCGGCTTTGACCAGGTTGCGCATCTGGATGTCTCCGGTTCAATGGATCGCAGCGATGGCAAGGTTTCGCTCTTTATTCTGAACCGCGATCTGTCGAAAGCCCATGAGGTCGAGTTGGTGTGGGAAGATGCTGCTCCTGCCCATGTGATTTCAGCGTCTGTGCTCACCGGCGACGACCTGAAGGCCTCGAACAGCTTTGCGGCGCCGCAACGAGTAGCCCCGCAATCGTTTCAGGCTCCTGCTGCCGCCGGGGGCAAGACTAAATTTGACGTTCCGGCGCATTCTTATACCGTCATTCAGTGGTCGCTGTAGAAGGGTGAGAGAAGATGGCAGAGAAAGAGAACATTTCGCGTAGACAGTTCGTAGCTTCAGCGATCTCGGCTGTTGCTGTGTCGTCTTTGCCTGCTCACCGGGCCTTCGCAGAGGCTGTCCCGGCTGGAAGAGCGATGCCGCAAACCAGTGTGCCGCTCACCGATTCACCTGGCTGGAAGGATCAAGGCATCGAAAATCTTGCCAAGTCACCTCACGCCAAGCTGCGGGATATCCCGGTGCGTGCCGTGACCATCACCGGCGGCTTCTGGGGACCACGCCGCGAGATCAACGTGACCCGGAGCATCCCCACCATGCACGACCTGCTGGAAGCCAACGGGCGCATGAACAACTTCCGTCGTGTGGTGGGCAAGAGTGATGCCGCGCAGAGCGGTCCGGTGTTTTCCGACTCCGATGTTTACAAATGGACCGAGGCGGTTGGATTCGTGCTGCAGTCGGGCGACCGTACCGCGCTTCGCGCCACCGCTGACAAAATCATTGATGAAGTGATCGCTGTGCAGGAACCCAGCGGCTATTTGAATACCTACTATCAGGATGATCGCAAGTCTTTGCGGATGCTTCCGCAAACCCAGTCGACAGGCCATGAGTTGTACAACATCGGGCACATGCTGCAGGGGGCCATTGCCTACTATCGAGCGACCGGCGATCGCAGGCTGCTCGATGCCAGCATTCGTTTCGTTGACGATTTCCTCATTCCGAATTATGGTCCCGCACCCAAGAAGCCCATCGTCTCCGGCCATCCTGAAATTGAAATGGGGCTGATCGAACTCTATCGCATCACGGGTGACAAGCGTCAGCTTGACCTCGCCGGTTACATCCTGCAGGGAGATAAACGCATCGAGTTGCCGGAGCGGCGGACCATTTACATGTTCAGTGGAACTCCGTTCACTTCTCGGACCAAGATGGAAGGGCACGCCGTCCGGGCAATGTATGCCTGTTGCGGGGCAACCGACTATTACATGGAGACCGGAGATCCAACCTATTTGCAGACGCTGAACAATCTCTGGAACGACACGACCACGACCAAGATGTATGTCACCGGCGGGGTCGGTTCGCGGTCTGATGGGGAAGCTTTCGGGGATGCCTACGAGCTGCCGAATTTCCGCGCCTACGGCGAAAGCTGCGCCGCCATCGGCAATATGATGTGGAACTGGCGCATGCTTGCCGTCACTGGAGATGCCAAGTTCACCGATGTTATAGAGCGCGCTTTGTATAACGGAATCAATTCCGGCATGTCGCTCGACGGCACGCTCTATTGCTATCGCAATCCGTTGGCGTTTGATCCGTCCACGGGAGACAAGATCCGAAATACCTGGTATGACGTAACCTGCTGTCCGCCGAACCTCCAGCGCACGTTCGGGTCGCTCCCTGGGTATTTCTACAGCACCAGCGCGGACGGAATCTACGTACATCTCTACGACAATTCAGAGCTTAACTGGCACTTGGAGAATGGAGTAGGCCTAAAGGTCACTCAGAAGACAAGTTATCCCTGGGACGGCGGCGTCGAGATCACGGTCACGCCCGCACAAGCTTCTGATTTTACTTTTTATCTGCGCATTCCCGGCTGGGCTGACCATGCCCAAGTGACAGTAAATGCCAAGGCAGTGCCCGGCGCGACGCCAGGAGAATATCTTCCGATCCGGCGCCGCTGGTCGCCGGGAGACGTCATCCAACTGAAAGTCGAAGTGGTTCCCCAGGTAATTGAAGCGAATCCTCGCGTCGCCGATGACACCGGGCGAGTCGCAATACAGCGCGGGCCGCTAATCTACTGTCTGGAGGAGATCGATCAACCCAGCGGTATATCGCTCAGCGACGTGGCAGTGAATCCGGGGCGCCAGCCAGCAGAACAATTTCAGACGGAGTTCAAGAGTGACTTGCTCGGCGGGATGGTTGTACTGCATCACACCGGCGCAGTTTACGAGCGGGGAGCTTCAGGCAAGGCACTCTATTCGCGCTACGGCAGAGAAGCGAGAACGCGGAAGGTTCCGCTCACCTTCATCCCCTATTACGCATGGGCGAACCGGCAAGCAAGTTCTATGCAGGTTTGGAATCTGTTGCTGCAAGCCTAGATGCGGTTAAGGACTCACCAGGAGAGGCGCAGGAGCGAGAGACCTTGTCGAGGCAACGTGAACTGCAGGTGAGCCTCCTGCTGGATTGATATCCATGCCGGCGAATTCAGCAACTGCAATTGGCCGGAACCCTGCAGGCGTTCGTACTCGCTTGCCGAGGGTGATTGTGGCGAGCCAATTTCCTTCCACGCAGCGAACGCGTTGCTGTGGTCGGAATCGACCCGGAAGTGTTCGAGCAGGCTGCGTTTTGCATCCGCGGGCAAGCCGCTGACAGTAAGATCGATGGGCGCAGCAGACACGGGAACGTCGTCGTCGTGGTAGTTCCAGATGAGAACCTCGATCTCTCGGTCCTTGCGGGCGGCGATGGCATTCACCTCAGGCAGTGCCCGCACACCGTTGCGAATCACTTCCTCAGCGGGCAAGGCTCCCGAGCTGGTTACCTTCACGCGCTCGTTCCCCAGCAGCCCAAGCATGCGAAAAGCGTTCAAGACGGGCTTGTCCAGGCCGTTCGTCGCCAACTCCCGAAACCCCGCGAAGTAAGGCTGATCCTCAAATTCGAACGCCCAGGTCACCGATCCAAGAAAGTTGACTTTCTCTTGGCGGGCTAATTCCAGTACATGATTCAGAACTTCGATCGTATAGGCACCATACAATGGTCCGTTACGATACGAGTTCTGAGGATTGTCCTTGGCGGAACAGGCGGCACAACCCTCCGGGTCTGACTCTCCCAGGATGATCGGAGTGTTTCTCCACTCCGGAAAGGATGCTGTGATCTTGAACCCCTGCTCGATCGCCGCCAACTGACGGCTAATCCCCATCTGCACATGGTCGCCTTGCCACTTTGGAGATCCTTTGGGATGAAAGCTGATGAAGTCGAGATGTGATCCAACCCGGCCGTTCGCGTAATTCTTCTGGTGCGCGCAATGATCGAGGAATGCACGGAGAAAATCTTCGGCCTTCGCGTTGCCTGGGCCTGTAGTCTCCGGGCCCCCGATCCGCGCCTCGGGGAAAGCACGCAGGACTGCTTCGACGGAGAAGTCATAAAGCTTGAAATACTCTCCTCGCGTTCCTTGCCAATACCCGATGTCCGGCTCGTTCCATACTTCCCACAGCCAGGTCTTTGTTTCAGCATCGCCATAGCGCCCGCGGAGATGCTGAACGAACTGGAAAACGAGTTCGGACCACTTGTCATAATCCTTCGGCGGATACGCCCACCCCGTATAAATGTCGGTGACGGGGGTTCGGGGAAAGTCGTGACGATAGGGCTCTGGATGGATGGAAAGCGCCTTCGGCATGAAGCCAATTTCGACCAGAGGCTTAACCCCCGCCGCCCGGAAGGCATCGAAAATCTGGTCCACAATCGTCCAACTATAGATCGGATGTCCCGAAGCATCTTCTGAATACACGTTGGTCGATCCCCACTTCAGCGCAGCGGATCCGTCGCCGGTCGTGAACAGGTTGTGAACCCGGACATATACCGGAGCGGCGTCCAGCGCGGCTAATTCGCCGAGTAGTTTCTTGCCGTTCGGAGCGTAACTGTAATTGGGCTCGTCGTAGCCGAAATAGTTCCAGACCGGCGATACTGGCCCGTCAGACTGATCGGCCTGCACTTTGATGTTGATGCTCGCGCTCTGGGAAGTTTGCTGGGACCAGCACAATTGAGCGATCAGAAAAAGGAGAACCACGGAGAAGGGAAGGAGCGCCCACCCGGTGCTGGAGTACCGATCGCGCATTCGAATAGGCTGTCTCAGTGACAAACTGTCGCCAGCGCGCAGAGAGCCCAAACGCATACGTTTCGGCATTCCTCAGCGAGTGGAGAAACTGTAAACGGTGACCGTGTGATAGCGATGACCGGGTTTCAACACCGTGGATGGAAAATCCGGATGATTCGGCGAGTCAGGAAAGTGTTGCGTTTCCAGACACAATGCCGAATGCAACTCGTACGGCTTCCCGCCCTTGCCTTTGACCGAGCCGTCCAGGAAGTTTCCGCTGTAGAACTGGATTCCGGGCTGGTCAGTGAGAACTTTCAGCACACGACCGCTGCCCGGATCGTAGAGTTCGGCAGCCTCCGCCAACTTCCCGCCGCCGCTATCGAGCACCCAGTTATGGTCGTAGCCGCGACCCAGGTGAATCTGTTCATCGTCTGCGTTGATTCGCGCTCCCACAGCAGTTGCCTTACGGAAATCAAACGGAGTCGATTCCACGGATTTCAATTCACCAGTCGGAATCAGGCCGGCATCCACGGGAGTGAAGCGGGAGGCATGAAGAGTGAGTTGATGATTCAAGATGTCGGCTTGTCCGCCGAGATTGAAATAAGAGTGATTGGTTAGATTGACGACGGTGTCTTTGTCCGTGGTGGCCCAGTATTCGATGCGCAAGTCCCCTTTTACCAAGGTGTAGCGAACCACAGCCGAGAGGTTGCCGGGGAATCCCGCCTCGCCGTCTTTGCTCAGATAAGTGAGTTCCACTCCGTCCGCGACCGGCTTCGCTTTCCACACCACATTGTTGAAACCGTGCGGGCCGCCGTGAAGAGTGTTTTCGCCGTTGTTCTGGGGCAGCGAGTATTTCTGGCCGTCGAGTGTGAAGCTGCCATGGGCGATGCGATTCGCATAGCGGCCAATAACGGCTCCGAAGAATGCGTTCGCAGGCCCGTTAAAGTTGGCCACATAGCCGTCGACATCATCAAACCCCAGCACCACGTCGGCGCCGCCGCCGTTTCTGTCGGGAGCCTTCAGGGAAACCACAATCCCGCCGTAGGTTGCGATTCGAGCTTCGTAGGCGCCGTCACTCAGCGTGAATATCTCTACGGGAGTTCCATCCGGCATCTTTCCAAAGGGCTGGCTCGTCACCTTCGTCTTAGCCTCCGTCGTCATTGAAAATAGCGCCAACCACAACCCACCGATCACCATCGTTCGCAGGATCTGCTGCACTCTCATCGCTGCTCCTTAGGCTTTTCTTTGCTAAGTTGCCTTGCCTGCGGCAGAGTTTGCCACCGCAATTAACGTCGGCAGGATGTCTCCCAGACCATTGTTGCCTCGCTGGCCCATCGCGAAATACAGCTTGTTGTATAGAGGATATAGCTGCTCATAAACGCGCTGGGCTGAGCGATCCGGCAGAAACTCCCGGTGGGAAGGGCAGATCTTATCCTGCGCTTCCTCGATGGTCTTGAAGGTACCGGCAGCCAGAAAAGCAAAGATCGCGGATCCCATGCTCACCACGCTCTTGCTCGGAACCAGCACCGGACGGCCCAAGACGTTGGCATAGACCTGGTTCAGGACATCATTCTTCTGAGGAATGCCGCCGGCATTGATAACGCGCTTGATATGCACGCCATACCCAGCCATGCGATCCAGGATTACGCGAGTATGAAACGCCGTGCCTTCGATCGCGGCGAAGAGTTCATCCTGCGCGGTGCTCTGCAGATTCCATCCCAGCGTAACCCCGCGCAGGTTGGGGTTCACGAGCACGGTGCGGTCGCCGTTATCCCAGGTCATGCGCAGTAAGCCAGTCTGGCCCGCTCGATAGCTCTCGAGGCCAGTGCTCAGTGTTTTTACATCGGTTCCGGCGCGGGAAGCGATCGCATTGAATATGTCGCCGACGGCAGACAGCCCGGCTTCGATTCCCGTGCGTAGAGGATGCACGCTGCCTTGCACGACACCACACACCCCGGGCACCAGATTTACCGAAGGCGTGATTCCAATGATGCAAGTCGACGTGCCGACAACGTTCACCATGTCGTCGGTGCGGCAGCCCGCCCCAATGGCATCCCAATGCGCGTCGAATGCTCCCACTGGAATCGGTATCCCTGCTTTAAGGCCCAGTTGTTCAGCCCAGAACGGAGAGAGCCTGCCGGCGATCTGATCGGAGGTCGCGTACTCGCCATCCAGCTTCTCGCGCACTCCCTTCAACAGTGGGTCCACCTTGACCAGGAAGCTCTCCGGCGGAAGCCCACCCAGTTGCGCGTTCCACATCCACTTGTGTCCCATCGCGCACACGCTGCGCTTAACCTTCTTCGCGTCGGTGATGCCACAGAGCGTGGCCGCTACCATGTCGCAATGCTCGAAGGCGGAGGCGAATTCTGATCTCTTGTCTGGGTTATGCCGGAGCCAGTGCAGCAGCTTTGAAAATCCCCACTCTGAGGAATACACTCCGCCGCACCACTTGATAGCTTCCAACCCCTCACGGGTTGCCGCTTCCGTGATCTCGGCCGCTTCCCCTTTCGCGCGGTGATCGCACCACAGGTAATATTCACCCAGGGGCTGAAGGTCTCTGCCGACAGGGATTACGGATGAGCCTGTAGTATCGAGTGCGATCGCCTGCACTTGATCCCCTGCAACGCCCGCCTTCTTTAGCGCCTCGCGCGTTGCGGAAACCAGCGCCCGCATTTGATCTTCATGGGATTGCGTTGCGTACTCTACATCGTCACGTTTGCGGTGGAGCGGGTACTCGGCGATCGCGGACTCGATCTGACCCCGTTCACTGTCCACCAGGGAAACACGAACGCTCAAAGTGCCGAAGTCCACTCCAGCCACGATCGCCATCAGCAGGCTCCATTATCGCGACCATGATAATGCATCTCCCAGCCCAGGTAGCGAGTAGTGGCCTCATACACCGCCGAGGCGACGGTTGAAAGATTGGCGGCCACGTGGTGTTCAAAGCCGTTCTCACAGATGAAATGCAGCAGCCGTTGCATATTCTGGATTTCCACCACTCCGGCGCCGCCGAAGGTGTTCAGCGGATCATCCGTGAATCTGCCTTCGCCCACGTATCCGCGCATCTTGCCGAAGGTGTCGTCAGTCGAGAAGCGCGCAAAGCTCATTTTCTCCGGCTTGATCAGCCCCACACAGGTTCCGAATGTGTTCTCTTTTCCTACTGTGCCGGCAATGATTTCCTGAAAATCCATCTTGACCGAGCGGAAGAAGTGCTTGGGCAGGTTCGAACAATGGAAGCAGACTGCCTTGTTCGGGTCTGATCCATAGTTATTGTTCCAATCCAGAAGCGCCGAGGGAGTTCCGGAAGCCAGTTGCAGGGCGTGCATTCCCAGCACGCCGCAAATATCCACCTCGCACGCGCTGGAGAGCAACTCGTTGCTCATCATGCTCATTACGGTGCAGGGGACAACCCCCAGGTTTTCCTCAATCGAAGTCCAGCACTGCACGGCGCTGATCGTGACCTCGGTGGCCGCCATCCACTGGTCGACCACAGCCCCTAGCTTTGCCATCTTCAACAAAGCCGGCGCCGGCACGCTGCTGGAATCCACATACTTCTTGATGGCTGCGAGCTTCGCCTGGGCGTGGTCGTCGTTGTCTTTCATTCGCTCAATGCGGCCCAGCACTTCGGAGAGGTCGAGCGTCTCGATAGAGATGCCCTGCGACTCCAGGATTTTCTCGCTGTAGCGGACCGTGTTGAATGCGGCAGGACGCGCGCCGATGGCGCCCACTCGCAAGTTGCGAAATCCCTTCACTACCCGGCATACCGCGGCGAACCATGCCAGGTCTTTGGCAAACTCGGGCGAGTCAGGACTCTCAGTGTGAAGCGTCGTGATGGAATAGGGAATGCCGTATTGCCGGAGGTTATTGCAGGCTGACATCTTGCCGCAGAAGCTGTCGCGGCGAGAAGCGATGGTCATCTTCTTGGGATCGTCGGGCGTAGCCTGAATCAACACCGGCACGTGCAAATCGGCCAGACGCAGGGTATCGGCAATGGCTCGTTCTTCGCCGAAGTTAGGCAGCGTCACAATGATTCCGTCGATTCGCTCGCGGTTGCGCTTGAACAGTTCGGCGCAACGCCGGGACTCCTCACGCGTCTCTACCGCCCCGTACTTGCTCTCTTCCGGAGTGAGCGCCACCACCTCAATACCGGCCGCCCGCAGCGCCCCGAGCATTTCCTCCCTTCCGCTCTTGGCCAAATGATCAGGGAAAAATCCCCGGTTACCCACGATCAACCCCATGGTCATTGTTTTCGCCGCCATAAAACTCCTTCTCGAAAAACGCCCTCTCTAGGACTGTCGTCCTGGCGCGAATTTGAAGCAATAAAGCCCACCGATCACCAGCAAGACAGCCCCCCACGCCACGTTAGCGTGCAGGTTGAAGAGAACCACGGGATGCAAGGGAGGATTTACGAGCTGGTAAATCCCCGCGGCCAGGATCAGCGCGCCGTTCACGGCCAGCGAGATACCGATGAAAAACCAGATGGAAACCACGTTGCCTGCCTCCGTCTACCAGAGAATCTGGTTACCAGAAAATAATGTTCAGAACGACCAAAACGACAGCCACCACAACTGCCCAGAAAACAGGCTTCTGGTACAGAGGGACGTCTCCTACGGAAGGAACTTCCGTCAATCCGTATACCAACCCTGTTAATTCGCTGTCGGGCGTGGGCTTTGTCGTCAGACTTACCACCACGGTGACCACTACGCAGACAACAAAAGACCATAGCGCTTGAAAGTAATCTTGAGCCAAGCCTTTGGCGTGGGATGAGAGCGCCACATAATGCAGCGCAGAAGGATCGACTTTTACCCACGCCCACATGCCGATCGAAGAGAGTGTCCCGCACAGTAATCCCCAGAATCCACCAAGCCGGGTGGCCCGTCTCCACAACATCCCGAGCACGACCGTACCGAACAGCGGCGCGATGAAGAAGCTGAACAACGCTTGCACGTAATCCATGATGCTGGCAAACTGCATGACCAGGTAAGCCGTACCAACGCTGATCAGTACGCCGATGATCGTGGTCCAACGCCCCATGTTCACGTAATGGCGATCGCTTCCATTGCTGTTGAACAGCGGGCGGTAGATGTCATAGGTCCAGACCGTAGTGAAGGCGCTGACATTCCCCGCCATGCCTGACATGAAACCCGCAATCAAGGCCGTAACTCCCAGGCCGAGCAAACCGGGGCCGCAATAACGGGCCAGCATGAGGGGAAGAACGTCGTTATAGCTGTGCCCCCCAGTGACTGCCGCCACCGATTCGGGAACCAGTTTCTCCGGCAGCACGGCCAGGCCCAGCAGTCCGGGCAGGATCACGATGAAGGGGACCATCATCTTGAAGCCTGCTCCGATAATGGGCGCCATCTCGGCACTGCGAATATCCTTCGCGGCCAGAATGCGTTGTACAACCAGGAAGTCCGTAGTCCAGTAGCCCATCGAGATGACCGCGCCCAGTCCGAACACAATGCCGATCCAGTTGATCCCCTCCGGATTGTTGCTGAATGACCCTAGACCAGACCACATGTGAACGTACTGTTCTGAGGCTCGGTGCGCGATCTGCAGTTTGAGGTTGGTCCACCCGCCAGCTTCGTATAATCCAAGAATCGGAACGAGCAACACGCCCGCCCAGATGAGGAAAAACTGCAGCACTTCATTGAAGATTGCCGAGCGCAGACCGCCCAGCGTTACGTAAATGGCTACCGTCAGGGACGAGACCCAGATGCTGAAATTGATGTCCCATCCCAGCACAATCTGCATGACCTTGGCCATGGCAAACATATTCACGCCGCTCATCAGCACCGTCATGAAGGCGAATGAGATCGCCGACAGGGCGCGGCTGGGCTCACCGAAACGCAACTTCAAGTATCCCGGCACCGAATGGGTTTTGGAAATGTAGTAGAACGGCATCATGACCAGCGCCAGGAACAGCATCGCTGGAATGGCTCCGATCCAGTAGGCGTGCGTCGCCATGATGCCGTACTGGTAAGCCGAACCTGCCCAGCCCATTAATTCCAGGGCTCCAAGATTCGCCGAGAGAAAACTGAGGCCTGCCACCCAAGCCGTCATCTCGCGGCCCGCCATGAAGAAATCTTCCCCGGTGTTGGCCCGGCCTTTCAGGTACCAGCCGATGGAGAGCACGAGAACAAAATAGAAAACGACAATGACGACATCGACCGAGGAAAGATGTACGAGCCGGGTTGGAACATCGGTTGCCAGCAGTGGGGTCACTGTTTGTCCTCGGCCTGGCCGTAATATGCGCTGCTGCCGTGCTTTCTGAGGTAATGCTTGTTATGCAGCGCGCTTCGAACCGGTTGGGCGGCTGAATTGATCCCGACCGTAAAATAAGCCATCCGCGCGATCGCCTCCAAAATAACGGCGTTATGGGCAGCCGCTGCGGCATCTTTCCCCCAGGCGAAAGGCCCGTGGTTGGCCACCAGCGCGCCTGGGGTTGCCGATGGATTTGTCTCCCCCAGGCTGCGAACAATGACATGGCCAGTATTCTTCTCGTAGTCTTTGGCAATCTCCTGATCTGTCATTTCAGATGTGACGGGTACTGGGCCATGGAAGTAATCCGCATGGGTTGTGCCGAAACATGGGATAGGCCGCCGGGCTTGAGCCCAGGCGGTGGCATACTCCGAATGCGTATGGACGACTCCGCCAATTTCGGCAAACTCCTTATACAGCACCAAATGAGTGGGAAGATCGGACGAAGGCCTCAAGCTGCCTTCCACGATCTTGCCTTCCATGTCCGTTACCACCAGGTCTTCTGCTTTCATGTGCTCGTAGGGAACTCCGCTGGGCTTGATAACCACCAGGCCGTCCTCGCGCGAAATCCCGCTGGCATTGCCAAACGTGTAAAGAACCAGGTTTCTTCGAACCAGTTCCAGGTTGGCCTCTAGGACTTGTTCCCGCAAGCGCTGCAGCATGGCTCCCATCTTATGACCCAGCCCGGGCTGGTAGAATACGGTAATCGTTTACTCAGAATGGCGAAAACTAGATTATTCCCATATCCTGCCAATTGCAACTTGCTTCTGCTGGATGAGGGGTTTTCTGGAAAATGTCGGCCTGCCGCGGGTTGGCGGGCCGCAAAGCGGGAAGCGTCGTTCTAGCGCGAGGCTGTGACCGGGTTTTTGCGGGAACCGCCGGCCCGGCTCCCTTTTGGAATCATCGTCGGGTACTTTCCAGCCGGGGCCAGAGCCGTAGAACGCCTCAGCACTAAACTTGTGGTCAGTTCATATCGGTGATGGGCCGAGGATCGTGGCTCACTCTCGACCTCATTCAACAGTGCCTGGAAAGCAATCTTGGCCAATTCGTGTTGAGACATCTGAACTGTCGTAAGCGGAGGAATTGTAAACTCAGCCAGGCGGATATCGTCGAATCCCACTACTGAAAGATCATCCGGTATCTTGATATTGTGGTCATACGCTTCCCGCATAACTCCTATGGCGGTCATGTCGTTCGAACACAGCACCGCGGTCGGCCGGTTACTCAAACGGTTAAGCTCCAGCAGCGCTTGCATCCCGCCTTCCATCCGGTGATCTCCAACTACGATCAAGTCTGGAGAAAGCCCAATTTCCGTCATCGCTATTTTGAAAGCGTCTCGTCTCGCCAGGGCGGATTTCAGATGCAAAGGGCCAGCGATAAAGGCGATGCGAGTGTGCCGAAGTGCAGCCAGATGCTGTACAGCCTGACGGATTCCATGTTGATAGTCGATCCGTATATTCGCGATACCCGGGACATCGGGCCCAACATCGATGAAGACCAATGGAACCTTACGGAACCGAAGGTGCTCAATCAGCGTTTCTTCCATACCGAACGTCAGGATCGCCACACCATCCACCCGGCGTTCGATCATGCGCCGGACCGACGATTCCATCCGTTTGGGGTCATGCACGGTGGAGGTCACTAGGATCTCGTAGTTGTTCTCGACTGCGAGGTTTTCGAACGTCTGCACAATTTCCGGGAAAAATGGGTTGGTGATCTCTGACACAATCAGGCCAAACAGACGACTTCGACCTAAAACGAGGGCACGAGCCTGAGTATTGGGGTAGTATCCCAGCTCGTCCACCACCTTCCAAACTCGCTTGGCAAGCTGAGCATCGACCGTGGGGACACGGTTAATGGCTCTGGACACGGTGGCGGTGGAAACCTTCGCTCTCCGGGCAATCTCTCTGATATCCATGGGTCGATTGGCGGAAGAACCCTCTGCAATAAACGACATTTTACCATAGCTGTTCCGACGGTTCGGATATAGACCGCTAAAGCCCGCAAACGTTTCCCCGTCTAGCAAGTCGGGATGAGAGATCTCCTTTGCGAGGATCTCCAAATCTCTGCTTCTGGGATCGAGGCTCCGCCGGAAGATAAACGAGGAAGTTGCTTTGATTCGGTAAACGCTTACTAAAAAGAAGGAGCCAGGCTTTGGGCTAGTACAGCCCTCAAAAGGCTGGCGTCACGCCAGCCTTGGGCGTCAGAAGAAGCCGAGTCTCACATCACCCCTTCTTCGCCTTCGCGGGGGGAGTTAGAGCGACTGCGGCTTCGCTGGTGAGCAGGAGAAAAGTGAAAGTCTCCTGCAGGTACAACCGGACGGCAGCGTCCGTGTGGCTGAGATAACCGATGGAAACGTCCTGGCCGATGTGCAGGTCAAAATCGCCGCCCCGGGTGGTCAGCACGAACGCGCCCGTAATGGCGGGCGCCCAGATGATTTCGTCCTTGACCAGCCTCTTGACGTGCTCAAGCACGGGGTAGCCGTGATCGCTGGTCTCGGCGAGCGCGGTGTAGGCGTCGGCACCGAACAGCACGGAGTAGGGGCCGTTCACACCGACGAGCCGCAACCGGCTCAAACTTTGTGCAATTGCATCCGGATACTCGCGCACGTCGGCGGGGAGCGTCATGATCGGATTGCTGGTTCCTTGGCGGACGCCCTCAATGCCGGCAGCGGCATAGCCCTCGAATATGGCTGCGTCCTCGGCAAAGGCGACCTGGCGTGCGGCGTCCTTCGCCGGTTGCCAATCGGAATCGTTAGCGCCCCGCTCAACGTCGTCGATCGCGTGGCGATCGAGCTCGAACGGAACACGCAGCTCGACCAGCGCATTCACTTCGCGCTGCCTGGCGAGGATGCCTTTCGCCGGGGCGGTGATCGTGCGCAAGTGGCCGGTACCGACGGCAGAGAGGCTGACGCCGGCTGATCCCTGTACGTCGACGACGCGCCGTCCCGCGAGGTAGCGCTTAAACGTGCGCGACGTTTCCTCCTCGATCTGGGCCCAGGCCGCGTCGGAAATGGGGGCAAGCTCGCGATGGAGGTTATTCATGTCGTATGTCTCCTTTCAGAGAACCGATGCCCAGCGAACCGTCGGGCACCGATGGAATGGATGAAGATGATGAGGAAGGGGATGCGACTGAGGTAGAAGATCCCGCAATTGCGGGCTGATCTTCTGCAGCCCGGTCTTCTATAGTTTGGTCTTCTGCGGGCTGATCTTCGGTAGATTGGTCTTCGGCCACGGTGTCCAGAAATGTAGCCGAGGGCACGAAGAACAGATTTCCTGTGACGGCGCGGCTGAAATCGAGCAGACGATCGTAGTTGCCGGGCGGCCGTCCGACGAACATGTTCTCAAGCATCTGCTCGATGGTGCGGGGCGAACGGCTATAGCCGATGAAATATGTGCCGAATTCACCATTCCCCGGCCGGCCGAAGGGCATGTTGTCGCGCAGGATCTTAACTTCTTTTCCGTTCTCGACGATCGTAGTCAGCGCGTTGTGCGCTGATGTTGGTTTGACGGAGTCGTCCAATTCGATGTCGGAGAGCTTGGTGCGGCCGATGATGTGTTCCTGCGCCTCGGCGGAGAGCGTATTCCATCCGTCAAGATTGTGGAGATACTTTTGCACGATGACGTAGCTGCCGCCGGCAAAGTCTCGGTCTTCGTCGCCAATCACCACGGCTTCGGCGGCTGCCGAGCCCCTGGGATTCTCCGTCCCGTCGACGAAACCCAGGAGATCACGGTCGTCGAAGTAACGGAAGCCCTGCACTTCATCCACCGGGGAAACGGCGTTCCCGATGCGCGCCATAATCTGCGTGGCCAGTTCGAAGGATAGGTCCATACGCTTGGCGCGAATGTGGAACAGCAGGTCGCCAGGTGTGGAGACGGCGTGGCGCGCTCCGGCGCGAAACTCCCGGAACGGATGCAGTTCTGCCGGTCGCGGCGCCCCAAAAAGGCGGTCCCACGCGTCGGACCCGAACCCCATGACGCAGGAAAGGCCCCCTTCGAGGTCGCGAAATTCCACTGCGCGCACCAGCGCGGCAAGGTCTGCGCAGAACGAGCGCATCGTGGCACGATTGTCAGTGCCCGGGTTCAGCGTCGCGACCAGGAAAATCGCGGCGCGTGTAAGCGGCGCGGATACTGCCTGCGCCAGGGCGGGCGATTTACTTGCCGCTTCGGGCGTGCTCGTCGGATCGGGCTCCATCAGTATTGTCACCGAGAAAAAGAAGTGTAACATCGTGGAGGATTCAAGGCGATTCCCGGCCGGACCTCCGGAACACGAGCCGATTCCGAGGACACGCTGCGCTTCGCTGAACTAAGCGGCGTGCGGCCTATGACGAAACTTATCCGCTCGAAAAAGCGGCCGAAGCTTATGCGCGAATGCTGAGCGGTAAGGCACAGTTCCGCGTCGTTCTGACGATGTGAGGGTCGCCGAAAACGCAGTCGAGAAGCCGATCGGACGTCGGCGCACGGCGGCACTGGATCGCCTCTCGTGTGCAAACTGGATGGAGATGGACATTTGGGTTTGACGACCCTCAAAACACGATGCATCACAGGCGGCGCCTTTCATGTCTGACCGCCCTGTTCCCCTATCTCGTCTGACGAATCGCATTTCTGTCTTCCAAGGGTTGCGGCCTTTTCGATGGTCGGAGGCACCGAAGAATCTCCTGGCCGGAATTACGCTTGCGGCCATGAACATTCCGCAGTCGCTTGGCTACACAAAAATTGCTGGCACTCCTGTCATCACCGGCCTCTACACGCTTCTGTTTCCCCTGGTTGCTTTCTCCATCTTTGGCTCCTCGCGCTATCTTGTGGTGGCGGCTGATTCCGCCACTGCCGCCATACTTGCGAGCAGCCTCACCGGCATGGCTCCAGTTGGCAGCCCCCGGTACATCGCCCTCGCGGGCTTGGTGGCCCTGTTAACGGGTATCTTCCTTTTCTTTGCTCGCCTGCTCAAGCTTGGCTTCTTTGCAGATTTCCTGTCTCGAACGGTTCTCCTGGGCTTTCTGGTTGGCGTCGGCTTCCAGGTCGGCATCGCTGTGCTTGGTGAAATGCTTGGCATCAACGTCCGCAGCCGCCGCACTCCCCTTCAGATGATCGAGGTGCTGCGATCGCTGCCACACGCTCATCTCCTGACGATGGAGATTTCGTTCGCGGTCATAGCCGCTATCGTGCTTTGCCATCGCGTCGCCCCCAGGTTTCCCGGCACTCTCTTTGCGGTTGCCGGGACAGTCGCGGCAAGCGCCGTCTTTCACTGGGCACAGAGAGGTGTCGCCATTCTCGGCCCTGTGCCCGGAGGCTTGCCCCATCTGGGATTGCCTGACCTAGGTTGGAGAGACGTGGAAGCGCTTCTTCCCGTTGCCGGCTCTTGTTTGGTGATGGTCGTCGCGCAGAGTGCGGCAACATCGCGCGCGTACGCTACCCGCCACCATCAGCAACTCGACGAAAACGCCGACTTGGTAGGCTTATCGGCCGCCAATGCCGCTGCGGCTTTCAGCGGCACCTTTGTTGTGAACGGGAGCCCTACCCAGACCGCCATGGTCGAAAGTTCCGGCGGCACAAACCAGCTGGCCCACCTCACCACAGCCGGTGTCGTTGTTCTGGTCCTTCTTTTCCTTACCGGCCCGCTCCAGTTTCTTCCTCAGTGTGTTCTTGGCGCGGTCGTGTTCACAATTGCGCTGCGTCTCATCGATCTGCGTGCTCTCCGCGCCATCCGCCGCGAGAGCCCCGGTGAATACATGCTGGCGGTCACAACTGCGGCGGTTGTTGTTTTCGTTGGCGTGGAGCAGGGCATTCTGCTTGCGATGTGCTTGTCGCTGCTTCGCATCGTCCATCACACCTACCGTCCACACACTGCGGTGCTCGAACAGACTAGTGAAGGAATCTGGCAGTTAGATCCAGTCGTTCCCGGAGCGGTTACCGAGCCCGGCCTGGTCCTTTATAGGTTCGGCGCGCCGCTCTACTATGCCAACGCCAATCGGTTCGCCGAGGAAACGCGGATGCTTGCCAGTTCGGCGCCTTCACCATTGCACTGGTTGATCGTGGATGCCGGGGCCATCACCAACGTGGATTTCACCGCTGCTGGGGTTGTGCGCGAACTCCAGAAGGACCTCGCCGCTCAGGGTACGGGTTTAGTTTTTGCCCACGTACAGTCGGATCTAAAGCCTGATCTTGACCGTCATCACCTGACGGAAGTCATTCCCATCTTTGATAGCTTGCACGAAGCCCTGGCCGCGCTTCGTGGCACTATACCCCATTGATATCCTAAAGCTACGGTGCGGCACTGCTGACCAGAGGCGAAGGAAGAACGTCATAGAGCGGCTGCGCCGGCCTCACTTCCGCATTCTCATCAGCCACCGATATGGCCAGAACTCGGATCTTGTCGTTATCCGGCAACGTAATCGTCTTCGCGCCACCCGGCAGATCGATGGGATAAGCGAACAGATACGAATAGCGGTAGGGCACATTCTCTCCCGCGGCGTTGTGATGATGCGAGCAGTACCACGCCAGGTCGGCACGTTTGATAAAGCCCGGATTGACGCCGGTCATCTCGCCGTAATCGTCTTGCGAAGTATCCTTGGAAGTCCATTGCCGGTCGTCCCACTGACCGATGAATCCGCCCCAGTTCTCAACCTTGAGGTCGACCCCCGTGTTGCCCACTTTGAAAGTTGCCTTCTGATCGCCGTCCGCCGAGGCTGCCAGCAAGTACACGCGGTTAAAATGTCCGGCCGGCAGATCAATCGTTTGCCCCTTGGCCACCACCGCGTTGAGAGATCCCGTCTTCGCCGGGGCGAGCTGGAATTTCACGTCGTTGAACGTGATTTGCGCGGGCAGCATCTCCGCCGGCAGCGTGTCGCCCTTGCCGTCAAATCCACCCTCCGACTTTGTGCCGTCGTTACTCGCCGCGGCGAGGTCATAGTGGAGCGTCACCGGAGCGGAACGCACCGCCGCAACTCGCGTTGGTGCCGCAGCCAGCTTAACCGCGAAGGTACGCGGCTGGTAGGCGGAGAACGAGGCGACCAGCGCGCCTCCGTTCACGGGCGTGCTCGCAACCGGCTGCTCTTGCCCGTTCAGCTCGCGTGCAGAAACTATTGCGGAGTTGAAAGATATTTTGACATCAGTCTGCGGCCGCCCGTCCAACTCAACCAGGCGCACGATGATCTCGTCTCCGTGCTCCGCCTTCTTCAGCGCGAGCACTCGAATTCGAGGGTTGCTCACTTTCACTAGAGAAAACTCCTTACCCAGCGCTCCCGCGTGTTTGGAGGCCTGAAACGCAATCAACGGATCGTTCAGGCGCTGCGCTTGCCAGTCGGTCTGGCTCTCGCGCCAGCCGGCGGCGTGTCCAGCGATTCCGTAAACGAACTCGTGGTGTCCGATGTCCTGCGTGCCTTGATCGGCATACCCGCCGTGCGTGCCCGGCGTGCGGATCAAAGTGAGGCGAACGGTGTGGTCGTTCGGTTTATCCGATCCATTCTTGCAATCGGTCAGAATGGTTGCGCCAAACTTTCCGCTCGCATCCGTCAGGTCAATCCATTGATGCGAGGGAACCTCGAATTTCTTAGGTTCGGCCGTGGGCCTCTCGATCGTGCCAATGTCCCAGTTATAGGTGGCCACCTGATTCGAAGCCGTCAGAGGGAAAGTCGCCTTCAGGTTGGATTCTTTTGTATTCCAATCGACGACGCTTGCGAATTCCACGCGCTTTCCCGCATCACCAGCCGACAAACGGATGGTCTGCGCGAATTTCGAACCTGCGGTCTCCCGTGAAACTTCCACAGCCACACGCGCCGGACCATTCTCCACCACACGAATCTTTGCAGGACCGCTCACGTAAGTCTTCGGAGCAGCCTGCTCCTGATCCCAATCCATGTTCCAGGCCGGCCAGTGTTCAGGGTTGTCATAGGAAATCGCCAGGCGGGCCGGAGCGCTCAGCAGCTCCTTGTCGATCGATTTATCGAAAACGCTAGTGACATCGCCATCGGCGTTCAATTTCACGCGATAGTACTGGTTCTCGAGAGAATTCTCCGAAACCTTCATCCAGTTCCGATCGGCCGCGCCTTCCCCCGGCTGCACATCGTAAACCGCGTAGCCAACCGATGGCGCTTTGGCTGCAAAGATCACCTTGCCGTTCGAGATCTGCGCCGCCACCTCATTGTTATCCGAACCAATCACGCGCACTGCTTTGGGCATGCCTTCAGGAAAGTTAACGCTCGCTTCCACCAGATCCTCGCGCGCAATGTTCAACGGATTGAAGACTATGACCGGGATCCCTTTCGTCTCGGTGTTCAGCGCTGCCGCAACTCCTTCGGTGGCGTTGTTGAGCACGCCGGCAAACTGGTTCATCGCGATCACATCATCGTTCCATGCGAACTCGTAGGCCTTAGGAGAAGCCGTGCCCGCGGCGATGTCGTGGAAGTGACCGCCCATCGCCAGCGTCCAGGCATTATTCAGGCGCTCGATTGGATACGGCCGCGCACCCAGCCACTCCGCCGCAAGCGAAGCCTTCTCTGCAGCATCGGCCAGCAGTTCCTCTTTTCTAATCCAACGTTTTTGGTAGGCCTGTGAGGTCAGAGATCCGGCGGAGTGATTGGTCAGCTCCATCTCCCCCGTGTAGCGCGGAAGTCCGGCGGCCTGCGCGGTCGTGATATCGAGAAACATCTGCTCAGCATTCGCCGAGATCACATGCACCGGCCCGTCCCCGACCTTCACCGCAGGTCCCTCCGGATGCGGCCCATCACGAAAAGCAAGATATTCCGGAATGGGCAAGCCCGCCATGCCTTTCGTGACGATGGCTTCAAGGAGCTTCACCGAAGCCTCGTTCGGGGTTCCACCGATGTCGCCCGTGCCGAAATAGTGATAGTCAGTGAATACTCCGCTGACCTTGCCGTTCAGTTCGACCCGTGCCGCCCAATCACCCTGATGCCGCCTCAGTTGGCGATCCTCCTCGACCTTGGTGAATGCACTTTGCTGATCTCGCAAGTCGACGTACTCTTGAATCTCCTTCGCATCTAGAACTTGCCCGTGATTCTCCGCCTGTTCCACCTTTTGTTCTACCGGCTGAAACTTTTTCCGAACGTCCTCGAGAGCTGCATACGGCGGCAGCGGAGGAAGAGGCCGGCTGAGATCGGTGTAAATCCCTGCGCTGTAGTCGCCCGGGTTCAACCCGGCTATCACGCTTTCGCCGTCGGGTCCCACCCACACGCCCACATCAAAAGGCGTGCCCGCTGGCGTTTGCTCCAGCGATTCCGGGCCTCCGCCGGGAGCGGACGATCCCCACATCAGCTTCTGCGTGGAAAATCCCTTCACTCCGGAATGCGCGAGAATCGTCGGCAGGGAAGACGGAAATCCGAAGCAGTCAGGCAGCATGTATTCCGCGCTTGCTTTGCCCAGCTCTTTGCGAAACCAATCATTTCCGTACAGAACTTGCCGAATAATGCCCTCGGCGCTCGGAGCATTCACGTCGCCTTCTTCCATGGACGATCCCGTCGGGAACCATCTCCCTTCATCCACATACTTCTTTAACCTGGCGAAGTCGGCGGGAAAATATTCCTTCATGAAGCGATAACGGTTGGCGCCACTGAAGTTGAAAACGTAATGAGGATATTTGTCGAACAGGGTGAAATTATCCTCCATGGTCTTACGAAGGTATTCGTTGATGACCTGGGGATACTCCCATCGCCATTCCGTATCGAGGTGGGCATAGCCGACCACATAGAGAGTCGGCTGCTTGCTGAGATCTGGTTTTTCCGTGGTTTGGGCTTGGGCCGCAGTCGCCAGCATCAGGCACGCCGGTGGAATCGCCGCCAAGGCCTTGCAGAATCGTCGCATCGTAAACTCTCCCAACCTCGTGTGAAGCTCGTCTAGTCTTATAACAGAAACATTGCAGCTGTTGACCAAGTTGGGCGCGAAGGTAGGAACTCAAAATTAAATCACGCCCGTGCTTTGTCGATCATCTCTTTCCAGATGCCTTTGGATCTGAGAATCAGCTCAACCGCTTCGCGGACTGCGCCGTGGCCGGCATGAGCTTTCGTGGTATAGTGCGCGGCATCTTCCACCTCGGGGACGGCATCACCCACAGCGATGCCAAGACCAGCGCGGCGCATCACTGGAATATCAGGCAGGTCGTCGCCGATATAAGCGACAACAGCGTCGGTGACGCCTGCTTTTCGAAGGATTTCTTCATACGCCGGCATTTTCACCGGCTGTTTCATATAGATAAACTCCATCTTCATCTCGTGGGCGCGGCGGAGAAGCGCAGCGCTTTCGCGGCCAGTAATGCAGCCGGTGCGCAGGCCGGCAGTCTGAGCGAGAGTTAATCCCTGGCCGTCATGCGCGTCAAAGGTCTTGATTTCGAGGGCAGTGCCGTCAGCCTGCGAGAGCAAAGTGACGCCGCCATCGGTCATGGTGCCGTCCACGTCCATGAGGAGCAGTTCGATCCGTGCGGCGCGCTTCTTCACTGCGGCAGAGATTTTCGGAAAACGGGCCAAAAGAGCCTCCAGAAGAAAAGGTAAAAGAGAGTCTAAGTGAAAAGCCTGATCGATAGCACGCCAAATACTTAGTTGTTACCATAAGCATCTGCGAAAAACGACCATCTGCGAAAAACGAGCAGCTGCGAAAAAGGGAGGAGCCGATATGAGTCCAGCGGTTGCGCCAGGCTCATCAAATTTGTGGCAACCCCTGCGTGTGTCCACCTTCCGCAATCTGTTGTTGGCAGACTTTGTCTCCGACATCGGCACCTTCATGCAGAACGTAGGCGCGGCGTGGTTGATGGTTTCACTCGGCGCCGGGCCGATTTACGTCGCGCTCACCCAAACCGCTTCTTCACTGCCGTACTTTCTGCTGGCCCTCCCTGCGGGTTCGGCTGGCGACATCTTCGACCGCCGCAAACTCATTCTCTTCGCTGAGTCGTGGATGGTAGGCGTGGCACTGCTTCTCGCGGTCTTGACCATCGCTGGCCTCATGTCGCCCTGGCTGCTGCTGGTGCTGACCTTCGCGCTCTCGGCGGGAGACGCATTTGAAACCCCGACCTGGAGTGCCATCCTGCCTGAATTGCTGCCCAAGGACGAACTCGCATCAGCCTCAGCGCTTAACGGCATCGAATTCAATCTCGCCCGAGCAGTGGGGCCGGCGCTCGCAGGCATCGTCATAGCCGCTGCCGGCGTCGCCACGGCGTTTGTGGTCAACTTTGTGTCGTTCTTCGGCGTCATCCTGGTGGTTGCGAAGTGGAAAAGGCCGGTTCGCAAGCGGACCGCGCCCCCAGAAACCTTGACGGGAGCCACCGTCGCGGCCCTTCGCTACGTCCGCCATTCCCCCGTAATCCTCACCGTAGTGGTTCGCACCGGCATCGTCATGTTCTTTTCAAGCGCGCTCTTTGCCTTGCTGCCCACGGTTGCTCGCAGTGTGAATAAGACCGCGATTGGATATGGGCTCCTGCTCGGATGTTTTGGGGCCGGTGCAATCCTCGGCGCTTTGATAATGCAGTCGGCCCGCGCCCGGTGGTCGACGGAAACTATTGTGTCCTCTGGTGTCGTGATCTTAGGGTTGGTAATTGCGGCGATGGCCGGTTTACATAGATTGAGCACCCTGGCTCCCCTCTTGCTGATGGGAGGCGCGGCGTGGGTCACCTTCATTTCGCTGGTCAGCGCTCTGACTCAGAACCTGGCGCCGGATTGGGTGCGAGCCCGGGTTCTGGCAATCTTCATTCTGGTTTATCAGGGAAGTTTCGCTCTGGGCAGCGTCACCTGGGGCGCTATAGCCCAGCGAGCGGGCATTCAGACTGCTCTTGTGTATGCGGGCATTGGAACGATCGCGACGATCGCGTGCGCGCTTTTCGCAAGACTTCCTAATACAACCGCTGATCTCACTCCGTGGAACCACTGGCGTATGCCCGTTGTCGTCAAAGAGGTTGGAGCCGACCTTAGTCAGGGGCCAGTACTGGTTACAGTCCAATACTCTGTCATTCGGGAACACGAAGAAGAGTTCATAGCAGCAATTAATCAATACGAACGCATACGACGTCGGGATGGTGCGTATCGGTGGGGGATTTTTCGTGATACCGAAGTCGAGGACCGTTATCTGGAAATATTCCTGGTGCATTCGTGGGCCGAACACTTGCGTCAACACGAACGGCAAACCCAGGCAGACCGCGAACTGGAGCTGCGCCTGAGCGGTTATGTGACCGCCGAGCCCGAGGTACGTCACTTTATCTATACCTATTCGAAAGAAACCTAGCGCCAAATCGAGCGATCTCATGGCTTTGCCCACTGATGCATCCTGGTGCTAGACTGCGCGAATGGCTACCAAAAAGAAAACCCGAAAGAAGTCGACGACATCGAAGAAGGCCGCGGGCCGGAAGGTAAAGCCGACCAAGAAGCAAGTGCAGAAGCGGAAAGCTCATAAGAAATCGGCGAAGAAGAAGACTGCGCCGAAAAAAGCAGCTGCCATGAAGAAGAGCCTGAAAAAAGCAGCCGGCGGAAAGACCGCGACTCCGCGCAAACAGCAGACGAGGAAGGATCCCCAGGGGCAAGGTGCGGTGCCATTCTCACGCGAAAGGTCGGAATCGCGCTCCGGCGAGGAGTCAGGTGATCTGCAAGGTTTATCCAATATCGAAGAAGCGGATTCGGAAAGTGTTGACGAGTTGATCGAGGAAGGAAACGCATTCGAAGCCGGCGTGGTGTCAGGCGTCGAAGAGGCCGGAAGAGAAGAGGGAAGGGAAGTTCACACTCATGAAGTGCCGGAGGATGACGTGCCCGGCGAATACCTGGATGAAGACTGACAAGCTCAGCCACGGTGCATTAAGGGGGATGTATGCCAACGATTTCCACAAAAGACGGTACGCAGATTTATTACAAGGACTGGGGCGCGGGTCAGCCCATAGTGTTCAGCCACGGATGGCCGCTCTCCGCGGACGATTGGGACGGACAAATGCTGTTCTTCGGCCAGCGCGGCTATCGAGTCATCGCGCACGACCGGCGAGGCCACGGCCGCTCCAGCCAAACCTGGGACGGCAACGACATGGACACCTACGCCGACGATCTCGCAGTGCTGACTGAAAAGCTCGACCTCAAAAATGCGATCCATGTGGGCCACTCTACAGGCGGGGGCGAAGTTGCACGCTACATCGGACGTCATGGCTCAAAACGTGTCGGCATGGCGGTGCTAATCAGTGCGGTGCCGCCGCTGATGGTGAAGACTGACAAGAATCCCACGGGCACACCCATCTCGGTCTTCGACGGCCTCCGAGCCGCGCTTGCGGCAAATCGGCCGCAGTTTTACCAGGACATTACGCTTCCGTTCTACGGCTACAATCGGCCCGGCGCCAAGATTTCCGAAGGCATCCGGGAACATTGGTGGCTCCAGGGGATGCTGGGAGGAATGAAGGCGCACTACGACTGCATCAAGGCTTTTTCCGAGACGGACTTTACGGAGGACCTTAAGAAGTTCGATGTGCCAACCCTCATCCTTCACGGAGACGATGACCAGATCGTGCCAATCGCCGCGGCAGGCCCCATGTCAGCGAAGATTGTGAAGAACTCCACCTTGAAGGTGTATCCAGGTTTCCCGCACGGGATGCCTACAACCAATGCGGACCAGATCAATGCCGACCTGCTTGCTTTCTTCAAGCGGAGCCAGCAAGCAGCAGCCTAAAAAACGTTCGAAGCCCGGCCTTTCGCAGCTTTCGCGAGAGGCCGGAAAACCTTCCATTTGCTGCAAAGCCCGAGAGCTGAGGCCGGGTCCTAAGCCGCGGCCAAATAAACGTAACGCAGAATAAACAGAATCGTCAGAATCCAAATCATGACGTTTACTTCGCGAATCTTTCCAGCCGCAATTTTCACGACGGTATAGGAAATCAGACCAAGGCTCAGGCCGGTCGCAATGCTGAACGTAAGAGGCGTCGCCAGCATGGTGATGAACGCCGGCACCGCCTCGCTGAAATCGTGCCAGGCGATTTGCGCGATGGATTGCGTCATCAGAACGCCCACCAGAATCAGCGCAGGAGCCGTTGCGTAGGCTGGAATCGCGGTCGCCAGCGGCGAGCAGAAAGTAGCCATCAGAAAGAGTGCTGCCACGGCGACGTTACTCAGCCCCGTACGAGCCCCCGCAGCAACTCCGGCTGCACTTTCGATATAGCTCGTGACCGTGGAAGTTCCGGTCAGGGCGCCGACAACAGTTCCCACACCGTCCGCTACCAGAATTCGACCGACCCGGGGAATCTTGCCATCCTTTACGAAGCCGCCCTGCTCGCACACTCCCACCAGGGTGCCAACATTGTCGAACAGATCTACAAACAGGAACGCAAACAGGATTTCGAGCAAGCCGAGATGGGCCGCGCCGCGAAAATCAAGCTGCAAAAAAGTCGATGAGGGATGTGGCATCGCGAGAATCGCCGTGGGCCACGTCGCGATCCCGCGAAGAATTCCGAGCAGCGTCGTACCAAAAATTCCGATCAGGATGGCGCCATGCATTTTCCGCGACATGAGGACCATCGTCAGGCCAAGGCCGAAGCAGGCGGTCTGCACTTCTTTATCAGCGAAGCTGCCGAGCCCGACAAACGTAGCCGCATTCGCCACCACCAGCTTTGCATTCCGCAATCCCACAAACGCGATGAACATTCCAATTCCCGCGGCTGTCGAGTGCTTCAGACAGTCGGGCATGCCGTTAACGATCTGTTCGCGAACCCGCGTCACCGTGAGCACAAGAAAAAGAACGCCCGAACAAAAAACCACTGCCAGCGCCGTACGCCAGGGCACATGCATGGCGAGGCAAACGGAATAAGTGAAATAGGCGTTCAGAGACATCCCCGGCGCCAACGCGATGGGATAGTTCGCGTAGAGTCCCATCACCAGCGTGGCCAGCGCCGCCGAGACGCAGGTCGCAAACACCACGCCCTCTGCCGGCATTCCCGCCTGGGCAAGAATCTGCGGGTTCACCACGATGATGTAAGCCATCGTGACGAAGGTGGTGAGCCCGCCCAGCATCTCCTGCTTCACGGAAGTGTGATTCTCGGTGAGCTTAAAGTAGCGATCGATCAAATCGTTCTCCCTGGGTTGAGGCTGGCGGCACCGACTCAGTACTCGATCTTATTCGTCTTGTTTTCCCACGCACGAAACGCAGCTAATGCCTCTTCACGCATCATTTGAATCATCGGAATCTTGCGCTGCGAATGTGGTTGGGCGAGTTCTTGGTAGATGAGTGAATCATCAAAGCCGATCCGGGATGCGTCCGCGTCGGCATTCGCAAAATAAACGCGGGACATGCGGGCCCAGTAGATTGCCGCCAGACACATCGGGCAAGGCTCGCACGAACTGTAGATCTCGCAGCCTTCAAGTTCGAAGACGCCAAGCTTCTTGCAAGCCTCGCGAATGGCTACCACTTCGGCATGCGCCGTAGGATCATTCGTGGAGGTGACCTGATTTGCGGCTTCGGCAACGATGGCGCCGTCTTTCACCACAACCGAACCGAAGGGTCCGCCGCGTCCCGAGTGGACGTTGTCGATCGAGAGCTGAATGGCGCGGGCCATGAAAGGATTGTCCATAAAGTTTTCTCTCTATGCGCCAAGCTTTGTGAGCCAAATTTTATGAGCCAAACTGTGAAGACGGGGTTGACCTGATCACTTTGCCCCGATCGATGCGCGGATCTTGGCGTAGCCAGGCTTGATCGTAGAATAAATAAAGTCGCAGCGCTGCCGATACGGCAAGAATGCGCTCTTCATCGCATTAACCGTGATCTTCTCGAAGTCATCGAGATTCAAACCAAAAGTCTCGGCCGCCGCTTCGAATTCCCGCGTCATAGTGGTGCTGCTCATCAACCGGTTGTCGGTGTTGAGAGTGACGCGGAATTTCTCCTGATAAAGAATCCGGAAAGGATGCTCCGCCAGACTCGGCGTGGCTCCGCTGTGAACGTTGCTCAAAAGGCAAATCTCCAGCGGGATTCGCTTGTCCAAAACATATTGAGCCAGACCGCCCAGCTTAACTGCCTTGCCGTCCACTACGGCAATATCATCGATCAGCCGCGTCCCGTGCCCGATGCGGTGAGCCCCGCAATACTGAATGGCCTGCCAGATCGATTCTTTTCCGTAGCCTTCGCCGGCGTGAATCGTGATGTTGAAGTTCTCCCGCTGAATGTAATGAAAAGCGTCGACATGTTTCTTCGCCGGATAACCGCCTTCTTCGCCCGCCAGATCGAAGCCGACCACGCCGCGCTCCCGGAAATCGACCGCCAGCTCTGCCATTTCGAGCGACGTGTTCATGTTCCGCATCGCGCAGATGATCAAACCGGAAGATATCCCGAAGTCTTTTCGTCCTCGATCCAGCCCTTTCAACACCGCCGCCACAATCTGTTGATGGGTCAATCCTTTCTTGGGATGAAAAACGGGTGCAAAGCGAGTCTCGAAATAAACAACTCCATCTTGGCTAAGATCCTCGGCCTGTTCATACGCGACCCGCTGCAGCGCCTCTTCGGTCTGCATGACTGCAATCGTATGCGCAAAGCCTTCCAGGTATTTTGCCAGGCTCCCTTGATTCGCTCCGCGGAAAAACCACTGGGAAAGCGCATCTGGATCTTCGGTCGGCAAGCCAGTGTATTTGCCATCTCTGGCCAACTCAATAACAGTTCGCGGCCGCAGCACGCCGTCCAGGTGTTCGTGTAACAGGACTTTGGGCAGGCTCTGCAACAACTGTTTCTCAAGTTTCATGGCGAATGAAACGTCGCAGGTAAAACGTCTCGATAATACAACACTTCTCACATCAGATTTCCGGCTGTCCAGCGCTCCGCGGCTCCTGTTGTACAATCCCACCCCAGCCTGACTTACGGCCAGCCTTACTTATCGAAGGATCGCCACTGCATGGAGCGCACGGCACAAGAGTGTTCCGCGACCGCAGACTACGGTTTGGGTCGCGAGATTCTTTCTCCGATGGAAACGCTCGCCCAGTCCGTTTCCACGATCGCTCCCACCACCACTCCCGCAGCCACCATCCCGCTCGTCTGCGCGCTTGCCGGCAACGGCACCTGGCTCGCATATGTGCTGGCAACCGTGGCGGTGCTGCTCGTAGCGTTGTGTATCGGCCGCTACGCCCGCCATTCGGCCTCGCCCGGTTCGCTCTACAACTATGCTTCAATCACGCTGCCCCCGTGGCTTGGCGCAATCGTCGCCTGGAGTCTTCTGCTCGCCTATGTAGCTACAGCGTCCAGTGTGATCGGCGGCTTCTATCACTATGCGAACTTGTTATTGCGCGACGCGACGGGCCATGCTTACTCAGCCGTATTGCTGGCCTCTCTGGTCACCGGCGTTTCCATATGGATCGCCTACCGGGACGTAAAGATCTCCGCGCGCCTGATGCTGTGGATCGAGGCGGCATCCGTGACCGTGATTGTGATCGTGATTGCGCTGTTACTGGTACGACATGGCTGGCATTGGGACCAGGACCAACTACATCTCCGTGGTATGACCGGCAGCGGACTTCGCCTGGGGCTGGTGCTCGCTCTTTTCAGCTTTGTGGGTTTCGAGAGCGCGACCGCCTTGGGCGCCGAGGCGCGTAACCCGCTCAAGACGATTCCACGCGCCGTCGTCCAGAGTGCTGTTCTAGCCGGCGCCTTCTTCGCAGTCTGCGCCTACGCAGAAGTGCTGGGCTTCCACACCGCCGGTGAAGATCTCGGAGCCAGCCAGGCTCCAATGTATATTCTCGCCCGAGAGGCCGGCGTTCCGCTGCTCGGATTGTTGATCGATATCGGCGCGCTCGTCAGTCTGTTTGCCGGAACTCTGGCTTGCATCACCGCGGCCGCACGTGTGTTGCTGCTGATGGCGCACAACGGCCTCGCACACGGCTCTCTGGGCAAGACTCATACCCGAAATCAAACACCCAGCCGTGCCGTCGTCATCACTGGAATTGCCGCACTGCTTCCTGTCGCCGTGCTGGCCGCCCGCGGCGCCAGCGGTTTAGATGTTTACGGCTGGCTGGGCTCACTGGCGACCTATGGCTTTATCGTGGCTTACGCGTTGGTCTGCATCGCACTGCCCCGTTACTTGCGCGACCACGGTGTCTTTCGCCCCGGAGCGCAGATTGTTCCCTGGCTGGCCGGGCTAGCCATGCTCCTCGCGCTCATCGGAAATTTCTACCCCGTTCCCGAAGGACCGTATGGCAAGCTGCCCTATGTCTACCTTGCCTATCTGATGGCCGGCCTGCTCTGGTTCTTTTTTCGCGGCCGCAGAAAAGATGCCGCTCCGGCCGGGAGCTAGTACGCCGGGAAGCCCGCCATTTCAAGCCAATCGGGAGAGTTCATCATCGCGATAAAAATATCTGATCTAGGCCAAAGAAAGTTTGACTGGCCCAACGCTTTCTTTCCGAGGGGAACTCGTGTAAATTCGGTCATTCATTCCGCGTGCAGACGGCAAATAATCCAACTCTGTCGAATAGTTAGAACAAGATGCGGTGCTCTGACCGGGCGACGGTCTGACGATTCATGGTCTGACCATCGGCAGGCAGCCCCGCGTGAGCGAGCTTACAGACTTGCCCGAGGTCACTATGCTTAGGCGAAACACAATCGGACTCGCTGTTCTCCTGGCCGTGTCATCCCTGTCGATGCTGCTGGCTTTTCAACCCTGTGCTCAAGCGCAGCAAACCCTCGGAGGCATAACCGGCACGGTTACCGACAAGACCGGCGGCGTTCTGCCCGACACCGTTGTGACCATCGTGGGCGACCAGACAAGTCTAACCCGCACTCAGAAGGCCAACGCGAACGGCAGCTACGATTTCGTCAACCTGCCCATCGGCACCTACACCCTCACCTTCACTCATGACGGTTTTCAAAGTGAGAAGATTCCCTCCATCACGGTTCAAGCCGACCGAACTGCCACGGTGAACGTCACGCTGCCCGTCGGCAAAGTAGGCACAGTGGTCGAAGTGCAGGCCGAGCCGTTGATGAACGCAGTCGACACCACCAACGGCTACATTCTGGAAAAAGAGCAGATCGACGCCGTGCCGCTACCCACGGGCAGCTTCACCGGACTAGCTATTCTTTCTCCCGGAGTAAGCGCCGAACTCTCCGGCGGCACCGGCGCCAATAGCGGCCTCGGCAACCAGCCGATCTGGGCCAACGGCCAGCGCGATACTAGTAACAGCTTCCTGCTCAATGGCGTCGACGCCAGCAATTTGTTCAACGGCAAGAGCACCAGCCAGGTGGCCTCGGCCCGCGTTGTGAACAACACCGGAGTTGGCGGAGTCGCCAGCACCAACGCCGCTCCTGTCCAGGGCACGGCGTCAGTCTACCTGTCGGTAGGTCAGGCGTTGCCAACTCCGGCTCCAGAGACCATTGAAGAGGTTCGCGTGAACACCTCCATGTACGACGCGCAACAAGGCTCGACCAGCGGTGCGCACATCGACATGAGCACGGCCTCAGGCACCAACACAATCCATGGCCAAGCCTACTGGCACCGCGGAACCGACTGGCTGAACGCGGCGCCGTTCTTCAACAACCAGGATCCAAACATTATTCTCGCCCACGATCAGGTGCCCCAGTTGCATCGGGAAACCGTGGGCGGCGCACTGGGCGGCGCGCTGATCAAGGACAAGCTGTTCGGATTCGTCAGCTACCAGCGCCTGCATGATTCCGACCAGGAAATCGGCCTCTCGCGCCTGATGGTGCCCATCGATTTCAACCCCACCTATCTGTCGTCACCAATGGCAAATTGCGGTTTCACCAATCGTCAGAGCCCAACATTTGCCGGTTGCTTGAACATGATCGCCAACAATGATTTCGGCGCCGGGATTGTGAATCCACTCACTGCGCCGGTAAACCCTGTCGCGCTTGCTCTCTTTTCCTATCAGTTCCCCAACGGCCAGTATCTGATTCCGTACTCCAACTACGACGTCGAGCCTACTCCGGATTTTCCTGAAAACGCCACCATCCCCGGCACAGCCATCTTCACCGCAGATCAGGCAGTGGTGAACCTCGATTGGAACAAGAGCAGTAGAGATACCGTCTCAGCCAAATACTATTATCAGCACGACCCAACCGCCGCTCCCTACGCTTACTCCAATGTCGCCGGATTCACTCAGCATCTTGATGCCGGCAGTCAGGTGGCTTCAATCAGCAATACGCAAAGCCTGCGGCCCAACTTGAGCGTTGTCGAGGTTCTCGGCATCCTTCGCGAAAAGGTTTACAGCACCATCGACCAGCCCTTCACTCCGCAGCAGCTAAACATCAATACCTTCGGCTCCGGTTATTTCCCGGGGATCAGCATCGTGAATATTCTTACTGGAAATTCCCTGGTGCCCAACGACTTTCTGCAGATCGGCCAGGGCGCAGCCTCCCAGGGAGCTTTTACCGGAGTCTTTCAGAATCGAATTATGCCCTCCGCCAACGCCATCTGGACGCGGGGCAAGCACACCCTCACCTTCGGCGGCAGCTACGCCTACACCCAGCTCAATACCCGCGATGAGCGAACCAATCAGGGCATCATTTCTGTTGCTGATTTTGGGCAGTTCGTGCAGGGCCTCGTCACCACGAATGACGATTTCACGACCACCAAATTCCTTCAGGGCAACGCCAACCGCTACATGCGTGCCGGGCAATCAGGCGCGTACATTCAGGATAAATTTCAATTCCGCCCCAATCTCAGCCTCACTGCCGGCCTGCGTTGGGATTGGGACGGCGGCTTCACCGAAAAATACGGCCGCATCTACAACTTCGACCCTTCCCTTTATTCCTACGACGACGCCACCGATACGCTCACTTCCAACGGCATCATCATCGCCGGCAACAACAAGCTGTTCCCAACCCACGGCGTCAGCAATACCACCCTCACCGGAAGGCAATGGGGATTTGCACCGCGCCTGGGTGTTGCCTGGAGTCCCAAAAAGTTCAACGACAAACTGGTTGTCCGCGCGGGGACCGGGCTTTACTACGACCGCGGCGAGCTCTTCTCCTATCTCTCCCCAGGCTTCGCCGAGGGCGTGATCAACGGTGGACCGTTCGGCTTTAACCAGACTCCACCCTACGTGAACGCCCAATCCTGCAGCCCGGCTTCGGAGAGTCTTTATCAGGGCTTCATTCCCACGTGCCCCGCTCCCGCCTATTCGCTTTCCAGCCCGTGGGGAGCCACTCTCGGTCCCGCTCCCACCGGCAATCCTCTGGACATCGACAATTACCTGCCGAATACCGGCGTGCCCGGAGTCGGAATACAAGCAGGCATCTTCCAAGGACAGCAGCTATTTTCCTTCGCCACCTATAACCGCGCCAACAAACTGCCCTACACCATCAACGACACACTCGATTTTCAATGGCAGCCGCGGAACGATTTGGCCATCGAGGTTGGCTACGTCGGCAACTTCGGCCGGCACGGTGTCATCCCCATCCCCTTCAATCAGCCCAACATCGCCACGCCGACCAACATCCTTCACCCTAACTCTCAATACCCCCAGCAATACACGTACGGGTACACGGTGACGAGCGCAACAACTGGTTTTCCGCTCAACCTGCAGAATCCCAACCTTAGCTGCCCAACGCCGAGTACGGCATGTTACCTCGCCAACTACGAAGGCGGTAACGTGGACCTGCGCGTTCCCTATCTGGGCTACTCGGCGGAAACCGAGAGCTACACCGCGGCCGGAGTCTCGGCCTACAACGCCCTGCAAACGCACATCGAGAAGCGCATGAGCCACGGGCTTCAACTGGGTTTCTCCTACACCTATTCCCACGCTCTCGACGAGCAAAGCGGCCTGGGCCTGTTCTTCAACGGCAACAATCCACTGAACCTTCGCTCGGCCTACGGGTCATCGGATTTTGATCGCACTCACGTTTTCAACTTCAGCTACAACTACGAATTGCCCGCGCTCTTTTCTGCGTCAACGTTGAAAGGCAAATTGGCGGACGGATGGGCAATTCACGGCAGCGGCGTTCTCCAGAGTGGACAGCCCTACAGCGTCATCGACTACACCGGCGCCGTTGGCAGCATCTTCTATAGCGTCTACGATGGCATCACCAACCCCATCGTTCCTCTTGCTCCTGGTTGTACTGCGAAGAGCGCGGTCACCGGCTATTCCGGCGCCAACGCATTCTTCCAATCTACCCAGACTGCGCTGAATCCAAATTGTTTCACTCTGCCTTTGCTTCAGCCCGGTGCTCTCGGAGGCGCAATCCCCGCCAGCGATACTTTCGAGACCAACTTTACCAGCGGCCAGCGCAACATCTTCCGCCAATCCTGGCAGCGGGTCGTCAATGTCTCATTGGCAAAAATGACCGCCCTGACAGAGCGCCTGTCATTGAAGTACAGCTTCGATGTCTTCAACGTCACCAACACAGCCAGCTTCGACGTCCCCATCGACGACGTCTCGCAGAACCAGTACTACGACCAATACCCCGTAGTGGGCACGACGCCGCTACCCGCCGGTTGCGCCACGCAAAATCCGACCTCTGCTTTTTATAACTGTCCCACCTCCCTGGGCGCTGTCAACAAGACCATCGGCAGCCCAAGGCAGGTCCAGATGTCGCTGGGATTAATTTTCTAGTCGCGGTTCGGAGTGAATCGGCGAGCAGAGTTAATCATTCCTCGCCGATGTCTTCATTCCAGATCTCAGGATTGGCGCGAATGTACGAGCCTAATAAGGACGCGCATTCCTCAGAATCAAGGTCGATCACCTCAATCCCAAGCGACCGCAGCCACTCCACTCCCCCCTGAAAGTTGCGACTCTCTCCAACAATCAGCGTCCGGAAACCAAATTGCCGCACCAGCCCGCTGCAATACCAGCAGGGCGCCAGGGTCGTGACCATGATCAGTTTGCGATAGCTGCGCTGCCGTCCCGCGTTGCGAAAGGCATCAGTCTCGCCATGCAACGAAGGGTCGCCATTCTGCACGCGGCGGTTGTGGCCGGCGCCGATGAGCTTGCCGCCCTCGTCAAAGATCGCCGCGCCAATCGGAATACCACCCTCAGCCAACCCCTTGCGGGCTTCCGCTATCGCCACCGCGAGCATCGCAGAATGATCAATGCCTGTCATTGTCCGCTATCATATTATGGCCCTCGGGATCGACGCGATTGGAAGCGACCAGTAGCTTCCCAGTCACTTCCGCGCCTTCGCGGTTGCAGATACAAATGTTCTTGCTTTTGTGGACGACCACAATCTCATGACTCACGCCCAACTAGTCGAAAAAGCCGTACGCTGGCTGCGCCACTACCGCTGCGGAGTAGTGCTCTCCGAGCAAGCCTGTGTCAGCGGCGAGATGCCCGACGCCATCGGCTGGAAGCGCGCCTGCCATTCCGTGCTGGTAGAGTGCAAGGTCACGCGCGCTGACTTCCTGGCCGACCGCGCCAAGCCCTTCCGCCTCAAACCGGAGCAGGGAGTCGGCTGCGAGCGCTTCTATCTGGTTCCCGCCGGACTCGTGCGCCGCGAAGAACTTCCCCAGGGCTGGGGATTGCTCGAACACATTCGCGGAAAAATCGAAACCGCGCATCCCTCCGCCAAAAACCTGCGCACCGCCACCGGCTTCCGCTACGAAATGAATCTCCTGCTCGCCAGCTTGCGCCGCGTCGAAGTCCGCGTCGAACCCCAAAGCATCACCGACTTCCTCAAATGGAAAAACCGCATGGCAGAATACAACCGCGGCACCCTGCCCGAAGGATTGCAATCTGCCGAGGAAGAGTTAAACGTATTCCTCGAGCAGATCTGAACAGCGACCTGAAGCCAAGACCTTCTACAACTCCCGTCGTCCTTCCATAGCCTTCAGCATCGTGATCTCATCGGTATATTCAATGTCGCTGCCAACCGGGATGCCCATGGCGATGCGCGTAACTTTCACGCCCGCGCGCTTCAGTTGCTGAGAAAGATAGGTCGCGGTGGCCTCGCCCTCAACCGTCGGATTAGTAGCAACGATTACCTCATCCACGTTCCCCGCATCGACCCGCGCGATGAGATTCGCGATCCGCAACTGCTCCGGCCCCACCCCATGCAGCGGCGAAAGCGACCCATGCAGCACGTGATAAACGCCGTTGAAATGCTTGGTCTTCTCGATCGCGGCAATATTCGTCGGCTCCTCGACCACACACACCTGCCGCTGGTTGCGCGTAGCACTGGTGCAATAAACGCAGGGATCGACGTCAGTAATGTTGTTGCACACCGAACACAGCCGCAGGCTGGCCTTAACGTCACGCACCGCGGCCGCCAAAGCCTCGGCATCCTCATCGCTCGCGCGCAGGATGTAGAAAGCCAGCCGCTGCGCGCTCTTCGAGCCCACCCCCGGCAGCTTCTTAAGCTCGTCAATCAGCCGCGACATCGGCTCAGCAAATTTCGACATAGGGAATTGAGTAGCTCTGCAATCTGGTGATTGTGTAATTAGAGAACCGAGCAAAACATGCAAGCTGAAGCAAGAATTGCACAATCACCCGATTGCACAATCGCTCATTCTCGTCACATTCCGCCCAGGCCCAACCCGCCCAACATTCCGCCCACACTAGACTGCATCGCTCCATCCACTTTCCGCGCAGCTTCATTAACCGCAGCCAGGATCAAATCCTGCAGCATCTCCACGTCGCCCGACTTCACCGCTTCCGGGTCAATGCGCAGGCTCAGCAGTTGCTTGCGCCCATCCATTTTCGCCGTAACCGTGCCTCCGCCCGACGAGGCCTCAACCACCGTCTCCTGCATCTTTTTCTGCAGCGTGTCGTACTGCGATTTGGCCTTCGACATCAGTTCTTGCAGATTGAATCCACCCATAAAACCTCACGTTTCAAGGTTTCAAAACTCCAAGGTTTCGAAACCTTGAACCTTTGAAACTCTGAAACCTTGATTCTTACCTCTTCTCCTTGTAATCAATCACCGTCCGAATCTCGGCCCCAAATTTCTCTTGCAACCGCCGGACCACCGCGTCCTGCTCAGCCCGTCCCCGGCCGCCAGTTCCCGAGTTCGTCCCGCCGGACTTGCCAGTGTTGCCATTACTTTTTCCTCCCGTAGCCACAACACTCGCGCCGGAAACAATCCTCAGCTTGACGGCCCGTCCCAGAACGCCGCTGGCCGAAGCCACCGCCAGCCGCCGCGCGTCGGCCCCCATCGACATGTCGACCACGGTCTGCGACTCCGACACCTTGATCACAACTTCGTTTCCTTCGACCGCCCACTCGCCCGCTTCCAGCATCGAAACCAGGACGCGCTGATTAGCATCTCCAAGCGCTTGCAGCACGCCGTCCCGCAATCTTTCGATTGCCGGAACCGGCACAGTTGCCGCCGCTGGCGCCTGCGAAAGTGGCGGCGCAGCCTGCAACTTCGGTTCGCCCTTCGGTTCAGCCGCCGAATTGACTTCGAGTTCGGCAGCCTCCTCGACCAGATTTGCCGGCGCGACCGCTCCCATCACCACTCGTGCAGCTGGGCTTCCACTCGGAACCATGCGAGGCCCACTGCCCGGAGCAGGATTCGAAGCAGACTCCTGCCGCGGCCCCCCTTTGCGCGCTGAATCAGCGTCGAAAGGAGAAACGTGCCTGGAACCCGCAGCCGGAGCAGCATCTTCCTGCGCGAACCGACTCCTCTGCGGCGCAACACTCCCAGGCGCAACGGCAATCGGTCTCGCTACAACGGCAACTCCAGATCCGCTGCCAGAAGAAGCAGCCACGTCGCTCAGCAGTTGTTCCATCGGCAGCAAACGTTGGGCGTGCGCCATCTTCAGCAGCCCCAGTTCCAGGTGAAAGCGCTGCTCTTGCTTGTATCCCAGCTCGCCGTGGGTCCGCAGCATGATCTGCAGGTGCCGCGTCAGATCTTCTTCGCCGAACAGTTCCGCGACCCGCGTGACGCGCTCGCGCTCTTCACTCGATATCTGCAGCAGGGACGAGTCCTTCCCCGCAATCTTCGCGACGGTTGCATTGCGCAGGAAGCGCACCATCTGCCGCGCAAAGTGCGTCGGACTATGGCCCTCGCTGATAAGATGGTCCACCTCTCGCAGCACTTCGTCGCTGGCCCCGCGAGCGACCGCCTGCATCACTTGCTCGAGAATGTGCGCCGGCGCCGCCCCCACCAGGTTGCGCACGGAATCAGCCGTGATCTTTCCGCTCGAGGAAGCAATCGCCTGGTCCAGAATCGACAGCGCATCGCGCATGGAGCCATCGCCCGCCTCGGCCAGCAAGGCAAGCGCGTCGTCATCCGCTTCAATCTTTTCGCGGCCCACCAGATCGCGCAGTTGGCCAACAATGTCGTCGAACTTCACCGCGCGAAAACTGAAATGCTGGCAGCGTGACCGGATGGTCTGCGGAATGTCCTCCGGCTGCGTAGTCGCCAGCATAAAAACAATATGGTCCGGCGGTTCTTCCAGAGTCTTCAACAAGGCATTGAAGGCGGCGTCGGTAATCTGGTGCGCTTCATCAAGAATGTAAATCTTGAAGCGGTCGCGCGCCGGCTTGTAGCGTGCCGCCTCCCGCAGTTCGCGGATTTCGTCGATCCCACGATTCGTGGCAGCATCGATCTCGATCACATCAACCGCGTTTCCGGCGCGAATCTCGGTGCAGGATTCACAAATGCCGCAAGGCTCCGCCACCGGCCTGTCGGACGAGCGGCAATTCAGCGCCGCAGCCAGAATCCGCGCCACGGTTGTCTTTCCAATGCCGCGATGCCCGCTGAAGATATAGCCGTGCGCCGTCCGCCCCTGTTCCAGCGCGTTCTGCAGGGTGCGGGTGACGTGCTCTTGTCCGATAACCTCGGAGAATTTCTGCGGCCGGTATTTGCGCGCCAGGACGGTGTAGCTCATGAGACGGAAGACATGATTATACGTGATAAGAACCACAGACAGGACTTCAGGGTAGAATCCTCAGGGTAGAATTCCAGGACACGGCAGCCAGGACGAAAATCTCGATAGTGACTCGTTTTCGCTCGTCAGAAGGTTGCTCTTTCAAGGAGACTGAATGCGCCTGCTCAACTTCGTCACCCCCATTGCTCTTGTTCTCAGCCTGCTTTGTTCGTTCTCAACCGCGCAGCAATCACAATCCTCCGTCGAATCACGACGAAAAGCACTGAACGATCTTCTCGCGGAGCAGTGGGAATACAAGCTGCGCACCAACCCGCTCTTCGCGTCCTTCCTCGGAGACAAGCGCTGGAACGACAAACTCGACGACTTCTCCCAGCAAGCCATCGACAACGATCTACAGGAAACCAAGAAATATCTCGCTCGCTTCGAAGCCATCGACACTTCGGGATTTCCCGAGCAGGAGGCACTCAACGAAGTCCTGATGGTTCGCGATCTTAAGATGCAAATAGACGGCGCGCGCTTCAAGCCCTGGGAAATGCCGGTTAGCCAGCAGAGTGGCATCCAGATCGACTTGCCTGACCTCGTGAACACTCTCTCTTTCCAGTCAGTCAAAGATTACGAAGACTACATTTCCCGGCTCCAGCAAATGCCGCGTCTGCTGGATCAAACCGTCGTCCAGATGCGCAAAGGCATGAACGACAAATTGATGCCCCCGCGTTTTCTCTTGGAAAAAGTAGTAGACCAGTCCAACTCGGTCGCATCCCAGGAGCCCGAAAAGTCTCCCTTCGCTCAGCCCTTTTCCAATTTTCCCAAAAGCATTTCCGACCCCGATCAGAAGCGCCTGCGCGAAGCCGGTCTTGCCGCAATTAAAAGTTCTGTTTTGCCCGCCTACGGCCGCTTCACCGCGTTCGTCCGCGATGAATACGTTCCGCAGGGACGCATCGAACCCGGCATCTGGTCTCTTCCCGACGGTACTGCGCGCTATCGCCATGAAATCCGCCGCATGACCACAACCGACCTGACGCCAGAAGAGATTCACCAAATCGGTCTCAAGCAGGTCGACGAGACCGAAGCCGAGATGCTCGCCCTCGCCCACAAGCTCGGATTCAAAGATCTCGCCAGTCTCAACGACCACATCAAGAACGAGCGCCGCTTCTATGGCACATCTGGCCAGCAGGTGCTCGACTTGTATGCGAAGTATGTGCACGAAATGGAGCCGGAGCTGCCCAAGCTTTTCGGACGCCTCCCCAAGGCCAAGCTCGCCGTCATTCCGATGGAAGTTGCGCGTTCCAAAGCTGGCGTCCCGGCCGACTATACCGACGGCGCCGCGGACGGTTCGCGCCCCGGCCATATCAACGTGAATGAGTGGGACCCCGAACACCGCCTGATGTTGAATGTCGAGGCAATCGCCTACCACGAAGGCATCCCGGGACATCACCTCCAACTCTCAATCGCGCAGGAGTTGCCCGATCAGCCTTCGTTTCGAAAATACGAAGACTACACGGCGTTCGTCGAGGGCTGGGCGCTTTACTCCGAGCGGCTGGGCAAAGAGGTGGGCCGTTATCAGGATCCCTACAGCGACTATGGGCGCCTGGAAAACGAAATGTGGCGAGCCATCCGCCTGGTCATCGATACCGGCGTGCACGACAAGCACTGGTCCCGCGATCAAATGGTCGCCTACTTCCATCGCTACACCGCCATGGACGAGCCCAATGTTCAAAGCGAAGTGGACCGCTACATCGCCTGGCCGGGCCAGGCTCTGGCTTACAAACTAGGCCAGCTGGAAATCCTGAAGCTCCGTCAGTACGCCAAGGACCAGATGGGCGAGAAGTTCGACATTCGCAGTTTCCACGATGAACTGCTCAATGGTGGCGCGCTTCCGCTGGATGTACTTGATACCCGCATCCACGAATGGGTGGCAAAAACAAAATAGGCGTCTAGCGATTGCGCCCCACCGGCGTCATCCCGAAGGCCCGCGTTTTCTCCAGCGGGACGAGGGATCTCCTCGAGCACACTGCCGCCCCTTTCAAACTAGGCCACCCGCGCAG
>Ga0209169_10000002_pt1 | contig 152133 bp, 127 predicted proteins | sample HubBroMetageWRM4_FD_188346 | JGI IMG/M metagenome (GOLD analysis project Ga0209169, IMG submission 188346) | Warmed soil microbial communities from the Hubbard Brook experimental Forest, New Hampshire - Hubbard Brook CCASE Soil Metagenome WRM 4... | ecosystem: Environmental > Terrestrial >...
GATCAAGCAAGCCGCCTTAGCGTTACGTTTTCGCTGGGTGCCCCATTTCTCGCGTCCTTTGCAAGAAGTGGGATACCACAGCCCATCCGGGCCGAGAGCGGTCAAAGCGGTTTTCCACACCTCCCTTGTGACATCCAACCTTGCGCCACATGTAAGATCGCGCAATCATGGTCGAGGCAGTGACGGTGCGCCGAGACCGCAACGCCCCGCCCTAAGCTCTTTGTTCTCAAGATTTTGACCTCTAAGCTCTTTGACATCAGGATTTTGCCCACCATGTTTTGCAGAACCCGTGCCCAGCAAGACTTTCAGAGGCAAAGGGGGAGGGGGGTAAACTCCCAACCACCGCAATCGTGCCCACCCAGAACCCACTCTGACAGGTCGCAATCAGAATTATTTCACCCTGAAATCCACACGCCCCCACGTCGCTCAGCGCCCCCGTCCTCTGGTGTACGATTCAAGCGGGCCTCACCCATCCAACATGAAACTCTCACAGATCGCATCCGCCCTAAACGCGCGCCTCGACAACGGTTCTCCCGACACCGAGATCACCGGACTCAACGGCATCGACCAAGCCGGACCAGCCGAGCTAACCTTCGTCGCCAATCCCAAGTACGCCGCCGCGGCCCGGCTTACCAAGGCCGCTGCCGTCATCGTTGCCGAGAACTTCCCCGTCATCCCCGCAGCCACGCTTCGCGTCGAGGATCCCTATCTAAGTTTCGCGCGTGCCCTCAACCTCTTCCACGAACCCCTCCGCTACGCCCCCGGAGTGCACCCCACCGCGGTCGTCCATCCCACCGCAAAGATCGGGAAGAGTGCTCACATCGGACCCTACGCAGTCGTCGACGAGAACGTCGAGATCGGCGATCACGCCGTACTGCTGGCGCACGTGGTCATCTATCGGGGAGCAAAGATCGGCAACAATTTCTTCGCCCACGTCCACGCCGTGGTCCGCGAGAACTGCCGCATCGGCAACAACGTCCTGCTGCAGAATGGCGTCGTCATCGGCTCCGATGGCTTCGGCTTCGCCAAGACTCACAATGGACACTGGCACAAGATTCCCCAGCCCGCTCCGGTCGTCATCGAAGACGATGTGGAAGTCCAGGCAAACTCCTGCATCGATCGCGCCAGCGTCGGCGAGACTCGCATCCGGCGCGGCGTCAAGATCGACAACCTGGTGCAGGTCGGCCACGGATCGCAGGTGGGAGAAGATGCCCTGCTCTGTTCTCAGGTCGGTCTCGCCGGTTCCACGGAAATCGGCAAGCGTGTGATCTTGACTGGCCAGGTCGGAGTAGTCGGCCACTGCAAGGTCGGCGAGGGTGCGATCGTCACTCCGCAAAGCGGCGTGGCAAATGACGTTCCCGCCGGAGCTTTGGTCAGCGGAGCGCCAGCCGTCGATCACAAGTTGTGGCTGAAATATTCCGCCATCCTGCCACGATTGCCGGAGATCGCCCGCGCGGTTCGTGCGAAGACTTCAACTTCAAAAGAGTGAACGCATACTCAACTTTCGGTACTTCCCCTGTGAACCCCTGTGACCTCTGTGGTTGCGCAGTTCTGCCGGTATTCTTCCGGCAACCCGCTCTCAATCACGACCCGCACTTTCTCCATCAAGCACTCGCGGCTGCCGAAATCATTCGGTTCGATTGGAAGATGAAAGGTCACAGTAGCCAATCCCGGTTTGATCGCGAATCTTCCCTTCGGCATGAGGTAATGCGTGCCCGCAATAGTCACGGGAACCACGGCAATGCCGCATTCCATCGCCAGATAGAACGGTCCTTTCTTGAAGGGCATCAACTTGCCATCAAACGAGCGATGGCCTTCCACATAGATGCTCATGTTGATACCTTGCTGCACGACCTGCTTCGCGGCCCGCACCGCTTCAATCCCAGCATCGCGATTGCCACGATCCACGGGCACCAACGACCCAATCCGCATCGCCCTGCCCAGAATCGGAATACTGAACAACTCCTTCTTCACCATCACCGAGGTGCGCTTCGGAATCAGCGGAATCGTGATCGGCGGATCCAGATTCGACACGTGATTCGACATGAAGATATAAGTCCGCGCTGGATCCAGCTTGTCGAGCCCGACAGTTTGCACCTTTACTCCGGCCAGCCGCACCCCGTTCCAGGCGCCAAACATGAACATGCGATACAGCAAGCTGACGTCTCCGGAAATGAACGTCCAGGGGAATCCAATCAGCGCCGCCAACGGCGCGGCCAGCGCCCAGAAAACCAGCATTGCGATTGTGCGGATCATATTGAGTGTGCCCCGAGAACCCCGAATGCTCCGAGCGGGCGCGTGCTCCTAATGCGGATGTGTTTCTTGCGGAATCTGCGCCTCACCCTTCAGCCACGCTGCTCTTCGCGCCCGTTGTTCCGCAGTGATGTTCTCCACGTCTTCGAGGCTGTAAGACACTTCTTCGCGGCTTCCTACCTTCCACGTCAACTCGCGATCTCCACCGCGCCGGCTTCGCGCCTTCACGGTGATCGTGTCGCCCGCGGTGAACTGCGCCAGTTGGTGGGAAGATTCCTGTCCCGCAGGCTTGCCGTTGATTTCAAGAATCGTATCGCCGGTCTGCAGACCGGCTCGTTCGGCTTCGCTGCCCGCAGTCACAGCCGAGACAGCCATGGGGCCATCGAAGTTTCGCGAGGCCGTAAATCCTGCATCAGCTGTGGTGGTCTTTCCTTCCGCCAGTCGCAGTCCTACGCTGCGAAAGAAATCATTCCACGGAATCTCTTCGGTCCCGGCAACATACTTGGCGAAGAACCATCCCAGATCGGCGTGACTTACCGCTTCAGCGGCCTCGCGTACGCCGTCCGAGTCAGAAAAGAAACGTCCCTTCTTCGCGTAGTTCTGATTCATCCATTGAAAGACTTCGCGCAAGGAGGCCTGCCCGTGACTGGCTTCGCGCACTGCCAAATCCAGCGTGATGCCCAACAGTTCGCCCTTGTTGTAATAGGAGATGCTGCGCTCCGGACGACGATAGTAGGCGTCGCCCTCCAGCCACGCATCCAGGCTCGACTCTTCCACCGGCTGCGTCAGGTGTGCGGGACGTCGTTCGAGTTCGCCGATGCCCCCTGCCAGCTCTTGCTCGAAGTGGCGTTCGTCGAGCAGTCCGCTGCGCAACTGGATGAAGTCTGCCGCCGTGCTGGTGCAGCCCTCGCTGAACCAGAGCGCTCGCGTGTAATTCTCTCGGGTGTAATCAACTGGCTCAAGGGTCTGCGGACGAATACGTTTCACGTTCCAGAGATGAAAAAACTCATGCGCAGTCACCGAAGCCAGTACCTCGGGAGACCGTGTGGCCACATCGGCGTTCACCGCAATCGCAGTCGAGTAGGAGTGCTCCATGCCGCCGCCGGCCGGTCCTCGAGGAAAGTAATAAAGAAACATGTAGCTGTCGAAAGGACGATCATCCATCCAGCTGGTCGCGGCGGCCACGATCTTGCGCAGCATGGCGGAAATCTTTTCCATGTCATAGTCGCCGGACTCGGCGTCGACCACCACTCGATAGTGAGCGCCACCTTCGTCGAAGTCAGATTCGTTAAAGTTTCCAATCTCGACCGGAGAATCGACCAGGCGATCGTAGTTTTCCGCGCTGAACCGGCCCTCGGGAACCGAAGCCAGCGGGGTGGCAATGTGCCATCCTTCGGGAACCTGGTTGAAGCGCACGAACATCGGGGCATTCCGCGCGTCCACCGGATACATGAGCACCTGAGCCAGATTGAAGAAGGCATGGTGCGAATTGAATTGCGCCCCGAACGGCCCGGGGGAATCAGCAAAGATCTGGTACTCCACTACGGCGCCGGCCTCGGCGCCTGTGATCTGCCAGCGGCTCTTATCCAGTTGGCGCACTGCGAGCAGGCGTCCAGCGCGGTCTTTCGCGCGCACCCAGTTCACGTATTGCGCAAAGTCGCGCACCTGATAGAGCGCGTTCCAAACTGGAAGCTGCAACTCCCGCCGCGCCGATCCTTCCGGCAGTATGATCTGTACTTCCAAGAGGTGTTGCTCGGGATTTGCCAGAGAGATGGTGTAGTTAGTTGCAGCGTGGGACCGCGCCAGAGCGAGGCAGAAAAACAGAGTCAAGAAAGCAATCTGGCGCGATGGCATTCGAAACATGAAGGATTGCCTCATCGCTGGCCTGGCGCCTTCGCCGAATTGACGCTGGCAGCGCCCTCCGCCAATGCGCGCAGCCGCGACGGCAGCTTCTCGTAGATTCCCCCGAATCCGCCGTTGGAAAGAATTGCTACCACATCGCCGCTGCGCATCTCCGGAGCGATTGTCTTCACGATTTCCTCGGCATCGCTAAGCAGGCGCGCGCGGCCGCCATGCCTTTGAACATCCGCCGCCAGTTCCGGCAGATCGAGACGTTCGCTCTCAGGCAATGCCTCGGAGCGAAATACGCCGGCCACAATCACTTCATCCGCCAGTGCCAGACTGCGCGCCAGATCGGCCTGCAGCACGCGCCGCCGCAGGGTATTCGACCGCGGCTCAAGAATAGCCCACAACCGAGAACCGGCATAACGCGCCCGCAACGCCTTCAGAGTGCCCGCAATCGCAGTGGGATGATGCGCGAAGTCGTCAATGATGGTGATGCCATTCACTTGCGCCTTCACTTCCAAACGCCGCTTGACGCTCTTGAACGTCTTCAGCGCTGCCGCGATCTCCTCCTTCGAGATACCGTAAGCCACAGCCATGGCCGCTGCAGCAGTTGCGTTCCACACGTTGTATTCGCCCGCCAGGGGGAACTCGAGATTTGCCCAGGCCTTCCCATCCCGCATCACCGACCACGAAGTTCGCCCAGCTTCGAATCTTAAATCTGTGATTCGCCAGCTCGCGCGCGGCCCCGCGCCATAGCGCTCGACCGGGCAAAACGATTTGCTCAAGCAGCGCTCGAGGCTCGCACTTTCGGCAGCTTCACCTGCCGCGCCGTCGAAAGCGATAATCCGCCCCCGCCTTGGAACCAGGTTCACCAGCCGCTTGAATGCAGTCTCGACTGCGTCCAGATCTTTATAGATATCGGCGTGATCAAACTCCACGGAGGTCAGGATCACGGCGTCGGGAAAATAATGCATAAACTTCGGTCCCTTATCGAAAAATGCCGTGTCGTACTCGTCGCCTTCCAGAATGAAATGCTTCCCCTGACCCAGATGAAAGCTCGAACCGAAGTTTTCGGCAATCCCGCCGATCAGGAAGGAAGGCTGCATGCCAGCCGTATGAAAAATCCACGCCAGCATCGAGGTGGTCGTGGTTTTTCCGTGTGTTCCTGCGACCACCAGCACTTCGTTGCCGCGCAAGAATTCCTCATGGAGAAGTTGCGGCAGCGAGCAAAAGGGGATGCGCTGATCGAGTACCTGCTCGAGTTCCGCGTTCCCCCGGGAAATCGCGTTGCCTACAACCACCAGATCAGGGCGAGGTTCCAGATTTCGCGGATCGAAGGGCTGCGCTAACGGAATCCCCAGCTCGGCCAGGAAATCCGACATCGGTGGGTATGCCGCGGCGTCCGAGCCGGTCACGCGAAACCCGCGCTGGTTGAGCATCCCCGCCAGCGAGGCCATCGCTGTGCCGCAGATGCCCACCATATGGATATGTTTTTTGTCGTTCATGATCTGTTCATGATCTGCGGGGCTAGCCCTTCCCTGTCGCCGTTACGGCCGCTTCCAGAATCTTCAACCTCACTTGTCCATTGCGCACGGTTAAACTAGCTCGCACGCCGATGGGGAGCGTAACGTTTCCGGCTGTAACATGCCCTGAACGCAAACCGTAGGCTACCGGCACTCCCAACTCTCCCACGATGCGAAGCACGACTTCTTCGAGCGTGTATCCCTGACTTGCATTCTGCACACAATCGCGCATCTCGCCAAACACAATTCCCCGTACCTCGTCCAACTTGCCGGCCAGCTTCAACTGCATCAGCATGCGATCTATCTGAAATGGTTTCGCTGCTACGTCCTCGAGAAACAGAATTGTGTCCGCTGTTTTGATCTCGTACGGAGTTCCGAGCGAGGCAACCAGAAGCGAAAGGCAACCTCCGTACAGAGTTCCTTCGGCTTCGCCCTCCACCAATCCGCTCACTCCAGAACCAGCACCCAGATCCGGTTCCCAGGCCGTCGTCCCCGCCAGCGCCGCTTGCCAGGAAGTCAGGTCCACGCCATCTTCGTGCGCCCAATCTTTCGCCACCATCGGCCCGTGGAATGTGACCAATCCAGTTGCGTCGAAAAAATAAGTCAGCAGAGTGGTCACGTCGCTATAGCCGACGAAAAGCTTGGGGTGCGACTTGATCTTCTCCAAATCCAGCGCTTCGAGCAGGTAGTTCGTGCCGTATCCTCCGCGCGCGCAAACGACCGCCCGCACATCGTCGCGCACGAACATTTCTTCAAGTTCGCGCGCCCGGCGTTCCACCGATCCTGCGAAATAAAGGTCTTTATCAAGAATGGTTTCGGAATAAATCGGCCGGTAACCCGCGCGGCGCAAGCGTTCGCAGCCAGCCTCGAGGTCGCCGCGCTGGACGTTGCTGGCCGGCGCCACAATGCCGACCGTATCGCCCAGTCGAAGGGCAGGCGGCTTGATACGACGATTGGTTGAAGAAGACATGCTTCCAGAAGCCTGCTATGAAAATAAAGTGCGACGAGTGCAGATGGGGTTCCGAATTACCAAGCTGCATTCACGAACTGAGAGGCCTAATCCAGAAAAAACTCTCCCCGGAAGACCAACTGGGCCATCCCACGAAGAAATACCTGCTTCCCTTCCTGCCGAATTGTTTGCGTACCTCCCGGAGCGCGGACCCGAACCGGCGATTCTGCCCGACCAGTCGCGATCGCCGCCACTGCTGCTGCGCAGGAACCCGTCCCGGAAGATTGTGTCTCTCCCACTCCGCGCTCAAAAAAACGAGCCCTCGCATCGTGGGATCCATCCATCACGACCAGTTCAACGTTGACCCCATGTTTGAACTCAGAACTGCGCTGAATCTTAGCCGCGCGGGCCTGCCAGTCCGCGAGAAACTCATCAACGAACACAACGTAATGCGGATTGCCCATCAAAACTGGAACTCCACGCACCTCGCCCGCGTCGAGGGCGACTGACAGTTCCGCTCCCACCGCGGCCTCGCCCATTTGGATCTCAAATTCGTACTCCCCTTCGCTCCGTCCCGTCAGCAGGCAGGTCTTCAATCCGGCTCCGGTTTGGATGGTGATTTTCTCCTTGCCCTGCCCGGCGCAAACATACGCGGCTACGCAGCGCGTGCCATTGCCCGAAATCTCTGCTGACGAGCCGTCGGCATTGATCAAACGAATCTCAACATCGGCCGACGGGTGCGGGTACATCCATTCCACGCCGTCCGCGCCGACACCCTCGTGCCGGTCGCACATGCGTCGGGTGAGGGCTGCCGTGTCGGCGGGGACCACAGCATCTTCGATGATCCGAGAGTCGACCAGCAGAAAGTCATTTCCGCACGCGCTGGCCTTGACGAACGGAATCACCACGGAGGTTATACTCACTCGAATTCCGCCGGCCCCAACGAAATTGCGTTGGCGAGCGCAGACGACGCCTTCAGTTCGCGCGGCAAATCGAAAACATGTTGCCGGTTCATTGGCTCGATCCCTTGGACAAGTGGAGTTCGGATGGCCGGATTCTATCACTGGAGCCTGCGGTCTTCGGCGTTGCGCGTTAACCCGTCTGATGCCTCATCTGGCCTTGGGCACTCGTCCTTGAAAGATCGCCGCCCGGGGCTGACCCGTGGTGTGGATTTCGACCAGAGCTGTCAACCGCTGGTTCTGCGCCGCCTTCCACACCGGGTCACCATCGAATCCCACGAGGTAATCCGCGTACGCAGCTGGATCCGCGAGGGCACGCTCCCACAACCCTTCAGGATCGTTGGGTCGCTTCCACACGCGATGATTGCCTTCATTGATGACCCGCCGCAGGGGAATCGCACCTTGCTCCAACGCACCCGCGTGCTCGCCCAGGTACATCAGCAGGGTGGAATCCGGCGGCAGTGACTTGATCCAGTTCGCCAGCTGTCCATCCAGCGCGACTCGCCCGCGCATGTTGTTCGCAGCTTCACGAAAGCAGATCGGGTCGGCGCGCCAGATCGCACTGTAGCTCCCGACCGCGAGCAACACGATGGCTAGAAATGTGGCGATGTCCTTCCAACGACTCGAGGAAACTTCGATACTTCGGATGTTCGTTACGGACTGGAAGATGAACTGCACGATAAGAGAGATCCCCAACGGCACAAACACGGCGAAGGCTGGAAGCAGTTGCAGCCCGTAGCGGAGGTTGTATTGTGAAAATGGCCACCACGTGGGGACGAAGATCGGAATGCTGCCGTACGCGATGGATAATGCATAAAACGGCAGCGGCACCCAAAGCAACAGAGCAAGTCGTCCACGGGCGCCGAATATCGCGGCCAGACTTCCCAGCATCGCCAACGCCAGCCATAGCCGGCCCTGCCAGTTGGTGTTGCCCACGTTCAGTTCTGCCGCCTTCAGAAAATAGGAGCCGGCAGCCAGTGGATTTCCTTTCGCTGGATTCACGGTTGCTGTGTTCTGCTCGATCGCTTTCGCGGAATAAGGGCCGTTCGCGAACTCCAGCGGATTCTGATAGACGGCGGCGTTGTATGCGAGCCATAGAAGCGGGCCGGCTGCCGCCAGCAAGATAAACTTCGCCACTGCCGTTCGCGATGACGCGACCACCACGCCGGGTGCGCTACCTTCGCGCGCTTTGCGAGGACGGGAGGCCACGGTCATGACCGCGACGACGAGCACGGCCGCCAGGAACCATCCGTCATACCGCGTCAAGCACGCTGCGGCGAGACACAGCCCGCATTTGGTCAGCGATCGACCGGCCGTCGCGACATCCGCTTGCCGCGCAAACTCGGAGAAATACACAACGGACCAGATGAACAATGCCAGATAGAGCGACTCACCCATGGCGGTCGCCTGCATGTAAATCAGATTGGGATTGGCGCCGTACAAGATTGCCGCAGTCCACGCCCCCACTTTCGCCGTGACGTCCACTTCTCCATTGCGGGTCAACACCGAGCGCACCAGCCGGAATATCCCCAGCACGCCGAGCACGAACCCTGCCATCGACGGAATCGAGCCCCCCGCGCCGGTCTGCCACATTTGCTTCGACACGATGAAGGGGATAATCAGCAAGTGCGGCAGCGGCAACCACACCGTGCCCAACTGCAGCAGACCGGGAGTTTGCGAATCAAATACGCGGCGCGCGATGTTGATGTGCGCCACGGCATCCCCGTACAAAAGCAGATCGCCAGCTCGATAGTAGAAAAGGAAGGAAAACACCGAGACGAAGATCGCCAGCCAGACCAGTCGCACGATTTCATGGTCGGAGTATGGCTTGGGGGGTGCTTTTTGCGGCTTCATTCGAGGTGGGTCAGTTCACGAAAAATCTGGAAACGCTCGTCAATCTCTTCGCGGGTCAACGCCTGCAAACGCTCTGTGCCGAAACGTTCCACGGCGAACGACCCCATCACTCCGCCGTAGAACAGGGCCCGCTTCAACACTTCGCGATTCAACTCTGGTTGCGACGCTACGTAGCCCATAAATCCGCCGGCGAACGAATCGCCGGCACCGGTCGGATCCTTCACTTCGTCGAGCGGCAAGGTCGGCGCGCGGAAGGGATGTCGGCCAATGCCGAACGCGCCTTCGCGAAAGAAAATCGTTGCCCCGTATTCGCCGTGCTTGATTACCAATGCCTGCGGACCCATTGCCAGCACCTTCTGCGCCGCGCGCGGCAGGTTCTTTTCATCCGCCAGCATCTTCGTTTCGGTGTCGTTGATCAGAAGAATGTTTACGAGTTTCAGGGTTTCGCGGAGTTCCCCGAGAGCGCCCTTGATCCAATAATTCATGGTATCGCAGCCGGTCAGGCGTACGCCGTTCATCTTGCGCCGCACGTCGGCCTGCAACGTTGGCTGAATATTGGCCAGAAAGAGGAATTCGGTATCTTCGTACTCCTTCGGGATGCGCGGCTGAAAGCCCTCGAAAACGTTTAGATCGGTAAAATCCGTTTTGGCTTCGTTGAGGTTTTCGCCGTAGGTTCCTCCCCAGCGAAACGTCTTGCCTTTGGCGTGTTCGATTCCTCGAATGTCGACTCCACGTTTCAGAAAAACCTTTTCCTGATCCGCGCCAAAGTCTTCGCCCACCACGGCCACAATGCGTACCTGGGTGAAATAGCTTGCGGCCAGAGAAAAGTAGGTTGCAGCGCCGGCCAGAATGTTTTTTACGCTGCCCGAAGGCGACGTGACATCGTCGAATGCAACCGAACCGACTACAAGAATGCTCATGCCTGCCCCAGTGATCAGCGGCCAGCGGTCAGTGGCCAGTTATGATCGAGGATTGGTATTACTTGGTATTGACCACTGATTACCGACCGCTGCTTTTCAGATACTTCCCAATGATCAGCTTCAACTTCTTCTTCGTCGCGGCGGGAATCTTCTTGGGATCGGTCAAAATCGCATGTGCTAGAGCCGAGCCGCACTTGCACGATCGCACCCGCGGCATCGCCGCTACGGTCTCGCGTATAACCTTCGTCGCATTGTCGGCATTTTTCAGCAGAACCGATACGATCTGATCCACCGTCACTGAATCGTGATGAGGATGCCAGCAGTCGTAATCCGTGACCATGGCCACCGTGACGTAGCAAAGCTCCGCTTCCCGCGCCAGTTTCGCTTCCTGCAGGTTGGTCATGCCGATCACATCCATTCCCAGCCCACGATACACGTTCGACTCTGCCCGGGTGGAAAACTGCGGACCTTCCATACATAAATACGTGCCCCCACGCTTGCCGGTCACCCCGATTTTCTTGCAGGCACCATCGACGACGCCCGCCAGTTCTCCGCACACCGGATCGGCAAAGCCGATATGCGCCACGACTCCGCCACCGAAAAACGTATCCACGCGATGGCGCGTGCGATCGAAGAACTGGTCCGGGATCACGAAGTCCAACGGCTTGTGTTCTTCCTTCAATGAACCTACCGCGGAAACGGAAACAATCCTCTCGACTCCAAGCTGCTTGAAGCCGTGAATGTTGGCACGAAAATTCAGTTCGCTCGGCAGAATGCGGTGCCCGCGCCCGTGCCGCGCCAGGAACGCCACTTTGCGCCCCTCCAGCAGGCCGCAAACGTAGGCGTCGGAAGGCGCACCAAACGGCGTCTTCACGCGAACTTCCTTCACTTTGCTCAGCCCCGGCATGGAATAGAGCCCGCTGCCGCCGACAATCCCAATCTCCGCTTGTGGCACTTTTCCCCCAGGCCAAACTCGTGATTATACCAAGAGGCTTCGATCCCCTGTCGGCGAGCCGTTACAATCTCTGCATGCGATTCGCGGATGTCCTCATTGCCATCACTCTCGCAACCGCCGCGCTCGCGCAAAGCGCACCCAAGCTCGCACCCGAGTCTGACGCAAAGTCGGTGGCTGTTCCCATCACGCTTGATCACAACCGAGTTGTGATCAATGTAGACCTGCGTCTGCCCGATGGCTCAGCCCAACAAGTTCGCGCCTGGGTCGACAATGGCGACCCCGATCTCTGGATGTCGCGGAACGTTGCAACCTCGCTAGGGCTGACGATCACTTGCAACGGCCAGGTCTGCGGAGCCGCATGGCCACCGGGAGTAGCTCCGATTCAGATTACGATCGGCGGGCTGAGGGTCGCCCTGTCTTCGACAACGGGAATCAGGGTTCCGGGACTTGTGCCCGCCGTTTCCGCTTCCGCCATCGCTCCCGGCATGTCCGCCGGGATTAAAATTTCCTCGACCGTCCTACAAAACTACGACGTGCTGATCAATTTCCCCGACCGCCAATTCACCATCGGCCGGCCCGGCAGCCTCAAGTTCAATGGTGTAACGGCGAAAGCGCTCGTGAACCCGCAGAACGGCCTGGTTCAGATTTCCAGCCAAGTTGGAAACAAGAAATATAATCTCGCGCTCGATCTGGGCGCCTCGATCAGCTTCTTGTCAGACGAGCTCTTCGGCAAGCTTGCCACCACCCACGCCGACTGGCCGCAAATGACCGGAGCCGTCGGCCCCGCCAATGTGTGGGGACTGAATGATGAAACAAAATGGAAGCTGATGCGCGTGGACCGCGTGCAATATGGTCCACTCTTCCTCACCGATGTGCCGGCGGCTGAGTTTCCCGTGGATTCGTTCGTGTCATTCGAAAAGCGGGCTGGCGTCCCGACTGCCGGACTGCTCGGCGCCGAGGCGCTGCTCAATTACCGCGTCGGCATTGACTATGCTCACTCCACTGTTTATTTCGACATCGGCCGTTTGTTCAAATTCCCTGACTTCGATGTCATCGGCCTGATCCTGCGCCCCGAAGACGACGGACGCTTCACAATCCTGGGTATCGCCGATTACGGGGGCAAACCCTCGGTGCCCTCAGGGCAGGATGGAGTACAGGCGAGCGATTGCCTCCTGGCCGTCGACGGCATTCCCGTCACTGGGTCCACTCTAGGGCAAGTGTGGTCCATGCTGGGAGGCTCGCCCGGCAACGAACGCACGTTGACCGTTGAGCGTGGCGGCAAACAATTCAACGTCGTCGCCAAGGTGCAGCACTTTTTGGCAGATGCTCCTGACAAGGATGAATCTAAGAAAAAACCAAGGAAGAATTAGGGACTTCTTTTTCGAAGAGACGCAACCCTAACCACAGGGGACACTGAGGAACACGGGGTAAATCGTGCGCTTTACTGGCTCAGTCTTCATTTCCCCGGCCCAAACACTTCCTTCTCCAGCGTCTGCGTTGTAGCCGGGTCCAGACTCTCGCTCACCAGCACCGTGTCACCCTGCTGCTCGATCACGACGGCGCCTTCTTCCGTAGACCACGCATGCCGCCCTTGCAAGAGCTCGACTTTGCGTTCCTGACGTGCTTCCTGGCGTCCTTGCTCACTCTGATCCGCCGGTGCGTGAGACGAGTCCCTTACTTCCTCCGCCTTCTTGTACCGCTGCCGGAGCGAGCGTGCATAAATCCCGGCAAACTCTGCGGCTCTCTCCGCGCTCGACCACCGTGACACATAGAGCAGTCCAAGCGGCGCCGCCGTATCGTTTTTCGGTCGAGCGGCATAGTAGTAGCCGCCCCGCCAGTCGGGATACAGACGCTTTGACAGTTCTTTTCCGGCGTATTGCTCGATTAATACGGCGACGTCGAACTCGCCCATCGCTCCGATATCAAACTTCACGTAATCCTTGAAGTCACGCTTAAACTCCGGCAGACGCATGAGCTCGATCTTCTCGCCCGAGAGGTAGGTTTCCGGCTGCATAATCTGTCGCGTCGTATGCGGCGGATTCGCAAGGACGCCCGCAAACGCCTTCTCCTTGCCGCCATTCGCCATCAGCTTCACCACAAAGTCCATGCCGTAGCTGTAGGGGAAAGTCAGTGACTCCTTCATGAAGATCGGTGCATCATTGAACACCTTGGTGTTCGGTGTCCCGGTCAATGTTTCCGCCTCCATGCCTTCCACCAAGTCGGGAGAATCGGCGATTGAGTGTCCTGTCGGAGCCAGGGCGTATTGGAACATCATGGCTTGCGCCTGCCCTTCGACCACGGCCTCGCGCGCGTCGTCGATTTCGTCGTTGTCGATATCCTCAGGAGTGGGGTCTTTCTTGATCTCGCCCAGATCTTTGTCGCCCTTCTTCATCCATTTATCGAGGCCGATCGTCTGGTCTTGCAGCGCGTGCGTCAGTTCGTGCGCCAAGACGGGTTCTTGCTCCTCCAGAGGAACCCAGTCCAGCAGGTTCACCGTTTTTGTCTTGGGATCGTAGTAACCCGCCACCTCTTCGCGAAGCAGATCGACCAGCAGTTTTTCCATATCGAACTCACGCGGAAGCAGACCGAACTTTTTGAGTACAAGCTCCGAGCGCTGCAGCCTTTTCACGTCCTCGTCCTTCATGTGCTTGGTGAGATAGGCAACCACCTCATCGCGGCTGGTCAGCCGGCGCTTCACATTCTTCTTGATGGGCAGCCCAGTCTGCTTGCTGTCGAAGGCGAGAATTTCATCGACGGAGTGGAACAGTTCCTCCGCTTCCCGGGGCGTGATCTTGACTTCTTTTTCTTCGTCGGACGCTTGCGGGGAAGTTGCTTGTGGAGAACGTGCTTGTGTGGGAGGGACGCTCTTGTCCGTCTGCTTTTGATTTTGATCTGGTTGCTGGGCCGGAGCTTGAGTGGGCTGATCCTGCGCTCTTGCCCAAAGCGCGCGTCCGAAACCAAATAGCACAACGACCACAAGAAGCAGCTTAGGAATCCTCACGCCCTGCAGCTTAACGGTATCCATTAGGAACGAGTCTACCCTGTTTGCCTGTACTCTCTTCAAGGACAAACATGCTCAGGGGTGACTAACCCTCTCGGCAACCCAATCTCCAGCCTCGCGGGTTCCGAGCGTTCCTCCGACGTCCTGCGTGGTCTTCTTCTGGCGCACGGCTTCGAGCACCGCAGACTCGATCTTCCCGGCTTCTTTGGTTAGCCCTAGATGCTCGAACATCATGGCCGTGGTCAGAATCGCGCCGAATGGATTGGCCACGTTCTTACCCGCAATCGGAGGTGCGGAGCCGTGCACCGGCTCGAACATCGACGTCTTCCCGGGATGAATATTGCCGCTGGCTGCCATGCCCAGCCCACCCTGCAGTCCGGCAGCGAGGTCGGTGATGATGTCGCCAAACATATTATTGGTGACGATTACATCGAATCCGCGCGGATCCCGGACCATCTGCATGCAGAGTGCGTCCACGTACATGTGCTGCGCTGCGATCTGCGGATGTTCGCCAGCCACTTCCTTAAACACGCGCTGCCACAAACCGCCGGCATGGGTCATGGCATTCGCCTTGTCACACATGAGGACACGCCCGCGCGGCGACCCGTCGAGCTTGGTGTGGCGTTCACAATACTCGAAGGCATAACGGATGATGCGTTCCACCCCCTTGCGCGTATTGATGTCCTCCTGGATGGCAATCTCATCGGGCGTGCCTTGCTTGAAGACTCCGCCCGCATCGGTGTAGACACCCTCGGTGTTTTCCCGGATGACGACGAAATCCACATCCTTAGGCTCCATCCCCTTGAGCGGACACAAAGCCGCATCGAGCAACTGCACCGGGCGGACATTGGCGTAAAGGTCCATCTTGAAACGCATGCCGAGGAGGATCTCTCGGGCGTGGATGTTGGTGGGGACACGCGGATCGCCGAATGCGCCGGCTAGGATGGCGTCGAAGTCGCGATCGAGCATGGCGAAGCCGTCGGGAGGAACCGTCATCCCATCGCGGAGGTAACGGTCCGCACCCCAGTCGAATTCGCTGAACTCGACATCGGCCGCCAATGCCCGGATGACCTTGATCGCTTGCAGGGTAACTTCCTGGCCAATCCCGTCTCCGGGGATGACGGCAATGCGTTTCTTCGCAGGCTGGTCCACGGCAGAAACGCTAACACAAGCCAAGCAGAATGAGCCAATCGCCGAATGAATCGCGAAGCCGTTCGCTATAATCAATATTGCGGCGTTCTGTCCGGTGTACGCCCGCTGTTACGTAGCATGCCACGTACCCCACTTCAAGACGCATTGTGCGCGCAGGCTGAGATCCAGGCGCATCCGCTCCCCGAGGCAGACTACCGGGGGGCTTTGACAGCGGCGCGTTTTGCCGATCCCCAACTGGAGTTTGCCGCGCTGCTCAGCGGTTGCGGAGTCTATGATCTGGGGTTCCGAGCCCGGATTTCGCTCACGGGCGGCGACCGCGTGCGCTGGCTGAACGGCATGGTTACGAACAACATTCGCGATCTCGCCGTCGGATGCGGGGTGTATGCCTTCTTGCTCAACCCGCAGGGCCGCATTCTCGGCGATATGTCGGTTTACAACCGGGGTGACGCGCTCGTAGTGGAAACCGACCGCAGCCAGGTCGAGAAAATGATTGCTACTTTCGACCATTACATCATCATGGACGACGTTGAAGTGACGGATGTCAGTGAGAAGCAGACGACTCTGGGCCTGTCGGGACCAAAGTCGCGGTCCATTCTCAACGCCGCCGGAATCGAAGTGCCTGAACTGGAGCCTTTGCGGATGATCACTCCGCAATGCAATTGCGACTGTGGTTGCGTGGAGTGCACAGTGGTGCGCGGCGACGATGCGCAACACGAATCCTACGAGATTTGGCTTGCGCCCCAAGATGTTTACAAGACCTGGCAAGCTCTGCTCGCCGGCGGGGCCACCCCCGTAGGCAGCGAGGCGCTGGAAATACAGCGCATAGCGGCTGGTATCCCTCTGTATGGCGTCGACATTCGCGAACGCGACCTGCCCCAGGAAACCGAGCAGATCCGTGCACTCAATTTCAACAAGGGATGTTATGTAGGGCAGGAGATTGTGGAGCGCATTCGCTCGCGCGGCGCCGTGCATCGCAAATTTACCGGCTTCGTGGTGGAAGGCACGGCGGCAATCGCGACGGGAGATAAGATCATTTGCGACGAAAAGGAAGTTGGAGAAATCACGAGTGTCGCCACGCTGGGTAAGCCGTCTGGCGATCGCACGATTGCCTTGGGGTACATTCGGCGCGAGGTGGGAATTCCGGGACGCGAAGTGACGATTGGAGCCTCAAGGGCCACCGTGAGTCAGCTGCCTCTGGATAGCATCGCGGTGGGGCAGACGGAGGATTCTCTGCTGCACCAGGCTTAGGAAGGCCGACTTAGGAAGGCTGGCTCAGGAGAGCACACTTAGAAAGTTTCATCAAGATTCTGGCAAGAAATCTACAGGGACATACGCTATGGCTGAGAAGAGACAAGAGTCAGGTTTTACTGTAACCGACCGTCGCTTGTTCACGGAGGACGGAGAGTTGCGCAAAGATGTTCCCGAGGAAAAAGAAATAGAGCCAGCGAAGGCTGCGACACCTCCGGCAACGACTGCGGCGGCGGCCAAGGAACCTGTGTCCACGGGCGGCTCTGTAGCGGCATTTCCCGCGGAGGGAGACGGAGTCGAGGGGCAAGCCGCGCCTGCGCCCCCTACCCCGGCCGAGCAGCAGGTGCAAGCCGACGCCTACCGGGAGTCCGCCCGGGAACTGGACTCGCGGGTGGAGCTGAGCGGCCGTTCCGCCAAAGAGTTCGAGATGACGTTCGAACGCTTCCTGGCGTCGCTCTACATGACCGCGATGCTGCAGCTGGGGTTGATGCACCAGCAGAACGAGCAGCCGCGCATTGACATCCTCGGGGCGCGACAAACCATCGACACGCTGGCTCTGATGGCGGAAAAAACCAAAGGCAACCTCACACCCACGGAAGAAAACTTTCTGCAGAACAGCCTCTATGAAGTGCGGATGGCCTATGTGGAAGTGACCAACGCGCTGTCGCGTCCGCCGCAGCCTGGACCTGCCACAGGAACCGGAGGACGGTGACCATCGAATCGTGGCGACCGAGCCATGGCAGCCCAAACATGAAGGTTAGCCGATGAAGGCCACGCTCACGGTACTGGGCAGCGGCACGTCCATGGGTGTACCGACGCTGGGCTGCGACTGCGTGGTCTGCCATTCCAGTGATCCGCATGACCGCCGTACCCGACCTTCCATCATGATCCAGTATGCGGGCAAGGTTGTGCTTGTTGACACCTCGCCGGATTTCTACGCACAAGCCATCCGGGAGCGAATCGCGCAGGTGGATGCAGTTCTCTATACTCATACGCACGCCGACCATATTCTTGGCATCGATGACCTCCGTCCGTTCAGCTACCGGCACAAACCAGCGAAGTTGCCGCTCTATGCGCGCCCGGATGCGGCGGCCTTTCTGCGGCGAATGTTCGGCTACATCTTTGACGCTGATTACAAATATGGCAGCTTGCCGCAACTCGAGTTGCGGCCGATTGACGGTCCCGTGGAGCTTTTTGGGGCGCGCTTCGAGCCGGTGCGATTGATTCACGGAGAGGCGGAGATTTACGGCTTTCGCTTCGGCAACGCGGCTTATCTTACTGACCACAGCGAAATTCCGGAAGCTTCGTTTCGTCAGCTGGAAGGCCTGGACATTCTCTTTCTGGACGCTTTGCGGCACAAACCTCATCCCACACACTCGACGGTGGAGAATTCACTGCGCATCGTGGAACGGGTGAAGGCGAAGCGAGGGTTCTTTACCCACATTTGCCACGATCTGGCGCATGAAGCAACCAATGCAACCCTGCCTCCACATGTGCGGCTGGCGTATGACGGGATGAAACTCGACTTTGAGGTTTGAGTTCCGTCTGGAGAATTATTGATTGATGATTATTGATCGCTGATTGAAAGCCCGTGGAATCTCGAATTTCGCGCAGGGGCAGAGGCTTTTCAGTCGACAAACAACAGTCGCTTCCCTTACAAATCCCGTGCAAGTCTTCCACAAACTCGACGACATACCTGCAAACTTCGGGCCTTCGCTGGTCAGCGTGGGCAACTTCGACGGAGTGCATCGCGCCCACGCGCGAGTGCTGGGCGAGATTGTGCGCCGGACACGGGAGAGCGGGGCTAAGGCGGTTGCGGTAACCTTTGAGCCTCACCCAGCGCGCATTCTGCGACCCGACTCCGGACTGAAGCTGCTCACCCCGCTACCGGAGAAACTGCGCTTGCTCGAAGGCACGGGCATTGACGCTCTTGTGATCCTGCCCTTTGGACGTGATCTTTCGCTGATGACGCCGCGCCAGTTCGCTGACCGCATTCTGAAGAAGAAACTGCATGTGCGCGAGGTGCATGAGGGCTATAACTTCCGCTTCGGGCACAAGGCTGCGGGTGACGTGAATCTGCTGGCGCAACTGGGGCGGGAGATGGGCTTTGAAGTGAAGGTCTACTCTGAAGAAAAGTTACGCGGCGAACCCGTTTCAAGCAGTCATATCAGGAAACTAATCTGCGAGGGGAGGGTGAGCCGAGCGCGGCATCTGCTGGCGCGTCCGTTCAGCATTCTGGGTGTGCCTGGGCGAGGACGTGGCTTGGGTTCGAAGTACACCGTGCCCACTATCAATCTGGCTCGCTATGAAGAACTGGTGCCGAAAGACGGCGTCTACATCACGTGGACGCTCGTTGGCGCCGAACGCTTTGATTCTGTCACGAACGTGGGTAATCGGCCGACGTTTGGGGCAGACTCGTTTGCGATCGAGACGCACCTGCTGAACTTTCATCCCATCGAACTGACGCCGGAAAGTGAAGTGGAGATCTGCTTCCTCGACCGGGTGCGCGATGAAATCAAGTTTCCGTCGGTGGAGGCGCTGCGCGAGCAGATCACGCTCGATGTAAAGAAGGCGCGAAGGTACTTCCGTCTTGTGGGACAGCAGTCTGGGGCGTAGAAAGCACGGCTAGTGCGGCAGATAGCCTGATTCCATGGGCAGCTTGCCATCCACCTTCACCACGTTGACGGTGTTGTCAACGGAGCGAACGTCCACGAAACCGATGGCACCGGGAGTGGATTGCACAATCTTCAGTACGTCTGCATCGGAATCCGCCATGACGATCGAGTCCTTGTGAGCGGCGATCAGAGCCTTTAATTCCTCGGCACTCATCTTGATCAAGCGCTCCAGCGTTTCCGTTTCGCCGGCGGAATCTTTGTGCAGAACCAGGACCACGGCTTTGCCGTCCGGCCACTTCTTGATCTCCGAGCGGAAAATTCTGGACAGGTGTACGGAAGTGACGTTTTCAACGTTGTTATCCTTGTTCACCACAACCGCCATATGGTGGGCGAAGCAAGGGGTGAGGAACGTCAAGACAAAAGCAACCAGTATGGCAACCCGCTGAAACCTCATAAGCACATCCCGCTGTGGAGCGTCGGTCGGAGTTACACGATTAAGACTAACGAAGAACCTCCGCCTTCGAAGTAAAAACATTGTAAAGCCGTCGTGAGGTACCTAAGAAGGAAACATAAGAATCTGCAGGAGAAAGGTTACTGCCGAGTGCAGAAATGAACCGGTCGAAGGAAATTGACAATTCCCCGCCACGCCGTACAATCCCGCCTGCATGACCATCGGCCCCATCCAACTGATTCGCCAGGCAACGCCGGGACAGCGGCGGACGCTGCTGGCGGCGGCCCTGGGCTGGGCGCTCGATGCTTTCGACGCCATGCTCTACGCGCTGGTGCTGGCACTGCTGATGCGCGACCTGGGCATGAGCAAAACCACAGCCGGGCTGCTGGGCACCCTCACGCTACTGGCTTCCGGCCTGGGTGGCGTGCTGTTTGGCTTCCTCGCCGACCGCATCGGGCGCAAGAAGGCCCTGATGGCGAGCATATTGACATACTCCGTATGTTCGTTCGCCTCCGGGCTGGCGACGAGTATTGCCATGCTAGCGACAGCACGCTTCGTTCTCGGCCTGGGCATGGGCGGCGAATGGAATACCGGCGCGACGCTCGTGGCTGAGAGTTGGCCCACGGAGTTACGCGCCAAGGCAATTTCCCTGGTTCAGAGTTCGTGGGCTCTGGGCTTCGCCGTGGCAGCATTGGTGGCGGGGCCGGTTTCGCGGTACTTCGGTTGGCGGGCCGTGTTCTTCGTGGGGATTCTTCCTGCCTTGCTGACGTTGTGGATTCGGCGTGGGGTGCCGGAGTCGGCAATGTGGCAGGAGAGGCCGTCGCAAGGAAACCGTCATGCGAGTAGCGGTGGCTCAGGCCACGCCGGCAGCGACGTAACAAGCGACGTCTCGTCAGGAGACATGAAATTCTCGGTGATCTTTCGGCCGCCCTATGTGAAAGCTACATTCGCTCTGCTGCTGTTTAACTTTTGCGGCATGTTCGCCTGGTGGGGACTATTCACCTGGCTGCCTCCATATTTGTCGCTTCCCGTATCGCAGGGCGGGCGTGGCTTTGGGGTGATGGGAACGACAACCCTTCTAGTGGTGCTGAATCTGTTTGGCATGTTCCCCGGTTACGCCAGCTTCGGCTGGGTGGCCGATCATCTGGGACGACGTAAGGCATTCTTGTTCTATAGTTTAACGGCATCTCTTCTGATCCCACTTTATGCTTCCGCGCGCTCACCCGCGGCGCTAATGGTGCTGGGGACCCTGGTGGCGTTTTTCGGAACCGGGATCTTCTCTGGCTCTGGAATCATCGGTAGCGAGATTTTCCCAACCAGCGTGCGGGCCCGCGCGCTGGGCTTCACTTACAACGGCGCGCGGACGATGAGTTCAGTCGCTCCGCTGGTGATTGGGTTGGTGAGCCAAGTAAAGGGGTTGAGCTGGGCGTTTTATTTGTGCGCAGGTGGATATCTGCTGGCCGCATTGATGACGACGCAATTGCCGGAGACGCGAGGAAAGAAGCTGGAGTAAGAAGCATCCACAACAGAGGTGAACCCGGCGAGTTCTATTCGATGGGCTCGACCACGACGGAGCCCTCTGCCGGGCTGCGGCCGGGGCGCTGCACGATCACGATGGCTGCCAGTACGAAAACAATTCCCATGGTTTGGACCGGACGCAACACTTCGCCGAGGAACAGGGCCGCAAGGAGAATGGAGAAGACTGGCTCCAGGCAACTGGCGATGATGGCGCGAGTGGGTTCCAGGTGCTGCAGTCCGAGGAAGTAGAGGGAGAACGCTCCCAGCACCGAGATCATCGAGAATACGAATAAGAACAGCCACTGCGCGGGCGCATAGTGGTTGACCAGGATTTTCCATGGAGGATTGACGATGAGCCAGAAAGCAGAAGCCGCCATCAGCGTCCAGACGAGCACGCGCCAGCGGTCGTAACGAGCCAGGATGCGGTGTCCGCCGACGTTGTAGAAGGCGAAGGAGAACGAGGCCAGGAGCGCGGCGAAGAGGCCGTAGGAATCGAGGTGAAGGGTTCGCCCGTCATTCGGCTTGGCTCCGACGACAGCCTTGCTTCCGATGCCAATGACCAGCGCGATTCCAGTAACCGCCAGGGCAACGGCGACAACCTTTTGCAGGGAGAACTTTTGCTGGCCGCGGGCTACGACGTAGAAAAGAACCCATACGGGAGCGGTGTATTGCACGATGATCGCAGTGGCAACATTCGTCCTTTGGATCGCAACGTAATAGAAATAATTCGAGACGGCGACGCCGAGTGTGCCGAGCAGGAAGCAATACGCGAGATCGCGCGGGGGCAGCTTGATACGCTGCCAACCCTGGGAGACAACCAGAATCAGAAGCAGCACCAGCAGAGAGAACGTGGTGCGAGTCTGCGAGAGAATCAAGGGGTCGATGGGATGGAGCGCGGCGGCGCCCAGCGGCAACTTCCCAGTAAAAACCGCGCGGCCCAGGGCGGCGGAGACTCCCCAGAGAAACGCTGCCGAGGCAATAAAGAAATAGCCGCGCATAGGATGAGGACGCGCGCGTTGCGGACTTGGGTTCGGGATGGTGGGCCTCGCGAATCGCTTTCGATGGAAATATTTCGATGATCAAGCAGTGGAGAGGAAGCGGTCAAGGCAGAACATCAATCGCCGGCTCTAGGCGTCCAGATATTCGATCTCGGTGGTGATTTTCGCGGTCTTCTCGAGCATGGCTGAGACCGAACAATACTTTTCTTTTGAGAGGCGGACAGCGTCCTCGACCGCCTTACGGGACACCTTCCCACCGACCCGGTAGGTGAGCTTGATATCCGTGTACACCTGGGGTGGATCGGCGGCGCGTTCGGCTTTCGCACTGACCTCAAGGCTAGTGAAAGCCTCGCGCTTCTTTCGGAGAATTGAGACGACGTCGTAGCCGGTGCAGCCGCAGAGACCGATGAGGACGAGTTCCATCGGGCTGTTTCCCGCCGTCTTGTCGCCATCGACGACAATCGAGTGGCCGCTGTCGGCGACTGCGTTGAAACGCTGCTTTTCAATCCAGGTGGCGTGTGCTTCAGTCATGACGCCATCTTACGAGGAATTGATGATTTTTGATTGCTGATTTCTGATTGCGACCCTTTCCTTGCCGTCATCCTCGAGGCATTAAAGATCGCGACCAACTGATTCGCTTCAGATTTCAGGTCTTTCAACTTTGCCCCTGATATCAAACCCGCATCAACTAGTAATTCCAACCAGAAGGCGGACTCGTCGGCCTCCTCGATCACAATTGACAGTTTCGAGAGGAACTCTGCCCTGGAACGAGCGCGGCACACCGCTCGATAATTAGCTGCAACGGAAATGCCGGACCGTAGTAGTTGATGACCGATGACCCGTCCTTCGTACCCTGGTGGCAGACAGCGGATGACACGAATAATCCGCAAGGCAAAGTTCTTGGTCCGATCTTTCAGGGCTTCAGCTTTATTGTCCATCGCAGGTTTCTCCGTACAAATTGCCGATTGAGGACTGTGGAGTAAGAACATTTCGGCCGTGGATCCAATCAACAATCAGTAATCAACAATCAGCAATATCCGCGGACTTGTCTGTGACGGATGTCACAATCGGGCAGCGTTACCTGCGGTTATCCGTGCTGGGCTCGGGATGAATCAGCACCCTGAAAAGCTCCGGTGCGGCTTGCTTGAACCGGGTTTCGAGTTCGGTCTGGATGTCGTGGACGCTGGCGAGGGAGAGATCGTCGGAGAAGGTGCAGTGGCAGGAAACGTAGAGGCGCCCTCGCACTTTCTTGATCTGTACGTCATGCATGTCGACAATTTCGGGAAACTGGGTGGCCAGCGACTTCAGCCGCCGTTCGAGGTCGGCGTCGCGGACCAGTTCGTCGCCAGTTTCGATGGTGGCGGGCTCACTCTCGATGTGCGTGAGAATTTCGGCGATCTCCGGCACGTCGCGGCGCATGTCGGCTTCCAGTTCAGTGACCTGATCGTGTGCGCTCTTGAGGGTCATGCGTTCGTCGAGTTCAACGTGCTGCTCGACGTGGAGCCGGCCGGCGAGATCCTGCACGCTGATGTCGTGGACGTTGAGGTTATGGCGGGTGGCAACGGCGCGAATACGGTCGAAAATGTTTTCGGAGCGCTGGGCTCGCGGTAGCGACTGCACTGTGACATCGGCATCGGGAAGAATACTGCGAACTGCAGCTGTCACTGCCTCCGCTAGTTGTTCAGAACGCTGAAAGGTGACAGTGCGGGCCAGTCCGACAGCCAAGTCGGCGAAATAACGGTTGCCGGCGCGGCGGATTCGAACTCGCCCAACTTCGAGCACGCCATCCACGTGAGAGACAGCCTCGGTGATCTGGGCGCGGACACCGGTGGGTGCGGCGTCAAGAAGGGCGTCAATGGTCCGTCGCGCCAGGCGCCAGCTTACAGAGACGACGACCCCGGCGACGAACAGCGCTGCAATGGGGTCGGCGACGCGGAGCCAATCCAGATGATAGACCCGCCCCATCAGGATCAGCACAAGACCGACGACGACGACGCCCGACGACCAAATGTCGGTGGAGAAGTGCAGCGCGTCGGCTTCGAGAGCCTGGCTCTCGTACTTGGTTGCGATGCGGCCGAGAGCGCGGGAGCGCCAATAGTCCACGGCCATGGAGACCAGCATCACGGCGAAGGCCCAGATCGACGGCTCCACTTCGACGTGCCGGTAGAACAAACGCATAATTGCTTCGTAGATAACCCAGGCGCAAGTCAGCAGCAGCAGAGCGGTTTCAACGAATGCCGAGAAGTTCTCAACTTTACCGTGGCCATATTGATGGTCGGCGTCGGCGGGCTTGTCGGAAACTCCGACAGAGAAATACGTGAGCAAGGCCGCAATCAGATCCAGGGCGGAGTGGGCAGCTTCGGAGAGGATTCCCAGGCTGCCCGTTGTAACGCCGACTACGATTTTGCCCCCGGTGATGAGGACGGAAGCGACAACCGAGTTTCCAGCCACCGCGCGCTTCTCGGCGCGCATGGCGTTTGGGGAGTAGAGGGCCGGCGTCCCGGACATGATGCGATTATCGCCGCTGGCGCAAGATCGCGCCAAGAAAATCAACGTAAACCGAGGTTCTGCGGAAAAGGGCCTCTATGCTACGATGCTAAGTTCGGGTTGTCCAACTTCCTGATGTACCAATCCTGGAGGAGTTTTGTATGCGTAAGAGTTGGTTGGTGTGTGTGCTTTTGGGAACGCTGGCCTGGGGCCAAGCGCTGCCTGCGACGACGCCGTCGAGTCCGGCCCAGTCTCCGGCCGCTGCCAGTAACGCAACACCGCCGCCTGAAGTGCCGGAAAATGCCGTCGTGCTCACCATCAAGGGTGTGTGCCCGGCAGTGCCAAGGACAACGGCAGCATCCAAAACCAGCACCGGCAAGCCCGCCTCGGCTCCTGCCAGGAAACCAGCAGACTGCAAGACCGAGATCACGCGGGCGCAGTTCGAGAAGATTGCCGCCGCGGTTTCGCCGACGCCCACCATCACTCCCCAATTAAAGAGGCAGCTGGAATCCGCGCTTCCCCGGATTATGGCGATGTCGGAAGCGGCGAAAGCGAAGGGGGTCGACAAGACTGCGCGATTCCAGGAGAGGGTGAAGCTGGACAGAATGCAGATTCTGGCGGTAGAACTGCAGCGCACGGTACAGGAGGAAGCAGACAAAGTGCCGGATGCGGCTGTGGACGAGTACTACAAGAAGAATCCCGAAGCCTACCAGCAGTTTTCTCTCGACCGGCTGTTCATCCCGCGCTACAAGCAGGCCGTGCCTGACGAGAAGGATAAAGACGCAAAAGAGCCGGAAAAGCTGACCGAAGAACAGCAGAAGGCTAAGGAAGCCGCGGACAAAGCCAAACGGGAAGAAGGCGAGCAGGAACTGAACAAGTTAGCCGACAGCCTGCGAGAGCGAGCAGCGGCCGGTGAGGATTTTGCCAAGCTGCAGAAGGAAGCGTTCGAAGCGGCCGGCACAAAAGTAGCCAACCCTACAGTAAACTTGCCCAAGGTGCGGCGCACGGGACTACCAGCCGCGCACGCCTCGGTGTTTGACCTGAAGGTGGGCGAAGTATCGGCGGTGATCAGTGACAATGGCGGCCATTACATTTACAAGGCAGTGAGCAAAGACGTCCTACCCCTGGACCAGGTAAAGGATGAAATCCGTAACAAGCTGAAGAGCGAACGCTTGAAGGAGATGATGGACAAGTACACAAACTCTTTCCAAGCCACGCCCAATGAGGCATACTTTGGAGCGGCAGCGCCCGCAGTATCACCGGGGCGTCCAGCCGGGCTGCCGCAGCAGATGCAGCGTCCGCAGATGTCACAGCCTCCGGCACAGTCTCCGGCACAACCGCCACCGCCATCTAACCCGAACTGATGACGAGTACAAAACCTGTCGTCGTGATCACCGGCATTGCGGGAAACCTGGGATCCCGGCTGCTCCCGTTGTTGGCAGAGTTCTCCGTAATTGGAGTAGACCTGCGCCCGCCGGAAACAAGTCTTCAGCTGCAGTTCGAGCGCCTGGACCTGGGCGAGGAATCCTCCACGCGGGTGCTTTACGAGCTCCTGCGCGACACCCATCCCGTATCGGTGATTCATCTTGCATTCGTAATTGATCCCGTGCGTACGGGAGTCCTCGATGTGGAGCGCATGTGGCAAATCAACGTGGCGGGCACGGCCCGTGTGATTGAAGCCGTCACTGAGGTGAATCGCACGGCGGATTCCCCGATCAAGCAGTTTATCTTTCCCAGCAGCGTTTCTGCCTATGGACCCAGCTTGCCGGGGCCGGCGACAGAAGAGTCTCCAATGGCGGCCCATACGCTGCCGTATGCGATCCATAAAAAGCAATCGGACGAGGTCGTGCAGCAGCGTGCGCCGTCACTACGAGGTTGCAGCGTGTATATTCTGCGTCCTCATATCTTCGCCGGCGCCAGTGTCGAAAATTATCTGGTGGGCGCGTTTCGGGGCACGCCGAACGGCAAAAGCTCGCGGGCGGAGAAAATGCGCCGCCAGGGCAGACGGCTTCCCTGCATGCTGCCGCGCGGACAACAGTATCTCGACAACAAAATTCAGTTTGTCCACGTGGACGATATGGCGAAGCTGATTGCGCACATTTTGCACCGGGATCCTGAGCCGCAACGGCTGACCATTTTGAACGTGGCCGGGCGCGGCGAGCCCCTCACCTTCGGACGCTGCATTCAGGTCGCGCAGGCTAAGCTGGTGCGCGTTCCCGGAAAGTGGGCGATGCGCCTGGTGCTGCAATTTCTGTGGAAGAGGCAGATCTCGTCGATTCCGCCCGAGGCACTCCCCTACATGACGGGTGAGTACATTATGAATACGGACCGGCTGCGGAACTTCCTGGGCGCAGAGTACGAGAACGTGATCCGGCACACGATTTCCGGCGCTTTCGCTGACAGTTTCAAGACTACTCCAGCCGCGGCAACCGATCCGAACTAAAACTACTCTAGAGTGGGGACCGTGGAGTGGAGATCTTCCTGCCCAACGGTGGCGCAGACGAGCTAGATCACCGCAGCGCTTGCCCCTGGAGTCGAGCATCCGGAATTATCGCGCGGGCGTGGTCACGTGCCTCCGAGTTGCGAAGCAATGCATCCAGCGACCACTTCCCTGGGCCGTTAATCAAGAGGAAGGCGACCACGAGCGCCTGAGCATATTCGGAACGGACCTCATGTAAAACCGCCCAGATGCCCACCTGCGGCGGAGCAGGAGGCCGCGGCAGGGGTGACGTTCCCAGATAAAGCGAGATCTTGGTGGAGAGCACGGCAACGATCATTTCGACGATAAAAGGGATGGAAATCCAGCGAGTCAGGAATCCGGAGAGCAGCAACAACCCACCGAAGATCTCTAGCAGCGCAACGAAGTCGGCGGTGATGTGAGGGACCGGCATCCCCAGCTTCGTAAAGCGCCCGACTCCCTGGTTCACATAGACAAATTTCAGTATCCCCTCCCACAAGAAAACTCCGCCAGCCATGATCCTTAGAAGCAAGGTGGACTCGGGCCCTTGAGTGGGTGGATGGTTCAGCCAAGAGAAGATAGCTTTCATAGGTTTTCCTTTCGTTCCGCGTATGCTTTTCGGAAGCGCACGCGTTTTAAAGCGTCGCGTATGTTTCCGGCTTGTGCAGTGGATAACGGATCAGGCCAGGTTTTATTCCACGAATATTTTTCGCGGTCGCGGGGAATAAAACCCAGCCTGGCTGGTTTACTCTATGCGGGTGTCCGAAGACCGGCTCAGTGCGGCGTCGTTTGAAGATCTTGCCCTGCCCTTGTTTGATCAGCTCTACAACTTCGCGCGCTGGCTCACGCAGGATACGGCCGAGGCCGAGGATCTGGTGCAGGAGACCTATGCCAAGGCCTTGCGCGGATTTGCCTCATTTCAGGCAGGTACGAATTTTCGAGCGTGGATGTACCGCATTTTGCGGAATTCGTTCCTGAGTTCGCGGACCGGGCTGAAGACCACGGTCGTGCTGGATGAGGAAGACGGCGATGGTATGCCGGTGGAAAGCACCACGCCCGAGAGCCTGCTGATCGAGCAAGCTAATCGTGAACTGGTGCAGCAGGCTCTGGAAGGGCTACCGGTGCCCTTCCGGGAGATATTGCTGCTCTGCGAAGTCGAGGAAATGTCATATCAGGAGATTGCGGAGACACTGGGGATTCCCATCGGGACGGTGATGTCGCGTTTGTCTCGAGCGCGCAAGGCACTGCGCGATGCGCTGCGCGACAGGATCGAAAGAGGGCGGCATGGCGTGTAGGGAGTGGCACGAAAAGCTGGACCGGTATCTTGACGGCGAACTCGCGCCTGGTGAGAACGCCGCTTTGGGCGCTCATCTGCGGGGATGCGCCGAGTGCACCGCTGACATTCTGGAGCGTGTGCAGACGAAACGGTTGGTGCAAAGAGCGGGAAAGCGATATGAGCCTAGCGCGGCTCTTCGCGACAAGATTACGAAGATGGCTGCGGCGAAGTCGCCCGGAGTTTTCAGGCGCTGGCGATTGGTTTTGGTTCCCGCTCTGGTTGTGCTGGTAGCGGCATTCTTTCTGGATGGATACCTGGTACGCGAGCGCGCGGCGCGGCTACGCGTCTACAGCGAGTTAGCCGACCTGCACGTCTCTACCCTGGCCAGCGCGACGCCGGTCGATGTAGTTTCCACGGATCGTCACACGGTGAAGCCGTGGTTTCAGGGGAAGATTCCGTTCACCTTCAATCTGCCCGAGTTGACGGGATCGGAGTTCACTTTGCTGGGAGGGCGGGTTGAGTATCTCGAACAAGCCGCCGGAGCACATTTGATTTATCAAGTCCGGAAGCACGAGATTTCGGTTTTCATTTTCCCCGAACGTGATTCGGAAACTCGGAGCCTTCCGTCGGGGGCCGCAAACGCAGCATCCTTCAACTCGGAGACGTGGGCGCAAAATGACCTGCGCTATTTTGTGATCGGGGACGCTTCTCCCGCGGATATTCAGGCGCTGAGTAGGTTGTTGCGGGATGCCCGCTAGCCGATCGATTCGTCACTTCGTCATTGGTCACTTTCGGCCCCGGTAAAGGCCTGCAATGCCGAAAGTGTAGGGCGTCCAACTCGCCTCGCGGAAGCCGGCGAAGCGCATGCGAGCGAGCATCTCCTGCGGCTCGGGGAAGCGCTCGACAGAGTTTGGGAGATAGGCGTAGGGCCCGCGAACACCGGAAAGCATGGTGCCGACGCGCGGCAGAACCTGTTTGAAGTAGAGCCGGTAAAAACGGCCGATAACTCCTTTGGGCTCGCTGAAGTCGAGGATTCCGCACTCCCCTTCGGGTCGCAGGACGCGCACGATCTCGCGCAGCCCGCCATCGTAGTCCACAAGATTGCGGAAGCCGAAGGCTGAGGTCACGAGGCTGAAGTGTTTGTCGGGAAACGGAAGGCAAAGGGCGTCGGCTTCGATCCAATAAGGTGCGGGCGACTTTCCGGTCGGTGAGATTTTGTCGAGAGCCTTCGAGCGGGCGCGCTCCAGCATAGCGTGGGAAAAGTCAGCGCCAAAAACCTGGGGACCGTCGTTCCCTCCCTGCTCGCGCAGGGCGAAAGTCATATCCCCAGTACCGCAGCACAAATCCAGAACCGGTGAGTCAGGCTGGGCAAGGATTTGTGCGAACGAGCGCGCCGTGCGGCGCCACCACAAGCGATCGACGTTAAGCGATAACACATGATTGAGCAAGTCATAGCGCGGAGCGATCGAGGTGAACATGTCGCGCACCGCACGCGCCGCGGAAGGGGCGTCACGGGCGCCCTCCGGAGCGGCACCGACTACGAGTTTGCGAGCTTCAGACACTTGTGGAATTGTAGATTGATGATTGTTGATTGTTGATTGATGATTGATGATTAAGATCTCTCTGATGTCAAATCCAGCCGCTCTTCAATCAGCAATCGGCAATCAACAATCAGCAATTAGAAATGTCACTTTCCCCCACCGCCGCGAGACAGGCGGCGCAATTCTTCCACGGCAGCGATCACCACGCTGTCCGGCACGTCGGAGGCGATTTCGACCTTTCCAATCTCCCGCGGCAGCACGAAATGCACGACCCCACCTTGCGTTTTCTTGTCGGCCTGCAGGCGCGCAAGAATCTTGCGGGCGCTCACTTTGAGTTCTGGCAAGGGGCCCAGGCTGAGTACTGCGTCAGTGATGCGGCCGGCGGTCACACTGTCCGCGCGCCCCACCGCGAGAGCAATATTGGTTGCGGCGATCAGACCCCAGGCGACGGCCTCGCCGTGAAGCAAGGTGCGATAACCGGTTTCCGCTTCGAGTGCGTGCCCGATGGTGTGACCGAGGTTGAGTACGCGGCGCAGGCCGCCTTCGCGTTCGTCGGCCGAGACAACTTCGGCTTTCAGTTTCACAGACTGAGCGATGAGACCTTCGAGCTCCACCGGATCACGCTTCAGGATTTGAGCTCGCTTCTGTTCGAACCGCAGAAACAGATCAAGGTCTCCAATAATCCCGCACTTAAGCGCTTCGTAGAGACCTGCGCGAAACTCGCGGGTTGGCAGCGTGCGGAGGACCTCAGGATCAATCAGAACAACTCGGGGATGATGGAAAGTTCCGAGCAGGTTCTTCCCTGCCCCAAGGTTCACCGCGGTCTTGCCTCCGACCGATGCGTCTACCTGGGCGAGAACTGTGGTTGGAATCTGCACCAGCTCAACACCGCGCATGTAAAGCGAGGCCAGCAGCCCGGTGACGTCCCCAACAACTCCGCCGCCAAGGGCGATCAGAACGGCTCTGCGGTCCGCACCCAGCCGGGACAATCTCTCCGCCATGGCTTCGATCGTGCGTAGCTTCTTGGCGGGCTCTCCGTCGGGCATCTGGATGACCTGAGGCTTGAAGCCTGCTGAATTCAGAGAGCGAACCAGCTTTGGGCCCCAGCGCCGGCGCACCGGCGGAACCGTGACCACAAACACTCCGCTGGCTTGAGGCAGCAACTCTGCCAGCAAAGATCCGGCCCGCGCCAGCAAGCCGTTTTCAATTCGCGCCTGATAAGTGCGCGGCGGGACATGGAAGGTGACTTGCGCCATGGATTTCCATAATAGCCTATGGGCAGTGAGGCTCTGAATGCAGACTCGGTGGTCGAGGGTGACTCTTCCTTGTTGCGTATCTGAAACTATTCTTCCTTCTTTGCCGGATACGCTACCGACGCGATCACCGACACGGTCAGAACTCCTGCTATTGCCGCGAGCGTCACAAGCGTTGGTATTGGAAAGTGATCTGCCGCGACCATCTTCAGCCCCACCAGAATCAACACCACCGCCAGCCCGTAATGAAGGAAGCGGAAGATTTTCATCAATCCCGAGACCGCGAAATACATCGAACGCAACCCGAGGATGGCGAAGACGTTCGAGGTGTAAACGATGAATGCGTTTAGGGTGACAGCCAGGACGGCCGGGACTGAGTCGACGGCGAACAGCACGTCCGTGGTTTCGATTATCACCAGGACCACCAACAACGGCGTGGCGTAAAGCCCCGGACTCCCTTTCCATCCCCGGACAAAGAAGTGACCATCCTGGTAGCCATCCGTCACCGGCATCCAGCGGCGGAGAACGCGCACTGCCGGGTTAGATCCCGGATCGATTTGATGTTCCCCGGTAAACCCCAGGCGGATGCCGCTGTAGATCAGCAGCGCGCCAAGGACGTAGAGAATCCAATGGAAGCGGTGGACCAGGCCGACTCCGGCAAGAATGAAGAAACCGCGCATCAGGAGCGCACCGAGAATTCCCCAAAACAGCACGCGATGCTGGTGCTGCTCGGGTACCGAGAAATAGCGGAAGATGACGAGGAAGATGAAGAGGTTATCTACACTAAGAGAGAGTTCAAGAACGTAGCCGGTAACAAATTCAAGAGCAACCTGGCGCCCCTGCCAGAAGAACACCAGTCCCGCGAAGGCAAGAGCAAGCACGGCCCATAGGGCGCTCCAGGCGAGCGCCTCGCGCGAACGCACAACGCGGCCGCTGCGATGGAAAACGAGCAGGTCCAGCAGCAGCATGCCCAGCGCGAAGAGGTTGAAGAGAATCCAGAAGTAGAGCAATGGAGTCAGTGACGGAACCTGGAATTGTTGATTGATGATTGATGATTGAAAACCGTTCAGCTTTTCAATCATCAATCAGCAATCAACAATCAACAATCAACAATCAGCAATGCTCTTACTTCTGCCGGCCCAGGCGTCCACTCTCCCAGGCATCCCACATGCCAGAGGACTTCAGCATTTCATCGCCATGGGTTTCGCGCAGGCTCTGCTCGATCTGCGATCGGGTAAAGCGCGGTCCGATCTTTTCTGGAAGGTTGGCCAGCGCGAAGCTGAACTCGGCAGCTTCGGCTACGTTTTTCTTCAGCTGGACGAAGTCAACCTTGTCATAGGTGTCGGAGACGGCGTGGTAGTTCTCCATATAGTTGGCCTCTTCCTGATCGGCGACAAACGTCGGAACGCCTTCCAGCATGAAATCGAAATGATCGGTGCCTGATTCCATGTCGGTCTTCACCGTGGTCAGTCCGAACTGTTGCAGCGGAGCGGTGAGGCGCTTGGCCGTATCGAGAACATCGTTGCGCCCACCGTCGGAGAAACCGGTCGTTTTGCCCGTGCCGGAATCGTAGATGATGACTCCCGCAGCCTTGTCGAGCTCAGGCCGGTGCGCGATGGCATAAGCTCGCGAGCCGAGCAAGCCTTCCTCTTCGCCGGAGAAAAGAATGAACCGGATGGAGCGGCGCGGCTTCAATCCAGACGCTTTGATCGCACGGAGCGCGTCCACTACCAGCGCGGCGTTGCAGCCGTTGTCGAGCGCGCCGGTGCCGAGCTCCCAGGAATCGAGATGCGCGCCGAGAATGACGAATTCGTCGGGCTTTTCGCTGCCTTTTATTTCCGCGATCACGTTTGCGGATTTGATCGGCCCGCCAATATTGTTGGGAATGCTGAGATCAACCCACACTGGATGCCCCGAGGCCAGCAGTCGGCCGATACGCTCGCCATCTTCCCGCGCTACCAGCACCTGCGGAATGCGGTCGATTTCTCCCTCGGCGGAATTCGTGTGCCGGTAGAGGATGTCATGCTCTCGTGTGGCGATGAATGCGATCGCCTTGGCTTTACCTTTCACGGCCGCATCGATCACCGGGGGAGCCTTTGAATACTCGGCAAATAGATCGTCCCACGTCTTGAGCACCACCGAATGGACCAATAAGACTTTGCCGGAGATGTCCCCGGCTTTGGCGAAGTCGGCAGGAGTGCCACTGCCCACGTCGACCACGGGCACATGCTTCGCCGGAGCGAGCGCGGGCGCCCATGCCACCGACACCGCATGCGCGCGGAAAATCGTGGGAAGCAGGCCGCCTACCTTGGCATCGCCGACTTCGTAGAACGCGTTCACCGTCATTTCGGTCGCGCCCTCAGACCAGGAGTTCGGGATCACGAAGCCTTCGGCATGAACGCTGTCGGCTCCGGCCACCGTAAGAGCTTTTACTCCCCATTCGACCGCATGTTGCATGGCGGGGGTGCCGGGCACGCGGCCGCCGATTTCATCGGTGAGATGGTGCAAGTTATTTTCAAGCGGAGAGGGTTGAAGAGCGGCCTCAATGATGCGGGCCGCGTCGTCGGTCTCGCTGGGAGGGGTTGCGGCAAAGCAGATGGCGCTCAGCACGAAACTCAACCACAAGACTTTCAGCATTCGCATATCGGGTGCATTAGAAATGAAACCACGGAAAAGAGCAAAAGCCTTTAACGCAAAGCTCATTTAGGCGGCAACAAATCCATCTTGTCGAGGATGCGGACTGTCTCCAGCATGGTCACGCCGACAATTTCCAGGCTCTTGGGACTGAGCTTGTCGACGGTGTCTTGCGTCGTGTGCCAGAAAACATCGTTGTAGCCGTAGTCGAAGTCAATGAAGTCCGCACAGGCGACGCCCTGCTTCACAAATGGGATGTGATCGTCGTCCACCGGCATGGTCCGAGCGAAGAAATGCGACTGATAGCCAACCCGGGTAGCGGCCTCGTAGACGACGTCCTCGAGCCACGGCGTCGAGTTCGAATCGCGCTCAATATTCAGATCGGCATCTCCAATCATATCCGCCAGCAGGAATGCCTTGATTTTCTTCAGGGTTCCGTCGGCCTCCCATTTATCTTTCAGATGGCGAATGCCATACAAGCTGTCGTCGAGAAACGGGACTTCCTTGTCGGACTTTATCGCTTCTTCGGCGTCGTCCCACACCAGCCAGATGCTGTAGCCGTCGCGAGGTTTGCCGCGGAGCTGATTCGCGAATTCCAGCAGCAGCGCGCTGGAGGAACCGCCATCATTCGCTCCTACGAAAGATGTCTTCCGGAGCGGGTAATTCGTATCGTAATGGCTGGCAATGACAATGATGCCATCCTTCGTTCCGGGAAACTTGGCGACGATGTTGTGGACTGGAAACTTGCCTTCAGGCGTGTCGGCAGTGAACGAGTCGTCCTCGACCTCGTCGCCCCTGAGGTGAGCGAGGAGATAGTCTTCGACCTTCTTATGATTGGCGCTGCCAAGAGGCCGCGGACCGAAAGCCACGATCTCTTTCACGTATTGGAAAGCACGAGCAGAATCGATCGCCGGCGGCGGACTGCTGTCCGGTGGAAGTGAAAGCTTAGGGTGCGTCGTCTCGGAGGCAGGATCCGGGGCCGCGGCCTGCGCTCCCACCTCACTGGAGTTCTTATTCTGGTCGCAGCTAACTACGCTGACTGCGAACGAAAGGAACAAGAGCGGAAGAAAAGTTATCCTCATCAATCTCAATGCAACCTCATCCAAGCCCGGAATCGACTCTCAGACTAAACCGTTTCCAGTTTGAAATCGTGCCTCAAAGCCACTTGTCATCCCGAGCGAAGCGAGGGACCTTGGTTTTTGCCGGCGCCATCGAAGTTGCCGTCGCGGGCAAACACCAGGATCCCTCGCTTCGCTCGGGATGACAGCTCTCTCTGGGTGACAGCTCTCCCGGAATGACAACACGCCAATCTCCATCAGCTCCCTTGTTTTTCCGCCCGCGCCCGCCGCTGCTTGGGATGGACAAGCCACGCGATGCCGATGCTGATCCCATACAGGGCGACCATAGGAGCAGCAAAGATGAACATGCTCATGATGTCGGGAGTCGGCGTAACAACGGCAGCGACCACGAAAATGAGCAGAATTGCGTAACGGAAGTTCTTCCACATGAAGCCGGCACTGATGATGCCCATCAACGCCAGAAAAAAGATAAGAATCGGCATCTCGAAGATCAATCCCATGCCGAGGATGATGCTCATAAACAGCGAGGTGTATTCGGAGATGGTGATCATGGGTTGGAATTGATTTCCGAACCCGATCAGAAATTCCAGGGCCCGGGGATAAACAATCCTGTAGCCGAAATAGCCTCCCGTCGAAAACAAAGCAATCGTCGAAGCCATGAACGGCATTACGTAGCGCTTTTCATTGCGGTATAGACCGGGCGAGATAAACATCCAAACCTGATAAAGCACAAAGGGCGAAGTAAGGAACAGGCCAGCCAGAGCGGAAATCTTCAAGTAAAGGTTGAAGGGGTCCACGGGATTCAGATAGACCAGCTTCTCCGCCAAACCGTGAGATCTTAGCGCGTCCACAATTGGCTTCTGCATGACCGCGTAGATTTTCTCCCGAAAACCCCAGCAGGCGAAGAATCCCACAGCCACCGCTGCAATGGAATAAACCAGGCGGCGGCGCAGCTCCTCGAGGTGATCGAGAAATCCCATGGTTGGCATGGAGTCGCGCTTGGGCTCGTCGCCCGAACCCTCGGTCGCGGTCTCAAACATGCGATTCCTGCGAGGTCGGGGGCGCACTGGGCTCCACGACGGTCTCCTCCAGAACCGCGGAACTCGGCGAGGCAGGCGGATTCGGACCGGCTAACGTGGCTTGGTCTGAGATTACCTCACGTGCAGCCGCATCCACGCTGATGGGCGGCTCAATCTCACCCGTGACGGTCTGGCCTGCAGTGTTCGAAGTCAGGCTGGCTACGGTACCCTGCGGCGGCAAGCTGGGCGGTAGTATCGTCGGCGTCTTCTCGGTCCGCGCTTTCTCGGTTTCCAGGTGAGCGATTTCAGTTTCGATTTGCGACTTGAATTCATTCGAAGCACGCCGGAGTTCAGCCAGAAGCCGTCCGGCTTGACGAGCCATCTCCGGCAACTTCTTCGGCCCAAAGAGAATCAGGGCCAGGAAGAACAGGAAGACAGTGTCAGAAAAACTCATGGCCTCATCATAATGCGGCGAGACGAAGGCGGCAACGCGGCATCGAAATGCCCAGCTGTTTTACGTATTCGGCGAGCGCCGTTCCGCCGGACGCCGTTTTGCCCGACTATGCACAGCTCCTCCACTGGCTTACCATAGTCGGCCATGCAGCTTTGGTTTGCCCGTGGGAGTGAAGTCAGCATTCGCGAGCAGCTTGTGACCCAGGTCGTATTGGGCATTCTGGGCGACGACCTTGCTCCTGGCCAGCGCTTGCCCAGCACGCGCGAACTGGCGCGGCGCTTTCACCTGCATCCCAACACGGTGAGCGCCGGCTACCGGCAACTGGCGCGCGATCGCTGGGTTGAATACCGGCGCGGGAGCGGCGTTTTTGTGCGCGCCAGCAAGCCTGACATGTCAGACTCGTCCGCGCTCGCACTGGATCAGATGATAGCCTTCCTTTTCCGCTCCGCGCGCCAACAAAGCATCCCTCTGCCGGCTCTGCGCTCACGTCTCCGCCAGTGGCTGGAATTGCAGCCTCCCGATCATTTTCTGCTGATCGAACCGGACGAAGAACTCCGCCGAATCGTAACGGCAGAGATTCAGCAGGCAGTCAGCCTGCCGATTCAGAGCTGCGGATTGCAGGATTGCTCAAACGCACTGGAGGGCAGCATTCCGGTGGCGCTCCCGAACCGCTTGACGGCCGTCCGGCAAGCTCTGCCCGACGGCACCGAACTACTCACCCTTCGCTTTCGCTCGGTAGTGTCCTCTTTAGGACACTGGCTGCCGGCTCCCTCGGGCGCTCTGGTCGGCATTGCATCGAGGTGGCCGGATTTCCTGAAGCTGGCGCGCACCATGCTGAATGCCGCGGGCTTCGCTCCTGACAGCCTGATGTTCCGGGACGCCCGGAAACCGAACTGGAAGCGGGGATTGAAACAGACCGCCGCCGTGGTCTGCGATTCGGTCACAGCCAAAGAACTGCCCGCGGGTTGCCGAGCAATTCCCTTCTCTTTGCTGGCGGAGTCGTCGATTGACGAACTGCGGAAGTATGCAGAGTTCATCCAACAACCCCTCGAATCGTTGTGACACTCCCGAAACTGTCCCAAGACCGCCAGCGCAACCGTGCCGTGACCGCTACTCTGCGCTCATGAAACCCACAAAGCACATTCACCTCCTGCTGGCGTCGCTTCTGGTGGCGTCGGTCGCATTTGCTCAAACCAAACAAGCCGCAGACAGTGCACCAGAAGAGGAAGCAATCTCGGCGGCGCGGAGTCAGTACGCTCAGGCCGCAAGCGTCTCCTCCAATGCCGACAACAAAACACTTGCACAGTTTCCTCGAGGCGGACCGGAACGCCCATTTCCACCTCGCGGCAGATATTCCAGGGAAAGATACGAGACTCCATGGATGGATCACGGAGGCGCCGGTCCCATTCTGATTGGAGCTGCAATCGGATTCGCCGTCGGGGCCGCTCTCGGAGCCAGTCAAAGCGCTCACAACGGAACTCCAGTGAGCGGCGGCATCATCTTCGGAGGTGGAATCCTGGGCTTTTTGGGCGGTTGCGTCGGCAAGGCCGTCAGCACGTTTCCCGGCGGGCACTATTCGTCTGCGCACCGCAGAAGACCGCATCGACCATCCTCGCCCGAGGACGATGAAGAGAGCAATCTCGGTTCGCATCCCAAGGCCAGGGAAGGTTACGCAGAGGCGGAGGCGTCAGCATCGCCCAACCGTCATCATGAGTCTTTGAGCCGCGAGTCACTGGTGGGAATGACCCCATAGACACGTTCAGCGGGGTATTCCCGTCGTCTGGGACAAGAAACCTGCCGCTTGGTCCCACATTTGCAACTGTTGAGGAACCTTATCTGCTCGCCGCCGCATCTGACTGTAAAGGCGGCCCGCGGCGGTAGTTACCTTGGTGACTATCCCGTTCCGGAGCCGTCTAATGTGGTGTTATACTTCGTATATTCAGCGCGGTGGCTGGGTCGGTCGACAACCCTTAACCGAAGGAAAATTCAAGATGGCACGTAGTTCTCGCCGCTCACTCTTCCTGGTAGTTTTCTTTCTTGTTGCCTGCGGCTTTCTGGGAATTGTTTTCGCCCAGCGCACGGGACAGCAGTCGTCGCTCTCCGGCGACTCTGACGTCAAAGACAGCCTGAAACAGTTCACCGACGTCTACGCTATCGTCGAAGAGAACTACGCAGAGCCAGTCAACCCGGACAAGGCCATTTATAACGGGGCCATCCCGGGGATGCTGCACGCGCTCGACCCGCATTCGAATTTCTTCGATCCCAAGTCTTACGCGCTGATGCGCGAGGATCAGCGCGGCAAGTACTACGGCGTGGGCATGACGGTTGGTCCGCGCAACAACAAAGTCATCGTGATCTTCCCCTTCACGGGCACGCCCGCTTACAAGGCCGGCATTCATCCCGGCGACGTGATCATCGCGGTTGATGGTAAGTCCACCGACAATATGAGCACGGGCGACGTCGCCGATTTGCTTAAAGGACCCAAGGGAACCACGGTCCACATCAGCATTTCGCGCGAGGGCGTGGAAAAGCCGATGGAGTTCACCCTGGTGCGCGACGAGATTCCGCGTTACAGCGTGGATGTGCACTTCCTGATTCGGCCTGGAATCGGTTACCTGCATGTGACCGGCTTCAACGAGACCACGGAAGAAGAGGTCTCAAGAGCCCTTGATGAGTTTGGCGATCTTAAGGGCCTGATTCTGGATCTCCGGGGAAATCCCGGCGGGCTGCTGAGCGAAGGCGTGGGCGTAGCCGACAAGTTCCTTAAGAAAGGTCAGCTCATCGTTTCTCACCACGGCCGCGCTTCCGCGGAAAAGCGTTATGTGGCGCAGCATGGAAACGGAGGCAAGGATTATCCGCTGGTAGTGCTGGTAAACCGCTTGACCGCGTCTGCGGCAGAGATTGTTTCCGGTGCCATTCAGGATCACGACCGGGGTTTGATCGCGGGTGAAGTCACCTTTGGCAAGGGCTTGGTCCAGACCGTGTATCCCCTGTCGGAAAATACGGGACTGGCTCTCACCACAGCGCACTACTACACGCCCAGCGGACGGCTGATCCAGCGCGACTACAGCAACATTTCGCTCTACGATTATTACTATAACCGCGAAACCGATTCCGGCAGCAACGCCAATCGCGAAGTAAAGCTGACGGATAGCGGCCGCACGGTCTACGGTGGCGGCGGCATCACGCCCGATGTTGTGATCCCTCCGCTCAAGAGCAACCACTTTCAAGACACATTGTTACAGCACTACGCTTTTTTCAATTTCGCCAAGCACTATGTCGTGACTCATCATCCAGCGAAGAATCTCGAAGTCGACGATATTATGCTGCAGGACTTCCGCAAGTCGCTCGACGAAGGCGATATTCCCTACACCCAGGCGGATCTCGTCGATAACAACGATTGGATCAAGTCCAATATTAAGGCCGAAATCCTGGTGGATGCCTATGGTCAGGATGAGGGCTTGAAGGTGCGCGCGGAATCGGATCCGGAAGTGGTGAAAGCACTCGACCTGCTTCCGCAAGCCAAGGCGCTCGCCGATAGTGCCAGGCGCATCGTGGCCGAGCACAACGGAGCGGGAGCATTCAACCGCTAGGATGGAAAGATGTAAAGATGCGAAGATTTCCTCGAGGCCCGGACAGGTTCCGGGCCTTTGTTCTTGGTCAGTGACGAACGGTTACTCCCTCGCGCGGTCTTCATTGACTTCGGTATCGACCTATGTGAAAATCCGCGTCAGAAGGCCATCTAGCCCATTTTGCGTGGCTTTTCGAGACCCTTATCAGGACCAGGAGCAGCCCATTTTCAGCGCGCATAGTCGAAACTGGCAGGACGTGGAACTCTTGCAATCACCTAGGCACATCGCGGTGGGAAAACGGCGCTCCCGAGGCGAATTGGGGACAGTTTGAAGGCAGTCGTGCTTGGACTGGCGGTCGCGCTGGCGCTGATTGCCGGGTGGACGGATTGGCACACCCGCCGGATCCCAAACTGGCTCACGGTGCCGGGCTTCCTGGTTGGAGTTTCCGTGAATGTGCTGGCCAACGGATGGGCCGGGTTGAAAACTTCCCTGCTGGGCGCGGGATTGGGACTGTTACTGCTATTGCCCTTCGTATTTCTGCGCAGCCTCGGCGCCGGCGACTGGAAGCTGGCCGGAGCCTTGGGAGCATTCGTGGGTTGGGAAGGGCTGGTAGATCTGCTCATGGGTTCGGTCTTTGTGGCCGGAATCATGGCCTTGGCATTGGTGATTTACAAGCGGCGATTCAAGGAAACGATGCGCAACATCGGGGGGCTGCTGGCGTCGATTGTGACGTTTCATAAGCCAGGTGCGGAAGTTTCGCTGGATAATCCGCAATCGCTCAAGGTTCCTTATGGCGTAGCATTAGCCTTGACCACTTTGCTTTTCAGCATCGGCAAGATGTGGGGAGCACGATGATGACAAAGAAGCCGGGATCGACATTGCGTAGCTTATTGCGGAGCACGCGCGGTTCCGAGATCGCGGAAAGCGCCGTGATCCTGCCCCTGCTCTTCATGATGGTGATGGGCATCTTCTGGTTTGGACAAGCTTTCCGCATCTACGGCACCATCACCCACGCCGCGCGGGAAGGCGCGCGCGCCGCTGTCGCCCCGGCCTGCGCCACGTGCGCGGCAGCTACACCGGCACAAAACGCCGTGACCGCCGTCGACAACGCACTGGCTGCGGCGAAGCTTGATCTTAACCAGGTACAGAAGCCGGCAACGGACCCGGTTTTATACGCTTGCCAGGCTAGCTCCCCTTGCGGCGCCGCGGTTCCGTGCACCTACGTTGGTGCGAGCAAAGTCTGCGTTCAGTCGAACGTCCAATTGTCGTCCTGCACCCAGACTCCGACCGGCGCGGCAACCTGCGGAACATCAGTCAGCTTCGGCTACAAGTATCCTTACCACTTCACCATACCCGGCACAACGCTGGACCTGGGGAACATCTCCCTCCCAGCCCAGGCGCAAATGCGAGCGGAGACGCAGTGACAGTTATGCGCACTCTTCAGCTATCGCCGCGATGGATGACCAGGTTGTTGCGGCGTGGCCGGGACGATCGCGCTGCGCAGATCGTCGAGTTCGCGCTTTCCATGCCGCTGTTGGTGGTCTTCGTGGTGGGGATTTTTGACTTCGGCGGAGCGCTTACCCTCAAGCAAAAATTAACCAACGCAGCGCGCGAAGGCGCACGCGTGGCTGCTGCCGATCCCGCCAACGATCTCGGCAACTCATCCACCGTACCTGTCTCGGTCGCCGACGCATTCTATGTCGTGCATGACTATCTGGTATCCGAGAAGATCAACGACTGCGGAATCACCATCCCCGCAGCCGCCGCTGGCCTCGCATGGAGTTCCACCGCTGCGGGCGCCGGATGTCCCGCCCCAGGGATCAAGTTCATAATCAACCGCGGGTACTATGCCCCTCAAACGGGCGCGTCCCTGGCCCCTGCCACCTGTACCCCGCCGCAGGCGCCGGCCACCCAGACCGAACTCATAGGAACCTGTGTCACCATTCAATACGCCTATAAATGGAAATTCAACAGCGTGATTACGCTTCTGGTGCCGAGCGCAACCTACGCGAGCGTCACTTCGATCACGACCACGGCGACTGCATTCAACCAGAATTGAGAAACTGCATATGCTGCCACCTCTGATCGAACGCCCGCTGGTCGGACACGGACGACTAAGAGCCGAGAACCGAAGGCGCGAGCGTGGCGTCACGATCGCTCTGGTGGCCGTGGCCATCGTCGCCATGATCGCGATGGCGGGCTTGTCGATTGATGTGGGCACGCTGTATCAGGCCAGCGCCGAGGCCCAGCGGGTCGCGGATGCAGCCGCTCTCGCTGCCGCGCAGACAATCTCCGCTTCGGGCATCACCGGGGCTGGAACCCCGGGCAACGACACTGCCAGCTGGGAGCTGGTTTGCGGAGGCGGAACCAGCCTCGCAACCGAAGCCGCAGTCTCAGTGGCTCAGCAAAACACTATCGGTGGCATTGCCGTGCCGAGCGGTTCAATCACAGTCAACTACTCCGTCGGGAATCCTGCCGGCACGGCCAATGCGGATTGCTCCACTTTCGGTGGGGGTTTCGGAGTGAACCCAGTGGTCACTGTGACGGTCAGGCAAACTGGCCTGCCGACATATTTTGCGCGCATCTGGGGCCGAACCGGTAACACAGTCGGCGCTACCGCTTCCGCCGAGGTTTTCAATCCTTCGAGTTCCAATACCTACACTGCAGGCGGCGACGTGGTGCCAGTTGAGCCGCGGTGCGTGAAGCCCTTGCTGATACCGAATTACGATCCATTGAATCCCAACGCCTGCACACCCGCATCGTGCCAGCCCTTTGTCACTACGGCTAACGGATCTATCTTCGATCAAGGAATTCTCTACCAGGGCGCCGGTGTGATCGGGGAGACATTCTGGCTGATGCCGGACTGCCGTCACGCAGGAGCGAACTGCACTCTGCGCAGCACGCCGCCGCAGCCAAATCTGAACCCCGGAGCAAGCCCGCGCATTCCGCCTTTGCCTAACCTCGATTACCTTCCCGGCCAAACCTCGAATTCCTCCGCAGCAGTCCCCGCGTGCGCCTCCGGCAGTGACAATTATGAGCAAGCCATCGCGGGCTGCGACCAGCAGACCGTATACCAGTGCGGCGTCCAACTCGCCAATAATGTCGACTTGAGCGAGAATCCGGCGGCTGGCGACTCCACGGATGGTGCGCAGTGTCTGATCCACCAAGCCGCCCAAAACAACGACACCCTGACGGCCCTTGGCCAGGATGTCCTTCAGCCCCAGTGGGCAAAGCCGCCAAGCTATCCATTTCAGATTCAGGCCGGAACGAGCAATCCGATCACCGTACTACAGGGAAGCCAGGTCACTACCAGCACCTCGATCGTCTCCCTGCCGATTTACGACAGCACTGTCGCAACCTTTCAGCCTGGCGGTGTCACCCCCGTCACTGTCATCGGATTTCTCCAGGTCTTCATCAACTATGTCGACGGCAACGGCAACATGAACGTGACGGTAATCAACGTTGCCGGCTGCGGAAACGGGCAGGCCACTACTGTTAGCCCCAACCCTGTTTTTGGAACTTCTCCCGTGCCCGTCCGCCTGATCACGCCGCCGTAGCCTGAACCCGCCTCAGTGCGCGCAATCCGACACGCCGAAATAATCGGGCTAAATCAATAATCAACAATCATTAATCAACAATCAGCAATCAGCAATCAACCACGGGAAGCAAATCCAGAGAACTCGGCTACTGCTGAGGAACGTCGGTATTAGGGGGGATCCTAGTCTCAGGAGAAGGACTGCCATCGGCCGGCGGATTGGGGATCGCAACGTGCCGCCCTGGCCCGACTGGCGTTCCGATAGCGGCCTGGGCGTCGGGATCGTCGGTACTCTCCGTATTATCGGCCAAGGGCTGGTCCATCGGCCTCAGTGCCGGCATTGGTGTATCCGGGCGCGAGGTGAGAATAACCCGGTTCAGGGCGTTGGGATCAGTTGACGAACCAAGAATCAGGAAATTGAATTGCGAACCATTCAGCAGTTGAGCCAGAGCCTCCCGCGCCGGAGCCGGGCCGATGTCGGCTACAACCTTCTCCTGTTCCGCACCCGCCGGAATCGCAATATCTGCCCCGGTGCGCTTTTGCACCGCGGAGAGAACCTCGGACAAACTAGCCTTGTTGGAACTGATCGACAACAGTCCGCCCTGGAAGGAAACCTGCAACGGCGGCTGCACTACAGCTGGTGCCGGAGCTGGAGACGCACCGGAAACTTTCACTCCACCGGCGCGATAACTTGTATTCACCAGAACCGGCCCGGACGCAGAGTTTGACCCGGCCGTTTCCGTCACTGCATTTCCTCCCACCTTCACAATCACAGTTCTTCCCGAGGGAAAAACCTGGTAAGGCTGCGGACCATTCAAATCAATCACAACCCGCGTGACCGGCGGATTCGATGAAAACAAGCCCACGCGCAGGCTTCTTACTTCTCCGCGATTTACCGCCTGGTTGCGTAGCTGAGCGCCGGGAACGGCGTTGACGAAATCTACCACCAGGCGATCGGGGCCGGTTATAAGGTTGGTCTGTGGGACCATGCGGTCGCTGGTCTCGATTTCGATCTCGACTTGCTTTCGGGTATCAAGCACTTGCACCCGGCGAATCGATGAGACGGCTTGAGCCTGGCACGTGACGGAGGTGGGAAAGAATGCTGCCACCGATAGCAGCAAAACGGCAGCGGCTCTGGGGGAAGAGGCCATAAATACCTTAATTTTGTTGGCGGTGCGCTAGAGCAATACTAGCAGCCTTTGGAAGCGGAAATCCTTACGAAGGGATTACAACCTTGGGTCGTGCCCAAACTGGCACTCATCGCCGTTAGCAGATCGAGCACGAAATAGTTCGCCTGGCATAATGTCATCCTGAGCGGAGCCGTTCTTCAGGCCCAATGTCATCCTGAGCGAAGCCGTTTTTCAGGCCCAATGTCATCCTGAGCGGAGCCGTTTTTCAGGCGTAGCGAAGGATCTCCCCCTCCACCGGCCCAGCGCGTAAGCTAAACTGCTGGCTATCAAAGCGCGGATTGAAGGTTCCCATGCCATCGCCCACTGAAAACACCTCGCAATCCATGAACCACGCCCCAGCGGATCTAGATCCGCACCGGGACCTCCCCGAGGGATTCGTAGATTTCCTGGCGCCGCTGCACCAACAATTCACCCCCCGGCAACAAAAGCTCGTCGCGAAACGCGCCGAGGTGTTGCAGTCATCGCATCAGGGAAAGCCGCCAAACTATTTGCCGGCGTCGCCGGCAACCACCTCCGACTGGAGGATCGAGCTGCCCGACTGGTGCGCCGATCAGCGCAATCAGATGACCGGTCCGGCCGACGACGGCGAGTTGACCGTAAAACTGCTGAACTCCGGTTCTCCCGCCGTCATGCTCGACCTGGAAGATTCCATGGCGAACAGTTGGGATCGAACTTTGATCGGCGTCAAGAACGTCATCGCCGCCTACAAGTATGAACTCAGCTATGACGACAAGAAGCGCCAGAAGAAAGTCACCGTTCAACGCTCGAAGACGGTCACATGGGTGCGTCCCCGCGGTCTCCACCTCAGTCAGGGTGGAGTGATCAAGAACGAGATCATGTCCGCTTCCCTGTTCGACCTGGCTTTGATCTGGTACCAGATCGACCCAGCATCGTTGCCGCATAACTTCTCCGTCTATATCCCCAAGAGCGAGTCTGCTGAGGAAGCCTTCTGGTGGCGCGATCTGTTCCAGGCTCTTGCCAGACATAAAGACTTGCCGCTCGACTACATCAAATGTATGGCGCTGGTGGAGTCTCACCCGCTGGCTTATCAGATGGAGGAATTCCTTTTCAACCTTCGCGAACACTGCCTCGGATTGAACCTGGGCCGTTGGGATTACATGGCCTCGCTGATCCATTTCATGATCGAGAACCCCGACTGGATCTTGCCGGATCGCAACACCATTCCGCACGACGTAGCTTTCTTTCAGAACTTCCGCACACTGATGCCGGAGGTTTGCCACAAGCACGGCGCTCTCGCCATCGGCGGAATGACCGCGCTCTTTCCCAGCCGCACAGACCCGGAATTGAACGAGCGCGCGCTCAAGGCTCTCAAGCAGGACAAGAAGAACGAAGCCGACTGCCTGATGGATGGAGCGTGGACCGGTCATCCCGATCAGAACGAAATCGCAGTAGCCCAGTTTCCCTGTCCCAATCAGATTGCGAAGCGGCCCAGGCTGCCGAGCGAGCATCCCGACCTCCGGCCGATCCCGAAAGGCGTTGGCGAAATAACGCTGGCTGGAACGCGAGCCGCAGTGCGCACCGTGATTCGGTATCGCAACGGCGTCCTCAACGGAAAAGGCGCCAGCCTGCTCGATGGCTACATGGAGGACCTGGCCACCGACCGCATCTATCGACTGATGATCGCCCAACGCGTTCGCCACAAAGTGAAAGTGCCGGGCGATGATGGCAAACCCGTCGAGCACAGTTCCGCCCTGATCACCCGTTTGTTCGACGAGGAGCTGGTCAGGATTCAACAGAACCTGCCAGCAGAAATCGATCAGAAAGCCGCAGCCACACTCCCCGAAGCCCGCCGTGTGGCGGAAGAGATGATCGTCCAAGGCCACCACTCGCCGATTTAGGCGGAACGGGCGCGGAGAACTGGTTGATGTGGGGACAGCCGCCCTCGGCTGTCGGTCGAGCGAAGCTCGACTATCTGTCCCCATTTGTGACTCTTTCATCCTTCCCGGAGTGGAGGACTTTAAGGCCTATCCTGCGCGCCGTGATAGATGCGAGAAATCTCAACGGCGTGTTCATTGACCCGGTAGACCGCAATGTAAGGAGAAAACATTAATTCGCGCCGCCCCTCCATGCGTCCGGGACGACCACGGTGCGGAAAACTGCTCAAGGCCTAGCAGCCATCATAGATAGTTTTAACCGTTTTGCGGCTGCGGTTGGGTCGTCCTTCGCAATGCGCTGAGATATGTGCTCCAGATCGTCGGCTGCGAGTCTTGACCACCGAACTTCCATCAGGAGCGGAACAGCCGGTCTAGCCGCTCCCCGACTTGCTTGTGCGTGAGGTATTCACCGCGCTCCAAGCCCGCTTCGCCGAGCTTGACGGCTTCGATAAAACGGCCTTCCTCTGCGAGATACCGGCTAATGGCTTACTGCGCGAGCGTATCCGCATCACGGCCTCGCTGGGCCGCAAGTTCTGCAAGCTGATGTTCCTGCTCAGGCTTGAGATGTACTTCCATACTGGTGAGTCTAGGGACACGAATCGGACCTGTCAACGAGCCGACCGTGGCAGCACGTACAATGTTCCAGCGGGAACCTTACCGCCGTGGTATCTTCCGTGCTCCATACCGTAATATCTAACTATCTTCTGAACGGAAAACGAGACCTATGAGCGTCACAGAACAGCCCAGCTCTGCACTTCAATTTCCCGCCCTGCAACCACCTCGCCGTTACCTGTTTGGGCCCGGACCCAGCATGGTTCACCCGCGAGTTTACGAGGCGCTGTCGAAGCCGATTGTGGGGCACCTCGATCCCTACTTTATTCAGGTGATGGCAGACGTTCAGCTACTACTCAAGACCGCCTATGGAACCAGGGACGGCGCCACGTTGGTGATTTCCGGTACCGGCAGCGCGGGCATGGAAGCTGCCGTCACCAACTTCGTTGAGCCCGGAGCAAAGTTAGCGGTATTCGCGAACGGATTTTTCTCCGACCGCCTCACCGAGATGGCGAAGCGCAACGGTGCGACCGTCGTGCGTTTCGAGAAGCCCTGGGGTGAGACTTTCACGGATGATGAAGCCAGAGAGTTCATCGCTCGCGAGAAGCCCAAGGTTGTGGCTTACATTCATGCCGAAACTTCGACGGGCGCGCTGCAATCGGGACTGGCGATCTGTGCTTCTGCGCATGAAGTGGGCGCTTTAGTGATCGCGGATTGTGTCACCTCTCTCGGCGGAGTACCGATAGAGTTCGACCGCACGGGCATTGACGTCGCCTACAGCTGCACGCAGAAAGGTCTCAGCTGTCCTCCGGGTTTGTCTCCCATGGCCATGTCGCCGAGAGCCATGGAGTGGCTGCGCGCGCGCACAACTCCGTCGCGCAGTTGGTATCTGGATCTCAAGCTGATTCACGACTACTCGACCGTGTCGCATCGCTATCATCACACCGCACCGATTTCGATGTTCTACGCATTGCGCGAGGCGCTCCTCGTCATCGCGGAGGAAGGCATCGAGAATCGCTGGGAGCGACATCGCCAGAGCAATCGATCTTTTGTGAAGGGCATCGAGGCGATGGGCCTGCACATGCACGTTCCCGCCGAGCATCGAATCGCGACCCTCAACACGGTCTGTGTGCCCGCAGGCGTTGACGAAGCCAAAGTGCGCAAACGTCTTTTGGACGGACCAGGCATCGAAATCGCGGGCGGCTTTGGACCGCTTGCAGGCAAAGTCTTCCGCATCGGCGTGATGGGTCCGCTGGCTACTGACGACAATGTGCAGTTTTTCCTCAAGGAGTTCAAAAAGGCCCTAAGTGCAGAGGGCTACTCGAATTAGTCAACGCGCTCACCTTCTTCGCTCATCGCACTTCTTGTTAGCCCGGCAAACGTTGGCCGCGCGTTTCCGCGGCGAACGGAATCAGAAGCAGTCCGAGCGCGAAGGCGATCGAAGTCATTGCGACCGGCGTGCCGAGCGATCCGAAATGCCGGACGCCGCTGCCTACCAGGAATGTGATTCCCGCTCCGCCAAATCGGGCGAATGACGTGGAAAAAGCGAAGGCACTGGCGCGGCACTCCGTGGGATATTGCTCGGGCAGCCAAAGCGTGTAGACGGCGAAGTTTGCGCCGCCGAATCCCAGGAAGAACAGACAGACGAAGAACCAGGTCAGCGCGCCTGCTCCGAGGTAGAAAACTTTTCCGAACGTGACCGCAATAAAGACCATCATCAGCGTAAAGAAAAGCGCGAGGGCGCCGCGCCGGCCCAGGCGTTCCGCGAGCCAAGGCATGACCAGGCAGCCGAGAATCGTGGCGAACGCAACCAGCATGGTTCCCCAGGAAGCCAGTTGAGCGACAGCGGGTCCGGTGCGGCCTCCGGCTTCGGCGATGGCGGTGATTGCCGCCGGAACATAAACGGTTCCAGCCCACAGGCCGCAGATGGAAGCGAGCATCAATAAAGCATTCACGACAGTGCGCCGGCGCAAGGCGGGTGAAAATAGCGCCGCGAATGGACGCCAGACGGCCCACGAGCGGACCACACTTTCTTTCTTCTTCCAGGCGGCAGGTTCCACAACACCGTGGCGAATCCAAGCCAGCAACAGAGCGGGCAGTCCACCGACAATGAACATCCAACGCCAGCCATAGTGGCTACCGATGCAGTAGTTCATCAGTGCTGCGAGAAAGAAGCCGACGTAGTAGCCGGTATGCATGAACCCGGCGCCCATGCGGCGGCGCTGCTCGGGCCATTCTTCGGCGACGAATGTACCGCCCATGGCCCACTCGCCGCCAATGCCGATGCCGGCGAGAAGACGCAAAATCGCAAGCTGCCAAACGCTGGTGACGAAGGCGCTCAAAAATGTGAACACCGAATACCAAACAATGGTCAGCATGAGGGTGCGAACGCGTCCGAACCGGTCTCCGATTGGACCCCATAAGAAAGCGAGTCCCCAGCCCACCAGAAATAAGGCAAACGACAACGATCCGTAGTAGCCGACGTTGCCTTTGCTGGCAACGATGCCGGAACGAGGCAGCAAGTCGCGCAACGCAGGCACCAGCACGAGTGCGTAAACTACCGAGTCCATGCCGTCGAGCGTCCAGCCGCCCCAGGATGCCCAAAAGCCGCGAATCTGATTTCTGGTTAGAGGTTGAGAGGCGGCCGTTGCGGGATGACTTGCTTCGTGGGCAGCGGGAAGATCCATGGCAGTGGGGAACTATATCAAAGGAGGGTTGCCCGCAAGGAGAAAGCGAGCGGAGACTCTGGCTGACGATCGGGATCACGGTCGGAATCGGCTGTGGATTTCTCACCGCAATAAAGTTTGCTGGTCTTCCCGGATCGCTGCGTTTTTGCCCTGCGGGAGCCTCAGATTGGAGGTACCCCCCTCCCCCCTCACCCTCGGGAAGTCTTGCTGGGCGCGGGTTCTGCAAAAGGTGTCCTGCAAAATCTTGATGTCAAAGATCTTAGAGGTCAAAATCTTGGGAAGAAAGAACTTAGGACGACTTCGTGCGCTGTCTGCGCACTGTGTCGGCCTCGACCATGATCGCTGATTTGAATTGTAGGGGCAAGGTTGGATGTCACAGGCTGATTGTGGAAAGGTGAGGACCACTCAGCGAAGTCCGTGGTACCCAGCTTTGCAAAACCAGCAAAGCTGGGGCAGCCTCAGTCGGGATGGCGCTTGGCTAAAGACCGGCCAGCACCCTCAGCACGCGCGGTTCGGTATGTGATGAACGAACATGAGGCGAGGTTCGTGGTGCCCAGCTTTGCAAAACCGGCAAAGCTGGGGCAGCCTCGGTCGAGATGGCGCTTGGCTAAAGACCGGTCAGCGTCCACAGCACGCGCGGTTCGGTATGTGATGAATGAACATGAGGCGAGGTTCGTGGTACCCAGCTTTGCAAAACCGGCAAAGCTGGGGCAGCCTCAGTCGGGATGGCGCTTGGCAGAGACCCAGCACCCTAATTGGGCCGGCGGGACGCCGGCGCTACTTTGCTTGCAGGCGCTCTTCGAGCGCTTTTACTTCCTGGTTTAATGCTTCGGGGAGGTGGGTGCCGAATTTGGCGAAGTGATCTTTGATTAGGGGGACTTCGGCTTTCCATCCCTCTAGATCGATGCTTAGGAGTTCGTCCACCTGGGAGGTCTTGATGTTCAGGCCCTTGGTGTCCAGGTCGGCTACTTCGGGAACCCTTCCGATCGGAGTGTCCTTTGCGTGCACCTTGCCGTCGCAACGCTCGAAGATCCATTTGAGGACGCGGCTGTTTTCGCCGTAACCCGGCCACAGGAACTTGCCGTTCTGGTCTTTATCCTGACGAAACCAGTTCACGTAGAAAATCTTAGGCAGCTTTGACGCGCTGGACTGAGCTCCCATCTGGAGCCAGTGGGCGAAATAATCACCCATGTTGTATCCGCAGAACGGAAGCATGGCCATGGGATCGCGGCGCAACTGTCCCACCTTGCCGGTGATTGCGGCGGTGGTCTCGCTGCTGATGGTTGCGCCCAGGAAAGTGCCATGCTGCCAATCGAACGCCTCGGTGACCAGCGGAACAATTCCCGCGCGCCTTCCGCCGAACAGGATGGCATCGATTGGGACACCTTGGGGATCTTCCCACTCGGGCGCGATGACAGGGCACTGCGACGCAGCGCAGGTGAAGCGCGCGTTGGGGTGTGCTGCTTTGCGTCCTGAGTCCGGGTTCCACCGCCGCCGCAGCCAATCGACAGCGTGGGCGGGCTTCTCGTCAGTCATTCCTTCCCACCACACATCGCCGTCGAGGGTCATCGCGCAATTGGTGAAGACGGAATTCCGGGTAATGCTAAGCATGGCATTGGCATTCGACTTCAGGCTTGTGCCTGGCGCCACTCCGAAGAAGCCATACTCGGGATTGATAGCGTAGAGCCGGCCATCGCTGCCGAATTTCATCCAGGCGATGTCATCGCCGATGGTCTCTACCTTCCAACCCGGAATCGTCGGGATAAGCATCGATAAATTAGTCTTGCCGCAGGCCGAGGGAAAGGCGCCAGTCATATACTTCACCTGACCGGCAGGGCTGATCAGTTTCAGAATCAGCATGTGCTCGGCCATCCATCCTTCGTCGCGCGCCTGTACTGAGGCGATACGCAGAGCGTGGCACTTCTTCGCCAGCAATGCATTGCCACCGTAACCGGAACCATACGACCAGATTTCGCGAGTTTCCGGAAAATGACAGATGAATTTGTTTTCGGCGTTGCAACGCCAGGTTGAATCGGCCTGATTGGGACCGAGCGGCGCTCCTACGGAGTGCAATGCCCGAACAAATTCCCCATCTTCTCCAAGGGCTTTCAGCACCTGGCTGCCGATGCGCGACATGATGTGCATGCTGACCACGACATAGGTCGAGTCAGTGATCTCGACTCCGATCTTTGCGCTTGGCGATCCGATGGGACCCAAGCTGTAGGGAACCACGTACATGGTGCGGCCCACCATCGAACCGGCGAACAATCCCGCCAGCTTCTGCTTCATCCTGGCCGGATCCTCCCAGTTGTTGGTCGGACCAGCCTCTTCCCTGGTTCGGGAGCAGATGAAGGTACGGTCTTCGACGCGAGCCACATCCGCGGGGTCTGACCGGACCAGCACGCTGTTCGGGCGCTTCGCCGGATTCAGCGGGATGGCAATGCCGCTGAGGGTCAAGAACCGAACCATGGCCTGATATTCCTCGGGTGAGCCATCACACCAGTGAATCCGGTCAGGCCTGCACATCTGCGCCATTTCGCCGACCCAGCGCTCGAGCTCGGGATGCCTATGGTTGCTCACGGCAGCGTCAACTTCTATCGTGGTGGTGGCCATAACTGCAAATGTCTCCCGTAGAGTGAACGGCGGATTGCTCTGCTCTTCGCTGAACCCGGTCGCCGGGCCACACGGGCGTCAGATCGCGTCTTGCGCTCAGCGGTTTGAGTTGCCGTGAGGATAGTACTCTGTCTGCCAGATACAACCCTACTATTTTCTCTCAGTTGGTGACATTATTCCAGGAAATGATGAAGGGCGCATACTCGCTGACATAGGGCTAGCCGAAGGAGGCTACGGCCAGTTGCTGGTCTTCAAAGACCTCGAACAGGTCGAGCAGGGAGATCATCTTGAGGGTCTGGACTGTGAATTTGGAAGGATTCAGCAGCTTGATCGAACCTCCCTGCTGCTTGGCGGCAGTCAGGATCTTCACCAGCAACCCGATCCCGCTGGAATCGATCCAGGGAACTTCGCTCAGGTCCATCACGATGCGCGTATCGCCGCTGGCCAACAGATCGTCCAAGGTCTGCCGGAGGCGATCTACTGCGTCACCCAGATTCAGCCGGCCACGCAACTTGATCAGCTTCACTTGGCCCAGACTGCGGAGTTCGATATCCAAAGCGGTCTCACCTCAAGGATTGGAAACGGGTCGACGGCGGGAATGCGTTGACAGCCTCCAACCCGTCTGCTAAAGTGCACGCTCAACTTAGAGGAAGCTCAACGAATTTGCAAGTTGGGACGCTGTCTCCCCCGGATTGAAAGAGTATCGTAGCATTCCGCGGCGAGCTTGATGGCAACTCAAAGCCCCAATCTGGTTCTGGACATCGCTGCAATCTCGGTTCACCTTCTGGAGGCACAGGAGGTCGCTCCCAGGGCGCGCACGGTTGCGCGGTCGCTTGCCGGGCTGCTGCCCGCCTCCGCCGTGAACGTCTATGTGGTTTCAGAAACTGATGAGGGAGAGGTCTGGACCGTGCGCGGTACGGTTGGCGACGCCGCCCCGGATAAAACCGTTCCCCTCGATGCCGGCTCGCTCGGCATTCTTGCAGCCGATCCCAGACCGCATCTGCTGGCCGGAAAGACTCTGATCCGCGAGCAGTACGCGCATCTCAACGTTCGCAAGACCCTGCATTCTCTGGCATATCTTCCACTCGTCGCCCATGACGCCTTGATTGGCGCGATCGAGATCCTCAGCTTCGAAGAACAGCTGAATGAAACTCACCTTAATGACTTGCAAGGTGTGGCTGAGATTGCCGGTCCGGCGCTGCATGCAGCGCGGCAGTATGAAGCCGAGCGCCACAACTCCCTGACCTCGATAACCCGCCTCACTCATTTCTATGACATCGAGAAGGTTTTCAGCTCGACTCTGGAGATGGATCAACTCCTTCCCCTCATCGGGTCAAAGATTCTGGAGACCCTTGAGTGCGAGGCGGTGAATGTATGGATGGTTCAAGGCGATGGCAGCCTCTTGCTGATGCACCAGGCCGGCGCGGATGCGACCACCCAGCAGGGAATGACACAAAAAGGAGGAGAAGGGATCGCCGGTGATGTCTCCGACAACGGGGAACCTGTGCTGATCACAGAGCCCGAAGACGAACGGCTGGTTCGCCGCAACCTGAACACGGCAGAGGGCAAGGTTGAGTCGATCGTGGTCGTCCCTTTGCTCGACAAGGAATGCCTGGTCGGTGTGGTGGAAGCGATCAACCCGATCGACGGAACGCCTTTTGATGACGACGACCTCTTCCTGCTCAGCAATCTGAGCGAAACGGCAAGCATCGCTCTGCGCAATGCCGGGCTGCTGATGGCGGAGCGTAAGGTAGAGATCCTGGAAATGCTAGTGACCGTCAGCCACGAGATCACCTCCACGTTAAACCTGGAGCGTGTTCTCCAGACCATCGTGAATGCCCCGCAGGCGGTGATTCCCTACGAGCGCGCCGCTGTCGCTCTCGAGCAGGGCGGAAAGTACAAACTGAGTGCTGTCACCGGGGTCACGCAGGTCGACGCCGGGGCGCCGGATATCGCTCCGCTGAATGACATCCTGCGCTGGGCCCTGCTTTCAGAAGAAGTGGTGAACGTTCGGCAGCACGGCGACAAAGTGGACGCTGCTCGGGAAGAGACCCGGGCAAAGTTCAAAAGCTATTTCGAAACTTCGGGAATGCGGGCATTTTACGCGATCCCGTTGACGGACGACACCGGGCGCGTCGGCATACTGGGCCTTGAAAGCGCGGATCCGGATTTTCTTTCGCCGGCCCACCTGGAGATTCTGCAGGTGCTCGCAGGTCAGGCGACCGTGGCGCTGCGCAACGCCCAGATGTACAAGGAAGTGCCATTCATTTCCGTGCTTCAGCCCGTGCTGGAGAAGAAGCGGAAGTTTATGGCGATGAGCAAGCAGCGCCGGACCTTGACCATCGCAGCAGCCGCCGTGGTGTTGATCTTCCTGGCAGCGGTTCCCTTGCCGCTGCGAGTGGATGGAGATGCTGTGGTGGCCCCTCTGCATTCCGCGCAGATTCAGCCCGAAGTGGAGGGAGTGGTCAGCCGAGTGTTCGTTCGTGAAGGTGACCATGTCACCCATGGCCAGGTCATCGCGGAACTCGCCGATTGGGAGGCTCGCTCGGTACTTGCCCAAGCGCAGGCCAAATACCAGACCGCTCTGCTGCAGATGAATCGTTCGCTGGCGGCGAATGATGGCAGCGAAGCAGGGGTGCAGCGCATCCAGGCCGACTTCTGGAAGTCGGAAGTGGCACGGGACCAGGAACTCCTGGACAAGACGCGGTTACGTTCACCGATCGACGGCCTGGTGGCGACGCCGAACGTCGAAAACATGGTCGGCAGGCACTTGAAATATGGAGACAGCTTCGCGGAGGTCGTCGACACCTCTCGGGCAATCGTAGATGTGGCGGTCGACGATACCGATGCTGCCCCGCTGCGCGCCGGATCGCAAGCGTCGGTCAAGCTCAACAGCTTCCCTACTCGTACTTTTCGCGGCGATGTGACGGTAGTCAGTCCCAAGGGAATCCTGCAGGGCGAGTCCCGGGTGTTCTTTGCGCGGGTCGCGGTCGCGAACCCAGACGGAGCAATTCGGGCTGGAATGGAAGGACGAGGGAAAGTGCGCGTGGGATGGTATCCGGCCGGCTATGTCCTGTTTCGCAAGCCGTTCTTATGGATCTATTCACGAGCGTGGACGTGGTTTGGAGTGTGAGGCGATGCAACGCAGAAAACCGAACGATCCTGTTTTAATCCTGCTGGGCGCGACTCTGCTGGGCGCGGTTTTGCTGCCCGGGCTGGCGTGTTCCGACAAGAGCATGGAAGTGGCAGCTGCGCCCGCTTCCCCGGCTTCGAGCGCGCCTGCTCTGGTGGCGAGTGTTCCGCCGAGCGACAGTGGCTTCACGGTTTCAGGTCCATTGATTGTCGAGCACGAGTTGGATGTGCTGGCGCAGCGCGACGGCGTGATCGCCGAATTGCAATCGGATGCGGGCGCGCGCGTTCACGCAGGCGACCTGCTGGCGCAACTCGATGACCGGCAACTGACCGCCGACCTGGAAGCGGCACGGGCCAAGACACACAGCATCGAAGCCGATTTGAAAGCCTGGGAGGCCGAATCCAAGGTTTTGCAGTCCGACTACGACCGCGCCGAGAAAATGTGGGAAGCCCATCTAATTACCCGCGAAGCGATTGAGCATGCGAAATACAAGGCGGAGGCCGATCAGTATGACGTGCAGCGGGTAGAACAGCTGCTGATCAACGCTAAACAGACTCAGCGCTCTCTTGAACTTGAGCTGGAAAAAACCCAGATCCGTGCACCCTTTTCCGGCGTGGTGGCCCGTCGCTATGTGCGGCAGCAACAGCAGGTTTCCAAAGGAGACCGCCTTTTCTGGGTTACGGCCGAGGGCCCGTTGCGAATGCGGTTCACCGTCCCGGAGAAGTTTGTGGGAGCGCTGACGGTCGGCCAGCAGCTAGCGCTCACAGTTTCGGATTTTCCGGGGCAGGAGCATAAAGCCAGAGTCGTGGAGTTGAGCCCGATCGTTGATCCTGCCAGCGGTACCTTTGACGGCATGGTCGAGGTGATGGGCGCGCCGGGATCCCTGCGCCCCGGCATGAACACAACTCTGCGCATCGATACTCGTCCATGAATCTCACCCGGGCACTTGACGTAGCGCTGCCGGAGATTCCGGCGCGCCTGATTGCGCAACGCTGCCCGCGCCTTCACCCCGATGTTGTCTTCAAGGAACACATTGTGGATGGCCGGCCTACGGTGCGGATTTTCGTGCCGGGGGTCGATGCCATGTTCAACCTTGCTCCCCCCACCTGGGAGTTAGTGCGTTTCTTCGATGGCCAGCGCAGCTTCGAACAAGTGGCGGAAGCGTACACCGCAGAAACGGGTATGCCCATTTCCCTCGACGACGTGCATACGGTTGCCGACGACCTCGAGTCCATCGAATTCTGGTACAAGACTCCGCGTGAAAAGAACATCGCACTCATGCAGTTATCCGCGGATCAGCGGCGGATTGCCAAGAAACAGAAAACGAGATGGGGCGACATGGCGTTCATGAAGTTTCCGGCCTTCAATCCTGACAATTTTCTGGTCTGGCTGGACCAGCAAATCTGGTTCGTATTTACCTGGTGGTTCACTCTTATCACGCTCGCTGCATTTGCCTGCACGGGCACGATCTTCATTCTGCACTGGAGCGAGGTAAGCCGCGATACTGTGCAGTTCTTCAACTTCGCCGACAAGACATGGCTGGATTTAGCTGTGTTCTGGGGGATCACGCTGGTTTTGTCAGCGGTGCATGAAGCGGCCCACGGCGTTACCTGCCGGCACTTCGGGGGCCGGGTGACGGCGATGGGTTTTGCCCTGATTTACCTGACACCCGCCTTTTATACCGACGTAACCGAGGGGGTGGTTCTCGGCTCGCCGTTCGAGCGGGTGCTGATTTCGGTCGCGGGAGTGTGGTCGGAGCTCTATCTTTGCACGGCCGCAACCATCATTTGGTGGGGGACCCCTCCGGGAACTCCAGTTCATGAGTTCGCTTATATCGTTCTATTGATGACGGGCATCGCAACTGTCCTGATCAACTGGAATCCGCTGATGAAACTCGACGGATACCACATTCTCTGTGACACCATTGGCATTCTGGATTTGAAAGAAAATTCGACGGCTTATGTTTCGGCGTGGGTCAAAAGGCATGTTTGGCGCCTCCCCGTCGAGGTTCCCTATGTTCCGAAGCGGAGGCGACTGGGTTTCGCTTTTTATGCGGTCGCCTCGGGCCTCTACAGCTACACCGTGCTGTACGTGATCGCACGGTTTGTAGGGAATGTCTTTCGCAACTTCAATCCCGACTGGTCGTTCATTCCGGAACTTGGGACTGGAGCTCTGATCTTTCGATCGCGAATCCGTTCGGCGGTGAACCTTATGAAATTCGTATATCTGGACAAAAAGGACAGGCTTCGAATCTGGCTGACATCGAACTGGCGGCCATGGGCGGCAGCGGGAATCATCGGGTTGCTGTTCCTTCCGTTGTGGCACGAATCGATTAAAGGGCGGTTTGTTCTGGAAGCCTCGGACCGGGCGGTGATCCGCGCCCAGGTAGCAGGCACTGTGGAAAAGGTCTATCCGGAAGAAGGCGGACTTATCACCTCCGGCGCACCCGTCGTCCAGCTGCGGAATGTGCCTCTCGAATCAGAACTATCCCGAAGCGAAACCGACTATCGGGTTGCCGCCGCCGAAGTGAATTCGGCAGAACTTCACTATTTAGGAACCGGCGCGGCATTGCAGAAGCGCGACCAGCTGGTGGAACGGAGTCGTATCCTCGCTTCCCAAGCGGCGACTTTGGAATTGAGAAGTCCAATTACCGGTGTGGTGACGACGCCCCGGATGGCGGACCTTGCGGGAAGCTATGTGACCGCGGGCACCGAGTTGGCTGAAGTGGACAACATTCAGACCATGCGCGCCCGGATCTATGTCGCCGAATACGAAATGAACAAGTACCGCTCGGACTCCGTCGCCCGGCTCCAGGTGGATGGTGCATTCCGAAAGTGGGATGCCGGGTCGCTAACGGTCTCGCCTACGACTTCCGAGATGGCACCGGGTTTGCTCAATCTGTCCAAATTCAAGGGGATGCGCCCGCCGATTTTCTACGCGATCGATCTGCTGGTGAAAAACGAAAAAGGGACCCTGAAGCCCGGCATGGTGGGTACGGCCAGAGTCTATGGCCGGCGGCGGAGCATAGCCGGTTTTTGCTACCAGGCAGTAGCCGATTTCGCCGGCCGGAAGCTTTGGTAGAAACAGAAAAAGGCTGCGGTCATCCACGACCGCAGCCCTTTCCTTAACCACTCTTGTGCCCTTACTTGCGCAGACTGGCGCGAGCCGCTCCACGCGCTGCACCGCGAGCCGCGCCACGCGCTACACCGCGAGCCACGCCACGTGCTACGCCGCGAGCTACGCCACGTGCTACGCCGCGAGCCACGCCACGTGCCACGCCACGGGCGTTGGCACGGACTTCACTGGTCGAGACACCCGTTGCCGGGGTGCTGGCTACGATTGCTTTCTTGGTGGTGTTCAGGGTGCTGATCAGGGATTTCTTCTGGATAGTCACGGGGCGCTCCTCAAATTTGTTTTGGATTGAACTGCATTACTCGGCTTGGGTTATAGCACGAGCCATGCCAAACGCGAGGGGTCGACCTTGAAAGTCGCTAAGCCTAACAATCACAAATTGTTAGCAGCCGTGGGGATGAATTTGGAATCTTCAGCGCACGGTGAAGAATCCCCTTGCGGTTAATAATTAACCAACACTCGGTTAATTTTTAACCTTTCCGGGCTCCGACGACTTACAGATTCAGCTTCCGGCAGAGGTACTTCATGCGTTGCGGGTCGATACTCAGCAGAGTGGCGGCGGCGGATTTCTTGCCTTCGGTTCGGCGAAGGGCGGCGCTGAGATAGGCGACCTGTATCCTCTCCATCTCGGCGTCAAAGTCCACTCCTTCTTCGGGAATCAAAATGGCCTCCTGGCTGGCTGCGCTGGAGCGGAGGAGCTGGTGCGGGAGGTGCTGGGCGGTGATTACCGGGACGTCGTTCATCACGACCATGCGCTGCACCACGTTTTCCAATTCCCGGACATTGCCCGGCCAGGAATAATCCTCGAGGATGTGCATTACGTCAGGTTGAATCTGCTTGATGGGCCTCTTGTTGGAAGTGCAGTAGATGCGCAGAAAGTGTTCCACCAACAAGGGCACATCTCCACTCCTGTCGCGCAGCGGTGGGATCAGGATCGGCACCACGTTGATGCGGTAGTAAAGATCCTCGCGGAAACGCCCCCTTTTCATCATGTCTTCCAGATCATCGTTGGTCGCCGTGATCAGGCGGAAGTCGATCTTGCGGGAGGAGCGGCCTCCCAGGCGCTGCACCGAGCGATCCTGCAGGATGCGCAGCAGCTTGCTCTGCAAGGGATGGTTCAGGGTGGTAATCTCGTCCAGAAATAACGTGCCGCCGTGCGCCATCTCGATGAGCCCAGGCTTGGCGCCGTCAGCTCCGGTGAAGGCCCCGCGTTCATATCCGAATAGTTCTGACTCGATCAGGCTCTCGGGCAGGGCGGAGCAGTTCAGGCAGACGAACGGCTTATCCTGGCGGTTTCCAGATTGCACGATGGCATGGGCGACCATCTCCTTGCCCACGCCGCTCTCCCCGCGCAGCAGCACGCTCGCGTTGCTGTCAGCCACCGCCTGGATCGCTCCGTACACTTTCTGCATGGGCTCGCTGCCGCCGATCAGGCCGCAGAAGGCTGACTTCCCTTCCACCTGATCAAGCAGCCAACGCCCTTCGAACTGCAGCGCGCGCTTTTCGATTGCTCCCAGCAGCACGCTGGGCAACTGGCTGAAGTCCATCGAGTCGAGGAAGAATTCGTCCGCGCCGGCCTGGCTGGCCTTGAGTGGTATCTCGCTGTTGGTCGACGTGGTGATCGCCACCAGCACAACGTCTTCGCGCAGCTTGCGGATTTCCTGCAGAACTTCGATGCCGTCGGCTGCTCCTTCACTGATGCAGTCGATGTTAAACACGATTCCGTGCACGCCCATGTCATGCACGGCGGCCTGAATCTGTTCTTCGGTGCTGGCCAGCACAGTCTTGAATGTGGGGGCAAGGTGGCGCCCGATGTCAGGGAAGGACGTTCCCTTCGCGGTGATGACCGCTATTGAATACTGTTCTGCTCTGGATTCGACCGCGTACTGACGAAGAGGTGCACCCATGGTTGCCGCTCAGGGAGCGGATTATAGGTGAATTTCTCACCCTTTGAAACATTATAAAGATCACCTCCGCCGCTTAACGGGTGGACTCACTACCACGTCAGGATTCGCTCAGGCTGGCAGCTTCCGGACAAGGCTTCGCCGGTCAGCCGAATGTGCATTTTTTGTCGTCTTCCAGGCCGGGCAAAAGGAGGCACCGCCTGTGCCCCGGGGTCAAGAATCCATAAATCAGGAATTAGCCCAAAATTGTTCGAGAAATTGTAGTGTCTTGTCTTGACAAAACTTCACACCCGGTACAAAATGCTACGCTGGAAAGAGAACCCCCGGCTCAAATCGCCCGTCCAGCTTTGAGTTCGGCGGGACGACGGCAGAGCAGTCCGACGTTGAAATCGCATTGAAGCGAGAGAGAACATGGAAACTGCGATTGGGGTATTTGCCGCGCGGGATGACGCGGAGAGCGCGGTCAAGGAATTGCGGGAGCGAGGCCTACCGGAAGAGTCCATCGTTTACCTGACTCGGTCCGAAAGCGAAGCCAAGAACGTCGCCAAGGAACTCGGCACATATGTCGGAGGCTTCCTCGGTGGAGCAGCCGGGGTCACAACCGGAGTGGTGGCGGCAACGCTGCTTCTTCCCGGAATCGGTACCGTATTCGCGCTTGGAATCGGCGCCGCCGCACTGCTTACGGGCGCGGGTGCCGGTGCAGGTGCGGGTTCCGCTCTCGGCTCAGGAGCAACACACGACGCGGAAGCACCGAAACCGACAGCCGTCGAAGACTGCTCGGAGGACATTGCGTTCTTCCGGGAAGTACTGAAGGCGGGGCGTTCGCTGATCGTGGTTCGCACCGAATCACAGGAACTGGCAACATCGGCGTGCGCGATTCTTGACCGGCTCGGGCTCGGCATGCAAGGTTCGGCTCCCGTCAAAATGCAAGCCGCCACGCGGATTGTGGGTTCAGTGACCATCCTCGACGTCAGCGGAAGAATTACGCTGGGTGAGGGAAACATCATGCTGAGGGAGATCGTGAAAGGTCTGGCAGACAAGGGCCAGAAGGCGATCGTGCTAAACCTTGGCGAGGTTAACTACATAGACAGCTCTGGGGTCGGCGAATTGGTGAAGGCTCATACCACGATCCGGAACCAGGGTGGACAACTGAAACTTGTCAACCTGACCAGGCGAGTGCATGACCTGCTCCAGATGACACGGTTGTCAGCGGTTTTTGATATTCAGAAAGACGAAGCCAGCGCTGTCCAGTCCTTTGCCGGCCCGTCTCAAGCAGTGGCTTAGCAATAGTCGTAAAGCGGTTCAGCAAGTAGCTCGCAGGAGCGCGTCCCCCAACTCGCTGCCTGAATAGATCCCTAGGTTGAAAGTTGCTGGCGAAGGACCCCCCGCCTGTCCTGCGCCTTGCACAAGCAAGAAAGTAATCGACTGCATTCGCTAAGACTAAGTTCGTACAGCCGTCGGCACCATGCTGCGTCGGGACCATGCCGTAAGGCCCCATCAAAGATCTGCAAGTCCCAAAGCACGACTGGTAAAGCCAGCGCGCGGAAAAGAGAGTTTATGAAGCCGGGAATCATGAAGTTCGTCATTGTGGCCGCGATCGCGGTCTTGGTGGTATTGAGCGGAAGCACAGCCGCTTGGGCGCAGTGCCCCAATTCTCCCACCTACTCGCCGGATTTCACCGGTGCCACGACCTCAGGCTGCCAGACATTGAATGGCAATGCCACCTTCCCGACCCCGACCGACCCCGGCGGCGCGGCCGTCTCGTGGAGCGCCACTGGCAGCACCGTTACGTTTAGCTTTAGCACTCCATTGGCCGTCGCCTACACCGCTGGCGAGCCGATTACTCTCTCCGGCTTCACCTCGTCGACCGTTTTTAACGGACTTGACGCCCCCGCTCTCAACCCGACCACTACTGGGTTCCAAATCACTTTCTCCGGTTACCCCGGCTACCCCGGCCCCACCAACGGCAGCGATACGGGTACCGCGACGCCGCTCAACGTACTGCAGCTTACTGCCAACACCACGGATCAGGCGGGGTCTGCCTGGTTCAACGCTCAGCAGTCGGTGACCAATACGTTTTCCACCACGTTCACGTTTGATCTAGGCAACAATTCCTCTTCACCCACGTATGGCAATGCAGATGGCATTGCGTTCGTGATTCAAAGTTCCGGGCTGAGTGCCCTAGGTCCCGACGGCTGCGGGATGGGATTCGCCTCGGGTAGCTGTTCAGGGGGCACTGGCATCCCGGCCAGTCTGGCGGTGGCTTTCAAAACCTACAATGACGGCGATAGTTTTAACAACAGCAACGCGGTGCTGATTAACAGCAACGGGACTGGCGCGAACTGCATAGGCGACTCTTGTACCATTATGTACAACAATGGGTTACCAAATGGGATCACCCTGGCGGACGGCAACATACACACCGCAACAATTAGCTATACACTGCAACCCTCGTCATCGACTTCACCGAGCTGTTTCGTGACCGTTAACGGCGCTCTCGCCCCCGTACCTTGCCTCGATGTGATCCTGGACGGTAACGACTTGTTTGGTGGCGGATTTCCGCTCGCCCTTAACGGCTCCAATAGCGGCCCAGTCTCTCTGAGTACCCTGATCGGCAGCAGTAACGCCTGGGTCGGGTTCACGGGCGCAACCGGCGGCGGGGACGACACCCAGGACATATTGAGCTGGAGCTTCACGCCGCAAGCCCAGTCCCAGACAGCGCCGGTTACGCCGTCAACTCCGGCCAGCTACACTTACGACGGCGGCTGCGGCTACAACGGCAGCGGCTGCCCAGGCACCGGCTTCACTTCCACTGTGTCGGAAAACCCAGGATCCAATCTGAGCATAAGCAATCTGGTGGTCACGCCGATACCGATCATAGCTCCGGGCGGCAATGGAAATACACCAGCGCAAGCAGCTTTAAATCAAGCGGCCTGCAATGCCATCGTCAACCCCCCCGGCGTCACGCCCGCGCCTTGGGCTAGTCCTTCCGACTCGACGCCACAGCAGACGGCTGAGTGCTTTGTGTATCAGAACGGCGGCGGTCCGGGAATCGACGCGCCGGTGATGTTCGCAGTCACGTGCCCTCCATCCGGAATATGCGACTCGAACGCAAGTCCGTTTGATGCGGCGGAATCCTATTATTTCAACTTCACATGCACGGAGAACTCGCCTCTCGGATGCCCACCTGGTGTGTCCAGTTTCGGGAACTTCGCCAGCCTGACGTCGATCACCGGCCTCCCAGCGGTTGGCGTTCTTCAAGGCGCAGGCCCCTCTCCCAACTACCCCTGCACCCCGGCTACTGGTAATAATGCGCCGCCTCTGTTCACGAGCAACCAGATCGTCTCCTACGTTTTAGGAGACACCAGTTCTACTCCAGCCAAGGCAGGCAGCCTTGCCTTGACTTCGTGCTTTGTGGCGACGTACGACACGCCCGGTGAGACCCCGACCGCAGTCGTCACCTCCATCAACGGAAGTTCGCCGACGAATAATGTCATCTATCCGGCTGGCTCATCTGTTCCCGCGTCCTATACCTGCACGGCAATCAGCACGGATCCCGACAGCATCCTGGATCCCAACGGTTACCCGGCAGAGGGGCCGTATTTGACGGTGGGTACCTGCACAGCAACGGTAACAGGCCCGAGCGGGTCTTCAAGTTCATGCTCTGTTTCCTCACCCACTCTCAACTCATGCTCTAACACGATGAATCTCCCGACTAGTGTCCCCGGTGCCTATACTCTGACCGTAGGCGTACAGGACTCCGCAACGAATACTGCGCAGCAACAGTGGACTTACAACGTGGATGGGCCTGAGACGATCAGCGGCACGGTCCTGGGTCTGTCTGGCGTAGGGTTGACGTTGCTGGGTAATGGAATCATCCTGCCGATCAGCGGAAACGGAGGTTTCACGCTGCCCACAACGGTCGCCTACGGTAACGCGTATAGCGTCACAGTCAGTGCTCAGCCTGTGAGCCCCTCACAGACCTGCACTGTCGCCAACGGCATTGGAACAGTCGGGAGCACGCCTGTGACGAACATAGTGGTGAGCTGCGTTACCAATAGCTATGTGTTGACCACGGCAGTGAATCCGAGCGGCGGCGGAACAGTTTCGCCGGCATCGGGCAACTCCTACGTCTCGGGAACATCGGTGCCTCTGAAAGCGACGCCGAGCGCGGGCTACGTGTTTGCGGGTTGGACCTCCAGCCCGGCAGCAGTGGTGAACCCCAGCAGCGCCTCAACCAGCGTCACCGTGACTGGAGCGGAAACCGTCACAGCAAACTTTGTCTCTGCCCTCACGGTATCTCCGTCCACGATCAACTTCGGCACGGTGAATCTGGGAAGCATCACGATCAAGGACGTAATCGTGTCCAATGGCGGAACGACTCCCATTACGATGAATGAACCTTTGATTTCGGTCGTGAAGGGACAAGAGTCCGCCTTTGTAATAATCAGTCTTTGCCCGAAATCGTTGGCAGGCGGGGCTAGCTGCACGATTTATGTTACCGCCGTCGCGGGTCCGTACTACCAACAGCAAACTGCGGTGTTGAACATCATGGACAATGCACCCAACAGTCCGCAGGTGGTCACGCTGGACTTGCTGGTGGTCGATCCTCAGATCAGCTTCAGTCCGGGGAGCCTGAGTTTCGGGACGGTAAAGCACACTAACAGCAGCACGCTGAACGTGACGGTCAGCAATCCGGGAGGAACGGCGTTGAACTTCACCGGCGCCGGCATCAGCGTGACGGGTACGAATGCGGCCGACTTTATGCAAAGCAATAATTGCGGGAGTTCGCTGGCATCGGGCGCGAAATGCACGGTCGCGGTGACGTTCAGGCCTCCGACGACGGGCTCATTCTCGGCCAACCTGACGGTTACCGACAATGCGATAACCGGCAGTACGCAGAACCTTTCGCTTTCGGGCAAGGGGAACTAGCGGCCGGGGAGCAGCACAGCCTTTCTTCGCAGGAACCACTGCGGGGGAAGGCAAGGCTGTTAAGAGAGGCTTAGACAGTGAGAGGGATCGAGTGCCGGCAAACGCCGGCACTCTTTTTTGTTTCTTATTGCCGGCGCGGAAGCTGGTGTTTCGTGGAGGGGATGGCAGAGACGCGTGTCACTCGAGCGTAGATCCCATTCTTTCTGGTTCTTGCTTTGTCGTTCTTGGCTTTCTCGTTCTTAGCTCTTCCCGGACTGCAGCCCGCGAGTGGAGTCTTCGTACATGAGTTTCAGGTCAGGGCGCTGCAGCAACTTCTCGGCGCCGGCATCTTTTTTCATTGCATCCAGGGTGCTGATCACTGAGCGGTAATTATCCTGGGCATCAGTATTGTTGCCGGACTCGCGCGCGATCGTGGCTAACAGGTAATGGGCGCGTGCGCTAAGCGGTTGCTGGCCGAATTTGTCCGCCAGCAGCAAAGCGCGCTGCAATTCCTGGGCAGCATGAGAATTGTCATGGCTTTGCATCATGGCTTCGCCCATGAAAATCGAGCACTCCACCGAGGAGTATTTCAGGCTCAAATCATCCGCCTGCTGGATCAGCTTGCGGAGTTCTGGAATGGCCTGGCGCCCGTTTTTCTCGCGAACCTCGACTTCGGCGATGCCGATTTTGGCGAGCAGGATCTTTTGCGCGTCCTTGCTGCGGTTGGCGGCCTGCAGCGACTGCTCGTAAAGAGAACGAGCAGCCTTGAAATCTCCCTGATAGAACAGCGCGTCGCCTTGATAATCCAATGTCTGGGCCACTAAGCCGTCGTTTTTCAGTTCACGAGCCCGGCTAAGCGCTTCCTCGAACGAACTCTTGGCTTCGTCGGCGCGACCGGCGAGGACGAGCGATTCTCCGTAGCTGCTGAGAATTTCAGGCATCCAGTAGCTGCCGTCCTTGAGTTCGCGCATGGTCTTGAGAGCGTCTCCCTTGGAGTTGGCAGCAGCGCCGAAGCGTCCCTGATAATCGAACAGAGCGCCTAGCGCGTAAGAGACGACGGCCGTACCGTGCGGGTCGTTCATGCTGCGTCTCATATCCAGCGCCCGCATGAAGTATGGAATCGCCTTATCGTATTGCCCCATGCTGGTCAGAACTTGACCAAGGTTCTGAACTGCCTCGACAATATCTCCCGGAACTTTCGATTTTTCGCGCAGCTGAAGAACCTGCTGAAAGTAGGTCAGCGCGTCTTCGTATTGATTTTTCTCCGAGTAGACGGCTCCGATGTTGTTGAGGCACCAAGCCTGCGCCGTCTCGTCGCCGATCTCGCGCTTCAATTCCAGGGCTTCCTTGTACATCTTGAGCGCCTGATCGTGGTCGCCGCGGTCGTCGGAGAAATTGCCCATATCGATCAGGGTGTCGCTCAAGCCGCGCTTGTCGCCGATTTCGCGCCGAATCGACAGAGCCTGTTGGAAGTTGGACTCCGCATCTTTGGCGTTGCCGAGCGAGGTCTGGGCCCTGGCCATTTCATTCAGGCTGGAAGCCAACCCACCCTTCTGACCGATGCTGTGCCAGATAGTGATCGCCTCTTGTTCGTTTTTCAGAACTTCCTGAGGCTTGTTCAACCTTCTGTAAGCAATCGCCATGAGGTGCAGACTGGTGGCTTTCTGTTCCTGGTTATCCACCTGTACAGCCAGGCTATAGGCGCGGTTCAGAGAATCAAAACTGCCTTGCGGGTCGCCGCTCTTGATCGCGATGCGGCCCATTTCAAGAATTGCGGCGATGTCCTTGGGGTTGGAGGATAAGAGCTTCTGGTAATAGTCGCGCGCTTTCACGAGATCGCCAGAATCCCGGTACAAGCCAGCGAGCGCCGATTGCACATCGGAGTTACCGGGCGCGGCCTGGGCAAGGCCCTCGTAGGCTTTGATTGCTTCCGGATAGTTCTTTGTTACCTCGTAACGAATGGCAGAAATCAAGTACTTCTCCGCCTCCGGGAGGTCAGGGCTCAGATCAACAGCTTTTTTAGCGGACTGCTCCGCTTCGCTGTCATAGCCCAAACTGCTATAGGTTTGTGCCAGCTTGGAGAACGCCAGCGCGAAAGTGGGGTCTTCCTTGGCCGCGGCCTCGAATTGCTTCTGCGCTTCCAGATTCTTGCCGTCGCGTTGCAATCCGATCCCCTGGTTGTAGTCGCGCAGCGCATCAATGGACTTCGAAGTGGGTTGGAAAGAAGTGGCTTTCAGTTCCTTGAGTACATTTTCCGGGAGCGCAAGCTTCTGTCGGATGGATTCTGCCAGGCGATCAATCGCGCCGGGAATCTCTTTTTCACTTGCCACATCGATCTTCAGCGGGACGGTGCGGTCGTTCTTGATGTCCTGCAGTGTGGCATCAATGCGAATCTGATCGCCGAACTTGGCGTACTGCCCCCAAACGACACGGTCGGCGTTGCTGAAATCCGCCACGCGGCGGATGGTCGCCGGGTCAAGCACGGTCGCGGAGGAAATGCGCAGGTCGGTGAATATCTGGTGCAGATTGCTAGGGCTAACCGTGCGCAAACGCGCCGACTGGCCCACATCCGAGCTCAACATATCGGCCAGACTCGGTCCCAGCCAATCGACACTGGGGTCGCCGGAGGCATTGCGGAAAGGCAGAATAGCCAGCGAGACTGGCGGCGTGGCCGGAGCCGTCTTCGTACTCGTGACAGACAACTTCCCGCGGAGCAGGAAACCGGCGACCAGCAGCACCAAAACCGCCGCCGTGCCGCCGATCCAGTGCCAGGGCACGGTTTGTCCCCAGGGCTTTTCGCTCGTGGGGAAGCGCAATGTGGCGGCGGCATCCTTGCCCTGCCAGACATCCAAATCCCGCAAGAACTCTGCGGCAGTCTGGTAACGCAACGCGGGATCGCGCTCCAGTGCCTTGCTGACAATGTTGCTGAGCGTAGAAGGAATCGTTCCGTCATGGTCGGAGACCGGGGTGGCACGCTCCTGGTTGCGCTTGATCAGGCTGGCCACCGCACTCTCTGCCTTAAAGGGCATAATGCCGGTCAGCAATTCGTAAAGGATCAATCCCAGGCTGAAAAGGTCAGAGCGCTGATCCAGATCCTTTCCCAGCGCTTGCTCGGGAGACATATATTCCATCGTCCCGACCAGAGCGCCGGTCTGGGTCATGCCGTCGCCTTCGACCATGCGTGCCAGACCAAAATCCATGACCAGGATCCGGCCGGTTTGGTCGCGCATGATGTTTTGCGGCTTGAGGTCGCGGTGGATGATTCCCAGGCTGTGCGCGGCTTCCAGAGCGCGGCAGACCTGCTGCATCAGCTCGATTGCCTCTTCCGGGGGGAATTTTTTCTTTTCCTGGATGAGCGAGCGCAGGTCCTGGCCCTCTACGAACTCCATGGTGATGAACTTCACACCGTCGGCGTCGCCCAAATCGAAGATGCGGATGACGTTCCTGTGAGTTACCTCGCGCGAGAGCAGAAGTTCCTGCTTGAATCGGGCGAGAATCGAAGGATTGGCAGCCAGTTCCGGCCGGATGAGCTTCAGGGCCACAAAACGGTCGAGCTCCCGGTCCCGGGCCTTGTATACCGCCCCCATTCCGCCCTCACCGAGCAACTGCAGAATCTCGTAGCGACCGCCCAAAACATCGCCGATTTCCATCAGGGAAACGTTGACTTTGACACGTGCGCGAGTGCCCCTGGAGCCGGAAGACGGAGGAGGCGAGACCCCGTCTACCTGGGTGGCATCGACATCGACAAGAGTAGCGTCGACGTCGACAAAGGTGGCATCGGAGTCGACCAGCGTAGCCTCGGGATCGGAAGGCGGTTGGGGATAATCGACCAGGGTAGCTTCGGGGTCAACCGGAACGTTGGAAGCAGAGCTATCACCTTTCGCGGGAACGCTTACGCCGGGCTGGTTGGTGGAGTTCGGCCGACCTTGAGGATCGGACCGCAGATTCCGGTTCTGCATGAGTTGCCTGCCTGGAGGGCAGAATCAGGCCCCAATTCGCGCGCAAAGAGATGAAACCAAAACTGAAGTATATACCGCCGACACTCCGGTGTCGCGAAAAACATAGGTTTTCTTCACAATTTTGTTTGCGTTCATGGTGCCGGGAGGCATTGATTTTACTGGGGTTTTGGAGCGGCGAGCTGGCCGGGATCGAACCGGCGGCCTCGTCGTCACGCTCAATCACTTGCCCCTTGGGCTGGCGAAATAGCCTATGACTCTTTGCCCTCGCTCGCCGGCGTGCCGAAGCCACAACGACCGCGCATGCCTTGGCGAAAACGCTCCCGCTCCTCGGGTGTCATGCCTTCCCAGCGCTCGGCCATGCGGCCGCGAAACCTGGAGCGGCGGAATCCGCGGCCACCGATGCGCCCAAAGAGGATCCGGCACAGCGCGAGAATTCCAATCGCCTGCCAGAAAGTGATCAGACGCCAGCCGAATAGCGCCGGCAGCAGCCAATTCCACAGATGCAGCACCAGTTCGCCGCCGATCAACATAAATAGCAGAATCCCAAGAATTGCCGCGGGAGCCACAAAAATCCATCGTTTTCTCATGTTCGGTTCCTCATGCTTTCGTAAACTCGTCGTAAATGTCTCGTAGCTGCTCGCGCAGATGCAGCACTGCGTAGCGTTTGCGCGCCAGCAGCGTATTGATGCTTACGCCGCTTTCAGCCGCTATCTGCTTGAAGCTGCGCCCTTCGATCTCATGCGCGACAAACACTTCGCTCTGCTCCGGGGGCAGCTCCCCGAGCGCAAACTCGAGCTCCTCGAGCAGCACGCTGCGGGCGTAAAGGGCTTCCGGTCCGGCGTCGGGCGATGGCAGCAAGTCTTCCAATCGCAACAGCTCTCCTTCCTCCTCAGTGGCGACGGCGGCATCCGTAAAGCTCTCCGGTTTCTTCCTGCGGAAGAGATCAGTGATGCGGTTGCGCGCGACACGGAAAAGCCAGCCGGTTACATGCTCGATTGGCATCAGCAGGCGATTCGCCTCTACCAGTTCGTAGAAGACCTCCTGCAGAATGTCTTCGGCATCGCGCGGATCAGGCACCCGTCGACGAATGAAGTTGTGCAGCCGGGACTGCTCCCGCTTGACCACCTCGGAGATCCGCTGATCCTCTTCAGGGCTCATCTGTTCGAGGCTCAACCGTCCCAAGCTCGTCGCGCCATTCATCTGGGGATGTAGACGATTTGGGGGGTGTGAATATTGTAGGGCTGGCGAGCGAGATTGCGTTTCTGGGTAGTGGTGGGGTTTGGCTTACGCGCTGGGCCGGTTGAGCGGGAGATCCTTCGCTACGCCTGAAGAACGGCTCCGCTCAGGATGACAAAGCGTTTTTGGATGACAGTGGTCTGAGGATGACAGTCGTGGTGGAACAGTCAGACTGGTGGGATACTTTGGGGCAAAACAAAACGCCCCAGCCTCAAAAGAGTCATGGGACGTAAGTCGAGCAGCCCTCCCCCGAAGTCTGCTCAGTCAGAATATTAGCTGCTGTCAGGAAACTGGGGAATGGCACTGACGTGGGGGGTGCCGACCCGAAGGTCACTTTTACCGTTGCGTTCCCACCTGAGCCTTTTCGTGCTGGTCCAGGCGTTTGAGATGCGGAAAGAACGGGGCTACCTCAAATGGCATCTTTTCAGCGGCCGAGTCCAGATGAACGGGTTTGGCTTTGAGCATCTCAATCCGATCCGACCAGGGATCGACCACAATTCGCGAGCCGATCGGCAAGGCCGCGATCTGATCCACCCGGTCCATTTGCAGAGACTTGCCCGAGCTGGCCAGGGCCGGCATCCCGACCAGATGGCTGCTCCCGAAATCGTTGCTGAAACGCCCATGGAGCAGATTTGGCAGTTGCGGAGAGCGGGCTTCCAGAGCTTTCAGGAAAAGTCCAGCGTCCGCGAGTTGGTCTTTGTAGGGCGACTTCGAAAACAGCTCCAGGCCTTTCTTGTCGGCTTCGGCTTCCTGCGCGGGATCGAAATGAAAGTTCAGGTTGGTAAAGATCTCCGCATCTGAGAACGGCAACGTCAGGCCGGATAGATATCCGGCGCCCACGGAGTGCCCCAAAACAATATGAGCCAGTTCATGGGCCAGCACCGCAGCGAGCGTCGCCTCATCAGGGAGCACATCCAGAAGCCCGCGGCTGACCACGATCGTGCGCCCCATGACGAACGACTCCAGTGGCGTGGTGAGCAGCACCCGGCAACGAACCGCGGCCAGGTCGAGACCGTTGGTGATCATCAGATTATTGACCACGATCTCCAGTATCCGGTCGACTTCTCCGTCAGGAGCCATCAGCCCGGCAACTTGCAGCCGCTCTACTACATTGTCTTCCGGCGTATAGAATGACTGCCCCAGGGTGTAAGCCGGGTTCAGGTCCTGCGAAGCTTCATGCCGCTTGGGATCGACCCACGCCGGTGTGTCCGTCAGAGGTTTCGCATACTCGCGGTGATCCCCGGCGTGCGCCATGTCGTATCCCCAGATCCGGGTTTGGGCTTTGAACCATAGACCGTGGCTCGAAGGATCGTGAGGATCCGATTCCTCGGTATAAACATAGGCCGGCATCCACATGATGCTCATGGTGTTCAGCCGCCAACTGTCGAAATGAAACGCTCGCCTGGAGAACGCCTTCGAGGTGTATGTTCCCCTGAAGCGCACGATATTAAAGTCTTGATCCTCTACCCAGATCCGGCCGGCAAAGGCGCGGTTCCTCGAATTCTCGCGGGGCCTCACGTCCATGACGGCGCAACGCACTTCCCCGAGAATCTCCCAGCGAACAAATTCGAACTCATAGTTCTGGCGATCGAAGTGATCCAGGTCAGGAAACAACGCCTGCACGAAGCCGGCCGCAGCGAACGATTGCGCATTCCTGGGCAGTTTCTTGTCTCCACTCTCCTTCGAGTGCTCCTGATCTGCGAACGCCAGAGTGGTCGGGTTAGCGCCGGTCAGATCCAGACGAGTTAAAAAATAGTCATCCGCCTTAGGGGAGGTCCTGAGGTGAGAATCGGGCCGCTGTTCCTGGATGTAAGTCTCAACAATTGGCTTGTAGTAGCGCATCAAATCGGTCAAACGGCGTTCCTGCCGGATTGCCGAGTCGACAAAACCATCAAACGTGACGGAATTACGCTCAAGAACAGATGGTGGTGCCTGGGCTAGACCTGAAGGCTTCGCCGCGGGAATAGCGTTCTGGCCCACGGCGAGCCCTACGGCGCACACGGCAAATAGCGCCCGACCCAGCCAGTAAAATGTTCTCCGCGCAAGCATTCAGTAACCATTCTAAATCTGTTGTGCGCCCGCCGGGCGCGTCTTTCGCGCAGATCCGCGATATTTCTCAAACTGCCCTTGGAATGCTTGCTGCAGAAAGTGTGCACCAAATTGCAGCTCACACAGATTGCGCGGCGGATAGGCGGGACTTCTGCGCCAGAGGAACTAACCCAACGCGGCGTAGCGTATTCGACTAGGCCAGGTGGGGACTAGTAAAGATTGTGTCAGGGACTAGAGTGGGGGAGGTAAGCCCTCCCCCCAAGTGCTTACTGACTGCCGGCATCTCTTCTGTTTTTCTTCTTTGTCTGCCTGCGCCTAATCTGCCTGCCCCTAGCGCCTAAGCAAGGTCCCTTTTCTCTCTACTTTTTCTGGCTCGCACCCGGCAGATAGAATCAATGTCGTTGAGCATCGATAAGACACATCCCGTAAGGACTGCGATCTTCTCTCTCAAGTATCGAGGCTTCCAAACCCGAGTCGAGTTCATCTAATCACGATTTGCGGAGGGAATCTCTGTCCATACCCATTGAACATTACGCGCTGATCGGCGACTGCCATACGGCTGGGCTGGTCTCAAAACAGGGTTCGATCGATTGGCTCTGTCTTCCACACTTTGATTCGGGAGCCTGTTTTGCGGCGCTGCTCGGGACTGCAGAACACGGGCATTGGTCGATATCACCGGAGGGGCCGATCCGAAGCATTCGCCGGCAGTATCGGGATGGGACTCTGATTCTGGAGACTGAGTTTGAGACTGAAAGCGGATCGGCAAAGATTGTCGACTGCATGATGTCGCGCCAGGAGATGCCCTCGGTTCTGCGCGTAGTCGTCGGCACCAGAGGCGAGGTCCGGATGAAGTTGGAACTGGTGATTCGGTTCGATTACGGGTCGGTGGTGCCCTGGGTTCGGCGGATTGGGAACGGGATTTCCGCCATTGCCGGTCCGGACATGATCCGACTGCGGGCGGATGTGCCGCTTCACAGTGAAAACATGAAGACCGAAGCGGAGTTCACCATTGCGGAAGGCGAAAAAGTTGCGTTCGATCTGACCTGGTATCCCTCGCACCAGGTTGAGCCTGCGCCGGTGAACATTCACGAGGCGATTCAGAACACGGAGAAATGGTGGCGGGAGTGGTCGGATCGCTGTACTTATCAGGGTGAATGGCGGGACGCAGTACTACGCTCTCTGATCACGCTAAAAGCCCTGACATTTCTGCCCACGGGAGGGATCGTAGCAGCGCCGACAACTTCATTACCTGAACTGTTGGGAGGCGTGCGCAATTGGGACTACCGGTTTTGCTGGGTGCGAGATGCGACGCTGACCCTGCAAGCGCTGCTCAAGGCCGGATATTTAGAAGAGGCGCGAGAGTGGCGGGAATGGCTTCTGCGCGCTGTTGCGGGCAGCCCTTCCGAGCTCAACATCGTTTATGGCCTGCGCGGCGAACGCAGGCTCACCGAGTTGGAGCTACCGTGGCTGCCGGGATATGAAAAATCCGTCCCTGTCCGCACTGGGAATGCCGCGTACCAACAATTTCAACTGGATATCTTTGGGGAGGTGGCCAACACGCTTTTTGAGGCCCGCGAAGCTGGGCTGGAACCGCCCCAGCATGGGCGCAACGAAATCGCCATGGCGATGCTGGAATTCCTGGAAGCCGGCTGGCAGCAGCCGGATGAAGGCATTTGGGAAGTGCGCGGTCCGCGGCGGCATTTCGTCCACTCGAAGATGATGGCATGGGTCGCTGTCGATCGCCTGGTGAAAGCGGCGGAACTAGGCCGGTTCGCCATTGATATTGCCCGATGGAAAACACTTCGGGATGCCATTCATGAGCAGGTTTGCCGCCAGGGTTTTGATGCGAACATGAATTCCTTTGTGCAGTATTACGGAGGCAAACACCTCGATGCCAGCCTCCTGATGATGCCGCTGGTGGGCTTTCTTCCGCCCGACGATGCACGCGTGATCGGCACGGTGAAAGCTATCGAAACCCGCCTGCTGGAGAATGGCTTTGTTGGACGCTACACACAGGATCCCACTGTGGACGGTATGCCCCATGGAGAAGGAACGTTTCTGCCCTGCTCATTCTGGCTGGCAGACAATTACGAGTTGCAGGGGCGCCATGCAGACGCAGTGCAGATGTTCGAGCGGCTGTTGGACATTCGAAACGACGTCGGTCTTCTATCCGAAGAATATGATTCGATCGCAAAACGCCAGTTAGGGAATTTTCCTCAGGCGTTTTCTCATGTGGGTTTGGTGAACACAGCTTTCAATCTGACCCGGAGATCGAGCGAACCCGCTGGGCGCAAATGAGGAAGCCGATCCGCGCTGAGCGCGGCGTGCGGTGTGTTAGCAAGTGCCTGGAAACATGGTGGAGCTAGTCGGGATCGAACCGACGGCCTCGTCGTTGCGAACGACGCGCTCTCCCAGCTGAGCTATAGCCCCACACTCCGGATGCACTCGTAGTGTACCGCCTAATTTTACCAGCGTTCTCTCATCCTCGCACCACGCACCGTACCAACTTCATACCCGTCATGCTCTGCTGACATCGATCCGCCGAGGATACTTTCTGCTGTAACTGCGCAGCACCGGTGGTTACCAGGGTTGAACCGAGGGAGGCAAAGAGCCTTGACGAACGCCCCCTCCGCGCGTCTAACCTAATATCAGAACAGCGTTCGGGTTGGGAGTTTGCTCAGGGATGTTTGCGCAACCGAATCCAGGAACTGCAGGAAGGCAAGACAGAGTGCTGGCCGCTTCGCTCGCGCTGCACGGCCTGCTCTTCGCCTGGCTGCTGCATTCCCCAGAACCTCAATTGTTGAACCCTTCTTCCATTGCGATCGGACACAATGGCAAAGTGCTCACCCGACTCTACTTCCCCACACAGACCCCCGACGACAGCACTACCAGTTCATCCGATCGGGCAACCGAGACCTATCGGCACCAGCGGCTGGGCCACGAGAAGCCGGCTTGGAAGCCAACATCTACCGCGCCTAAGCTGCCCCAGCCGCCGGTTCCGCTTAATCCACCCCCGGCCGAAGACAATGCGACGACGGCAACACTCTCGAAGCTGGGTCATGGGGCGGCAGCTGGACTTCCCTACGGAACTGTCCCGGGTGGGCCGGTGTACGGAGACGAGATTCGCCCGGCTTTGCCTATCGCAACTTCCGATCCCGTGGTCTACCCTTGGCAACGGCCGACGTCCGAGGGCAAAGTCGTTATCGAAATCACGATCGACGAACGTGGGGAAATCGTTCGCAAAACGGTGCTTGAGAGCCTCGGTCCCGAGATTGACAACAAGTGCCTGGCGGCGCTCGAGAACTGGCGCTTTCAGCCGGCCACTCACAACGGGGTCCCGATCCCTTCGAAGCAGGATGCCGTTTTCCCCTTCAAGGCGCGTGGTTAGGTCAAACTCCTACGACGACTGTCATCCTGAGCGCAGCCGTTTTTCAGGCGTAGCGAAGGATCTCCCGCTCAGCCGGCCCAACGCTTAAGCCAAACTGCACCACCACCCAAACTCCCCGCATCGCGGTCTCATCGCACAGCCGCTATAATCAAACTGTGAATGCGGTACAACAAATAGCGTCCGCGGATTTTCCCACGCGATGGGGCAAGTTCCGCATCTACGGCTTTCGCTCCGAATCCGGCCAGGATGGAAAGCGTCCGGTGGAGGAAGCTGTTGCCCTTGTGATGGGCGACGTGCACTCGGCTCCTCCTCTGGTAAGGGTTCACTCGCAATGCCTCACCGGTGACGTTTTTCATTCTTTGCGCTGCGACTGCCGGCAGCAGCTCGAGATGGCGCTGTCGATGATCCGCGACGATGGGGCGGGGATCCTTATTTACGAACAGCAGGAGGGTCGCGGCATCGGTCTTATGGCTAAGCTGCAGGCGTATGAGTTGCAGGATTCCGGTCTGGACACCGTCGAGGCCAACGAGCGGCTGGGCTTCAAGGCCGACCAGCGCGACTTTGCCCTCCCCGGCCAGATACTCAAGGCGCTCGGTGTAAACCAGGTGCGGCTGCTCTCGAATAATCCTGAGAAGGTCGAGGCACTGCAGCGGGCCGGAGTAGAAGTCGTCGAGCGCGTGCCATGCGAAGTCGAACCCAGCCCGCACGCCGAAGAGTACCTTAAGACGAAGAAGGAAAAGCTGGGCCACCTTTTCAGCTCGTAATAGAACCGCGCCGGATTCCGGCTTGCAGACCCCGCTCTTTCATGCCGATAGCAGCGCGATCCCGCAACGTCCTCTTCCTGATCATCGTCACTCTCTGCGCCGGTTGCATGATCTACTACCATCTGGCCCTTTTCGTGCCGCAGGCGCGGGAAGTTCGGGCCGAACAAGGCTTTGGCAATGGATATTCCTTCGGCGCTGATTTCTATCCCATCTGGTTGACTTCACGCGCGAGCCTGCTTACTCATCGCGATCCCTACAGCCCGGAGATGACCAGGCAAATCCAGATCGGCCTGTTCGGGCGGTCTCTGGATACGAGCAATCCCGCCGCTCCTCCGGATTACCGGGCCTTCGCGTATCCAGCTTTCGTTGATGTTCTATTCTGGCCAGCGGCGCTGCTGCCTTTTTCCGTGGCTCGCGTCGGGCTGGCAGTGATTCTCGTGGCGGTTACCGCGCTCAGCATCTTTCTCTGGCTTCGGGCTCTATGTCTCAGTCTCAGTGTGAGTCCCGTAACGATCCCTGCGTTAGTCCTTCTCACTCTGTCGAGTTATGCCGTGCTCGAAGGTCTATTCGCAGAACAGCTTGGATTGCTTGTGGGATTTCTTCTCGCCGCCTCGCTCGCCGCACTGGTTGATGGCAGGCTTTCTCTGTCGGGAAGCCTGTTGGCTCTGACTCTGATCAAGCCGCAGATGACAGCCCTTGTCGTCGCCTATCTTCTACTGTGGAGCTTCGGTCAATGGCGCGCTCGCTGGCGGTTCGTGGGCAGTTTTCTTCTCACCTCGGCCCTGCTGGTCGCCTCTTCCCTTCTTGTGTGGCCGGGATGGATTCCGCAGTGGCTGCAGGTCGTATTTGGCTACCGGCAATACTCGACTCCGCCTCTCGTGGGATATTTACTCGGCACTGCTGTCGGCTCCCGCCTTACCCCGTTTCTAGTTGCGATATTTTTGGTGAGTGCACTTGCTCTGGCAGCGCGCATGCGTCATGCATCTCCCACCTCGACTGAGTTTGCACTGACGGTCAGCCTGCTGCTCGCCATCACTGCGATCACTTTACTGCCGGGCCACGCGGTGTACGACCACGTCATCCTCTTGCCCGGAGTCATCTTGATTGCTCTGTCGTGGCGGGTTTTCGCGCGTTCGATTCCGCTCTTTCGAGTAGTGCTGGGGGCAGGTGCGTTGGCGCTTTTCTGGCAGTGGATTCTTGCTCCGGCTGTGATCGCAATGCGGCCGATTCTTTCTCCTCAACTATTTGCTTCAGCGGTGCTAACACTCCCCATCCGCACCGCCGCCTCGATTCCTTTTGGAGTGTTGGCGCTGCTCGGACTGATGATGCGACAAGGAACCCGGAAAAAATTGCCGGTGGAGATGTTTGATTGTCGGAAGCCGGGGACAGACTAGCGCTTTAGAATCTCCCCCAAAGCAGCGCGATTCTTTGCGGGCAGACCGCGCAGCGCAGAGCGCGCCAGAGCGACGTAGACTCCCCGAACTTCAGGCACTTCAAGTAATACTTTAAGGTGCTTCCCGACCGTCGCCACATCCCCTCGAGCGATGGGACCACTGAACGAACCTGGTGCGCCAAGCTTTGCATAGTTGGCCAGGGTTTGCCGGAGAATCGGCAGCATTCTCTTACGTGCGGCTTTTCCCCTGACGCCGGCCGCACGCGCCACGTGCTCACTCGCCGCCAACAAGGCTGTCAGCAGCGGCGAGGCGAACATCCCCCATGCGTGATAGGCCTCTTTCTGTCGTTTGCTGATAGCGAAGGTCTGCCCGTGCAAACGTCTAACGATTGAACGAGCAACCCGTACCGCTCTCGAGTCTCCTTCGATGGCGAATGGGACTTCCACAAGCGATGGCCGCGATCCACGCACAAACGTCATTAGCGGATGGACCGACGCAACGGCTGCGCCTCGCTCTCGGAGTACGGTAAGCTCGTCGCTGGTCAGAGCGCCGCTGGAGTGCAGCACCACTTTGCCCCGCCAATCAACCGCTTCAGCCAGGGACTCGGCCGCGCTGGCAATCGCTCCATCGGGGACACAAAACCAAACGATCTCTGCCCGAATCTGTACCCGAGGAGCCGCGACGGCCGATGCCCCAACCTCCCGAGCCAGCTTCCGAGCCCGCCGCAAGGAAGCCGTCGCGCCACGCGTGACGATCTGATCGATCTTGTAGCCCGCTCCATGCAACGAGACGGCCAGCGCCCCAGCCATGTTCCCAGCTCCAACAATTGTGATAACCGGCTTTCTGGATTGCTTCCCCGACATGCCCGGCAGCATAGCAGAACGCCGGAAGCCGAATGCCGTGCTTTATATTGTTGTCATGCCAAAGCGTCCGCGCTCCAAGTCAAAACCGATTAAGGCCAAGAAGAGTTCAAATTCCAAGGCTAGGTTGATCTCCTCACGCAACGCGTATCGTGGCCCGGTCTTCTGGGTGACCTCTGACGATGTGCGGGAGCCGGGAGGCGTCCGCGCACGTCGCGATGTCATTCATCACAGCGGTTCTGTTGTTGTACTGGCCGTCGACGAGTCGCGCTCTGCGCCGCGTGTTTTGCTTGAGCGCCAATATCGCCACGCGGCCAACGACTTTTTGTGGGAACTCCCTGCGGGGCGCATCGATGCGGGGGAAAAAGCTCTGCACGCGGCCAAGCGCGAACTCCTGGAGGAGACCGGATACACCGCCGCCCATTGGCGGCTCATTCTCAACTTCTACGCCAGCCCCGGATTCCTCGCAGAAACCATGAAGGTATATATGGCCACAGGCCTTCGCCCAGGGCCCGCCCAGCCGGAACCGGACGAAGTCATCCACAAAAGCCTCGTTTCGTTGTCCAAAGCAGTGGGGATGGTGTTGAACGGAACGATTCGCGACGCCAAAACCATCTCGTCGGTCTTGTGGCTAGATCATCAGGTTAGAGGGAAATAGAAGCCAGCGTGGGGACAAAGCTCATCTGGGATCCTGCCGACGCCTCGCCTGCGCTCGGCTGAACGGGCTAAGGCGCCCGTTCCCACATGTTCTGCTGAACCCTACCATTTCGCCTTGACACCCCATCCTAATCGCTCCAAAATGCATCCTATGCGGGCACGTCTTTGGGCCCCCCACTGAAGGACGTGCGAAAAAGGGGGTATGCGTGGAACGTCTGAAAGGCACCGTCAAGTGGTTCAATAACGCAAAAGGGTACGGGTTCATCGGGCGCGCGGATGGTCCTGACGTTTTTGTACATTACAGCGCGATCACCTCTGAGGGCTATAAGAGCCTTCAGGAAGGCGACACGGTGGAGTTCGAAATCGCCGACGGCCAGAAGGGGCCACAGGCGGCGAACGTCACCAAAGGCGCCTGAGTCATAGTTTCTCGCATTCTCCGACGTGGCACGACCATTCAGGACTCCATGGTCGGACGCGTAGTTCTATTTTCCCAAGGCAGCCCCTGTACTGCCTTCCGCCGCTGGCACTCCATTCCAATCTTGTTTAATCTTTAGTCCGTGGACAACAAGGCGATCGCCAACATCCTCTACGAAACTGCGGACCTGCTTGAGATCGACGGCCAGGATTCCTTCCGCATTCGCTCCTATCGCAACGCAGCGCAAGCCATCGAAAACAACACCGAGCAGATCAAAGACATCATCGGCGAACCCAAGAGGGTGCTGGCTATCCCGGGGATCGGCAAGGGAATGCTGGTAAACCTGAAGGAACTATTCAAAGACGGCAGCCTGAGCGTGCAAGCGGAACTCCTGAAGAAATATCACCCGTCCATGCTTCAGTTGCTGAAGATTCAGGGCCTCGGGCCGAAGACGATTGCGCTGATCTGGAGCGCCCACAAAGTCTGCGACGTCGATGGCGTGGAAAAGCTGGCGCGCGAAGGCAAGATTCGCGAACTGCCGCGCATGGGAGAGAAGCATGAACAAAAGCTGCTGAAGGCGATTGAAGACTACCGCCGAATCTCCGGGAGATTCCTGATCGACGCTGCCGAGACTGAGGCCGACAAGCTCACCGAGTATCTCGCGAAGTTTCCGGGCATCGACCGCATCACTCCCGCCGGTTCTTTGCGCCGAGGCCGCGAAACCGTCGGTGATCTGGACATTCTAGTGACGGGCAAGGCCTGTTGCAGCGAGGACGAACGCCAGCTGGCGGTGGAGTACATCGCCAAGTATCCGCCCCTGATGAGCATCATCGCTCAGGGCGACAACAAGATCAGCTTTCAGTTGCGCCACGGCATGCAGGTGGACGTTCGCCTGTTGCCACCGGAATCGTTCGGCGCGGCCATGCAGTACTTCACCGGATCAAAAGGCCACAACGTTGCCCTGCGCCAGCGCGCCCTCAAGATGGGTTACACGCTCAACGAGTACAGCCTCGCCGACCTCAAAACAGAAAAGCCTGTCGCCGGGAAAACTGAAGAAGAAATCTACGCCAAGCTGAAGCTCGACTACGTGCCTCCCGAACTGCGCGAAAATCTGGGTGAGATCGACGCCGCCGCGAATCACACGCTGCCCGCTCTGATCACGGTGGACGACCTTCAGGGCGACGTACACATGCACACCGTTGAGACCGACGGCAAGAACACCATCGAGGAGATGGCTGAAGCGGCCAAGGCGCGCGGCTACAAATACATGGCCATCACTGACCACTCCAAGAATCTGGCCTTCGCGAACGGCCTGGATGACAAGCGCGCCCTCGCGCACATTGGGCGAATCCGGGACGTGAACGACAAGCTTGATGGCATCACCATCTTCGCAGGAATCGAAGTCGATATTCTGGCCGACGGCGACCTCGACCTCTCCGACGATGTCCTGGCCCGGATGGATATAGTCATCGCCAGCGTGCATTCAGTTTTCAATCAGGAACCGGCGAAGATGACTGAGCGTCTGCTTAAGGCGGTCGGGAATCCCAACACGTCCATCATCGGCCATCCTACGGGTCGCCTGCAGCTTCGCCGCGATGCCTATCATTTCGACATGGATGCAATCCTGACAGGGGCGGCGAAACACAAGGTAGCGATGGAGCTGAACTCCTACCCGGATCGCCTCGACCTCAACGACATACACCTGCGCCAGGCAAAACAAAAAGGCGTGAAGATTGTGATCAACACCGACTCCCACCACACCTCGCACCTCGACAAAATCCGTTACGGTATTCTGCAGGCACGCCGCGCCTGGCTCACCAAGGAGGACGTGCTGAACACCCTGCCCGCGCAGAAGTTCGCCAAGGCAATGAAGCATGAGTGGAGTTGAATACCCAGCCTGGGGAGTACAATCCGAAGGCGCGAAAGAATCGTTGCCCGACAGAATCATTGCCCGATAGAATCGATGCCCGATCAAACACCCAATCCTGCTCCCGCTCCTCCGCCGGCGCCAAACCCCCAACGCGGTCCTACAATCAACATCGCCGACGAATTCGGAACCGCCAAGCGCAACTTGCCCCCGTTCAAGCCGCTGTTGCTGACCACGGCGGGGATACTCCTTATTGTCGCTGCCGTGGCGTTTCTCCAACGCGCCAAGCCGCAAGGTGCCGGAACACTCGACAGCGTAACCGCAGTGGAAATCCCCGGGCAAAACGCTTCTCTGGTCGCCCTCACCTTCACCCTGCATAACTCCGGTAAGAAATCACTCTGGGTGCATGACGTTGAAGGAAAGCTTGTAACATCTGCCGGAGAATCAAGCAGCAATGCAGTTTCTGCTGTCGACTTCGACCGCTACTATCAAGCCTTCCCGACGCTGAAGGCAAATACACAGCCAGCTCTCTCTCCCGAGGACAAGCTGCAACCCGATCAGGAGATCAAGCGAACCGTCATCGTCAGCTTCCCTGTGACCCTCGACAACTTCAACCAGCGCCGTTCCGTGAGCGTAGTCATCCAGCCTTACGATCAACCCGTGCCCGTGACTCTAACCAAATGATGGCCCAGACGTGCGCGCAATTGCGCCTGAGGTACAGATGCGCTTCTACAGTGTGATGACCCAATCCCGGCATATCTCCCTCTACTTGCTTGTATTCCTGTTCTTTCTTTCTCTGTTGGTAGTGTGCGCCGAAGCCGCGCCCGCCGCCCAACAACACAAGTACTGGGTCTACGTCGGCACCTACACGGCCGAAGGCAGCACCAGCAAAGGTATCTATACGTATCGCTTTGATGCAGCCACCGCCGAGCTCACATCCGTCGGCCTAGCCGCCGAGACCACCAATCCATCGTTTCTCGCGGCACATCCGAATCATCGATTCCTTTATGCGGTCAACGAGGTGAGCAACTACAAAGGAGAGAAGAGCGGAGCCGTTAGCGCCTTCGCCATCGATCGTGCGAACGGCAAGTTAACGCTGTTGAATCAAGTGGCGTCCAAAGGTGCTGACCCCGCTTACATAACCGTAGACAAATCTGGGAAATACGTTCTGGTGGCGAACTACACCGGCGGCAGCATCGCAGTGTTCCCGGTGCTTGAGGATGGAAGGCTTGGTGAGGCTTCGGCCTTCATCCAGCATACGGGCCACGGCTCAGATCCACAACGCCAGGAGGGACCGCACGCTCACTCCATCGACCTCTCGCCGGACAACCGCTTCGCCATCGTGGATGACCTGGGATTGGACGAGACACTGGTGTACAAGTTTGACAGCCTCAAGGGTTCGCTTACGCCCAACGACCCGCCGTTCGCCAAGGCCGACCCGGGAGCCGGCCCCAGGCACTTCGCTCTTCGCCCGGACGGGAAGTTTGCCTACGTGGTCAACGAAATGGCGGCTACCGTTTCTGTCTTTAGCTATGACGGCGCTGCTGGGGTCATGCGTCCGCTACAGTCGATTTCGACTCTGCCCCGAGGCTTTGATGGGGCCAAAGAAGACGCTGAGATTGAGGTTCATCCTTCCGGCAAATTCCTCTACGCTTCGAACCGCGGCCATGACAGCATTGCCGTATTCGCCATCGACGCGAATCAAGGCACTCTGACGTTGATCGAGTACGCTTCAACGAAGGGCCAGACTCCCCGCAGTTTTGAGATTTCCCCGGGAGGCGCGCTCTTGTTCGCGGCCAACGAAAAGTCAGACAATATTGTCGTCTTTCGTATCGACCAGAAAAGCGGCCGCCTAACGGCGACGGGCAAGGTTCTGGACGTGGCGGAACCCGTCTGCGTGAAATTCGTACCGATCGACTGAAGCGTAAAGCCTTTGACCGCAAAGGTCGCAAAGAAAAGCCGCCAAGTTCGCGAAGAAGAGCAGTCTGTTCTTCTTCGCGTCCTTTGCGGCTTTTCTTAGCGTCCTTCGCGGTAAAGGCTTTGTTCTAAATTAAGAAACCGTCAGACTGTATTCCCTCCTAATTGGCTGTCACTGGCACAGGCGCGGCCTTCGGAGTACTCAGGTAGCCGGTCGCCTTCTTCTTGTCCACCGTCCAGACCACCAACTCAAATAACAAGTGGTCGCGTCCCGAATAGAACTGAATCGGCTCGGCGATATTGCGATCCTGCTTCTCGATGGTCTTGTCGTCAGAAGTCACATTCACCGTAAACTTGCCGCGCTTCTGGTCGGTCTTCTTAAGCTGGAGGCTCACTGTCGCCACGGGCTGCGGCTTCGCTCCTTTGAGTAAAGTGAATTCATAATAATTGCGGTCGCCCTTATGCTTGAGGATCTCCAAATCACCGCGGGTGTTGGCGATCAAGCCGCTCTGCACTCCTAGGTCGCCCACTGCGCTCTGCAGCTTCGCTTTGGTAGCTTCCAGATCGGCCTTAGTGGAAGCCACATCGGTCTTCACCCCGCCGACGTCGGTCTTCACCCCGGCCACTTCCCCGCTCACCTGCCCGAACTGCTCTTTCGATTCCTTCTCTTGCTGCGCCAGGCGGGATTCATCAGCCTTCTGTTGCGTTTGCAGCGCGGCAGCGCGCTCCAGCAGTTCTTTCTTGGTCATGCCAAGCTTTTGCGCAATCGTCTCTTCCTGAGCCTCCGTGGATTGCACGCGCTTTTGCAATTCCGCCACTTGCGCCTGGCTGGCGCTCAGGTCCGAAGTCAGCTTCTCGATGTGCTGTCCCGTGGTCACATACCCAAAGACCGTCGCCGCGATAAAAATCACCGCCAGGACAACGAGAATCCACTTCCCTGCACTCGACTGCTGTTCTGCGACTATCTGTTCGCCTTCTTCCGGCATTAGCTCCTCCAGGATTAACCGCCTTAGCTGCGGGGGTCTTTTCAATTGTTTAGCAGAAGCGCTGTAGTGTCAATCGGCTAGCGGGATGCCCTGGTGGTACGGTTGGTCCACCGCCCTGGCATCTTGCAGGAATGAACTACCTCGCTAAATCGCCTGTCGTGCCTGAGTCCTTTACAATGCGCAGGTGAAGAGCTGGGACGTAATCATAATCGGAGGCGGCATCATTGGACTGTCGCTGTCGATTGAACTGCGAAGAAGAGGCGCAACCGTTCTTGTGGTCGAGCGGGGCGAGCCTGGCCGCGAGGCGTCCTATGCCGCCGGCGGCATGCTGGTGGATTGCCCGTCTGAAACTCCAGCCGCTTTGCGGCCTCTCGCGACAGCGAGTGCACGCATGTACCCGGAGTTCGCACGCGAACTGCAGGCCGAATCGAGCAGGAACGTCGACCTGCGCGACCACGGGACGATTGTCTTTCCCTCCACTGCACATGTTTCTCCACTGGAATTGGCGGCGGCAGCGGCGGCACTTCCGGCGCCGCTGGCTGAACTCGAGCCGGCGCTTGCTGATTTCAATGGGCCGGCGGCCTATCTTCAGGAGCGCAGCGTCGACCCGCGGGCACTTACCAGCGCCGCGCTGCAAACGGCAAAGCGACGCGGGGTGGATATTTCATCGGGCGATGAGGTCACTGCCGTCGATGTTTCGACTGGCCGCGTCTCCAGTGTCACCACGACCAAGACGTCATTGCATGCGCCGAAAGTCGTCAACTGCGCCGGCGCATGGTCAGGGCAGATCGCGCCACATAGATTTCCCACCCGCCCCGTCAAAGGACAAATGCTATGCCTGCTGACCTGCCCGCATAATCTCCTCAAGCATGTAATCCGCGCGCCAGAGGTTTACCTGATCCCGCGCGGCGACGGAAGAATCCTGGTCGGAGCCACCGTGGAAGAAGCGGGATTCGACAAGCGCACCGATGTCACCACGATTCAGCACCTGCATCGTGCCGCTGTCGATCTGGTTCCGGAACTGCGCAATGCGAAGATCCTCGAAGACTGGGCCGGGCTGCGTCCCGGAACTCCCGATGCGTTGCCGATTCTCGGCGCAACCACAACGCCCGGCTACTACGTAGCGACCGGTCATTTCCGCGACGGCATTCTCCTCGCCCCAATTACAGCACAGGTGATGGCTGAGGTAATCACGGGAGCAGAGTGCAAGTACGACCTCGCCCCGTTCTCCGCTGCACGGTTCTCCCCCTAGACCGTTGGAACTTTTGTCCCCTAAGATTCGTTCCCTGTGTACGGCACTGTTGTGGCGGAGGAATCTTGAAACTTGTCATCGAGAAAGTCAGCAAACGCTATGGCCGCGGAGCCATGGCGTTACACGATTTCTCCCTGGAACTGGGAACCGGTGTGCTCGGTTTGCTGGGCCCGAACGGCGCCGGCAAAACCACGCTAATGACCATCCTTGCCACCATCACGCGCTCAACCCAAGGCCGCGTGCTGTGGAACGGAACCGATGTAGCCACGAATCCCGACGCTCTTCGCACCGTCCTGGGTTATCTGCCACAGGATTTTGGGGTTTATCCCAATCTGAATGCCGTCGAGTTCCTCCAGTATCTTGCGGCGGTGAAGGGCCTGGACGCTGCCGCTTCACGCCGTCGCATCGACGAACTTCTGAACCTCGTCAACCTCACAGATGTCCGCAAGCGACTGCTCGGCGGCTACTCCGGAGGAATGAAACAGCGGGTCGGAATCGCCCAAGCTCTCCTGAACGATCCGCAATTACTTATCGTCGACGAACCAACCGCCGGCCTTGATCCCGAAGAACGTGTGCGCTTTCGCAATTTGCTTTCGGAACTCTCCGGTGAACGAATTGTGATTCTTTCCACCCACATCGTCTCCGACGTCGAAGCTACGGCGACCGACATCGCTCTGATCTCGCAAGGAGCCCTCGTGGCGCATGCCTCGCCCGAGGAATTACTTCAGAAAGTGGAAGGAAAAGTGTGGGAATGGGTGCTTCCGAGCGCGGAACTCAATGCGGCCCGTCAACGCTATCTCATCAGTAGTACCACGCGCCGCGGGGACGGCGTTCACGCCCGGGTCCTCGGCAATGCTGCGCCGGATGGCGCAAAGTCTATCCCCCCTAACCTCGAGGACGCCTACCTCTACTGCTTGACGCAACACCGCGCCGGAGCTGCCGCATGAATACACTCAGGGTGCTTTATCACATGGCGCGCGCCGACTTTCTGGAGCGGGTCAGGCGCTACAGCTTCCTGCTGACCCTGGCTGGCGCTTTGTATCTGGCCTATGCCGTGGCCACCGAGAAAGTATTCATCGCCGTCGGCGACGGATATCGCGGCCTGTACAACTCAGCTTGGATCGGCATCCTGATGACCATCTGTTGCACCACCTTCCTTTCGCTGGTGGGCTTTTATGTCGTCAAGAATTCCGTTCAGCGCGATTCAGACACACGCGTTGGCCGCATCCTGGCTGCCACGCCGATGCCCAAAGCCTTTTACACCCTGGCCAAAGCCCTCAGCAATTTCGCCGTCCTGGCTTGTATGGTCCTGCTGCTCATGGTGGCCGCGCTGGCCATGCAATTCATGCGCCCCGACGCTCGTCCAATTTCTCTTTGGCAACTCTGGTCGCCGTTCTTGTTCATCGCTTTGCCGGCGATGCTTCTCACAGCCAGCCTGGCACTCCTGTTCGAAACCCTCCCTATCCTCCGCGGTGGCGTCGGGAACGTGCTGTATTTTTTCTTATGGACCTTTGGACTTGTGATGGGTGCCGAAGCTCACGTGGACGACCCAAGCGGCATTCAGCTTCTCTACCGCAGCACCCGCGCCGCTCTTCATGCTTCCGACCCGAACGATTCTACGAAGTTTGCCTTCCAACTGAGTATCGGAGGAGACCATGCCTATCGAACCTTCGTTTGGAACGGCATCGACTGGACTCCCAAAATCCTCCTCGTCCGCTTACTCTGGGTGGCTGCAGCGATCGCCCTTGCGCTTCTCGCCTCCGTGTTTTTTCATCGTTTCGACCCAGCGAAAGAGTGGATGCGGCGGCGTACCGCGGTACTGCCTGCCTCATCGGCTCCGACTCAGTCGGAGGAAATCACACAGGCTCCTTTGCCGGTAAGCATGATTTCAGCCAGCCATCTGACGCCGCTTGTGCGAAGGTCCACTCGTCTGCGTTTTCCGCAGCTCGTCGCCTCTGAGCTTCGACTCTTGCTCAAAGGCCAGCGTTGGTGGTGGTACGCCGTCGCTGCTGGATTGCTAATCGGAGAACTGGCCTCGCCACTCGCATCGGCACGCGAGGGAGTCTTGCTCGTAGCCTGGATCTGGCCGATCCTGCTTTGGTCGCAAATGGGGTGTCGCGAATCCCGCTGCGCCACCGGGCCTTTAATATTCTCTTCCGAGCACGCCCTAACCCGCCAGCTTCCAGCTCTTTGGACTGCGGGCGTAGCCGTCGCCACGCTCACCGGCGGCGGTGTCGGCATTCGACTTCTAATGACTCGCGATTGGCCGTCCCTCGCCGCCTGGATCAGCGCCGCAATCTTCATCCCAAGTCTCGCCTTAGCTCTCGGAGTCTCGAGCGGCACCAGCATCCCCTTCGAGGCGCTCTACACAGCCTGGTGGTACATGGGGCCGGCACATCACTTGCCCACCCTCGATTTCATCGGCACCACTTCGGCCTCCAGCCGTCCCGCGGATTATGCCCTCGCTGCATTAATCCTGCTAGCCATTTCCTATGCCGGACGCCGCGTCCGCCTCGGATACGCCTGAGCTTGTTTCCCTCGCGGTATACTGATTGGTTTCAGCAGTCATCGTGTACGAAGCACTTCTCCGCCACCACCAGAGAAAGGATCAATCCATGGCTTCTCCCGCAGTAGATTTTGCCCGCAATAATCAGCAGCGCTTCCTGAGCGAACTCAAAGATCTCCTCCGTATCCCCAGCGTCAGTACCCTCGAGGAGCACAAGCCCGACGTACAAAAAGCCGCTGACTTCGTAGCCAACGAACTCCGCCGCATCGGAATGGAGAACGTCGAGGTCATCCCTACCAAGGGCCATCCCCTCATTTACGCCGACTGGCTGCATGCTCCGGGCAAGCCCACGGTCCTCTGCTATGCGCACTACGACGTGCAACCGCCCGATCCGCTCGACGAATGGCTGACTCCTCCTTTCGAGCCCACCGAACGCAACAACAACATCTACGCTCGCGGAGCAGTCGACGACAAAGGCCAGCTCTGGATGGAAGTGAAAGCCCTCGAATCACTGATGAAATCCGGCAACGGCAAACTCCCCATCAACGTCAAAGTGATTTTTGAGGGCGAAGAAGAAGTCGGCGGCGAATCCATCTCTGAGTATGTCCGCAAGCAGAAAACCAAGCTGAAAGCCGATTTCGCCCTGGTCTGCGACACTGAACTTTTCGCTCCCAATCTCCCCACGTTGTGCGTTGGCCTGCGCGGTCTGGTCTACACTGAAATCGAAGCCGTTGGAGCCAAGGTTGATCTGCACTCCGGCGTCTACGGCGGCGCCGCACCCAATCCCTTCTTCGCGCTAATCGAAATCATCAGCCGGCTGAAAGATGCCAAAGGCAAAATTCTCATCCCCGGCTTCTACAAAGGTGTGAAGGCGCCAAGCAAAGACGAACTCAAAGCCTGGAAGCGATTGCCCTTCAACGAAGAGCGTTACCGCAAAACCGAAGTAGGATCGAAAGTTCTGACGGGAGAGCCCTTCTATTCGGTTCTGTATCGCACCTGGGCGCGTCCCACGCTCGAAGTCCACGGCATGCCCGGAGGATTTATCGGCGGCGGGGCCAAGACTGTGATTCCGGCGAAAGCCGCAGCCAAGGTCTCCATGCGACTGGTACCCAATCAGGATCCCGACGACATCCTGAAGAGATATACAGCGTTTGTGAAGAAGCTCACGCCAAAGGGCATCGAAACCAAGATCAAAGTGTGGAGCAAAGGTCCAGCCTGCGTAGTCGGGACTGACAATCCCTACATCAAGGCGGCGACCGAAGCCTTGCACGACACGTTTAAGAAAGAAACCGTGTTCATCCGCAGCGGTGGATCGATCCCCATCGTCAACGACATCTATCAGGCATTGAAAATCCCCAGCGTAATGATGGGTTTCGGTCTCCCCGACGACAACCTGCACGCTCCCAACGAAAAGTTCCACATCCCCAACTTCCACCGCGGCATAGAAACGATTTGCTTGTTCTTCGAGAAGCTCGGAGGAAAGTAAGCGGCACTAGAAAGTGTGCTCGACGTGGCTTGTTATCCCGAGCGCAGCGAGGGATCTTCGTTCTAGCCTGCGCTACCGGCGTCGCCGCTTCAGGCAAACACCAAGATCCCTCGCTGCGCTCGGGATGACACAGTGGAGGGCGCGGTCCGCGCGGCGAGCGTTTGCGAGGCACATACAGGGCTGCGCTGCTCCCAGCTGCCGTTGTTTCATGCTCTCGATTGCGCTACCATAACCCTGCTCTCGCGGTTCTCCCACCTCGTCCTTCCCTCACCCAAAGAACAGGCAGCTGCTGCAATGCATGTGCAACCCAACGCGCTTGCTCTTAAGGCCATACAATATATAGTGTTATATTGCTTGACCCCGCCCCAATTTCACCGTTACAGTAGCTGTAATTTGTGCCCGCCCCTTCCAGCCCAGGACGGAAACATTCGCGGATTTGAGCCGGACGAGCATTTAGCCGGAAGCGAAGGAATCAGTCTGGTAAACAGTCCGGCAGACAGCTTAACGGGTAACTGGCCACTGACAACTAGCCACTGGCCACTGCTTTTCCAAGGAGTCCACGTTGCTTAAACTGAAGCGGCTTCAGATTCTCGGGTTCAAGTCGTTTTGCGACCGCACCGACCTCAAGTTTCACGGGGATGGCATCGCCGCCATCATCGGTCCCAATGGTTGCGGCAAGTCGAACATTGCCGACGCCATCTCCTGGGTGTTGGGCGAGCAGTCGGCCAAGACCCTGCGCGGTTCGCGCATGGAAGATGTAATTTTCGCCGGCACGCGTGACCGCAAACCCACCGGCATGGCCGAGGTCTCGCTTACCTTGATCGATCCCGAAGAGTATCCCGGCCCCGACGCCAACGCGCCCACTGAGATTGATATCCAGGATGAAGTTCCCGTGAGCGTCGAGGCCTTGCGACGTCCGGCTGAAGACTGGGATGAAACAGCGATCCGCGCTCGCGCCGCCGACGAAACTGAGCGCGCCGTGGAGGAAGCCCAGCCTGGCCGACTGGAAGAAATAGAAGTTCCGCGGACGAAGATGAGTATGCTCGCTGTCGCCTTCCCTGACGATGAACCGGTATTCGCTCTTCCAGTGCACGCCGTCGTGCCCATCGCGACTTCCGCGGCCGTGAGCGGAGCAACTCAGGTAGTGCTGAAGATCCGCCGCCGGAAATTCGACCAGCAGCAATTCCGCACTGGAGAAATCGTAGTCACGCGCCGGCTGTTCCGTTCGGGCGACAGCGAATACCTGCTCAATGGCAAACTCTGCCGCCTGCGCGACATTCAGGAACTTTTCATGGGAACCGGCCTGGGACCGGAGACCTACGCGCTCATCGAACAGGGACGCATTGGCCAGATTCTTAGCAGCCGCCCCACCGACCGCCGGGCGATTCTCGAAGAAGCTGCCGGGATTACGAAGTTCAAAACCAAGAAACGCCTCGCCGAAGCGCGCCTCGAAGACGCCAAGCTCAACCTGGCCCGCGTGAACGATATTTTCGACGAAGTCACGCGTCAGATGAATTCGCTGAAGCGCCAGGCATCCAAAGCGGAACGCTATGCCAAGTTGCGCGAAGAGATGCGGGCACAGCTGCGCGTGGTCCTCGCCAGCAAGTTTGCCGTCATCGAGCAGGAAAGTACTTTGCTCGACGCCCAGCTCAATGCTCTGGCCGAGGAGATGCAACATCGCGCCGAGTCGGTGCGGCAGTTTGAGGCGGAGCACGGAGAGAACACCGAGCGTGGGTATGCGATTGAGGGTGAACTCCGCGAAAATCGCGACCGCCTCAGCCAGATCGATCTGGAAATCGATCGTGCCCGCGCCCGCCGCCAGTACAACGACGAACGCTGTGCCGAAATCGTGGTTCGGTCAGCCTCGGCGGAAGCGGAGCTGGCCCAGGTCCGGCATCGCCTGACCGCTCTTGAGGGCGAGCGCGATTCCAACCGGCAAGTTCTGGAATCTGCCGCCGGTGACCTGGCCGCAGCTCGGCACGAGCTTGAGCTCTCCCAGCAGGAAGCCGCGACTGCAGCATCCGCGCTTACTGAACTCGAGTGTCAGCAGGAGGAGTCTCGCGTAGCGATTTTCGATGCCGTGTCATCCGCTTCGCAGCTTCGCAACCAGATGGCTCAAGCCGAAGAACGTCTCGCGAGCACGGATCGCGAGGCCGGGCGTCTGCAAGCTGAAATCACGAATGCGAATCTACAGGTGGATGCCTTCGGCGGCCAGCGCGGACAACTCGCGCTCGAGTTCGAAACAGTGACGCAGCGCCTCGCCGGCATCACCGAAGAGATCAGCCAGCTTCGCCGCCTGATTGATGCCCGGCGACTAGACGAGACCAAGGCCAAGACTAATCTCGATGTGCTCCGCGCCGAATATGCAACCGCTCTCGGCAAGAAGGGCTCTTTGGAGTCAGTGATTGCTGAGCACGGATATTCCACTGAGTCGGTCCGCCGCCTTTTTCAGTCGGGAGTAATGCAGAGCGGCCTCGCCCCGGTCGGTGTGCTTGCCGACTTTCTTGAAGTGGAGCCGCGCTTCGAGCGTGTTGTCGAAGACTTCCTGCGTGACGAACTGAACTACATTGTGGTCAAGTCCTGGGACGCCGCCGACGAAGGCCTCCGGCTGCTGCGCAGCGATGTCGATGGTCGCGCCACTTTTCTGGTTCACCCCGAGGACTCGCAGGCCAAGTTCTCCTTCGTCCTCGACGAAGCCGCGCACTGCGCACCGCCCACGGCTTCCATCGTGCCATTGAAGAACACCATCCGCGTTCTCGACGGCTTCGGAAAATCGCTGGAGGTCATTCTTCCAAAGCTTCGGGATGGCTATATCGTGCCCGGGTCTGACACTGCGCGGGGTTTGGCTCTGGAGAATCCCGATGCGTTCTTCTTGTCGCAATCCGGAGAATGCTTCCACAATGTAACGGTCACAGGGGGTAAACAGCGCTCCGAGGGCCCGCTTTCGATGAAGCGCGAGCTCCGCGAAGTTCTCCGCCAGCTCGAGGATCTGGAGCGGGCTCTTCGTGACGAGGAAATGCGAGTGCTCACGCTCGGCCAGGAAATCAAGGACCTCAGTTCCCTGCTGGACCGTCTCGACGATGAAAAACGAGCGGCCGAACATCAGTCGATGACTTCAGGCCACATGCTGCAGCAGCTCGATTCTGAGATGGCCCGGGTCACGGAGCGAATGAGCATTTCGCAGGCGGAGTTGCAGCGCCTCGCCGCAGAACGTTCCGAACAGGAATCCATCATCGCCACTCGACAGTCGGAGCTTGCCGTCCTCGACGAGACTCGCGCCCACCTCGAGCAGCAAATCGCAGCTGCTCAGGAATCTTTCGGTGTCCTGCGTCAGCGTCGCGAAGAGGCAGCCCAGACAAGCTCGCAGCGAGTCGCCCAGGTCGCGGCTCTGGAAGAGCGTCATCGATCCGCCACTGCCGTGCTTGCACGCATCGATTCCCTCTTCACCGAAATGGGAGAACGTCTGCATGCGCTGGCCTCGCAGATAGAAGCTGCTGCCGCCGAAAAGCTGCAGCGCGAAACGGAGAATCTCCAACTCGAGCAACAAGCAGCTGACTTCGAGGCCGAGCGCAACGCAGGCCGGGCAAGGGAGGGGCTGCTTCAATTCGAGAAGGATCAACTCCGCGCCCGCCTCTCCGAAATCGACGAGCTTCTGCGCCATTCGCGCCTGCTCCTCGACGAGGCTCGCGACCGCCGGGGCGAGCTGCAGGCAGCCGCTGCCAAGCTCGAAGCCGACGCCATGTACATGGCGGAAACGTGCCTGAACGAGCTTGGAATCGAGCGCGCTGCTCTGCTGGGCGATACCACTCTGGCACTGGTCACGGGTGACGAACTGGCGGCTTGCGATCACCGGCATCGCGAGATGCGCGCCAAACTGGAAGCCATGGGTCCGGTGAACATGATGGCGCTCGAAGAGTATCGCGAGACGGCCGGGCGGCACGCCTTCCTCGACACGCAGCGCAAAGACTTGATTTCCTCCATCGATAACACAACCGCGACCATTCGCGAGATTGAAGAAGTGTCGCGGCAAAAGTTCCAGGAAGCCTTCGCCAAGATCAACGAGAACTTCGGAGTCACTTTCAAGAAGCTCTTCGGGGGCGGACATGCCTTCATGAAACTCACAGATGAAGAAAACTCGACTGAGAGCGGCATCGACGTGGTCGCATCCCCTCCTGGCAAGCGCCTGCAGAGCGTGTTGCTGCTCTCGGGAGGCGAAAAGGCGCTCACAGCACTGGCCCTGCTGGTCGGCATCTTCCAGTTCACGCCCAGCCCGTTCTGCATCCTCGACGAAGTCGACGCCCCTCTGGACGAGGCCAACATCACACGCTTCACCGAGCTAGTGAAAGAAATGAGCGTGAAGACGCAGTTCGTCCTGATCACTCACAGCAAGAAAACCATGAGCATCGCTCCTGTCCTTTACGGCGTAACCATGCAGGAGCCCGGTGTCTCGAAGCTGGTATCAGTGCGCTTTGGGGCTGCGTAGGTCAAAGCGCCGGGGCATGCACAAGGCTGGGTTCGGTTTCGGAACCTTTCGGGTTTCGAGTCTTCCTATTTTGGAACCTTTCGTCACTAGTGGTGAACTTCTTTAGATATCAATTTCTTGCGTGTATCGAAGATACTGAATCTGGCATCAAACCTGCAGGAGGAGTCACGATGACAGTATTCGACGAGAAATATCGAGTCGTGGGCGTCGAGAGTGACCGCTTGCTTTTGCGAGGGGTTCATAGCGGCGACGTGCTCACCATTGTCAACTCCGAGCCCGAGGTTCCTCTTACTCAAGAAGAGTATCCGCTGGGCAAATTGATCGCGCTCTCCGATCCGTCCAGTACGCCTCTGAACTAAGGGGCGGTCCGTAGTTCCAGCAAGAAAAACCAGTAGGGTGGGAGCAGTGTCCTTCACGGCACCGCCGGAATCTGCATCGTACTCGCGGAACTCGTGTCACTGGAGTTAATCTAAAGGACTGAAGAGTCAAGGAGGGTGCGTGCGCTGCGGACGATGCGGCAACGAGAACGATAAGGCCAACCGTTTTTGCGGAATGTGCGGAGCGTCTCTGGTGGCAACGGCTGAGACTGGGGGGCAGCCACCCACCCCCACGGAAAGCGTAGCGGTGCCCAGCCGGGCCGCGGTTCCGGCGGCGCCGGTCGCTGCGCCTGTGGGGTTGAGCAGTGCGACCGCGGAACGACGTCCGGCTCCGCTTCGGTCTGACGTTCGGTCGGATGTTCGGCCCGAAGTTCGATCCGATGTCCGGCCGAGTGCGGGACCAGTAATCACTGGGCATTCCTTTCTTGGGTTGAGTACTCCCGGACCAGCAGTTGATCGTCAGACTGGGCAAGATGTTCTGCGGCCGTCTTCCAATCTGGACTATCTTCTCGAGGACGAGGAAGAACCAAAGCGAGGATGGGGGAAGCTGACCCTCATCGTAGTTGCGCTGGGGTTGGCGGTTGGATTTGGATACTTGCATTGGAAGCAAGGAGGCTTTGACTGGCTGAACGTCGGCGACAAGAAATCAGTGGCAGCAGAAAAGCAAACAGCGGACGCAATGCAGACCCCGAATTCGGGAGGCGCGACGAGCCCGACAACACCAGGCGGCGCTGCTCCCGCGACTGGTGCTAGCGACACCGGGACGGCTCCGACCTCGAATGGCGCAGCGCCGGTTCCGGTGGAACCTGCTGCTGGGCAGGCGATTCCTCCGCAGACGACGTCGCAAGCTCCGGTTCAGAGCACGCCTTCTCAGAATGCTCCTTCCGCGGCCAGTCCATCCCCGGTTAATTCTTCTCCGGCCAACTCTGCTCAGACGCAGCCAACCGATCCCAACCTGCCGCAGACGTCCGCGCAATCGCCTGCGGGTTCTGATGCCGATAAGCAAACGCGTGCGGTTGTGCCGCCTCCTGAGCCGAAAGCGGCGGCGCGCAAGCCCTCGCCGATCAGGGTTGCAGCGGCTAAACCGGTTGATCCCGTATCCGAGGCGGAACGCTATATCTATGGGCGCGGGGTGGGTCAGGATTGCGATCGCGGTCTGCGGTTGATGAAGCCGGCGGCGGAACAGTCCAATACGAAGGCGATGATCTCGCTGGGCGCGTTGTATTCGACCGGAACGTGCACGCCGCGTGACTTGCCCACCGCCTATCGGTGGTTTGCGCTGGCTCTACACAAAGAGCCGGACAATCAAGCGCTGCAGGACGACCTGCAGAAATTATGGAGTCAGATGACGGCTCCGGAACGTCAACTTGCCATCAAGTTGAGCCAGTAGGCGAGTCTGCAGCGGCTGAAGCCGCAGTCTCTATTCCTCGGACTTAGGGTACGACTGAAGTCGTACCCTGATACGAATCTTTGTCGCTTGCGATACGACTGAGGTCGTACCTGTCACAGCGAACGAACTTTTCTGTGGAAAACCATCGAGGGGCCCGCAGCGCCTGAAGGCGCTTTTCATAGCATGACATGTGCGGCACGCCTGAAGGCGTGCCCTGATACGAACCGGTAGCACCTCAGTGCAAACTGAGGCACTACCGACGAACCTGATCGCTTGCCGGGCGTAGTGTCCGGCTGCTATGGTTTCGCCGTGCTTTGAGTGGGTTGACCTGAGTAGAGAAGGCAATCCAGCAGAGCTGATTTTGCGTATATCTATATAAGGAATGGACCTGGCGTTTGGTGAGTCCGCAACCACAAGGCACTTCGACAGATCTGGCCCTGGTGACGGGCCTGAAGGCTGGCGATCAGGGCGCGATGGCGGAACTCTATGACCGCTATTCTTCAGTGGTGTATGCGGTTGCCTTGCGGGTGCTGGGCGATACCGGAGCGGCGGAAGACGTGCTGCAGGAAGTCTTTCTGCAACTGTGGCGCAAACCGGCTGCGTTCGATGCGGCGCGCGGCAGTCTGAGAAGCTGGCTGGCAGTAATCACTCGCAATCGCGCGATTGACTCCCTCAGAAAGCGGCGGCCGGAAACCGATATTGAGGATGTCGTGTTGTCGGTGGCACCCGACTTGGCCGGAGACGCGGAGCGGGCGCGGGTCGCGGAGAGAGTGCGGGGCGTGATGGGAACGATGGCCCCGGCGCAGCGCAGCGCGCTTGAAATGGCCTATTGGGAAGGCATGAGCCATTCTGAGATCGCTGACAAGACGGGAGAACCTTTGGGGACGGTTAAAACACGGATACGCGGGGGACTGATGGCGCTGCGGAAAGCGTTTCAGGGTTAAGTGAGAAGCGGAGCTGCGCTCCGCGGACAGCCGAGGCGGCTGTCCCCACATTTTAGTGATGAACGGGCACGAACAATACGCTGACGATCTTGCACTGTACGCACTGGATGCGCTGCGGGGAGAGGCTCGCGCACGAGTGGACGAACATTTATCTACGTGTGCGGCTTGCCGGCTGGAACTGGAACAGCTGCGCGGCGACACGGCGTTGCTGGCGCTAGCCGCGGCGGGGCCAAGGCCTCCGCAACGGGGGCGGCAGCGGTTGCTGGATGCAGTGGCGCGGGAGGCGCGCGTGCCAGCAGTCGTTCGGACCTCGGCACGCTCTTTGTGGTGGGGATGGTTGCTAGGGGCTGCTGGAATGGCGCTCATAGCCTGCGTGGTGTTGGTGTTGCGAGAGAATTTAGCGCTAAGGCAGAGTGTGATCTCGGCCAGATCGGAAGCATCGAAGAACGCGCGCGAACTCGAAGAGCTGCGCCGGATCGCGGCACCGATCATCGATCCGGAAGCGCAGCGAGTCACGCTGGTTTCATCGAAAGCTGTGCCGCAGCCGCAGGGCAAGGCATTCTATCTGCGGAACCGCAGTAGTTTGGTTTTCCTGGCGAACAACATGCCGGCGCTGCCGCCACACAAGGCTTATGAGCTGTGGCTGATTCCGGTTAGCGGAGCCCCGATGCCTGCGGGAATGTTCAAGCCCGATGCTCAGGGCAGTGCGAGCATGGTGCATCCGGTGCTGCCTGCGGCAGTTGAGGCGAAGGCGTTCGCGATCACGATGGAAGACGAAACGGGGGCAGCTACGCCGACAATGCCGATTTTCATGATGGGAGCCGGTGAGTAGACGTGAGGTTCAAGCCCCGTGATCATCTAATTAAGGGTGTCGGGAGTTAGGTGCAGGACGCCTCGCTGCGCTCGGCGGGACAGCCGAGGCGGCTGTCCCCACATGGACGACTCGAGCACACAATCGGTTTATTGCTTTTCCAGCACTTTGGCCGCTTTAGGCGCTTCGCCGTGCTCTTTTCTATAGGCACGGGCCACGTCGCCGAGGGGAGTCTCATACGGGAGGGATCCGAGTTCAGCCAGTGGAACCTCGCCTTTGGCAAACGTGTAAGGGGAAAGGCTGCCGCCTAGGAGACTGGTTTCCGGCGCCATCGAATGCTCCGAGGCATGAGCGGGATGCTCGAACATCTGCATGGGCGCGGCTGTGCCGCTGAGGAGGGGAGCGTTTTGAGCGAAGGCGGCCGTGGCGCATAGAAAACAGAGAGCAACGATTGTGGTTTTCATAAAGATGATCCTGTCCGGGGGAGATTGCACATTGATATGAGAGATCTAGTGGAAAGCCCGATTGGCGCGGCTTTCGAGAGTATTAGGGCAATCGGCATACCAAACAGGGTCAGGTGGGATTCGAGTTAGGGGTAGCAATACGGGGCTAGACGCAAGAATTTGCACATGTGTGGAAGAATGGGGTCTGGACGGCTTAGCCCAAGGTATTTCGTGGAGAAAAAGCCTTTAACCGCGAAGGGCGCAAAGGATTCGCGAAGGTCGCGAAGAAAAACAAAATCGAAGTTAGGACACTACCCAGGGTGGGCTTTGGATTCCGGAAGTGCCTCGCGTGCGCGAGCCGCTTCTTCCACTCGTGATCACGACTTGAGGAGGACCGCATGAGGCTGCTTGTACCTCTCGCAGAAATTGTTCTGGCGCTCGCGCTATCGGTTCTTTTGCTGCCCACGAGCTTATTGGGGCAGACCGATTGCGAGAGAGGTAACGGGACGCTGGATTCGGCTCCTCTGAAGACGATGAGCGAGCAGGAGCTAATCCAGAAGTTGGGGGCGACTGAGGGAGCTGCTAAGGAAGCGCGGCTGCATTACACCTTCACGCAAGACGTGCTGGTGCAGACGCTTGGTGGGCAAGACGTGACGGGAGCCTTCCACGAGGTGACGAATGTCTCCTACGACGGGAAGGGCAAGCGACAGGAGAAAATAACATTCGCGGCACAGTCCACGTTGCGCGGGATTCAACTTACGCAAGAAGACATGGAAGACATTCGCGTCTACATGCCGTTGATGCTAAGCAGCGAAGACCTGACCCAATACAACCTGACCTATAACGGGCAGCGGCATGTGGATGATCTGGATACATACGAGTTTCACGTCGATCCCAAGAGCAAAGAAAAGGGCAAGCGATATTTTGAAGGGCGAATCTGGGTGGATGCGCAGGATTTTCAGATCGTGAAGGTGTGTGGCAAGAGCGGTCCGGACCTGATACGGACGGGCAAGCATCAGCATTCGGATTTGCGGCCTACCTTTGTGACGTATCGCCAACAGGTGGATGATCGCTACTGGTTTCCAGCGTACACGCGATCGGATGACAATCTTCAGTTTAAAGCTGGGTCGGTACACGTTCGGGAAACCATAAAATATAGCGAATACCATCACGCTGCGCCGTGACCGCATTGCTTTAAAGACAGTTTGCAGCCCGCCTTAGGGCGTGCCCTGATACGACCCATCCCCTGATCGGGCGCTTCCATATTTCTTGAAGACGGACTCGCGCGAGATCACACCTTCCAACTGGCGCGAATTGGCACGGTTGACCACGATCACGACCGGGTAATCATTCACGTAGCGGAGCGCAGCGTCGAGCGGGAGATCAGGATACAAAGCAGGAAGAGACTGCGGGGGCAGAACCGAGCCAAGGGTGAGTTCGCCCTTGCCTTCGCGGAACAGGCGCAGGAGCTGGTCACGGCTGATGGTGTTCCAGCCACTGGGATGCATGCGCACCAGGAAAATGGAGTCGGCGGAATCCTGAACACGGCGGGCGTTGGCGTCGACGTAATCCTCGGCGTTGAGGATTGTGGCCGGGACCGGCAGCATGGCGTCTTCGACGCGGAGGATGGTCTCTTCACGCTCCTCTTCGAGGGAAGGCAGGATGAGCCCATCCTGGCGTGTGAGCAAATCGAAGATGGGAACGTCTTGCAGGCTACGTGAGATGAGATAGGAAAACGTGTTAGCGACCATGACGGGAACGATGATCTCGTAGTTGCCGCTGACTTCGAGGACCATGAAGACGGAAGTCATGGGCACACGGAGGAATCCGGCGAACAGGACGCCCATGCCCACGAGGACGTAGGTTCCGGTAGAAACAGTCAGGTGGGGAAAAAAGAAGTGTTCGATGTCGCCGACAGCGCCACCGAGCATGGCTCCAACGAAGAGCGTGGGGGCGAACATGCCGCCGGGAGCGCCACTGGCGAAAGAGAGAGTAGTGGCGAGAATCTTGAGAACGGCCAGGATGGCGAGGAACTTCCAGGCGTATTGGCCGTGCATGGCCTGGTCCATGGAATCGTAACCGGCGCCCATCACCTGGGGCGCGCCGAGAAATGCGATGAGGCCAATGAGAAGCCCAGCGACTGCGGGCTGAAGATATTGCGTCCAGCGCGGCAGGCGATTGAGGCGGGGGCGCAGATAGCCAATCGATTTGGCGAAGGCGACCGAGGCCAGACCGCCGACAATGCCAAGAACAGCGTAGGCGAGGAGTTCGGCCGGACCCTTAAAGGTGGTGACAGGAATGCGGAAGAGCGGTTCGCTGCCGAGGAACCAGCGCACGATTACGACACTAGAGACAGCCGAGAGGACCACAGAACCGAGAATGCCGGCGCTCCAGCGTCCGATGACCTCTTCGATGACGAACAGGACGGCGGAGATGGGAGCGTTGAAAGCGGCGGCCAAGCCAGCAGCAGCGCCGACTGGCGCCATGAGCCGGAGTTTTTCGCGCGAGATCTGGAGCTGGCGTCCGAGAGCAGAAGCGATACTGGCTCCGATCTGGAGCGAGGGATCTTCGGGGCCAAGCGATTGTCCAGAGCCGATGGCAATGGCGGAGCAGATGAATTTACCGATGGCGGTGCGGAAGGGAATGAATCCGTTAAAGATGTAGAGCGCGGCCTTGGTCTGGTTCACGCCACTGCCGCGGATGTTGGGGAACACGCGCAGCACCAGCAGAGCTACAACCAGGCCGGCGAGCGAGGGAACCGCAAACAGCCGCCAACTGTGGGTTTGCGGGAGCGGCCCCAGCAAGGCGAGGTGCGTCCAGTCAATGGCGAGGCGAAAGCATACAACGGCGAGGCCGGAAAAGATTCCGATGAAGACGCAGAGGATGAGAAAGAAGACTTCTTCGTTAAAGACGCCTTCGAGAGTGGAGAACAAGCGATGAGAGGTTTGGAACCGCGATGCTGGTGCTCGCGATGATGACACCTCAGAATCGACAGCGTCTGTATTACTCATTGGCCGGAGGCCTCGCCCTTTTGGGAGATCAAGACCAGCGCAAGGTCGAGACCTTCGGGCTGTCCACAGATTGCGGCGGTCTTCTGTTCGACCTGGAAAACGAGGTCCATGATGGTGTCGGGCAGATCAGTTTCGGCGGGAGAGCGGAGCCGAGCGAGGTCGGGCTGTGTGGCAGTCCAGCGAGATTGCAAGGTGGAGAGAGCGGACCCGGGGGAAGGTGCCTCGGTAGTGAGGTCGACGCCCGTCTGCCGGGCGCACTCGGTAAGACGTTTTTCCGACTGGGCGAAAGCAGCGGCGATGCGGCGATTGCGTTCGGCATCGGAGATGTGACTTTGGAAAGGATTGCTGCGGAGAACAAGAGTGGTGGATGCGAGAAGCTGCAGAGTCTTGGCATCCTGGGGGTTGGCATTGATGGCAGCCTGCAAATACTGTTGGGCGGCGGCGTAGTTCCCGGCACGGTATGCGGACTGGCCGGCCCCGGCCAGAGCGGCGGGATTAGAGGGCTCAAGGTGGAGAACTTCTTCATACCGGGCTAGCGCGCCGGCGTCGTCCCCCGCTTGCGCGAAAAGTTGAGCGGCCTGGAGACGCGCGGCGGGATCGGACGGCAAAGAAGTTGCGAGTGCGATGAGTTCCGACTCAGCACTCTTGGAGGCGCCTTTGTTGAGCAGGAACTTGATGAGCTCAATCCGAGCATTGGTGCGGTTCAAGTCTGGGTCAGCGTTCCAGACTCCGTACATGGCGTTGTGGTAATAGCGAGTCGCATCTTCGATGGAACCGCGGTGCGCGGCGACACGCGCGAGAGCCAGGTTGACAGCAGCATCCTGCGGGGAGCGCTGCCAGAGGGTGATGAGATAGGATTCGGCTTCGTCGAGCCGTCGCGGGTCGTTGCTGTCGCGCAGGGCGCGGGCCAGCCAGAGCTGGTACTCAGAGTTCGTGGGATCGCAGGTGAGGGCGGCGCGGAAAGCTGCAATCGCGTCGTCGTAGCGACCGGCGTTGGCGTCGCCAAGACCTAGCCGATAGAGCTTGCGGCCGCGGGCCTGCTGATTGGCGGTAAAGCGGGCAACCAGATGGTTGACTGCGGCGAAACCGGTAGCGGCAGCGAGAGTCAGGACTAAAAGTATAACGGGCGCTGAGCGCGGGACCAGTTTGGGGAACCTCAACGACATATCTCGTATCACGATATCATTTTGCGGGCAGAAAGCGGCGTCCTGAGCGCAAAATTGGGCTTGAGGGGTTCCGGTTCAGGTAAGATACTTCGTCTGCTGAACTACCCCAAGCATGAATCGCGAATTTCACAAGGGATACAGCCAGGAACTCAATCGGGAGATGGAGGCGCTGGTCTTTGGGCATGCGGGAACGCCGCTGCTGGTGTTTCCGACCTCGATGGGGAAGTTTTTCGAATATGAAGACCGCGGGATGATCGGTGTCTTGGCGCCGAAGATCGAGCGCGGCGATCTGCAGGTGTTTTGCCCGGATGGCGTAGATACCGAGAGTTGGTACAACAAGGGCGTGCATCCTAAGGTGCGGGTGCTGCGGCATTTGCAGTATGAGCGCTACATTCTGCATGAGTTTTTGCCGTTTGTGCGGTGGAAGAATCAGACGCCACGGCTGGCAGTGACCGGGTGCAGCTTTGGGGCTTATCACGCGGTGAATTTTGCCATGAAGCATCCTGACGTGGTGACGCATTGCGTGAGCATGAGCGGCGCGTTTGATATCCATCAGTTTCTGGATGGGTATTATGACGATGATTGCTACTTCAATTGCCCTCCGGACTATTTGCCGAATCAGAATGATGATTGGTTTCTGAGCCGCTACCGGCAGATGAAGATTGTTCTGGGGTCGGCGGATTGGGATATGTGTCTGGACCAGAACGTGAAGCTTTCGGCGATCTTGAATGGCAAGGCCGTGCCGCACTGGCTGGATATTTATGGGGATAATTCGAAGCATGACTGGCCCCTTTGGCAGAGGATGGCCGGGAAGTATTTTTAGGGCATAAGGAGCGGGGGATCGGATGAGCCAGCAGAAGGTGCAATTCGACGTGAGCCTCACTATCAAGGACGGAAAATTCGATGCCTTCGAGGGGATTGCGCGAACCATGATCGCCGCCACATTGAGGGAGCCGGGCGCGCTCGGCTATGAATGGTACTTGAGCGGCGACCGTAAACGGTGCCATTTGATCGAGGACTATAAAGATGCGAGTGCCGTGCAGGCGCACATCGAGGGCGCAGTTGTCCGGGACCTCGTGCCGAAATTGCTCGAGGTGTCCAGTATTGACAGCTTCCATGTATACGGGGACCCTGGGCCGAAAGCGGCGGAGGCCCTGACGGGGATCGGGGCGGAGATTTTCCCGTTCTGGCTGGGGCTTGGCCGGTGAGCATCGAGGCCGTTTATTTTTGAAAACAGGGGTCGTGGTGAGGTAGCTTGCTACGTCTCTGCGTTGATCATTTCGGACGATGGTGAGAAAGACGTTTGCAAGCAACGTCTCTACGGGAGAGGGTTTTGCGAGTATGAAGAAGATTGGGATTTTGTTTGGGATGGAGAATACGTTTCCGCCGGCCGTTGTTGAGAAGATCAACTCGCTCGGGGTTGAGGGGGTTTCGGCGGAGTTTGTGAAGATTGGCGGGATTCGGATGGATGAGCCGAAGAAGTATGACGTGATCATTGACCGGATCTCGCAGGATATTCCTTTCTATCGCGCTTATTTGAAGAACGCGGCGCTGCAGGGAACGATTGTGGTGAACAATCCGTTCTGGTGGACGGCGGACGACAAGTTTTTTAATTATGCGCTGGCACACAAGCTGGGCGTCGCGATTCCACCTACCGTCATTCTGCCGCACAACAAGCATCCCGAGGGAACGACCGACCAGTCGATGCGGAACCTGATGTATCCATTGAACTGGCAGGAGTTGTTTGACTACGTTGGCTTCCCTGCTTTTCTGAAACCTTATTCCGGGGGTGGTTGGAAACATGTTTATCACGTGCACTCGCCGGAGGATTTCTTTCGGCATTACAACCAGACCGGCGATTTGTGCATGACTTTGCAGCATGGCGTGGTGTTTGAGGAGTATTACCGGTGCTATGTGGTGGGGCAGGAGAAAGTGCACATCATGAAGTACGACCCGCGGGCGCCGCATCATGAGCGGTATGTGAAGGGGAATCCGCCACCGTCGTCGGAGGCTTTGCGCGCTCGAATTGAGAAAGACGCGCTGACTTTGTGCCGGGTGTTGGGCTATGACTTAAATACCGTGGAGTTTGCGGTGGAGGGTGGAGTGCCCTATGCGATTGATTTTCTGAATCCGGCGCCGGATGCGGAGATTACTTCTGTGGGGCAGGAGAATTTTGACTGGATCGTGAATGCGGTAGCGGAGATGGCGGTGAAGATGGCTTGGAGCGGGGAGAATCCCGCGAAAGAGTTGCGCTGGGCTGCATTTCTGAACGGCGCTCCCGCGAAAGAGAAACGTAAGGGCGCGCCGGGGTGGGTCGCGGAGCGGAAACGGGGGAAGGTGGCGAAGTAGGCGTGGATGATCTGAAGAGAAGGCGTTTTCTCTGGGGCGTGGTGCTGGCGTGGGCACCTTGGATTCCGATCTTGGCAGGCATCGCCTACGCATTCAGGGGCATTTGGGAGCAAAAGGCCACTGGGCTCGGCGCAGTAGCTGGCGGTCTGAGTGAAATATTCGTACTGTACGGCGTCAGCGCAATTCTTGTCGGCCAAGTAGCCTCGATCTTCTTATTGTTCCAGACATTCTCGCCCGGACATTGGGTGCGTAGCTTGTTTTCCGTCCTGTCTATCTGCTTGAGTGGATTGATGCTTCTTCTTGTGGGCTTCTTCCTTTGGTTTTCCTGGTTCCGTATCCACCGTAACTTCTGACCAGCATTCCTGGGCTCGTTGTTATACTGTCTAGGCTTGATTTGCCCGTCTTTTCCTAAAGAACGCGGAAAGATGGGCCACCAGCGTTTTGAGGGCCTTTCGACGAAACCAAGGTTCCTCGCTTCGCTCGGAATGACAAGCGATTTTTGATAACGGATGACACCTACCTTCACTATCGGGATTGAAGAGGAATATCAGACCATCGATCCCGAGACTCGGGATCTGCGGTCGCATATTCAGGCGGAGATCCTTGAAAAGGGCAGGCTCTTGCTGCAGGAGCGGGTGAAGGCGGAGATGCACCAGTCGGTGGTGGAGGTGGGGACTGGGATCTGCAAGAACATCAAGGAAGCTAAAGCAGAAGTGAAGATGCTGCGGAGCAACATTATCCGGCTCTCCAAGGAGAATGGCCTGCGGCTGGCGTCGGTGGCGACGCATCCGTTTGCGGACTGGAAAGTGCAGGAGATTCATCCCGACCCGCGCTATAAGAATATTGTCGAGGACATGCAGCTGGTGGCGCGGGCGAACCTGATTTTCGGGTTGCACGTGCATATTGGGATCGAGGATCGCGAGACCGCGATCCACATGATGAATCATGCGCGGTATTTTCTGCCGCACCTGCTGGCTTTGTCGACGAATTCACCCTTCTGGCTGGGGATGAATACAGGGCTGAAGTCCTACCGCTGCAAGGTGTTTGACAAGTTTCCGCGAACCAACATTCCGGATTACTTTCCCAGCTGGGGCGAATACGAGAATTTCATCAAGCTGCTGATCAAGACCAACTGCATCGACAATGCAAAGAAGATCTGGTGGGACATCCGGCCGCATCCGTTTTTTAATACGATCGAGTTTCGCGTGTGCGACATCCCGATGCGGGCGGATGAGACGATCGCCCTGGCAGCGTTGATTCAGGCGACGGTGGCGAAGCTGTACAAGCTTCACACCGCGAATCAGGGATTCCGGCTGTACCGGCGGGCACTGCTCATGGAGAACAAGTGGCGCGCGGCACGCTACGGCATGGAAGGAAAGCTGATTGATTTCGGCAAGCAGACGGAAGTACCGGCAAAGGATCTGATCCACGAGTATCTGGAGTTTGTGGACGATGTAGTAGATGAACTGGATTCGCGCGAGGAACTGAACTACATCCACAAGATGCTGGAGACGGGCAGCGGCGCGGACCGGCAGCTGCGCGTGTATCAGGAGACCGGGGATTTGAAGAAAGTGGTCGATTACATTATTGAGGAGACGGAGGCGGGACTGGCGGATGTTGAGCAGTCGGCCGTTAGAAAAGTCGGATGACGATACCTGGAAAGGAAGTCAAAACCCCCACCCTCCCCCAAAAAACGGGGGAAGGATGGGGCACCCGCCGCGGTCATGTCAGCTTTGATCCTGAATTTATTCCTGGAGCGCGCAATGCTGTGAACGTGTGCCTGCGGGTGCAGCCCAGCGAGAAGGTTTGCGTGATTACCGACGAAGTTACGCTGGAGATTGCGGCGGCGATCGTTAGCGAACTGGAGAAGCTGGGCGCGCCATATCGGGCGTGGGTGCTGGAGGATCTGGCGGGGCGTCCGCTCAAGGATTTGCCTCCGCAGATTCTTGAGGACCTGGAGACCAGCCAGGTTTCGATTTTTGCGGTGCAGGCGCAGCGGAATGAACTACATTCGCGGATGCAGATGACGGATGTGGTAAACAGGAAGAAGATCCGGCACGCGCACATGGTGAACATCAACCGGCAGATCATGCTGGAAGGCATGCGAGCGGATTTTCAGAAAGTGGACCGGCTGAGCGCGAAAGTTGTCGCCATGGTGCGCAAGGCCCAGCGGGTGCGGGCGACGACGGAAGCCGGGACAGATCTGACTGCGGATTTGAATCCGAATTATAAATGGCTGAAGACCAGCGGGCTGATCACTCCGGAAAAATGGGGAAACCTGCCGGGCGGAGAGATCTTTACAACGCCGGGCGAAGTGAATGGGACGTTCGTGATTGATGGAGTGGTGGGGGACTATTTGTGCGCGAAGTTTGGAAGTTTGAAGGGTACTCCGCTCACCATCCGCATGAAGAAGAACCGGCTCACCGAGGCGCACTCCGAGAATCGTGAACTGGAAGACGACTTCTGGAAGTACACGCACACGGATGAGAACAGCGACCGCGTCGGAGAGTTTGCCATCGGGACGAACATCGATTTGAAGGACGTGATCGGGCAGATTCTGCAGGATGAAAAGTATCCCGGAGTGCACATTGCGTTTGGTAACCCCTATGGGGCGCATACCGGGGCAGAATGGGATTCGTCGACTCATATTGATGTGGTGGGGCGGAAGTTCAACATCTGGGTGGACGATGAGCAGATCATGCGGGATGGGAAGTTTTTAGTGGAAGCGTAGAGCGGGATTGCTGGCGGCGGACAGCAGGTTCCTCGCTTCGCTCGGAATGACAACCCTCGATTTGCCGGCGGGACGCCGGCGCTACGCTTTACTTCGGCGCTACGATGATTCCTTCCCTTCGAAAACACTTCAATGCCGGGTTTACTGCCGAGAAATATCAAGCGTTCTTGCGGCGGATTGATGACGCCTGCGGAACTCACGTGCAGTTTCGGTTGTCGGAGACTCCTTGTTTCTTCCCCAAGTCTTTGTTGGAGCGGATGGCAGAGGATGGGAAGGAACTGATCCGGCAACTGGTGGCGAGTCGGGAGTACCAGGCGCGGTCGGAGGCTTCGATTCCGGCGGAGTTTCGCGTTCCGAATGAGCCGGCGCATCCGATGTTTGTGCAGGTGGATTTCGGTCTGGTGCGCGATGCGGGCGGCGAGTTGCATCCGAAGCTTGTGGAGTTGCAGGCCTTCCCTTCTCTTTATGCCTATCAGGTAACGTTGGCGCAGAGCTACATCGACGTGTATGGACTCGGGAATCGGGCTTCGGGCTCCGGCTCTCGGGCTTCGGCTTCTAACGGACCTGGGTTGAACTACTTCTTGAGTGGGCTGGATGAGGCGTCTTACCGCGAGCTTTTGCGGCGGGCGATTGTGGGTACCCATGATTCCGAGAACGTGATCCTGATGGAGATTCATCCGCAGCAGCAGAAGACGCTGCCGGATTTTCTGCTGACCGAGAAGATGCTGGGGATCAAGACCGTCGACATTGAAGCGATCAAGAAAGATGGTGCGCGGCTTTATTACGAACGGGATGGAAAGCGGGTTCCGATCCGGAGGATCTATAACCGGGCGATTGTCGACGAGTTACAGCGCAAGCACGTCAAGCTGGGGTTCGACTGGCGGGACGAGCTAGACGTGGAGTGGGCGGGGCATCCCAACTGGTATTTCCGGATCAGCAAGTTTTCGATTCCTTATCTGCGGCATGAGTCGGTGCCGAAGACGTGGTTTCTGGACCGGTTGGAGCGCATTCCGGAGGATTTGCAGAACTACGCGCTGAAGCCCCTGTATTCGTTCGCCGGCCTAGGTGTGGTGATTGCTCCGACGAAGGAGGACATCGACGCGATTCCGACCGCGAAGCGGGCGGAATACATTCTGCAGGAGCGGCTGCATTTTGAGCCGGTGATTGAGACTCCGTTCGGCGGAACCAAGGCGGAGGTGCGGGTGATGTATGTGTGGCAAGAGGAGCTGCAGGCGGTGCTGACGATTATCCGCATGGGGCGGGGGTTGATGATGGGCGTGGATCACAATCGGAATATGGAGTGGGTGGGAGCTTCGGCGGGGTTGTGGGTGGGGGAGTGAGAGCCGTCGCTCACCGCAGCCAGCCAGAAAACCTTGGCAGAAATTTCCTGCCGAGCCAGCGGCAGCGTGGCAGCTAAAAGGATCCTTCGACTGCGCAAGACGTCCACTTCGTGGGCATCTCGCTCCGCTCAGGATGAACAGGGGTGATTTAGCCGATTCTTTTTACTATGGTGGTTTGAAGTTCCTGGCCGTTTGGGCGGCGGAGGTAGAGTTTGTCGCCTTCGAGGCGAACGGGAACGGAATCGCCCGGTTTCCACTCGCCGGAGGTGTAGCCCTCAGCGCCCGCTTCGTATTCACCGGTGTAGACCACGCCCTGGAGGTTGACGACAATGGCGCGGCGAACGAGGCTCGTGTCGGATTCGCGAAGGATCTCGGCTTCGGCCTGGTACCAGTTCTCGGTGTCGTGGCCTTCGAGCGCTCCGCGCTGATGGTAGAGATCGGTGGCGCGTCGGCGGATGGCCTCTTGCATTTGAGGAGAGTACTTCCCAGACGTCCGCGCCATATCAGAGCCGCCTCGCTATTTCAGGATTGCTAGCCTCATACTAGTCGCCCCAGGGCCACCCCGAGCCGAGCGGTGAATACAAAAGGACAGGGTATTTGTCACTTTGGGAACGAGATTCCCACCTAGATAGGGTTGCTCTATAGGGAAGCGAGCCAAACGCGCGATTATTGCGTCGCAAAGGACGCGACGCTTCGCGCGGCTCGCCCAGATCCCTCGCTGCGCAAACGACGCTTGCTCGGGATGACATAGTTGACCGGAGCCGTTGGCGGGGCCTAACATTACCGCGTTCGGGAGTTTGGGTCTTCTCATGATTGGCCAGACTGTGTCCCACTACCGCATCCTGGGCAAGCTCGGGGGTGGCGGTATGGGTGTGGTGTACGAGGCCGAAGACCTGAAGCTGGGGCGGCATGTTGCCCTGAAGTTCATTCCTGAGAATCTGGCAGGCGACGCCAAATCGGCGGAACGCTTCGCGCGCGAGGCGCGGGCGGCGTCGCTGCTAAATCATCCCAATATCTGCACGATTCACGGCATTGAGGATAACAACGGGCATCCCTTCATCGTGATGGAGAAGCTGGAGGGCGAGAGCCTGAAGCAAGCCATCTCGGGACAGGCCATGCAGACCGAGAGGGTGATCGACATCAGCATGCAGGTGGCGGACGCGCTGGCAGCGTCGCATGCCAAGGGGATCGTGCACCGGGATATCAAGCCGGCGAACATCTTCCTGACTCCAAGCGGGCAGGTAAAGGTGCTGGATTTCGGCCTGGCCAAGCTGCTGCACGGCATGGGGACGGACAGCGATGGAGGGGCGGCGGCAGACAATTCCTTGACCGCGGTAGGGGTGATTCCGGGGACGGCGGTCTACATGTCACCGGAGCAGGCGCGGAGCGAGGAGATCGACTTCCGCAGCGACCTGTTTTCCTTTGGCGTGGTGATGTATGAAATGTCGACCGGGAAGAAGCCATTTACCGGCAAGAATTCACTGATGACGCTGGATGCGGTGCTGCATGAAAAGCCAGTTCCGCCTGGAGAATTGAATCCCAAGGTGCCGGTGGAGCTGGAGGGCATCATCGGCAAGGCGATGGAGAAAGACCGCAAGGAGCGGTACCAAAGTGCCACGCAGATGAAGGCGGACCTGCAGCAGTTGAAGCGGGAGCAGGAATCAGGACAGGTAAAGAGCAGCTTGCATCCGGCGAAACTGCGGGTTGCGAGCAATACGTTCGGCCGGCCGACCAGCAACCGGTGGTTGCTGTGGGTACTGCTGGGAACGGCGGCGCTGCTGGTTACAGTATTGGCCGCGGTGGGTGCTTACTGGATAAAACACCGGTCAGTGGCGAGCATGGAGCAGGCGAATGCGATCGCGGTACTGCCGCTGCAGAACATGAACGGAGATTTCGCGGTGGATTACCTCCGCACCGCGCTGGCGGATGAGTTGACTAGCGTATTGACGTACTCGCGTTCGCTGGATGTGCGTCCTTCTTCGGTGACCCGGAAGTATGTGGAGGTTGACCTTGATCCGCGCAAGGTGGGTCAGGAATTGCATGTGGGCAAGTTGTTGACTGGGCACTTCATGCGGCAGGGCGAGCAGTTGACTGTAACGCTCGAGGCCATCGACGTATCCAATGACCGGTTGTTGTGGCAGGCGACCGTGACGGCTGGAGTGAACGATTTAATTTCCCTGCAGAACAAGTTGACCACGGAAGTACAGCAGGGACTGTTACCCGTGCTAGGAGCCGGCGGCGGAGAGTTGAATACGGCGTCGCGCCCGAAGAATCCCGAAGCGTATGACCTCTATCTGCATAGCCTTGCGCTGTCACACGATGTAACCCAGAACAGGGATGCAATCTCGGTGCTTGAGCACGTAGTTGGAGAGGACCCGGGGTACGCGCCGGCGTGGGATGCGCTGGGTTACAGGTACTATTACGATTCTTATTATGGTGGCGGCGGCGAGGACGTGTTCCAGCGCTCGAATCGTGCATATGAGAAGGCGCTGGCCCTGGATCCGAACCGGGTGGATGCGGCGAGCAGCTTGATCGCCCACCGCGTGGAACGCGGCGAACTGAACCGGGCTTATCGTGCGGCGACGGATCTGGTAAGCCGGAGACCGCAGAGCGCCGACGCCCATTTTGCGCTCAGTTATGTGCTGCGGTACGCCGGCATGCAGGAGCAGTCGACACAGGAGTGCAACACGGCGCGATCGCTCGATCCGGGGAACTCCAACTTCCGGTCGTGCGCGTGGGCGTTTCTGGAACTGGGCAAGACCGACCGGGCGATGGACTTCGTACATCTGGACCCGGGCACGGAATGGGCGGCATGGGTATCGACCTACGTCCATCTGACCGCGGGGAATCTGGCCCAGGCGCGGGAAAGCGAGAAGAGCATGTCGAAGGCCCCGATCTACCATCGGGATTTGCTGGCGGCGTGCACACAGGCGCAGCGGCCGGCCGACATGGACCGGATTGTGCGGGAATCGGAATCGTCGGCAATGATGGAACCCGATCCGGAGGCGTGGTACCACGTGGGGGCGCTGATGGCCTCTTGCGGGCAGGAGGAACCGGCTTTGCGCCTGCTGAAAGCCGCGGTGCAGCAGAATTATTGTGCATATTCAGCGCTGCTGGAAGATCCGCTGCTGAAGGACTTGCGCAAAGACACTGCGTTTAATCAGGTGCTGACTGCCGCAAGCGCTTGTCAGGCGGCGCTGAAGGAAGGGCAGCAGTAGGAGAGCTGGTTTCGTAGCGCCGCCGTCTCGGCGGCAGTGGCGAGGGCAAGATTACCTCGCTACAGCCGGCGAGACGCCGGCGTTACTATCTTGTTCCTGGCTTCTGGGGTTACTCTTTGTGCTTGCCGGCGTCTAATTTGATTGCGAGGAAAGAATTTGCGTCGGAGCGGGGGTAGGCCCCATCCTTTTAGGGTGAAATCTTCGGGATGTTTCATGCTCGCTACGGGCCTGGCGCGGTTTTTGCGCCGCCTTGTCCCAACTTCGGTCTTTCAAACCTCATTCTTATTCTTATTAATCTTCCTGGTGGTTCCGGTTGCGCCAAACGCTCATTCGCAGCAGGCTGCGGAGAGCTCGATGCCGGCAGCTGAGAGTCACGGGGCGTCTGCGGAGACCTTTCCGTCGCTTCCTTATCAGGGCGTTCCGCCCGAACTTCCTCAAGATGAAGGAACGCTGGGCTTGCGGTTGGCGCTGCGGCGGTTGGGCACGACCGCACGGCTCATGCAGACGGTGGCGCATCCTGATGATGAAGATGGCGGAATGCTCACGCTGGAAGCGCGCGGGCGTGGAGCTAGCGTGCTGTTGATGACGCTGAATCGCGGCGAGGGCGGACAGAATAAAGTCGGCAGCAACTTGTCGGACGTACTGGGTGTGTTGCGGGCGGAAGAGCTGCTGGCTTCCGACGAGTACTACGGGGTGCAGGAAAGATTCTCTCGCGTCGCCGATTTTGGGTTTTCGAAGAGTGCGGAGGAGACTTTCACGAAGTGGGGTGGCCACGATATCGCGCTCGCGGATATGGTGCGTGTGATTCGGACGTTCCGTCCCGATGTTCTGGTGGCGCGGTTTTCCGGGACGGAACGGGATGGGCACGGGCATCATCAGGCCTCGAGCATCCTGACGAAAGAAGCGTTCCGGGCGGCCGCGGATCCGAAACGGTTTCCCGAGCAGATCGCAGAAGGGCTCCAGCCGTGGCAGGCCAAAAAGCTTTATATCGGCAATGTGTGCGGCTTTGGGGCAATGACCTGCCCCGATGCGAACTGGACGGTGAAGCTGAATACCGGCCAGCCAAACACGGATCTGGGTGGGTCGTATGTGCAGTTCGCGATGCAGGGATTGCGGCACCAGCAGTCGCAGGGAGCGGCAAATTGGAACGTTGATCCGGGAGATCGGTTCACGTTCTACAAGCTGGTGGATTCGGTAACGCCCGCGAAACCGGATAAAGACGGGCATGAGAAAGACTTCTTTGATGGTCTTGATACGACCTTGCCGGGGCTGGCGGCGCAGTTGGGAACGGAGGAATCGAAGGTTCCGCAGTTGCGGCAGGAATTGACGGAGGTCGCCAGGAAGGTCACCGAGGCCAGCGAAAAAGCTCAGGGAAACGATTCATCCGCTACCGTGGTTCCTCTGATGGGTGTTGTCAGCGGACTGCAGCGCGCCCACGCCCAGGTTAGCAAGAGCACTCTAAGCGTCGCGGGAAAATCTGATCTGCTGGCGCGGTTAGAGGAGAAGCGCGAACAGGTGGATACGGCGCTCAACGACGCGTTGCACATAACGCTCGAAGCGACAACAGTTTATTCCGTCGACGCGAACGGTGAGCCGGTAAAAGAGGCTTTGCGAAAAGAGGCGGATGCGCTGACCACGGTTTCGCCGGGTCAGGAGTTTCTGGTTGCGGTCGATTTTCACAATGGATCACAACAGTCGCTGGTTATGGATGGCCTAAAGCTGGAAGTGCCGGAAGGGTGGGCGACGATATCCAGCAAGACGAAACGTTTTTCGGTTGAGCCCGGGCAAAACGCGCGGGTGGTCTTTCGCCTGAAGGTGCCGAAGAACGCGGAGTATACGCGGCCCTACTGGCACCGCGATGATCCCGATACAGAGAGTGTGAATCACGTCGACAACGAGAAATATGCGACCCTCCCGTTCCCGCCTCCGGTGTTGCGCGCCCGGGCCCAATACACGGTTACTGGTGCGGGAAAAGCAGTGGAGAGTGCCATTGGGGCGACCGTTGTGACCGAGTTTGTGGGTGACGCCGGCAAGGCGAGCGCTCGTCCTGTGGCTGTCGTTCCGGCGTTCTCCGTTGCTCTGGAGCCAGGGACGCAAGTCATTTCGACTCATAACGGCGCGAGCTCGACCGTGACGGTGGGCGTGAGCAGCAATCTTAGCCGCGACGCGAAGGGCGTACTGCGCCTGGAATTGCCTGCGGGATGGCGATCGGAGCCGGTGCAGTTAGCAGTGGCTTTCACGCGTCGCGGAGACAAGCGGGACTTCCAGTTCAAAATGTTCCCGGCCGGATTGCAGGAGGGACGAGCCAAAGTTCGTGCTGTGCTGGAGGCCGACGGCGAGAAGTTCAGTGAAGGTTACACGCTGGTGACGCGCGAAGATTTAGGCAGCTTCTATTATTACCAGCCGGCGGTGCAGCGAGTGAGCATTGTCGACGTTAAGGTGCCCCATGATTTGAAGATTGGCTACATCATGGGCGCCGGCGATGATATTCCCACGGTGCTAAAGCAAGCGGGGATGGACGTAACGCTGATTCCGGCGGAGAAGTTGGCCAGCGAAGCGCTGAACGGGTACGGCACGATCGTCCTCGGGATTCGTGCTTACGACACGCAGAAGGATGTTGTCGCGAATAACAAGAAGCTGCTCGATTTTGTTGCTGCCGGCGGAACTTTGATCGTGCAGTACAACACCAGCGTTGGGGATTTTAACAATGGGCACTTCACGCCGTTTAGCGCGGAGCTGAGCCGGGCGCGGGTTTCGGTGGAGGAGGCTCCAGTCGATATTCTGGCCCCGGAGGATGGAGTGTTTCATTATCCGAACGAGATTACGGCTCGCGATTTCGATGGCTGGGTGCAGGAACGCGGGCTCTACTTCATGGACAAATGGGATGAACATTTCAAACCCTTGCTGAGCTGCCACGATCCGGGGGAGGACGCGCAGAAAGGTGGACTGCTGCGGGCGCAGTACGGCAAGGGAACCTACATCTATACGGGATACTCGTTTTTCCGCCAGTTGCCGGCGGGAGTGCCCGGAGCGGTGCGGCTTTATGTGAATTTGTTGAGCGCGGGGCATGAGAAGCAGTGATCAGTGGCCAGTGGTCAGTGGTCAGTGGCCAGTTAAATCGGTTCTCGATTGTCGTCTCAGCTTCTTTCCTAGTGTTTGATCCGACCTTCGCATGGGTTCTCCAGCAAAAGCGGATAGCGGTTCTCCTGGCCTGATTCGCGGCATGGGTCTGCGGAGCGCTACGGCGCTCAACATGATTGACATGATCGGCGTGGGGCCGTTCATTACCATGCCGCTGGTCCTGGGCGCGATGGGCGGGCCGCAGGCCATGCTGGGATGGATCGCGGGCGCTCTGCTGGCGGTGTGCGACGGGCTGGTATCGGCAGAACTGGGTTCGATGTTTCCAGGGTCAGGCGGATCGTATCGATACCTGAGCGAGATTTATGGGCCGCGAAAGTGGGGGCGGCTGATTTCGTTTCTGTTCATCTGGCAACTTTCCTTCAGCGCTCCGCTGTCGATTGCGAGCGGATGCATCGGGCTAGCGGGCTACGCCGCCTTTTACTGGCCCAGCCTCGAAACAATTTACGCCGCACACACTGCCGCGTTGCCTATTCCCGGCGTGGGGCCGCTGCAGGTGAGCTGGATTGTCACCCCCGGAACTGCGCTCGCGATATTCATCTGCCTGTTTACGGTTTTCCTGCTCTACCGGAACATCACAGTGATCAGCCGCCTGTCGAACATATTGTGGCTGGGCGTGATGGGGACGATTGGATGGATCATCTTCGCCGGCCTCACCCACTTCAACGCCACTCGCGCCTTCGACTTCCCTCCCGGAGCGTTTAGCCTGTCGCCCGCATTTTTCACCGGCTTGGGTGGAGCGCTTCTAGTTGCCACCTACGATTATTGGGGCTACTACAACGTTTGCTACCTGGGCGATGAAATAAAAGATCCCACGCGCAATATTCCGCGGGCCTTGTTGCTTTCCATTCTGTTGGTGGCCTGTCTATATCTACTGATGAACTTGTGCATTCTGGCCGTGGTTCCCTGGCGGGAGATGCTGCAGGCAGGGCATAACAATACCGGACTGTATGTTGTGTCTCTCTTTATGCAGCGAATTTATGGGCCGTGGGCGGCGCGGTTAGTCACGGGACTGGTAATCGTGACCGCCTTTGCCTCGGTCTTCTCGCTCACGCTGGGGTATTCGCGCGTGCCCTATGCGGCCGCCTTGGACGGGAACTATTTCCGGGCGTTTGCCAAAGTGCATCCGGTGTACCGCTTCCCCTATGTTTCGCTGGTAGCGCTGGGAGTGGTGGCGGCGGCATTCTGCTTTCTGCGGCTGCGGGATGCAATCGCAGCCCTGGTGGTGATTCGTCTTATTCTGCAATTTCTGGTGCAGGCTGTGGGATTGATTGTGTTCCGGGTGACGCACCCGGAGGTCGTGCGGCCGTTTCGTATGTGGCTGTATCCGCTGCCAGCGCTGGTGGCGATCGCGGGATTTCTTTTTATTCTGTTCGGTCGGGAGAACTGGCAAAAGGAAATACGGTACGCAGCGGTGATTTTGCTGGTGGGGCTCGCGACCTTCATGATTCGCGCGTGGCGAGGCCGGGAGTGGCCGTTTGGTGTGGGCTCTTCTGGATAGCTCACCACATTCACGATCAAAAGCTTTACCACGGGGGGCACAGGGGAACACAGGGTAGATATTCCAGTGGCTGATCATATTTCAGTTCCGTCGGTGGCAGGTATTGGGGTTCAGCGTGCCGATGCGGCCTGGGCGCCGCTGCGGGAGCCGCTGTTTCGTTCTTTGTGGATTGCGGCAGTGGTTTCCTACACCGGCACGTGGATGCAGAATGTCGGCGCGGGCTGGCTGATGACGCAGCTCTCCACCTCGCCGCTAATGGTGAGTCTGGTACAAGCGGCGGCAGCCGTTCCTGTATTTTTCGTAGTGCTTCCCGCAGGTGCGCTGGCCGACATGGTAGACCGGCGGCGGTTGCTGTTGTTCACGCAGAGTTGGATGGTGGCAGCGGCGGCGGCGCTGGGCGTGCTGACTTTGCTGCATTCGGTGACTCCCTGGACGTTGCTGCTGTTCACCCTGGTCCTGGGAGTGGGTGCGGTTTTGAATGATCCAGCGTGGCAGGCGATTACGCCGGAGGTGGTTTCGCCAGGCCGGCATGCTTCCGCAGTGGCGCTGAATTCAGCCGGGTTTAATGTCGCTCGAGCCGTGGGGCCGGCATTGGGCGGCATGGTGGTGGCTGTGGCCGGATCGGGCTGGTCGTTTCTGCTGAATGCGGCGTCGTTCTTTGGGGTGATCTTGTTTTTGTGCCGCTGGCGCCGGGCTCCGGACGAACCTTTGGCCACCCGGCGGGTGCACGATGTGATCCTCGAGGGCTTTCGGTACGTTCGCGGCGCGCCGCAAGTGAGGTCGGTTCTGATTCGCACCGGCGCCTTCAGCCTGGGCGCGACTTCCCTTCTGGCACTGCTCCCGGTGATTTGTCAATCGCACGGAGCGCAGGGATATGGCTTCCTGCTAACCTGCTTTGGAGGCGGAGCCCTGGCTGGCGCCGCGCTGCTGCCGCGTCTGCGGCTGCGCTACTCGGTGGATGGACTGGTCGCGGCGGCCACTTTAGTGTTTGCTGCAATGACGTTTTCGGCCGGGCAAGTGCATGCCTTTGAGGGGCTTTGTGCGGTATTATTCACGGCGGGCGCGGCATGGATCGGGATTCTGGCGTGCTTTAACATGGTGGCGCAGACGATGTGTCCGTCGTGGATGCGGGCGCGGGCCTTGTCGATGTACCTGCTGGTGCTGCAGGGAGGAATGGCGCTAGGCAGCGTGCTGTGGGGGGAGTTGGCAGCGCGCAAGGGAGTGCCCGTGGCTTTGGCTTGGTCGGCGTTGGCGATGGTGGTAGGGTTGAGCAGCATCCTGCGGCACCGGTTGACCACCGCTGAGCTGAAGATGGCTCCAGCGGTGGTGAGGGATTAGTGATATCCCGAACACGGAGAGATCATGACAAAGAAGAAATTTAGTCGTCTTGCAGTTTGCGTCCTGGCGCTGGCCGCGATGGGCGCGGCCCAGGACAAAATGAGTAACGACGCACGCCGGACCGTCACGGAAGTGCTCGACCACACGGTTTTGAATCTGGAGCATGAATTTGTTCCGGCGGCGGAAGCAATGCCGGAAGACAAGTTTGGATTCGCTCCGACCAACGGCGAGTTCAAAGGTGTGCGAAGCTTCGGCCAACAGATAAAACATGTGGCGGCGGTGAACTACGAACTGGGAGCAGCCATTCTGGAAGAAAAGTCACCGGTGGACATTGGAGACGAATCGGGTCCCGCCTCGATTACCAGCAAGGCCGACATTCTGAAGTATCTGAACGACTCCTTCGCCTACGTGCACAAGGCTGTGCGCACCATCAACGAGAAGAACTTCGTGGAAACAGTGAAAAGCCCGTTCGGCGAAGGAAGGGTGTCGCGTCTCGGCCTCGCTACGACTATTGCCGGTCATGGCTTCGACCACTACGGGCAGATGGTGGAATACCTGCGCATGAATGGGATCGTGCCGCCGGCAAGCCGCTAGATCAGGCGATTCGACCCGAGCGGTTTGGCCCGATCAGTTTGACTCGATCAGTGGCGAGATCGAGCGTCGCGTCGGCCGTCGCGAGCTCCGGCGAAGACGCTGCAAAGATGCTGGTGGAAGCTGACGCAGGGTTCCTTGGCAACGCGGGCCGGATAGGAATCCAGAGCCTGGAAAAAATTCTGGATCTCCTCCTGGACCTGCTCCCGTACAACTTGAACTGACCCACTGCGTGGTGCAACCATCTCTCGTGGCTGGATTTGGTAATGCATTTTCCGCTTCATCCTTACTTATCCCCAGAGAAACTTAACCTGAGCTTCCGAGGAAGCTGCGACTCATACCTTTCGGAGGAGTTGCAAAGGTTTGCGCCTGGGGGGAAACGCAAAAATATGCGCGACCGTTCGGTTAGTAAATGGCACTTTAGTGGTATACGCCGAAAAAGAAGCCGGGAATCAGCGCTGAGCGCCTCGCCGGGTGATGGAAGTGAGCAGCAGTTCGGCTCGAAGTCCCCTGCCCGCAAGGTGGGCGGCAACCGAGGCTAGCGTTTTCTTGGCGGAGGAATTGGGATCGAGGAAAACGATGACTGACGGGCCCGCGCCACTGAGAGCCGCACCGATAACGCCTCGCTCTCCGGTCAATTCCTGCAGACAGGGGAGCAAGGGGCTGAACCGGGCGCGATAAGGCTGGTGGATGCGGTCTTCGAGCGCGGCGGAGAGCAGTTTATGATTCCCTTGGGTGAAGGCTGCCAACAGGAACATCGAGTTCTGGATATTAGCTACGGCGTCGGCGCGAGAATACTCCGCCGGGAGAACGCGGCGGGCTTCTTCGGTCGACATGGCCTCGTCAGGGATGGCGAGGAGCAGAGGCCACTTCCCTTTCGGCCGGATGCAGACCACCTGGGCTCCGGTCTTCCCGGACATACGGGCGATAGTGAGGCCGCCCATCCAACAGGCGGAAGCGTTATCGGCATGGTGTTCACGGCGGGAGGCTTCTCCGACAATCTGGGCGTCCGTCCACTGCAAATGGCCGAAGTGATTCGCCAAAGCAATGCCGGCGAGGCGGGCGGCGGCTGAAGATCCGCAGCCTTTGCCGATCGGGATTTCGTTGTCGATACGAAGAGAAAGGGGAACGATTTTCTGGCCCTGCGCCTGAAGAATCTCCCGGTAGGTGTTGAGGATGAGGTGGTCCTCCAGGTCGCGGCAGATTTCCTGGTCGCGTCCCGTGACTGTGATGGAGAAGGTAAGAGCTGGGCGAGCGTGGATGGTAATGTAGAGATCCATCGCCAGGGCAGCGGCATCGAAAGCCGGCCCGAGATTGGCCGAGGTAGCGGGGAGGGCCAGATGCAGGCCGGTTGGCCGGCGGGTCTTCTTCTTGTTTTTCTTCTTAGGCATTCGAGTGGTCTGGATCGGGTTTTTCAGCTTGCTCCAAAGTTTTGATCACGGCGTCCAGTGTGGCATCAAGGACGACAGGAGGGTGACGAAATCGATTGAGCCGGGCTTCTTCTTTTTCGTGAACCGTGTTCTGAAACAGATCGCCGCGGTGGAATTCCATCGTGTAGTCGGGATCCTTGAGCAAGTTTCCGGTGAGAACCAGGACAACAGTTTCTTCCGGCTTCACGAAACCCTGACGCAACAATTTTTTCAATCCGGCTAGAGTTACGGCGGAGGCCGGCTCGCAACCAATGCCTTCAGCACCGATCTCGGCTTTGGCCTGGGCTATTTCCAACTCGCTCACCTGTTCACAGGCGCCGCCCGTAGCTTGAAGAACTTTTACGGCCTTTTCCCACGAAGCAGGGTTGCCGATGCGGATCGCCGTCGCGCGAGTTTCAGCCTGCACGCTGACCAGACGCGTTCCCCCGGCTTCGCGCAGAGTGCGAACCAGAGCATTGGCGCCTTCCGCTTGAATCACAGACAGCTTTGGCAGCCGTGAAAGCAGGCCAGCCTCAAGCATTTCAAGCAAAGCCTTACCGATCGCGGAACTGTTTCCAAGATTGCCTCCGGGCACGATGATGTGGTCGGGCGGCTGCCAGTCGAGTTGCTCCAGTAACTCGAAAGCCAGCGTCTTCTGTCCCTCAAGGCGAAATGGATTAATGGAGTTCAATTGGTACACGGGAGCACGCCGCACCAGTTGCTGGAGCAGGCCGAGACAGCCGTCGAAGTCCGTGCGAAGTTGGCAGGTGAGAGCTCCGTAATCAAGAGCCTGGGATAGTTTGCTCCAGGAGATTTTGCCTTCGGGAACGAGAACCAGGCTGCGCATGCCACCGCGCGCGGCATAGGCGGCCATGGATGCGGATGTGTTGCCGGTCGATGCGCAGGCCACCCAGCGGTATCCGGCCTGGCGCGCGAAGGTGGCTGCAACGGTCATGCCAGCGTCCTTGAACGAGCCGGTGGGGTTCAGACCTTGATGTTTGCCAAACAGGCGAGCGACCCCAGTACTACGGGAGGATTGTGGCAGATCGTAGAGTGGAGTGTTCCCTTCTCGCAGGGTAACCACCTGTTGCTCGGATTGTGGGGCGGGAAGAAACTCGCGGAATCGCCAGACGCCGCTGAGGTCGAGAGCTTCATTTAAAGTACGGCGCTCCCGCCACAGGGATTTCAAAGCGGCGGGGTTGCAAGAATTCCAGGATGAATCGGTGATCTCCAAAAGGTTGCCACACTGGGGGCAGCGGAAATCCTGGCCTGCGGTGGTGTCGATCGAAGCGCACCCGATGCAACGGAAGCGAAACGTGGCCTGAGGCAGGCTGGATCCAGAATCTTTTTCAGACGTGGCGGCAGGAGGCATGGAGTGGAAGATTATTTCTGGCCTCGCAGATATTGGTCGGTCTTGTTGATCCAATCGGCGCGCGGCGGATTGAAAATGTCGAGGTCGACCGTGTCTTCGAGCGCCTCAGCCCGATGCGGCATGTGCGCCGGAATGCAAAGGATCTCGCCGGTGTGCACGACGATTTCCCGTCCATCAATCGAGAACTTCAATGCTCCGTCGAGAACATAGGTAAGTTGTTCGTTGTGGTGGCTATGCTCGGGGACGATGCAGCCCTTCTTCAGGAGCACCCGCGCAAGCATAATTTCCTGGCCCACGACGAACTGCCGCTGCAGAAGCGGATTCAGATCTTCGAGCGGGATCGTGCTCCAGGGGGTGTATTGGAGCTGGGTCTTGCTGGCCGCGTGTTTGGTCACTGCGCGCTGTGCGCGCGAGTGGGACCGGATGCTTTTTGCTTTCTTGCGAGGAGCAGTCTTGGGTTTCAGCTTCTTTGCCATAAAAGTGATCCTGTTTCATCGATTGTACGGGAAACAATTGGTCGCACGCAGTCTCCCGGAACCTATAAGCCCTTGTATATACCGCCGTCGACGAGCACGGTCTGACCTGTGATGTAGGAAGCTCGATCCGAGGCAAGCCAAACGATGGTGTCGGCGACTTCCCGGGGATCACCCAGACGCCGGAGCGGGGCTTCGGAGGCCCAGCCCTCGAAAATCTGCTGTTCGCTCTTCCCCGAGGCGGAAGCGCGGGCTTTAGCCAGCTCCTTCAAACGGTCGGTCGCCGTGAAGCCCGGACCAACGTTGTTGACCAGGATTCCATCTTTTCCAAACTCGTTGGCCAGGCTCTTAACCAGGCCGACCACGGCCGCCCGAACCGCATTCGAAAGGACGAGATCCAGGACCGGCTGTTTAGTTGTGATCGAAGTGAGCGTGATGATGCGTCCCCAGCGCTTTCTCTGCATGAGCGGGATGACTTCCCGCGCGAAGTAGACAGTGCTGAGAAAGTTCAGATCGAGGGCGCGTTGCCATTCTTCGAGTGTGGCGGTGAGAAAGCCCTTGGCGGGCGGGCCGCCGGCGTTGGTCACACAAATGTCGACGCTGCCAAACTTCTCGGCCACGGCCGCCACAAACCGGCTCACCGCCGCAGCATCGGCCACATCGCAGGCCTGGGCAAAAACCTCGGCGCCGTATTGCTTCCTGATCTTCTCCGCCGCAGCCTGCAAGGTCTGCGAATCGCGCGCGCACATAGCGACACGGCTGCCCTCGGCGGCGAAAGCCTCCGCCGTGGCGCGGCCGATTCCTTGACTGGAAGCGGCTACCAGAGCTACTCGATCTTTCAGGCCAAGATTCATAGAGCAAGAATTATAAATGGTCTGCGCGGCCTGGCTTGCGGTAGTTCCCTCATGCAATTAGTCTGGGAGAACGAGGTGTCCATGAAACGTCGCACCCGTCGTCCTGAAACCGCTGCCGTGCACGGCGCTGCCGATCTGGCGAAGAAAAATGGTCCAGTCGCCACGCCGATCTACCAGACTTCAACCTTTGAAGTCACGGACAATGACGAGCAGCAGCGCGTAACCGCGACCGACCGTTACTACACACGATGGGGCAACCCGACGAACACCGTTGCCGAGCAGACTGTGGCCGAGTTAGAGGGAACGGAAGCGGCGCGCACCTTCGCCTCCGGCATGGGTGCGATCACCACCACGATCCTGGCGCTGCTAAAGGCGGGCGATCACATCGTCGCCCAGCGCGACATCTATGGCGGGGTGATGAAGTTCTTCTCGCAGTGGCTCCCGAAGATGGGGATTGAGACCACGTTCGTCGATACCGCAGACCACCAGCGGCATGCAGCGGCGATCCGTCCGAATACGCGCTTGCTGTATCTGGAGGCGCCGACCAATCCGACGTTGCTGACCGTCGATTTCAAGAAGGCTGCCGCGCTGGCCCAAAAGCACAAGCTGATCAGCATGGTCGACAGCACGTTCGGCACTCCCATCAACCAGCGCCCGGCGGAGTATGGAATCGATCTGGTAATGCATTCCGGCACAAAGTTCCTGGGTGGACATGCAGACCTGACTTGCGGCGTGGTGGCTGGGCCGCGTGACCTGATCGAGCAAATCAACGACACGCGGACGACCCTGGGCAACTGCATGGATCCGCACGCCTCCTGGTTATTAATCCGCGGGATGAAGACGCTGGCGGTGCGGGTGGCGCGGCAGAACGAGAATGCCCTGCGCGTGGCCGAGTTCCTCTCGCAGCATGGAAAGGTGCGGCGCGTCTATTATCCGTTCCTGAAGAGCCATCCCCAGTATGCCATCGCACGCGAGCAGATGAGCGGCGGCGGCGGCGTGGTAACGTTTGAGGTCGAGGGTACGGGCGACGATGCCTGCCGCGTGAGCGAAGCCATGCGCCTCTTTACCCTGGCAACAAGCCTGGGCGGAGTGGAGTCGCTGGTATCGATCCCGGTACTAACGTCGCACGCCATGATTCCAGCCGAAGCCCGCGCCAGTATGGGAGTCACCGAGCAGATGGTCCGGCTCTCGGTAGGCATCGAGAACGCCGACGATCTGATAGCAGACCTGGAGCACGCGCTGGAAGCCGTCGCAGCCTCGCAGAGGGTAACGGTAGGCTGAAGCTCCGGAGCAGCTCCCGTCGGCGCGAAGCTGCCCACCCTTCATTTCAGGTAAGCGTCTAAGTAAGCTTTAGAAAATAAACTTCAACGCAAGCTGCATGATGCGCGGCAGGTGAGTGCCCGCAGAACGCAAGTAGGGATTGCCGGAACAAGTCGGATCGCCTGCCGAAAATGGCGCAGCGCCGCCGTAGCAAGCCAGTTCATTGGAAACTGTTCCTCGCCCGGCGTTGTCTGCGGCCGAACCCGCGTCCCCGCCCAGCCAGTTGTATTCGACGTGATTGAACACGTTGAAGGCTTCGGCTCGGAACTCGAAATACTTGCTTTCGGTCACCGGGAAGTGTTTCAGAAGCGCCATGTCGAAATTTGTGCGCCGCGGATTGCGCAGAATGTTTCTTCCCGCGTCGCCGAAAGTTAATCCTGTCGGCACCCCAAAGGCTCCCGGATTGTAGAGCAGTGGCCCGTAACCAGAGAGGGAGCCAGCTAGTGGACTGCTGGCAACCCCTTGGTTAGGATTGCCAATAAGGTCAGGATAAGAGCCAGCGGTAGCGAATGCGTTGCCCACCCCAGCATTGTCCGCGGTGGCAAAGACACCTTCGTTGTAAACACTGAACGGCGTCCCGGTTTGAATCAGCGTAATCCCGGACCACTCCCATCCCCCCAGGAACATATTGGCCAGCCCCTTATGCTTGAAGAAGGGATCATCGTAAACATAGGCGAGAGTGAGATTCTGCCGAATGTCGAAGTTTGAACTGGCGCGGTAGGCGTTTAGATCATAGGAGTTCACGAACCCGGTATCGTTCCAATCTGAGGAATCGTCGATCGAGTGGCTCCAGGTGTACGCGGCATTGAGTTCCAGACCACCGATATTATGGCGCACGGTAGCTTCAAACGCATTGTAGTTCGACGAACCTGTCTGACCCAGGCGCTCAATGTCGCCGACGCCGGCATAGGGACGGAAGGGATTTGCGGGATTGCCGCAGGCAACGAAAAGATTTACGGCCGCCCCCGATGCGGGTCCGCCGTTTACACCCGCTACGTAAGGAATGGGCGTTCCATACGAAGTCACGGCGTTCATCGGCACGCCATAGGAGTCGACGTTAACACCCGGCTGATCGTTGCCGGGGCCCCAACTGCAATCGTACTGACCCGGGGCCGGAAGATTGGGGTTGGTGTTGAGTGGACCGCCTTCAATCACCTGGCCCGGGGCGTAAGGGTTCTGACTGGCAGGGATGGGGTGCAACTGGTTGTATTCATACTCGCGTGTGAGGTGCACCCCTACGCTGCCCACGTAGGAGATGGTAGCTATCGTGCTCCTGCCGATATCGTGCTGGATATCAAAGTGCCATTGCTGCATGTAAGGCCAAGTGGCCTTGTTGGACAACGACACGAATTGCAAGGGGGTCGTGGTTGCCCCGGCCGTGCCGAGAAGGCTTGAGTTGAGGCAGTCGTACCCGCTGACTGCGCCGCAACTCGATCCCGACAAAGGACTGGGAATGCTAGTGGTCGGTGTGCTCTTGCTGTAAGGCTCCAGGGATTCGGTATTGCCTTCGTTGCCGTTGGTGTGCTCGAAGAAAATTCCGTAACCGCCGCGAATCGCCCATTTACCATCCCCGTTGGGATCAAACGCAAATCCGATGCGCGGCGCAGGGTTCCACCAATGGTTCGTCTGACAACCGACGGGAACGCCGGGTGTGACTCCGCAGTCTACCCATCCGTTATAAGGGTTGCCGACCACTAAACCTGCGGGATTCACGCTGCTCGCTCCGGGCACGTAAAACGCAGGATCAAAATTCCATGCCAGGTTATTCTCCTCGCGATAAGTACCGTAGAAGCTGAAACGAACCCCTAAGTTCAAGGTCAGGCGCTTCGTGGCATGCCAGTCATCCTGGAAATACGACTCATAAATTTTGTATTCCTCGTGCATCTTGAGCGCGGCGCCTTGCTGTGTATAACTCGAAATGTTGCCGAGCAGAAGGTCGGCAAAAGCGTTGCCGCTTGAAACCGTCGCGGTGTTGCTGAAGGACAACTGTCCATTCACACCATATTGGGGTTGCGGAATTTCGTTCTTATGCGCATTAACGAAATAGAAACCGAACTGGATATTGTGAGGGCCGATAAGTTTGGTGACACTGTCGCGAAAGGTGAAAGTCGGGTTTGAGTTTAGCGGCCCGTTCGGAACATAGCCTGGATCTTCGCTGAACCCGCCTACGAACTCTCCGCCGGCAACGTTGATTCCCGGCACCTTTCCCTCATATCCGTTGTTGTAAAGGCCTATCGCCGGGTAGTCGGAAGGCCGCTGCCAGGGGCCAGTTAAGTTCGTGCTGATGTGATCGGTGGTATAGCTGGCGACAAATTCGTTCAAGAGCGTTGGGGAAACGTTCGCCGTGAGGTGCGCCACCATACTCACCCCGGGATTATTGAAACTGGTCTGAATGGTGGGAAAAGTGACGCCGTTGGTCCACAGAGGAACAGGATACTGTTCATGCCACGAATCGTGAATGTAGCGAAAGCTGGCGCGGACTTTATCCGTGACGTTCTGATCAATTCGAAACAGTTCCTGGCGCCAATTCATCGGCAAGGTCGGTGTCGCAAACCAGGTGTCGAGAGTGTCAGGCCCCGTAGTTCCCGAGACAATGTTTGGCTGCGGAATCAAGGCCAGTAAAGGCTGCGTGATGGCAGCATTCGCCGTGTACCCCGGAACTACGTTCAGATTCGGCGTGTATTGTCCCCCGCCCAGCGGGATGGTGTATCCAGCCACGCTGGGGCAATTAGCGTACGAACTGGAGGTGACATTTGGACATTGGTCTGTGAAATCCCCGCCCCTCTCCGCCAAAGTCGGAACCGGAGTCGAGGAAAAGAATCCCGAAGCCGGCGTCAACTCGCGCCGCCACTCCTCCGACCAGAAGAAAAATGTTTTCTGCTTATTGGCGTTGTAGTGGCCGGGAATAAAAACCGGGCCGCCGATGGTGAAGCCGAAATCGTTCTTCTTGTACTCCGGAACCGAAGTCTCGAACTCCGGCGTGGCATTGAAATCGTCATTCCGCAGGAACTCGTACAGGTCGCCGTGAAACTGATTGGTGCCCGACTTGGTTTCCACTTCGACGGTGCCAGACCCGTTGCGGCCGTACTGAGCCCCGTAGTTGGAGGTGAGAACCTGCACCTCGGCGATGGCATCGATACTCGGATACACATTCAACGTCTGATTGCTGCCGTTGTCGAGAGCATCGCCGCCATCAATCTCAAAATTGTTGTATTCCGTGCGCCCGCCGTTCACGGTGAAAGCGATGGTCGTTGCCCCAGGCTCGCCTTCATCGTTGCCGGATTGGTCCGTTACGCCCGGCGAGAGCGACACCAACTGCGTGAAGTCGCGGCCATTCAGTTCAAGCTGACTGACCTCTTTGCCGCTGATGGTGTTGCCCAAGTCGGAGGATTGCGTTTCCACCTGAGCCACTTCCGATCCCTGCACCACAACCTCAGTGGCAATCGTGCCCACTTGCAGCGCGACATCTACCCGGGCTTTTTCCGCGACCCGCAACACCACGCCTTGGGCTTCGTACTTCTTGAATCCCTGGGCAGTCACGATCAAGTCGTAGGAACCGATGGGCAGCGAGGCAAAGAGAAAATCGCCGCTGCCGTTGCTGGTGCCGGTGCGATTGATGCCGTGCTCAGGATTCCTGACCGCGATCTGAGCGTTGGGAACCGCCGCTCCGCTCGGGTCGGTAACTGTGCCGGTGAGGGACGCGGTGTCCTGAGCCCAGGCCGTTGCCCAACATGCCAAAACTAACAACCCGATCGGCGCCAGCATCCGATGAGATTTCATGGTCAGCTTTTTCTCCTGAGCCAATGGTTCGCTCGTCTGACGTTTATTAAATCGTATGAATAGTGCTTTTATTGGGTATCTCGTGTCAAGCAAAAAACGCCGATAGCTCGCCGCGGAGGGTTTGAACTGGTGCAGAGTGGATCTTTTCCGATGTCTCAAGAGCCGCCTACGAGAGGCTCCGAGTGGACTCCCGGGCCACCAACTCGGGAGCCACCTTGCGATGGTGAGCGGCGACCTCGCGTTTCTCGAGCACCAGCTTGATCCCGTCGAGAACAATGCCTACTGCATCCGCACCCATGGCTTCCATGGGTTGGCGAATCGTGGTAAGCGCCGGAGTGCAGAGAGCCGAACCGGCAACGTCATCAAAGCCAATTACCGAGCAGTGCTCCGGCACGCGCAGGCCGCTCTTGGCCAGGGCGCGGATGGCGCCGAAAGCAGTCATGTCGTCGAAAGCCAGCAGCGCGGTGAACGGACGCTTCTGCTTCAGCAGGTCTTCGGTGAGTTTCTTCCCCGCCTCAAAGCTCGACAGCGGATCGCGCGACTCCGGCAGGTCGACAACGAGGCGAGCATCGATTTCGAGGTCGCGGGCCTTGGCGCTGTTGCGGATGCCGCGCCATCGCGGAGAGCTGTCCCCCAAAGTTTTCGGGCCGCGGATGAAGGCGATTTTGCGATGACCGAGCGCGTGCAAATGCTCGAGCGCGAGGTAGCCGCCAACTTCGTTGTCGACGATGACCGAACTCATCGCGTCACCCTTGAGTTCGCAGCCGATAATCGCGGTGGGGATGCTGCTTTTTTCCAGATCAGCGAGCAGGTTGATGTCGAGAAAGAGCCAGTTGGCAAGCACAACCAGGCCTTCGATGCGGCGGTCGAGCAGCATCTCGAGATAGCGCTCGAAGCGGCTGCGTTCGTTGTGAACGTCGGTGAGGATGGGTAAGTAAGACGCCTGGTAAAGCGTGTTTTCAATGCCCCGCAGCACCAGCGTACAGTAGGGATCCGTCATGTCAAAAACCATGACGCCGACGGTGTGGCTGCGCTTACTGCGCAGCGAGCGGGCAAACTGGTTGGGGCGATAGCCAAGTTTTTCGGCGGCGCGTTCAATGCGCTTCTTCGTCACCGCCGGAATGTAGCGCGCCAGCGGCGCGTCGTTGAGGACGATCGACACCGTCGTCGAAGAGAATCCGCTCTCCTTCGCTACATCGCGAATCGTGACCATTGCGTTCTTGCCCGTCCCTCACGCTTGAATTCAACGAGGAGGTTGGCGGACACTACAGCAGAGGTTGAGACGAGTGTCAAGCGCAGGCATGCGATCGAGATTGGTAGGCGGGCTGCTGCTGGCCAGCTTGGCGGCAGCAATGTCGCCGCAAACCTCATCGCCGGGAGTCGCCGCCCGTCCGCGAAATGGCGCGCCTGTCGCCTCGTCTGAAGCGCCCGCCGATCCCGCACAACTTTTCCGGGCAGGAGAGGATGCGCTGAACGGAGGACGACTCGACGAAGCGGAGCGCGACTTCCGGCAGGTGCTGGCGGTAAATCCGCAAGTCGGCGGAGCGTATGCGAACCTGGGCGTCGTCTACATGAAGCGCAAGCAGTGGACGGAGGCTCTAGGTAGTTTGCGCAAAGCAGAGCAGTTGATGCCGCGCGAGGCAGGGGTCCGGCTGAATATCGGCCTCGCCTACTACCGGCAGAATGAGTTCCTTAAAGCTATTCCACCCTTTGAATCAGTGGTGCGCGATCAGCCGGATGCCCTGCAGCCCCGGTATCTGCTGGGGCTCTGCTATTTTTTCGCGGACCGCTGGGCGGACGCGGCCAACACTCTGGAGCCGCTCTGGGCCCAGGAATCCGGGCAGTTGAGCTATCTGTACGTGCTCTCGATCGCCGCTCACCGAGCCGGCCAGAAGGAACTGGACGACAAGGCGACGGCGCAACTCATCACGGCCGGCCAGGGTTCACCCGAGTTCCATCTGTTCATGGGCAAGGCGCATCTCAATCTCGAGCAATACGATCTGGCGTTAGCCGACTTTCAAGCTGCCGCCCAGGCCAGTCCGAATCTAACCTTCGTTCATTTCAACCTGGGGCTGGCTTACTTGAAGAAACAGGATTATGAACATGCGCGCGATGAATTCCTCAAAGACGCGGCAATCGAACCGGATGTGGCGAACAATTATGACGAACTTGGGGACGTCTATTCGCTCCTGCAACAGGACAACGACGCGGAGAAAAGTTACCGCGAGGCCCTGCGGCGCGATCCCCGCCTGCTGAACTCGTACGTGGGACTAGCCAAGGCTTACCAGCGGCAGGAAAAGTATCAGCGAGCCCTGAGCGCCATCGATTCCGCCGGCAACCTCGATCCCGGCCGCGCCGACATCCATTACCTGCGAGGACAAGTGCTGATTCACCTCGGCCGCAAAGAAGAAGGCAAAAAGGAGCTGGAGGCCTCCGTCCGCATCGACAATGAACACCGGGCCGAGCGCCAAAAACAGGTGGAAAGCGGTACGGTGCCCGCGCCAGAACTTCTGCAGGACGACCAGAAATGAGGACCAGACATGGGGACCAGAAAGATGCGCGGTAATGCCCTCACACCGGCCCCTCTGCAGACGAAATCATCTCGGAGCAGGAAGAATCACCGAAACGCGTCCCGCGGGATTGGCACGATCGCCGGCTCTAGTCTAAGATTCTGTGTGGCGCATCCTACGAGAGGTCTCTCGTATTACACTACTTTTGCAGCTGATCCGCTGGCACGATTCTTTCCGCCGGCTCGGGCAGCTTTTGCGCCGTTGGAGGAATCGAAGTAGTGAGTTCTCATCTATTCATGGTGAATTCCAGGCAGGTCGTGCGCTCCATCATTTTCGCTTCGTTGCTGTCCGTAGTCTCCGCAGCGTCTGTGTCGCTGGCTTACGGGCAGTTTACCCTTTCCGTCTCGGCGCTGCGCCCAGTAGCGGGAGTGGATCCGGGCGGATCGGCAACCGCTACCATCGATCTCGAGCCAGTCGGAGCTTTCGACAGCCCAATCGATTTGACCTGCCAGGTAACTTCCGGGCCGGCCACAGCCAGCCCGCCGGTGTGCACCCCCAGCCCCGCGACTGGGGTGATCCCACCCGCCGATGGTCCCTCGCTCACCATTACGACCACCAGCAGCACTGTGGCGGGTACATACCAACTGACTGTAACGGGTACCAGCTCCGGCGTCCCCTCCCAAATCGCCAACCTGTCCCTGAACGTTGCGGATCTGACGCAGGCTTACTTGTTGTCGGTATCGCCGACTACCGCAAGTCCCAGCCCGGTTCCCGCGGGAAGCTCGGCCACCACCACAGTGACGATAACCGCGCTCGGAAACTATACCGGAAACGTTACGCTCGCCTGTCTCTCGATTACTCCGATTGTGGTGGCTGCGCCATATTGCTCGTTCAATCCCGCGATCACACCCGTGACCAACGGCGTTGGACAAGCAACTCTAACCATTACCACTTTCGGGCAGGAGGTAAATGCGACGAATCGTTCGCACCCGCGCATTTTCTATGGCCTCTGGTTAGCCGTTCCCGGCCTGGCGCTGGTGGGAATGGGCGCGACCCGAAAACATAGAAAGAAGCTGATGGGGATTGTTTTACTCTTGGCCGCTAGCGTGGGCTTACTGCTGCTCCCATCCTGCGGCACCACCGTGGGCACGACGGCGCGCAATGGCCAAATCACGCCGGACAACACATACAGCTTCGCGCTCACAGGTGCGGATCAAAACGGTGCGGCGCCCACTAACATTCCGCCGTCCGTCGACGTAGCCACAGTCACCCTTCAGGTGACCAAGGCAAACTAAGACAGCCGGGGACAGAAGCCCGAAAGCCGAAGCCCGAAGCACGCCCTAAGACGCCCGCTGCCCCTGGCGTTTGAGATCCGCGGCCTGGCGCAGGACGATGTCCCGCAGTGAAACCAACCCCCTCAGTTCTTTGCCTTCCACAATGGGCAGATGGCGGAAGCCGAACTCGTGCATGATGAAGAAGCACTCTTCAATAGTTTCGTCCAAACTAACGGCGCGCGGGTTGGCGGTCATCACTTCGGAGACGGCGGTAAGCCCCGGCGTGCGGCCCACGGCGACGACACGGTTCATAATGTCGCGCTCGGAGAAGATGCCGGCTAGCTCTCCATTGCGGAGCACGGGCAGGGCGCCGATGTTGTGTTCCATCATGAAGCGCGCCGCCTCCAGCACGGTGCGTGCGGCGTCGACGGAGTACACTTTGCGGTCTTTCAGAAGGTCGCGGAGGGTGGACATGGCAAGCTCCTTAGACAAAGTGGCGAGGGCCTGACTTACAGGCGTGAATACTCTACCATACCGGCGCCCGGAACGCCTTTCGCACAGGGGCAGTGTCCTAACTTCGACCGCGTTTTTCTTCGCGTCCTTTGCGAGTCCTTCGCGTCCTTTGCGGTCAAAAGCTCTCGCATTGAGGACGATCACCGCTCGACCAATTCCTCCAGCGTGGAAAAGAACGCCGGGTAAGAGATAGCCGCACAGTCGCTGCCGCGAATCACTGTCTCGCCCAAGGCGCGCAGAGCCGCGATGCTGAAAGCCATGGCAATCCGGTGATCGCCGAATGATTCGAGTTCGGCGCCGCGGAGCGACTGTCCGCCAGGAATCTTCAAACCATCTTCGCGTTCTTCCACCTCTGCGCCCATGGCGCGAAGGTTGATGGCGATCGAGGCGATCCGGTCCGACTCCTTCACCCGCAATTCTTTCGCATCGCGGATCTCGACTCCTCGTTCCGTATACGGCGCGATCGCGGCCAGCACCGGGATCTCGTCAATTAATGCCGCCGTATCGGATCCCGCGATGGTGGCCTCTTTCAGCCGTGCCCCCTCGACCTGCAGCGTGCCCACCAACTCGCCATGGAATTCTTCCAGTTGAGTGACGGCAATGCGCAACCCCATTTGCATGAGGATATCGAGCAAGCGCGCCCGCGTCGGATTCATCAGCAGATTAGTGATGGTCAACTGCGAGCCCGGAAAGAGCGCCGCGGCACAAAGAAAGAACGCGGCACTGGACAGATCGCCGGGCACTCGCGCTTCAATTCCCCGCAAACGCTGTCCGCCGCGAATTCGGACTGCGTTGCCCTTGCGCTCGAGATCCGCGCCAAAGGCTCGCAGCGCCACTTCTCCGTGATCGCGCGTCCGCAGCGGTTCTTCGATTCGCGTTTCACCCTCGGCCAGCAGTCCGGCAAACAGCAGGCAGGTCTTCACCTGGGCGCTGGCCATCGGCATTTGATAGTGGATCCCTTTCAGTTTAGCGCCGGTAATGCGCAGCGGCGGGCGCCCGCTTTGTGATGTGATTTGCGCTCCCATGGCAGTGAGCGGAGTAATCACACGCTCCATCGGACGCCGCGAGAGCGATGCATCGCCCACCATTTCGCTGGAGAATTTCTGCGCCGCGACAATGCCGCTCATCATTCGGATGGTTGAACCGGAATTCCCGCAATCCAGCACCTGGCTCGGGGCCGTCAGTTCAACGCCGCTTCCCTGCACCTCGATGACGTTGTCCGCGCCATCCTTCCGCTCCCACTTCACCCCAAGCGAGCGCAGACAGCCGAGTGTGCTGGCGCAGTCCGCGCCAGTCGAGTAGTTCTCGAGTCGCGACGGCCCATCCGCGATCGCCGCCAGCATGGCATAGCGATGCGAAATCGATTTATCTCCCGGAAGACTTACGCCGCCCCGCACGTTGCCCGCAGGACGCACGACCACCTGTGACTCGCTCTTCATCCTGAGATCAAATATAGCGGAAGGTTGAGGGGTGATGACGCCCGTGGAGACGCTTAAATGATTGCCGATTAATGATTGTTGATTGCTGATTGAAAACCGCTCGGCGCCAGTGCCTCTGCAAGCAAGGCCCTCAATCATCAATCAGCAATCAACAATTCCTAAGCCAGCGCCTTGGCCTCAGCTGTGGCCTCGCGCAGTACGTCCGCCGGAACTTCTTTCAGCCGCACGCCGAACTCGAACATGGGAGTTTCGCCGCCGCGTCCCCAGCGCCCGACGCTCCACTGCGCGCGCACGAACTTCACATCCGGATGCGCCGTCAGATCAAGCAATAACAGAAACTCCCCGCGATAAAACTTCTGCGGAAAGGCGGCCACCGGCTTCGCCCCCCACGTCGCGCCGTCCGCCGAACCATGCACGCTGACGTCGAGCGACTCCTGCTCGATGATCTCTGAAATCTCAAGCGTCAACAGGAAAACGCGGCCCGGCGCGCCGCTCACGTCCACGGCTGGGCTTTCTCCCTTGGCGCTAACCACAGTCTTCGCTGCAACCAGTTCCGTATCAATCATTCCGGGAGGATTGTAGCAAATCGCAGCGTGCTCGTGTCAGTCGCTGACCGGCCGTCCTGAGCCGTTCATCGATCTCGAAACACTTCGGTCTCGAAACGCATGGGCCGCGAAGCGCATTTTCAGCAGGCAAAATCGCACCGCCTTCTGAAGTGACAGGCTTTCCCCGCCCGCCTATAGTGTTCCCGACATGTCACCAGCGCCAACGCGTCCCAGCGCGGAGTTCAAGTCCGCCCAACCGGCCTCCGAGCGCCTCCTTTGTCTTGATATTTTCCGCGGCCTCGCCGTCGCCGCCATGATTGTGGTCGACAACCCGGGCAGCGATGACCTCGCCTACGGCCCGATCAAGCACGCCGACTGGAATGGCTGGACTTGCGCCGACTTCATCTTCCCGTCTTTCCTGTTTCTGGTTGGCATTTCGATGGTGTACTCGTTTTCCGCTCGCCTTCAACGCGGCGAATCCCGGAGGCGGATTTTGTTCCACGCCTTCAAACGCAGTCTGATCTTGATCGCCATCGGCCTCTTTGTGAATGCCTCTCCCATCATCGGTCTCGACCTGCACACCTGGCGTTTCGAGGGCGTTACCCAGCGAATTGCACTCTGCTATTTCGCTGCGGCCATTCTGGTTCTGTGGTCAAGCCGCCGCGGCGCCGTCATTGCAATGTGCGCTTGTTTGCTCGGCTATTGGGTGCTTCTGCGTTTCGTCCCAGTCCCCGGTTTCGGACTGCCGGGACGCGATATCCCATTCATGGACCCGGATCGCAACCTCGCCGCGCGGCTCGACCGCAAGCTCTTCATGGGACATCTTTTCGACAAAACCCGCGATCCCGAAGGAATCCTCAGCACAATCCCAGCCGTTGCAACCACATTAATCGGAGTCCTGACTGGTTACTGGCTCCGTTCCGAGAAGGGTCCCGGCACGAAAGCAATTCGCATGCTGTGCGCTGGAATTGTCGGCCTGGTCGCGGGTGAGGTTTGGAATCTCTGGTTTCCCATCAACAAGAATCTTTGGACCAGTTCGTTCGTGCTCTTCAGCGGCGGATTCGCGCTCGTCTTCCTCGCCTTGCTCTACTGGATGCTGGAAATTAAGAAGTGGCGCGGCGCCTGGACCATGCCGATCCTTGTGTTTGGAATGAATGCGATCGCCGGATTCGTCGCCGACTCTTTCGTGTACGGTCCCGGCTATTCGTTCACCGTGAAAGGCCCGAACGGGCCGGTGATGTGGCATGACGCGGCGCAGGCCAAGTTGATGTCTCTCGGCGCCAGCGCGGCCAATGCTTCGCTCATTTATTCCCTGGCCGCGGTGCTGTTCTGCTGGATTCTGTTGTGGTTCCTCTGGCGGAAACGAATCTTCCTCAAGGTTTGACGGCGTCAGTCCGAAGGATGCGGCCCGGTGAAGTCCGAGCAGCACGGCTTCTCGACAGGTTTGAATTCCATGAGCTCGACCCGCGTCAGGTCAGGATCAAACAAATTGAGCTGCCATTTGCCATCCTTGCCCATCTGCGCCTTTTCGTCCCCATGCGGCCTCCAGCCGTGGGCTTCCAGAACCGCCTGCGCCTGCTTCATGTCACCAACCCCGAGCGAGATGTGATTCAGCACGCCCATCCGCCGCGCATCAGGATGCTCAGGCTGATTCACCATATATTCCAGCCAGTCCGTGCCATCCGGAACCTGGATCGAGATCCAGTCAGTCTCGCCGGGATGCGCTCCTCCATGCCAGTAGGGACGAAACCCGAGCAGATCACGGTAGAAGCGATCTTCCACTTCGCGGTTGTGAACCAGGAATCCAGCATGAATCATGTGCCGCGAAACGGCGGAATCGGAGGGAGCAGCGAGCGGCGCGCCCTTGCCGCGTTCGACAAACTCAATCCGATGGCCTTCCGGATCAGCCACCATAAAGCTGAGGCTGTGGTCGGAGCGTCCCTCGACCGCAGGCACTTTCACACCCTTCGCGATCAGATACCTGCGGAGCGCCGCAATGTTGTCGGTGGTGAAAGCAACGTGGTCCATGCGATTGTTCCATTTGGATTCGAAGGCCGGGCTGTATCCCACCCACTGCCGGCCCACGATGTATCTCACCAACCCGCCAGCCTCAACCGGTTCGGCCGAAGCCAAGCCGAGCGTGACGCTGTAGAGCGCCTTCGCCCCCTCCGGCTGAGTGGTGTAGAACGAAACGTGATCGATGCCGAGGATGCGGGGACGAACGACACTGGGAGTTTGCGAGTAAGAGCAAACTGCCGATATCCCAACCGCCAGCACTGCTAAGTACTTCTTCATGACACCCCGATTCTAGCCCAGCCCGGGAAGGCACACATCCCTAAAGCCCTTCCAGAAACTGTCGCAGCAGCTTGACCACTTCGTCCGGCTGCTCCCACGGCGAGTAATGCCCAGCTTTCGGAATCACCCGCAACTGGCTGCCAGAAATATGCTGCCGCATCAGTTCAGCTTCATTCACTCCAGTAAAGACATCTTCATCTCCAGTAATGACCAGCGTGGGTACATTGATCGTCTTCAATGTATCCATCGAGTCCGGACGCATCGCCATGCCGCGCTGCACTTGCGCCACACCCTCGGGCGCCATCTTCCGCATCATGCGGAGCGCGCCGTCGGCCAGATCAGGCCGCATCTCCCGTGTGGTCTTGCCCAGCACACGTTGAACCATGCTTTCGAAAAATGGCTCGGTGCCGCGCTCCAGAACGTCGTCCGCCGCCTGCAATCGTCCGCCCCGGGCTTCGGCGGAATCGGCGGGTGCTTTGGTATTGCAAAGCCCAAGTCCAGCAACCCGGCCACGATGCCTTCGCCAGAATTCGAACAGCGCATATCCGCCAATCGAAACCCCAATCAACGGAGCACGACCCACGTCAGCAGCGTCCATCACGCGCGCAATGTCAGCGGCGTGTTTGTCCATGGTGGCGGGACCTTCGCCCACGCCCGAATCGCCGTGTCCGCGCAGATCAGGCAGAACAAGGCGGTACCGCGTCTCCAAAGCCTGAGCCACGGGCAGCCAGAACTCATGATTTACGGGAAAGGGATGGAGCAGGACGACCGGAGGGCCGTCACCCAGCACACGGTACACGATCTCCGCATCGCCACTCTTTATCTGCTGAAGGGCGATCGGCGGCATGCAGGCGATTTAATCACAGACAGGAGCAGCCTGTCCTGCAAGTTAAGGATTTGTCGCGCGCTGTGCACCCACCGGCGCTGCCAACGCCAGCGGCTCTTCCGGCATCACGATCCAGGCAATGGGATATGCCAGCAGACCAATGCCCGTCATGAGGGACGTGATCAGCCACACCAGCCGGACCACCGTCACATCGATGTCGAAGTACTCGGCGAAACCCAGGCAGACCCCGGCGATCTTGCGCCCCTGCCGCGGACGCACCAGTCGTTTGCGCGCTATCGAAGCTCCCACACGAGTACCACAGTATGCGCAAACCGCCGCGTCATCCTGAATCACCTTGCCGCAATAGTTGCAGTACATGGTTCTGCCCCTCCCAGGCATCTTCTAGAGATAATACGTCCGATTGTAGCCGGAAGTTCCCGACGTCTTCTTCTTGCCGGATACCAGTATCACTCCCGGTACGCTTCCCGGATGTGCTCGCGAGCCTTCTCCGCGGGAGGAGTGCTGCCGTTCTCGGCCAGGACCGTCTGATATTTCTTCATCGCCAAATCGCGCTTCTGCAGCAGATCGTACATTTCACCAGCGGCCAGGTTGGCCTTCTGCAGCGTCTCCGGATCCGGCTCCGGAGCCTCCTGCACCGTTTCGTAGGCGGCTGCGGCTCCGGCATAATCTTTCTGGCTGCGCAACAGTTCGCCCAGTCCCCACGCCGCTAGTTCGTAATGCAAGTTGCCGTACTTCCCTTCCCGGCCGTTCTGCCAGACTTTGCGATAGCCTGCCGCAGCCTCCTCGGGATGGCCGCTGGCCCGCAGCAGATTCGCTTCCTCCAGCGGAAATAGATAATTCCTCGGATAACGCACTGCCAGATCGTGCATGAGAGTGCGCGCCTCGTCGTAGCCGTGCTCGCGCCGCAGGAACAAGCTCAGCACGACCCTGGCATCCACGCTATTTTCTCCGTTGCTGTCGGCCACCTCGCGCAGATATTCCAGCCCCTTCTCTTTCGTCCCGCCCAACCCCACCAGCGCCACGGCGGCCTTCACGCTCCACGGCAGGCTGCCCGTCACATAGTTGTGCGTGCCCACCACCAGCTTGGCATCCACATAGTGAGGATCGAGTTCCAGAACGCGCTCATGGTCGCGGCGCGCCCCCACGGCGTTTCGCAGGGCAGAAAACCAGGCGCGCTCCACCAGCGCCGTGTAGAGCGCGAACTGCGCCCGCGTCACCCCGCGGGCGTAAAGTGCGTCCACATTATCGGGATTCGTCTTGAGTTCCTGTTCTTCAAGGCTCTCGGCGCGGCCCACTAATTGTTTCATTCGCGCCGTCACCGCAGGATCGGCAGCACGATGCGCATCCCCGATGAAGCTGTCGTTGGCATACTCGCCGCTATTCATCGCGCCCATGCGATAAAGCTCGCGCATAAGAACCGTGGTCAGCAGGTGATTTACCGCCGCAGGGTCGTTCGGCGCCCGATCCAGCAGCCGTTCAAACTCCTGGATCGAGCGGTCATACTCCAGGTTGTAGAAATGGTCGAAGGCGGCATCGACCTGCGGATCGCGCCCGGCGGCTGCACCCGTGGCCGGGTGTGCACTGCTTGCCGTTGGGGTAGTAGCTTGAGCGACCGCCCTGAGTAAGATGGCATTCGGTAACAGCAGGCAGAGGATGACGACGCACGACAGCGCATTCCTGCAAACCAACGATCTCACCACTATCAGACTCGACCGCATCCCTGCTGTTAGCCTTTGACCTTTTAGTTAGTTTAACTGAACTTCTCCCGCAGCACGGGACGAACCAAACCATCAGCGGCAGTACCGAAGTGTTCCCGAAGCATTCACCCAGTCGGCTGCCGCAATCAGCAGGCTCAGACTCGGAAAACCCGGCTGAAAAACTAAGGTACTGGGGCAACTTTACGGGTTCACGAGTAATAATTGCGCGGACTTACTTCGCCTTCGGATGTGGCTAAAGTTGCAAGTATCTGACTTGAATATAGGTTAGTCGACTGCGCTCTTTGGTTGTCGGCTTGCCTTTCCAACACCAAGTAGTCCTATACATGGCTGAATTGGTTCAAGACGCAGAACAGGAGTTCTGGCGATCCCCAACCGTGGCAGAGCCGGCGGTGGCATTAGTCCTCCCGGCTCCTGCCCAGGAAATGGCGGACGCCTGTGTCCATTGCAGCTCCGAGTTTATGATCGGGGCCAAGTTTTGCCACACCTGCGGCTGGCGCCGCCCCGCAATGGCTGCACCCGCCCCAAATGCGGTCGGCCTGACAGCTCTATGGGCGCGGAGCCTAACATGGCTACGGCCGTGGGCAGGCTCGGTCGCAGCTTCCTGGCGTGAGATTTCCCTCCCCCACTGGGTCCACTATTTGCACTTCCATGAGATCAAGCGCTGGGTAGGTCTTCCGACTGCGGCATTGATCGCCTTCATGATCGGCCTCGGCTGCGTAGCCGGAGCCATCGGCGTGAGCCTCTTCTACAGGCCATCAAATCTGGCGGAATTCCAAGCGATCCAGATGTGGCGGATCGAATGGCTCCTAGCCGCCACTGCATCATTTGTAGCCGGAATTCTCCTGAAGAAACCATCAGACACCGAGTAGCCAGATAACGAGTAGCGCCGGCGTCTCGGCGGCCGTCCGCTAAGACTCGCCACCAGTACCCGCCGCCCGCCGCTGCTGATGCATCCGGTACAGATGATGCACCGGCCCCGTTCCGCGCCCCAGAGGATGCCCGGCAGCAATGGCCGCCGTCACATAGGTCTTGGCCAGCAAGGCAGCTTCCGCTAATCCTCGATCGAGCGCCAGATGGCACGACATCGCGGTGGCGAAGGCGCAACCCGTGCCATGAGTCGAGTTCGATCGTTGCCGTTCCGCCTTGAAGACTTCCTCCTGCACTCCCTGTTTCGTGGTAAAGCTCAACAGGTCGATCGCCTTATCCAGATGCCCGCCGGTGACCACGACCGCCGCCGAACCCATCTGACGGAGTTTCGCAGCCGACGCCCGCATTTCCTCAAGATCGGTCACCTTCAAGCCAGTCAGGCGAGCCGCCTCCTCCACATTGGGGGTAATCACATCGGCCAGCGGGATAAGCTTCTCGATCAATAGCCGGGTTCCGGCGGCATCCAGCAGACTCGCACCCGAGGAGGACTCAAGGATCGGATCGAGGACCACGTTGGGCAGTTTGTCCTTAGCCGACCGCTGGCCCAGAAACTCCGCCACCGCCTTAACCACCTTCGCGCTACCGAGCATCCCGATATGGACGGCCGCTATGGGAATATCGGCGGCAAGCTCTTCCAGGGTCTCGGTCACCAGATCAGGATCCACGGCCTCCACACGGAGAACCCCAGCCGTGGACTGCACGGTCATGGCAGTAATGCAGGCCACTCCATAGCAGCCATGGGCAGCAATCGTCTTAATGTCGGCCGTCACCCCAGCCCCCGACGAGGGGTCAAACCCGGCGATTGTCAGCACGACTGGTGGTTTCTCAGCCATTATCTTGAAAATAAAATCCTTCCAACCCAAACAACTTTCTACCTAAAAGGCTCACCATAAACAACTTAGAAAGAATTCCCCGTAAGTGATTGAATCCAATAAGGATGTAGATTCTTCCCTGCGTACCGGCTTCGCGGTATTTACTCTATGGTAAACACTTAACATGATTGTTTTGAGTGACATGTTGATCATTACTCATGATTAACAACAAGTTACGTGAGATATCGATAACTATCACGTCACCATAGGGCATGCACTTTCGGGTTGACAAGCCCCCCTCTGCCCCATACGATTTACTTAACCTTAAACCAAAACAGCCTAGCTAGGACGACTTTTGAGTATGCGAGGAGAACTGAATGCGTGGACGTATTGCTCATGGACTGATGATCGCTTTATTGGTCGTCGGCCTGGGAGCGGCTCAGGGCCCAAACAACTCGGAGGCCAGTTCAGCCCAAACTAGGGCAGTTCAAGCCAAGCCCGAATTTCGCACCCAGACCGGTAAGAACCAACCGTATCAAATTGGGACAGCCTCTTGGTACGGCGAATATTTCGTTGGCAAACCGACCGCCAGCGGCGAAGACTTTGACATGTACGACATGACCGCCGCTCACCCAACGCTTCCCCTGGGAAGCTACGTGCGGGTGACCAACCTGCGCAACGGACGGGTAGTGGTGGTCAAAGTGAACGACCGGGGTCCGGTTGTCCCCGGCCGCATTATCGACCTGTCCTACGGCGCCGCCAAAGTGCTGCAGTTCGATCAGCGCGGGTTGCAACGGGTTCGCCTGGATCTGGTAAGACCCCGGACCGAGCGCCAGCAGGTATACCAGACCGTCGCCTACAACCACCCCATGGCGGAACTCCGCTAAACCTCCTATACTGCGGAGAATGTCGGCGGCTCTCCCCAATCAAGTTCACTCCGACTCGCGCGCGACCGATTCTCGGGATGCTGGCGATTTTCAAAATAACGACGCGCGCGAGCGCCTGATCGTCGCACTCGACGTGTCCACGGCGGCGGCGGCACAGAAAATCGTGGCCGCCGTCGGAGACTCGGCGCTGACCTACAAAGTCGGCATGCAGCTCTACACCGCCGAAGGCCCCCAACTGGTGCGGGATCTCGTCGCCTCAGGACGCCGGGTCTTTCTCGATCTGAAATATCACGACATTCCCACCACCGTAGCAGCGGCTGCGCACGAAGCGGCCCGGCTCGGCGTAAGCATGCTGACCGTGCACGCAGCAGGCGGCGGCAAGATGCTTCGAGCCGCAACCGACGCAGCCCGAGCCGTGCACCCCGCGCTCCTGGTGCTAGGCGTCACCGTGCTTACCAGCCTCGACCAGAACGAACTGGAGAAAATCGGATTTAGCGGGACCGTCCCCGACGAAGTATTGCGCTTGGCCGCGCTAGCCTTAGACAACGGCTGCAAAGGCATTGTCACCTCGGCCCGCGAGACCGCCGCCGTGCGCTCCAAATTAGGCCGCAATTTCGCCGTCGTGACTCCCGGCGTCCGCCCCGCGGGCGCAAGCCACGCAGATCAAGCCCGCGTCGCCACCCCCGCAGAAGCCATCGCCGCCGGAGCCACCCACATAGTCGTAGGCCGCCCCATCACCGAAGCCGCCGACCCGGCCGCGGCAGCCCGGACCATTCTGCAACAAATCAGTTAGCTGTCCAGGCAAGCACCCCAACCCATGTGGGGACGGGCGCTCTCGCCCGTCCAAGCGGCCCGGGGTATCGGGCCGCAGGGGAGCTCGTATCAGGAACAGCTGCAGCCCCCGAGGCACTGCGGATAGGGAAGGTCACACTGCCGGCACCGCGGCGGATACAATCGACGAGGCAGGAGGATGAAATGAAGGAGCTGAGTGAACAAGTCCTAAGCGTGGTCGAAGCAGCCGAGCCAAAGCTTCGAGAAGTAAGCGACCTCGAAGCCGCCAAGCCCGCACTCCCAGGCGGCTGGTCGCGCAAGCAGCTTCTCGCGCATCTAATCGACTCCGCGTCCAACAATCATCAACGGTTCGTCCGCGCTGCCCTGCAACCATCTTTGGACTTCCCGCCATACGACCAGAACGGAAACATACGCCTGCAAGCTCCTCAAGAGGCCGATTGGAAACTGCTGGTCTCGTTGTGGTCCGCTTACAATCGTTACCTCGCCCACATAATCGCCCGCCTGCCCGCAGCCAAGTTGCAAACCGTCTGCCGTATCGGTCCCGGAGAGCCGGTCACCCTCGACTTCCTGGCAAAGGACTACCTCACGCACCTCCTCCATCACCTCAACCAGATCAACGCCACGGATTCAAAATAGCTAAGAGCACTCCTATTCCGCTGGCACGCCCGGATGGCACGCCCCGACGTTGGCGATCTCATAAGTAAGCTCGGGATCTCATTAAGTAAGCTCCGGATCTCATCAATTGAGCTCGGCAAGGGCACGGCTTCAGCCGTGCCGCTCAGAGCCAGTAAAGACGCCGGCTTTAGCCACTGCGGTTCGCCCTCGCCAATAGCTCCGAGAATCTTCCGGTTCGAGATAACCCTGATTTGCGATTGACCATCCCTCGCGGCCATGGTCTGTTTGCACTCCGCCACAATATACTGCCTTTCAAGAGCAAATAACGCAGACCCCCTGCATGCCCGAATTACCCGACATCGCAGCCTATATCACGGCCCTCGAACCACGCATAGTCGGCCAGCCGCTCCAGCGTGTCCGGCTGCAAAGCGCCTTCCTCCTGCGAACCGCCCAGCCTCCGCTCGCCGACGTGGAAGGTCGCGTCGTCCACGAACTCCGACGAGTAGGCAAGCGCATAGCAATTGGCGTAGACAACGATCTTTGGTTAGTGCTTCACCTGATGATCGCCGGCCGGCTGCACTGGCGCGCTCCAGAGGCAAAGTTGGCGGGACGCCAGACGCTGGCGGCATTCGATTTTCCCAACGGCTCCCTGGTTCTTACCGAGGCCGGCTCCAAGCGCCGCGCATCCCTCCACATTGTGCGGGGCGAGGAGAGCTTGCGTTCCTTCGACGCCGGAGGGATCGACGTCTTCGCCAGCGATCTGGATTCCTTTCGCGCAGCACTCACCGCCGAAAACCATACACTCAAACGCGCGCTCACCGACCCGCGCCTGTTGAGCGGCATCGGCAACGCCTATTCGGATGAAATCCTGCACGCCGCGCAACTCTCCCCGCTCACACTCACTCAAAAACTAAAGCCAGAAGAATGGGAGCGCCTATTCGCCGCCACCCGCCACACCCTTGAGTTCTGGATCGACCGGCTCCGAGCCGAAGCAAGCGCCGCCTTCCCCGAAAAGGTCACCGCCTTTCGCCAAGGCATGGCAGTTCACGGCCGCTACGGCGAACCGTGTCCAAGATGCGGCGACAAAGTTTTGCGCATCCGCTACGCCGACAAAGAAACCAACTACTGCGCCCGCTGCCAGACCAACGGCAAAGTTCTAGCCGACCGAAGCTTATCCCGCCTCCTCGGATCAGACTGGCCAAGAACGCTGGATGAACTAGAAGCTCTCAAGCACCGCTGATCGAACCCGATCGGAAGGAGAGTCTATCTAAGGCAGCCGGGAAGCTCACGTGGGAACAGGCTAATGTGAAGACAGGCAAATGTGGGGACAGCCGCCTCGGCTGTCCCGCCAAGCGCAGCGAGGCGCCTTCTCCACGAGCCCCGGCAGTCAACTCACTTCAGCAAACTCCTCAACACCGCCACCTCCGCTGTAATCCCGGTCCGCAGCGCCGGATCCACATCCGGCGCGAACAGCGGAGAATGATTCGAAGGCAGCATAGTCCCCGCAGCCTTAGCTTGCGCCAGTTTCTCCGGATCCGCTCCTCCCAGACCAAAGAAGAAACCCGGAATCCCCTGCGCCACGAAATAAGAGAAATCCTCCGACGCAGTGCCCGCTGGTTCGGTGATCACATTATCTTTCCCCAGCGCCGACTCCAGCACCCCACGCATCCTCTGCGCCAGCGCCGGATCGTTATACACCGAATCCGTCGCCTCATAGTGCTCAATCAGCGGCGGACGCGGCGCCCCGCCCGCTTCCGCTTCCGCATTCGTGATCCGCGTGATCGCGGCCAGCACCTGCTTCCGGACATCCGCCTTGAAGGTCCTCACCGTCAGCCCCAACTCAGCCTGATCCGGAATGATGTTATTCTTCGTGCCCGCCCGAATATAGCCCACAGTCACCACGGCCATTTCCCCCGGCTTCACCTCGCGCGAAGTAATCGTCTGCAGCGCCAGAATGGTTCGCGCCGCGATCACAATGGGATCGATTGCCGTATGCGGCGCCGAGCCATGCCCACCCTTGCCATAAATCGTGATCCGCAAAGAATCCGCGTTCGTAGAAATAACTCCCGGAGTGACCCCAACCTGCCCCACCGGCAGCGAATTGCCAACGTGCAGCGCCACAATCACGTCAGGCTTGGGAAAACGCGTGAACAAACCATCTTCAATCATCCCCTTGGCGCCGACAATCGTCTCCTCGGCCGGCTGTCCAATCAGCATCAACGTCCCGTGCCACGTGTCTTTGCTGTGCGCCATGATCGCCGCTGTCCCGACAATCGAAGCCATATGCAAATCGTGCCCGCAGGCATGCATCACCGGAACATCGTGCCCCGCATCATCCTTCGCGCGAACCTTGCTCGCATAAGCCAGCCCGGTCTTTTCTTCGACCGGCAGCGCATCAAGCTCCGTGCGCAGCATCACGGTCGGCCCCGCGCCGTTTTTGAGGATCGCGACAATTCCCGTTCCGCCGACGTGTTCCGTCACCTCATAGCCGAGCCCGCGCAACCGGCCGGCCAGCTTTGCCGCGGTTTGCGTTTCATGCGACGAGAGTTCCGGATTCTGATGAATATCCAGATACAACGCGTGCGCGTCAGGATAAACCGCATCAACTTCCTTGGACGACGGAGCTTGAGCCGAAGAAGCCTGAGCCCAAACCAACGCAACCAGACCAGCAAGAGGTAGAAGTCTTCCCAGTTTCATAGCCCACGGATCATATCCGCCACAGCGCCTCTTGTCATCCTGAGCGAGCGTTCTTCGCGCCGCGAAGGATCCGGGCGAGCCGCGCGATTCCACGGAGCCTGCCCTGAGAGAGCGACAGCGACCGAAGGGCGCGTTTGGCTCGCTTCCCCTGTAAACTCGCCACCTATCACTCTTTTGCGGCAACCTTTCTCGGCCCGCTTTCCCAAAACCGCAAAACTGTCGAAGAACATTTTTTTCTTGCCTCTTGACACTCTTTCCCCGGGTGTACAATCGCCGTAGAAACTAAGCACTGGTTTGCGCGTCGCCGTCTGGCAAGCTTGAGGTGCTCATGAACGTCCACGTCAGTTATCGTCTTCATAAAACTCCCGCCGTAGAAAAAGATATCCAACATCAAGTCGAAAAACTGCGAAAACGCCTGCAAGTCTTCCGTCCCGAGCTGATTCATTTGAAAGGCATGGTCGAGGAGATTTCCGCCCGCGAAGGCACCAGCGTCTCTCTCAACCTGCGCCTGCCTTCAGGACAGATGGCCGTCCAGGCCAAAGCCTCAACCGCCGCCGCCGCCGTGAAGAGCGCCTTCGAAGATCTCCTGCAGCAAGTCAACAAGCACAAAGATTTGCTGCGGTCTTCTCACAAGTGGCCGCGCCGCCAGCACGAGACCTCAGCCCGGCGCAATCATTCCGTGCCCTTCGAGCAGACGCTGGCCGCCGTTTTTCCGGCAGTCGTCTCTGCCGAAGATGTACGCTCCTACGTCAACGTGAATCTCTCCCGCCTGGAGCGCTTTGTCGAACGCGAGATTTATTTCCGCGAAGCTTCCGATCTGGTGGCGCCAGACTCCATCAGCAAAGAGGAAGTGATTGACGAAACCATAGCCGCCGCGCTCGGCGAAGGCGACGGCAATAACAAAGACAAGCCAGAGCGCCTCGCCCTCGAGCCCTGGCTCTACCGCTTAGCCATGAAGGCTCTCGACGAGCTTTCCCGCCCAGAGGGCAACAACGGCAGTGTCGTGCACCTCGAAGACTCAGCCCGCAGACCAAACGTCAGGGCCAGCGATGAGCCCGAACTGCAGTTCCATCAGCCCGATGAAGCCATCACCGAAGAAACCATCATCGCCGACGGCCGCGCGGCCACGCCCGAACAGATCGTCGGCTCCGATGAAATGATGCGCCTCATCGCCTCCGCTCTGCACGACGTGACCCCGGTCCATCGCGAGGCTTTCATTCTTCACGCTCTCGAAGGCTTCGGCGTCGACGAAATCTCTGCCATCACCGGCGCCCCACCAGACCGCGTCCTGATCTCCATTGCGGCGGCGCGCGATCACCTGCGTAAATCGCCCCGCCTCGTCCGCCATTTCAAGGGCAGGTTCGCCAGCACCGGCACCGCATAAATCACCTTTCCACTTCGTCGAGAGGATGGGATCACCGAATGATTACTCGGGAACAGATTCACGAACTGGCAGAATTTGAAGATCAGTCAGCCTGCGCTCTCAGCTTCTACTTTCAGCCCACTCCGCCACGCAACAAAGCGCACAAGGAGGAGGCCATTCTTACCAAGGATCTGGCGCGGGAAGCCTTGCGCCAGTTAGAGGTCAGAAGCAAGAGCTGTAATGGCAGTAGCAATAGAAACGACAATAATAGTAGTAGTAACAAAGACAAGTTCGAGTCGGCCCGCGCCGATCTCGACCGCATCGTGCATCTTTCACAGGATTTGCGGGGCACGCATCCCCGCGCTAAAGCGGTGTTCGCCTGTTCCGCGCAGGGCTTCTGGCGCGAATACGATCTGCCCGCGCAGTTGAGCGGAACCCAACTTCTGCTGAATCGGCATTTCCACCTCAAGCCTCTGGCCCAATTGCTGGGAGCGTTTCCCAGCCTCGGCATCGTGTTGATCGATCGTCATCGCGCCCGCCTGTTCGATCTGCGTCTGGGCGAATTAACCGAACGTATGGATTTCTTTCATCCTCTAACCCGCCGCGGACGCGGCGACGGCTTCGGCGGCTACGATGCCGGCCACGCCCAGCGCCGCGTCGCCGATGAAGCCCGTCAGCATTTCAAGTTCATCGCCGAGTTCCTCAAGGATGCCCTCGGTAGAGGTGACAAAGACAAAGGCATGTTTGAGAAGTGGATCCTCGGTTGCCAGGACGTTCACTGGTCGCAGTTCGAACCGCAACTGCACCCCTACGCCAAGCAGAAATTGCTGGGCCGGTTTACCGCCGAGGTTGCCCACGTGAGCGACGAACAAATTCGTTCGCACGCGGAAAAGATTCTCGCCGATGCGCAAGAGAGCCGCTGCCAGGAAGCAGTTCACGAAACCCTCAACCAGGCTCGCCACAACGCCCGCGGGGCCACTGGACTGCGGCGCGTGCTGCATGCCCTCGAATTAGGCGAAGTGCAGACCCTGCTCGTTGGCCAAAGCTATCACTCCCAGGCCGTCGAGTGCTCCGGCTGCGGCCACCTCGACGCCCATCTGGTAAGCTTCTGCCCAGTTTGCGGCCGCCAGACCCGGCAGGTAGTGGATGTAGGCGAAGCCATCCTGCCCTGGGTAATCCGCCACGACATCGAACTTCTCTACGTCAAGGACGATCCCGAGTTCGACAAGGTAGGAAACATCGCCGCCCTGCTCCGCTTCCGCTCCGAGCAAAACACTAACAACGTCCGCTCCATCTCCGACGCCCTGCCCAATCCCTCACGCACCCGCCGCGCCAGCCTGTTAACCCGCTACCGAGGAGCAGCCAGCGGCTGATCCCCGCCGCGTAACCATCCTCCCCTCTTTGTCATTCCGAACCCGGCGCCAAGCTGGGTGAGGAACCTGCTTTTCTCTGGCTGGCCCACCCTTGCGACGCTGTCTGCGCAACGGTGGGATTCCACGAACGCCAATCCCTCGTGCTCCTGATTTCCCCGTCGGAAGCCATTCGAAAGCATGGGTGCCCCATTTCTCGTCCTTTGCGAGAAGCGAGGAAAGCCACCACTGCTCTCACCACTCCCCGTGGGATTCCACGCCAGGAGACCACAACTGCGTGGAGGGCGGTGGAAGAGCGGCGCTCAAGCGCCCGTAAAGCTCCACCACCTCAACCAGGCTTCAGCCCCGGAGCCGCGTTCCACGCCCACAACGAGCTTCCTCGCAACCCCGCTCCACTCCTTGTCATTCCGAACCGGGCGCCAAGCCCGGTGAGGAACCTGCTTCCCCAGCTGGGTGCCCCATTCCTCGCGAGAAGTGGGATTCCACGGACCCGCACTCTCTTCCACAACCCAACTGTGACATCTAACCTTGCCCTGCAAACCAAATCACTCCATCATGGTCAAGGCGGAGGCGGTATACCAAGGCGAGACCACGCGAGGTTTAACTCCTTTGAAAGCAGGATTTTGCCCGCAAGTGACTGTGCCCCATAGATTACCTCGCATTTTCCCCCTACCTCGATGATTCCCATGGGCCAGGGGGGAGGGGGGTATACCCCGTTTTCCCAAATCGGATCAGCCCCACGGATCCAAGCGAACTCCTATCAGCCGCATCAGCAAAAGTTTTTTTCGACCCGAAATCCACAGGGCGAAGCAAATCACCACAGAAGAAGTCTATTTTTATGCTCTTGCGTTTGTTTTCTCTGTGCCTCTGTGCCTCTGTGGTGAAAAGCCTTTTCCCGCGTGATATGCTTCCGCCTTTCCAACCAGCCAGGAGGAACTCATGACTTTCTCGCGCCGTGACTTCGTGAAAACGTCAGTTCTAGGAGCAGTCGCCGCCGGAGTAGGAACCCGAGCCCAAGGAGAAGAATCCGCAGCAACCCAAGACCACGCTGCGCAATCCGGATCGTACAAGCGCCCCATCATCATCTGCGCGAATAACGGGTTTAACTATCTAGACGACGCCTTCGCCTTCCTGAAAAGCGGCGGCGACACGCTAGACGCCGCGCTCAAAGTAGTCAAGGGACCAGAAGACGATCCCAACGACACCAGTGTCGGACTCGGCGGAATTCCCAATGAAGAAGGCGTGGTCGAACTCGATGCCTGCTGCATGCACGGACCCACGCGTCGCGCGGGCTCAGTAGGCGGAGTGCGCAACATCAAGAACGTGTCGCTGGTCTCGAAGGCCGTGTTCGAGCACACCGGACACGTCATGCTGGTTGGCGAGGGCGCCGAGCGCTTCGCCGTGGCCGTTGGCTTCCCGCGCGAGAACCTGCTCACCGATCACTCCCGCAAGATCTGGTTACTGTGGAAAGAGTTCCACTCCAACGAAGACTGGTGGGGACCGAGCATCGCCGACCCGCACTGGCAAGCTCCCGACTCAGGTGCGAATCCCGATAAATCGCAATCGAAGCTGTGGCAGGAACGGATCCAGAACCTTCAAGCGCGAGCCGCTGAGTTAGGCATTGCGCCGGAGCTTCAACTGGAAGCCGTGCACAAAGTTCTTTTCCCGCCCACCGGCACGATTCATTGTTCGGCATTAAATGAGAAAGGCGAGATCTCCGGCTGCACCACAACCAGCGGCTTGGCCTTCAAGCTCCCCGGACGTTGCGGCGATTCGCCAATCATCGGCGCAGGCTGCTACACCGACCAGGACGTAGGTTCGGCCGGAGCAACCGGCAGCGGCGAAGAAAACATCAAGGTAGCAGGCGCGCACACCATCGTTGAAAACATGCGCCGCGGCATGTCTCCGCAGGAAGCCGGCATGGACGCGCTGAAGCGCATCGTCCGCAACTACAACAGCGACATGAAGAAGCTGCGCTTCATCGACATGACCTACTACATCCTGCGCAAAGACGGCGCCTACGCCGGAGTCTCGCTATGGGAGGGGTACCAAGCCGGCAAACCGCACAAAATCGCGGTCCACGACGGCACCCGCCGCTCCGAGGTAGCCGTCAGCTTGTTCAAAGGATACTCACAGGACTTTCCGCCGGAACCAAACGTTCCCGAGGATTTGAAGAAGGAGTATCTGAAGTAGAGAGTAGAATCCGATATTTCAGGCGAAGAGACGAACCCCGGCCTTTCGGGCAGCATCGGCCAAGGCCCGATCCAACGTAGCGATTGGCAAATGCTCGGTCCGCGCTGTCTCAAGATATACCGCGTCGTAAGCCGACAGGCGGGATCCGCTAGCCCCGGCAAATGCTTGCCGAAGCGAAATCACAGTCGTACTGTAATCAACCGATGAGGCCAGCAATACGTCGATATCTGTCAGACACCGATCGATGTCAGACCTCGTGAGGGCACCTCGGCGCTCCGCGGTGGCAAACCCGTTCGCCATCTCGAGAAGCCAGAGCGGAGGAACAACGGCGCGAGATCCATGTTGCAGACTGTGCCAGACCTGAAGCGCCAGACGTGACACGGGCCGATCAAGAAACCAAGCCAGACTGATCGACGCATCAAGCACAAAACGGCTCAACGCCGACCCTCTTCGATCAATTCTTTGATGGTGGAGAACTTGGAACGATCGACGCGTTTTCGAATGTCCTCGATATCTGCCCAAACCTCGTCCAAATTCTTTTGGGGTCGGACGGGGACGATCATAGCGGCGAGTTTGCCGCGCCGCGTGATGCCGATCTGCTCGCCCGTGCTGGCTCGTTCGACGAGTTCGGAGAGCTTCTGCTTGGCTTCGAATAGTCCGATTGTTTTCATCGCTGTCACCTAGATTATTGTTCTAGATGACTATTCTAGGTGATCATGCGCGCCGAGTCAACTTGATGCTATGCGAACCGCACCTTCACATCCGGACCCTTTTCCAGGTGGATGCTCTCGATGAAGCGTACTTTGCCGGTGAGTTGGGTGAGGATTACCGACGAAGTGCGCGTGCCCTCGCCGAAGAAGCGGACGCCTTTGAGCAGCGCGCCGTCGGTGACTCCCGTGGCGGCGAAGATGAGTTGTTTGCCGGGGGCAAGATCCTCCGCCTCGTAGATCTTGTTTTTATCTTTAATACCCATGCGAGCGAGGCGCTCCTCCTGG